>Ga0210409_10001108_pt1 | contig 37317 bp, 30 predicted proteins | sample IncBWH17MmetaG_FD_161649 | JGI IMG/M metagenome (GOLD analysis project Ga0210409, IMG submission 161649) | Forest soil microbial communities from Barre Woods Harvard Forest LTER site, Petersham, Massachusetts, United States - Inc-BW-H-17-M | ecosystem: Environmental > Terrestrial > Soil >... | reverse complement strand
CCAACCCTCCCGCGACTGCTACTCACGGCCCGGTTGCGGCAACCGCTCCCTCTGCGGGTTCGCCGGTGATCGCCACTTCCACGCGGATGTACTCCATGATGGGAAAAATCACAGCGGCGACTTGCTCGAATGCTCCGCAAATCCAAATCACGCTGATTGGCTCGGGAATCGTCATGCACCTGCACGCCACGGATTTCGCAAAAATCGAATTCAAGACCGAAGCGGGAAATGTTGCAGCGGCCAAGCCTACTTGCGCACAGTTCTCCGGCAAACGAGCGCGAATCAGCTACCAGTTAGCTTCGCAGAAACCCTGGGACGGCGAGATTGTTTCCGTGGAACTGCAAAGTGCGCCTTGAATTTTTCGGTTTCGATTAAGCCGCAGATCGGAAAAAACTTCTTAGGGTTCCAGACCGGCGACTCCAAGGACAGTTAGAGCGACGCGCTGCAGGCCGAGTTCCCTGCCTGCAGGGTCGTACCATTCCTCGAGTGTGTGAGCGCCGCCGCTGCGTCCGCCTGCGCCCAGCGAAATGGCCTGTATCCCCATTGAGAGAGGAATATTGGCGTCGGTAGAGGACCGCTCCCGGCGCGAACGGTTCCCCAACTGGTTGTCAGCCGCCAGCAAGGCGGCCAGGAGCGGCGAATTCTCGGGGAGTTCGCCAGCCGGCCTTATTCCCAGAACATTGATTTTCAGATTCAACAGGTTTGCGCCGCCCGCCATGCCGCGATCTCGCGCCGCGGACATCTCTTCGTCAATGCCGGCCTTCACCGCGTCGCGCAGAAGACCCTCGATGGTGGAGAGTTCGGTTTCGGATTCGGAGCGCAGATCCACTTTCATGCGCACGCTCGACGGTATGGAATTCACCGACGTGCCGCCCTCGATTTCGCCGATGTTGAAACTGGTGCGCGGAGATTCCGGCACGCGCGCCGCGACAAACCGCCCAATTCCCCGCCCCAGAGCATGAATCGGATTCGGTGCTCCAAAGTCGGACCAGCTGTGCCCGCCAGGCCCGCTGATGGTGATTTCCACTCGCCGGGACGCCAGCGCGGCCGTAGTCACATATTCGGTGGAAGCGCCATCCAGGGCCAGGACATATTTCAGGCGCTTCTTGTAGGACTCTGCCAGGGCGCGCATCCCGCGAAGATTTCCCTCGCCTTCTTCGCCCACATCCGCCACAAATAAAATCGTCTTATGGGTTTTAATCTTTGCCTCACGAAAGGCTTTCGAAAGCGCCACGAGGGTCGCGAGACCCGTACCGTTGTCCGAAATGCCCGGTGCGAGCAGCCTCCCGCCTTCTTGCTTGACATGCACATCGGTGCCCGCGGGAAACACCGTGTCCAGATGCGCCGTGAGCATGACGATATCGGGCGACGAGCCGGGCCATTCGCCAATGACATTTCCAATTTCGTCCGTCTCCACGCGCAGGCCCGCGGCGGCCAGCAACTTTTTCATGTATGCGCCGCGAACGCTTTCCTGAAAAGGCGGCGCGGGAATTTCCGTAATCCGCATTTGTTCTTCGGTCGCCGCCTTCGCGCTGCCGCGGAGAATTTCCAGAACGCGCGCTATTCGGGGATCGGTTTGCGTGTCCGAGGCCGCGGCTTTTTGAGAAAAATTGTGTATAAACGAAGTCAATAGCGCTCCCAGCGTTAGTAGGGTGAGGAATCGTTTCACGGCTTACTCGGCCGCGCAAGCATCTGCCCTCGCCTCAGGCGGGAGATGCGCACTTGCCCAACTGTCGCAACAGGTCAACAAAATGGGACCTCTAATATCGTAAGGTAAAACTGTGGGGCATTTGCTTCGGGTCAGGCTTGTAAAGCGTTTTGCAAAACTCACAACGATAAATTTCCGCGTCCTTCCCGATCTTGGCCGCCACATCCTTTGGATAGTCGTACCACCGCTTGAGATGCCCGGCGCAGAGTTTTCCTTTCGCGTCCTTCTCATCGCAGGAACGTTGCCTGGGCTTGCGCACCTTGACCTTCTGCTCCGCCGGCGCAGCCTCGGTCACAGCAGCGGCGGGAGCTGCGGCCGCAGCGGGCGGAGTTGCGGGAGGCGCCGGGGGTGGCGCTGCCGGTGATGCGCCTTGCGGTGTGGTCTCCTCGGCCATTCGTCGGTTCCCCTCTCTGGTCAGGGTGCGCGTTCAGATTCGATTCCTTCGTTTCTCGTTTGTATCTTACTCGAACCCTTCACGCGAAACCAAGCGGGACTTTAAATATCGCAGATTTCACACGCTGCGGAAAAAGTAGCACAGCCACTCTTGGCTGCGCGATTTTCGCGATGGATCGCGTCCCGGATGCGCGAAAGCCCAGAAACCCGTACAGCCAGGAGTGGCTGTGCTACTAAAACCTTTCCGCAGCTTGTTCAGTCTGTATGGTTCCATTCGCGCACTCAGGCCCCTGGCGCCGCCAAAATCAATTGGAAACCCGAAGGCTGAAGCCCGCGCTCCTTAGTGCATATCGTCCACACCCAAAGAATTCGCCGCATCCGGATACTCCACACTTTCGAGGCAGAGTCCCTGCGGCGGCATCGTCGCGCCGCATTTCGAGCGATCGCGCATCTCGAACAGCCCCGCAATATCGCCGGGGGCGAGTTTCCCGCGGCCGATCTCCACAAGCGTTCCCACCATTTTCCTCACCATGTGCCGCAGGAATGATTTTCCGCGAACGGTGTAAACCCATTCTTCCGCGGAATAGCGAGAATTGGGGGATTGCGCGCGCTGCAATTCAAAATTGTAGATGGTCCGTGTCGTCAACCGTTCTCGGTCGTCTTCATCTGAGCCGGCCGAGGCCGCGAACGTAGTGAAGTCGTGTTCACCCACAAAGTGGCGCGCCCCCTCGGCCATCGCGTCAAAGCTCAGCTCGTACGGATCGTGCTGCACGTATCTCCACAGAAAAGGCGGAACGACGCGGCCGCGAAAAATCCGGTACCGGTAAGTCTTTGCCAGCGCGTCCCAGCGCGAGTGAAAGTCCGGACCAACCTCCTCCGCGGCATTCACGCGGATGGAAGGCGGCAGCAAAGAATTGAATGCGTGTTGAAACTCTTCCACGGTCAGCGGCGATTGCGTTTTGAAATTCACCACCTGTCCGGCAGCATGCACGCCGGCGTCGGTGCGCCCGGCAGCGTAAATCGTCAGGCGCCGCTGCGTCAGTCTTTCAAGGACATCCGCAAGCGCCCCCTGCACGGTGGACTGCCCGGGCTGCGATTGCCACCCGCTAAAATCGGTCCCGTCGTAAGCGATGGTGAATTTGATATTTCTCATGGAATCGGCAACCAATGGAACCACAGATGCACACAGATCAACACGGATAAGAACAAATGATATCCAGGAAAAAACGGCGAGGCGAAAAATGTTTGCGGGCAGATCGGCGTCAACAGGGTATTTGGCGTTTAGCTTTTAATCTTCGATGCTCTGCGCCGAATACTCTGGCCAGAGTATAGGCTTTTCCTTGCTTTTCTTCGCTTTTCCCTTACTTTGTTTTCCTCTTTCGTTTATCCGTGTTTTTCCGTGTGAATCCGTGGTTCCATTCATACGCCCAATTTCGCAAAGCGGCTCCCAGGCTTGACGGCCACGCCGCCGCTGCGGCAAAGAGGACACTCGGACGCATCATAGTTTTCGATCTTGAGGTCCACGAGGGCCTCAGTGCGCACCGGCAACTCGATTTTTCCGCCGCTGCGGTCGATCAGCGCGCCTGCGGCGACCACCCGCGCGCCCGCTTCTTCCAGCACGCGAATCGTTTCGCAGGTCGACCCGCCCGTGGTCCACACATCTTCCACGACCAGCACATGTTCGTCCGGTTCGACGCGGAATCCCCGGCGTAACGTCAGCGTTCCCAACGAGTCCCGTTCGACGAAAATCGCGCGGATGGGCTTGCCGTCCGCGCGCGGCGGGATCGCTCGCGCTACTTCGTGGCCGATGATCAGTCCGCCCAGAGCTGGAGACGCCACACAGTCCACGCGCAAGTCCATGAACTCCGCGGCCAGCGCCCGCCCCAATTGTTCCGCATACTTCGGATACTGCAGCACGAGCGCGCATTGCACGTACATGCTGCTGTGCAGGCCCGAGGTCAACTCGAAGTGCCCGTGACGGATCGCGCCCACTTCCTCAAAAATTCGGATGGCGGCGTCAGGTCTCATTGCGGGCCAAGACTATCGGTCCCTCGCGCCCTTGTCAAGATAATGACCGGATAGAATCATGATGTTCCGCAGCGGTATCGACTTCGGGCCTTGACCTTATGCGCGTTCTCGCGTCCAATACTTCGGGCCATTCTCCGGGGTGCGGCCGCTGATTGGGGGATTCCCATCTGAGACGGAGACCAGCGAAACCTGGAGTGGGCGGTGTCTACCCTCGAAGCGGCGCCGGCGCCACATTTGCGCTTGACGGCGTGGCCATTCCGCGGCGCTGAGCCACCTGAAAATGCGGCCGCAAAGCCGGCAATCGCAGGAAATATAGTTGAAACATATCCATCCCCGAGGACGTTTAGAATACGTAGCGGTTGCAACGAGTTTTGATCGCCGGATGAAGCAATGCGGATATTTGTTTGGAGAGGATAATTAACATGATTGGAAGGTTTTGCCGTGTCTCATTTGCACTATTCCTGGCCGCGCTGACGGCGTTGGCGCCTGTCGCGCCAGGTTTCGCCCAACAACAGGGGGAAACCACGCCGCCGGCGCAGCCTCAGCCTCAAAGTCGCACGATTCAGGTGTCCGATCAGAATTATACATATGGCAAGCGGTGGTTCCCCAACATCATAGCGCCATATACGCCCACGATGGTGCCTGAGCCTGTCTTGACGAATGCACCGCGAATCGAAGAGATGGTCAAGGCCGGCAAGTTGAGCCTCAGCCTGCAGGATGCCGTTGACCTCGCGCTTCAAAACAATTTGGCGATCGTGATCGAGCGCTATGTTCCCTGGCTCGCTGAGGCCAGCATTCTCCATACTTTGAGTGGCGGCACCCCCACTTCGGGACCGGTCGGTGCGCTCGGCACTATCCCGGCGTTGAGCTTCGATCCGCAAGTCAGTTCGATTTTCAGCATGGACCAGAGACTTGTTCCTGTGAATAACCCCCTCACCGCCGGGACCGGCGGAGCCGCTTCGTTCGGAGCATTTGCCACTTTGAGTACACACACTACGATTGGCGATCTGCAATATAGCCAGGGGTTTCACACGGGCACTTTTTTTTCCGCGTCCTTCAATAACGTGCGAGGATCCTCGTCGAGCACCGCCACTTTTTTCGATCCGTTCGTGCAATCCAATTTCATCTTTCTAGCCAGCCAGCAGCTATTGAACGGTTTTGGACTGCTTCCCAACGAGCATTACATCCGCATCGCAAAGGTGAACAAAAGCATTGCCGATCAATCCCTTGTGCAACAGGTGATTACTTCCATCACGGCGGTCGGCGACGCATATTGGGAACTGGTGTTTGCGCGCGGCAATGTGGATGTAGCTCGAGAATCAATTGCGCTGGCGGAAAAGACTTATAGCGACAACAAAAAGCAGGTGGATGTTGGTACTCTCGCGCCCCTGGAGATTGTCCAGGCCGAGGCACAGCTCGCGACAGCTCAGCAATCCTTAATCGTTGCACAGACCACAGTCCTCCAGGATCAGCTCACACTTTTGAACTTGATCGCCAAGGACCCAAATTCTCCCATCTTGCGCTCGGTCGAGATTATCCCTACAGATACGGCGGACGTGGCCCCACCCGAGGTTGAAAAGATCCCGTTGGATGATTTGATTAAAGAAGCCGTCATGAAGCGTCCCGACGTCCTGCAGGCGGGATTTGTAATCAAGGGGGATGATGTCAACGTCCGGGCGACGAAGAATGCGCTGCTCCCCACTTTGACCCTTTCCGGGGAATATGCCACAGAAGGACTTGCGGGCAACTCGCGGCTGCAAACCACCTGCACACCCGTGCCGCCTGCCACAACTTGCACCCCTCCACCACAAACTTTCACGGGTTTGGCAACAGCGTTGAACCAGCAGTTTACCGGCGTCTATCCGGAATACAATGCGCAGCTAAGTCTGACGATTCCGATTCGCAATCGCGCGGCGCAGGCCAACAACATCATCGCGACGTTGACCGCGCGTTCCGACCAGGCCAATTACCAACAAATCGTAAACAATGCCGCCATCGATGTGCATAACGCGCAAATTACCCTGGAGCAGGCGCGCATCACACTGGCCGCGGCGGTCAAGACGCGCGACCTCGATCAGCAAACGCTCGACGCCGAACAGAAGAAATATCAAGTGGGCGCTTCCACTCTGTTCAATATCGTGTCCGATCAAAACACTCTGGCTGCGGCGGAATCCGCTGAGGTACGCGCGCGAGTCAATCTCGTGGAAGGCAAAGTGAATTTTGACCGCGCCATGGCCCGCACCCTCGAGGTCTACAACATCACCATCGCTGACGCCAAGTCCGGCCATCCCTCGAAGGACTCGTTGATACCGGGCACTTCGGTCACCGGACAATTGTTCGTCGATACTGTTAAGCGAACGGACGCGGCGCCTTCCGCATCCACCCGTCCTTCGGGCGCCGGCACCGGGCAATAGGGCGGATTTTTCGCCATTAATTAAATCAACGTAAGCGGCGAAAACCCACGGTCTGAAGACCCGGGCTACAACAATCCTGCGGCCACCGTAACGTTTGTTGCAGCCCGCCTCTTTTGAGGCGGGGATTGCGCCGAGAATTGCGAACGCGTCTCGCTTTGACATAGTCGTCAATGTCCTTCCGAACTTTCTTGTTCTGCCCTTCCGCTTCGCCTAGAATCAAATTGCGCTCCCGCATTTATTTTCCGTGTCCGATGCCGAGCGCGCATCCGGCTCACCTATGACCTCTGATCGCCAACCCATGCCGCGGCGCGAAGCTGGAGAAAAATCATCTGAGCGCGCTTTCGAGTTCACGACGGTCTCTGGATATCCGATTCGGGGACTCTATTCCTCTGCCGATCTTACCGGCTGGGATCCGGACCGCGACCTGGGATCGCCGGGCGCGCCCCCTTACACGCGCGGGATTCACCCGGCGATGTACCGGAGCCGCCTGTGGACCATGCGGCAGTTCGCGGGGTTCGGTTCGGCGCAAGATACCAACAAACGATTCCGCTATTTGCTTTCGCAAGGGCAAGCGGGCCTTTCCGCCGCATTTGATCTTCCTACGCTGATGGGCTATGACTCCGACCATTCACTTGCCGAAGGCGAAGTCGGCAAGTGTGGCGTAGCGATCAGTTCCCTTGCGGACATGGAAGCGCTCTTCGACCAGATTCCTCTCGGAAACGTTTCCACGTCGATGACCATCAATTCTCCCGCCGCGATTCTTTGGGCGATGTATCTGGCTGTCGCCGAAAAGCAGGGCGTGGATTGGAAGTATCTCGCCGGGACGCTGCAGAACGACATTCTGAAGGAATACATCGCACAGAAGGAATATATCTACCCGCCCAAGCCGTCGATGCGGCTGGTGATCGACACCATTGAATTCGGAGCGCGACACACGCCGAAATTTAATCCGATTTCGATCAGCGGCTACCACATTCGCGAGGCAGGATCGACTGCGATACAAGAACTGGCGTTCACTTTGCGCGATGGAATCGAGTACGTCGAATGGGGCATCCGCCGGGGCCTCGCCGTGGACGACTTCGCCCCGGCCTTGTCTTTTTTCTTCAACGCGCACAACGATTTCTTCGAGGAAATCACAAAATATCGCGCCGCACGCCGCATCTGGTACAAGACCATGACTGAGCGTTTCGGCTCGAAGCTCGCGCGTTCCTCGGCGCTTCGCTTCCACGCGCAAACGGCCGGTTGCTCGCTCACCGCGCAGCAGCCTTACAACAACGTGGTGCGAACCGCTTTGCAGGCCCTTGCAGCGGTGATGGGTGGCGCGCAGTCCCTGCATACCAACTCCCTTGACGAGGCCTGGGCGCTGCCGACCGAGTTTGCCGCGACCCTCGCGCTGCGGACGCAGCAGATTCTCGCGCATGAAACCGGCGTCGCAAATACCGTCGATCCTCTCGGCGGCTCGTATTTCGTCGAGACGCTGACCAACGAAATGGAAGAGGCCGCGTGGAAATATATTCGGAAGATCGACGAAATGGGTGGAATGATTCCGGCCATCGAACAGGGGTACCCGCAGCGGGAAATTGCCGACGCATCGTACCGCTATCAAGTGTCGGTCGACCGCAAAGAGAAAATCATCGTTGGCGTGAATAAATTTACAGGCGAAGAATCGCCCATCGAAATTCTGCGCATCGATGAATCGGTGCGCGCGCAACAGTCGATGCACCTAAAGAAGCTGCGCTCCGAGCGCTCGAACGACGAAGTTGCGCGCCAGCTTACTTCCCTGCGGAAAGCGGCGCAGGGAACGGAAAACCTAATGCCCCACATCTACGCGGCCGTGAAAGCTTATGCGACGCTTGGAGAAATCTGCGACTCCCTGCGCGAAGTCTTCGGCACGCATGAAGAGGTATCAGTTACTTAGAGAACTTGGAGAACGCTGAGACAGATGCCTGAGAAGAGAATACGGGTGCTGATCGCGAAACCTGGGCTGGATGGGCACGACCGGGGAGCGAAAATTATTGCCCGGGCCTTGCGCGACGCCGGGATGGAAGTGATCTACACCGGCCTGCGGCAGACGCCGGAGATGATCGCATCCGCCGCGGTTCAGGAAGACGTCGATGTCATCGGCCTGTCGATTCTGTCCGGGGCGCATAACACGCTCGTTCCGCAGTTGCTGGATCTGCTTAAACAAAAAGGGATGAGCGATGTCACCGTTCTCCTGGGCGGAACGATTCCGGAAGCCGATATTGCCGGGCTGAAAAAAGCGGGCGTGGCGGAAATCTTTCTTCCCGGGACGTCGACGCAGGACATCGTCGATTTCGTTCGGGGCCGAAAGTAGGACAGGCTTCCAGCCTGTCGTTTTTGGATTTCAGCCCATCTGTACGCGCGAAAACCGACAGGCTGGAAGCCTGTCCTACTGCACATTCCCATCTGCGTCCCGAATTTCAATGCTGCCGAGGTCGAGCTTCAGCAACTCCGGCTCGATTTTGGCGCGATCGCCAACACACACCAAGATCAGCTGCTCGGGGTGCAGGTACTTCTTCGCGACGGCTTCGGCGTCTTCCGCGGTGACGGCATTCAACTGCCCTGGCAGGTTTGAGAAATAATCGCGCGCAAGGCTGTACACAAAAAGTTCGGATAGCGCGCCCGCTTCGCCGCTATCCGTTTCAAAGATCCCCGGTAACGAACGTGATTGGGAATCTTTCGCCAGGCTCAGCTCCTCGGGCTTCATCTGCGTCTCGATCATTCGATGGATCTCTTTCAAGATTTCCTTCACCGCAGGCGCCGTCACGTCGGTACGGATGCCGCCGCCCACGACGAAATATCCCAATGACCTCCGGTAGACAAAAAAGGAACTCGCCCCGTACGTGTAGCCATGCTCCTCGCGAAGATTCATATTGATGCGGCTGGAGAAAAGGCCTCCAAGCTCGGAATTCATCACTTCGATCGCGGCATAGTCGGGCGTCGCGCGGTCGACTCCGAGTTGCAGCAGGCGCACCATGGTCTGTTGCGCGCCGGGCCGGTCGACGATGATGACTTTCGCATGAGTGGTTTCCGGAGAGCCGATCTTCGGAATCGAAAGTTCACTGCTCTTCCACGCGGCAAACTTGCTCTCGGCCAGAGTTTTCAGATCGTCAACGGGAATATTTCCAGACACAATCAGGGCCGCGTTATTCGGCGCATAGTTGGTCTTCCAAAAATTCATCATATCTTCGCGCGTCATCGCCTTGATCGACGCTTCCGTGCCCGAGTTATCGTAGCCAAACGGGTTGTGCGGCCCGAAGAGCGCGGACACGCCCGTCCGGGCGACAATCGTTTCAGGGTCAGAGCGCTCGTCTGTAAACGCGGCAATGCGCGATGCGCGTCGCCGCTCCACTTCGTCCGGCGGAAATGTCGGGTGCAAAACGATGTCTGAAATCAGATCGAGCACTCCAGCAAAATTCTTGGTGAGTGAGCTGGCGCCCACGCCGGACGAATCCATGCTGGCGCTGGAAGAAAGCGCCGTGCCGAGCAGCGCCGCTTCGTCGGCAATCTGCGTGGCGTTCCGCGTTTCCGTTCCTTGCTGCAGCATGTTTGCAGTGAAGCTCGCCAGGCCGGGCTTATCGACGGGATTCGCTCCGCTCCCCGTATTGAAAACAAGATTCGCCGCCACTACGGGCAGACCGGCGCGGTAGTGGTAATACACGGTCAGCCCGTTGGAGAGCCTGAAAATATCGGGGACCGGAAGATTTAGCGCGTGCGCCGGGCCAGGGATCGGCGGATTTTCGCGCCACGCCGCGTCGGCGTTGACAGATTCCCCGCCCGTACCTTGGCCCTTCTGCTGATTTTTCGGCGTGGGGACATCAGGACCAAGGTCCGGCTTACCGGGGATGCCGTAAACGACCACGCGGGCCGCCGGCTTCAGTTGCGCTTCCGCGAAGGCGCGAATCGATTCGGTCGTTGCCGCCTGATAACGGTGCACGTCTTGCGGGAAGTAGCCGGGGTTTCCAAGATAGTGGTTGTATTCATTCAAGCGGTCGGCGACTCCGCCGAACCCGCCCAGGAGCTCGAGTCCCTGAATCATTCCTGTTTCAATTCCATTTTGCGCGCGCTCGAGCTCGATGGCTGTCGGCCCGTTCTTGCGGAAGGCGGCCAGCTCTTCGTCCACTGCCTTTTCCATCTCGCCGGCGGTGTGCCCGGGCCGCGCCGTGACCACGATTTCAAACACCGACCCGAGATTCAGCGATTGCTGTGACGCGCTGACGTCCAGTGCGATCTGTTTTTCGTAGACCAGTTTCTTGTACAGTCGGCTCGACTTCCCTCCGCCGAGGATTTCCGACGCCAGGTCGGCGTCGGCGTCGCCCGGCTTGAAGGTGGGCGACGTCAGCCACGCCATATAGACGCGCGGCAGTTCCACCTGATCGTGGATCACCGCCCGGCGCTCCGCGGTGATAGACGGCGTTGTGGCGGTAATTTTCGGCACAGGCGCGCCGCGCTTCAGCGGTCCAAAATATTTTTCCACAAGCTGCCGAGCCTGTGCCGGATCGAAATCTCCAACGATGGCAAGGCTGGCGTTGTTCGGCGAGTAATAAAGCTTGAAGAAATTGCGCACGTCCTCAAGCTTGGCAGCCTGAATATCCGCGTGCGAGCCCATCACGTCTGCATGATACGGGTGGCTCTTTGGGAAGAGCAGGTGAAACACTCCCTCTTCGACAATCCCGTAGGGGCTGTTCTCTCTGCTCTGGCGGCGCTCGTTGCGCACCACATCCTGTTGGTTTGTCAGGCTGGCCTGATCCAGTTTGTCGGGGAGATATCCCATGCGGTCGGATTCGAGCCACAGCGCGAGTTCCAGCTGGTTCGAAGGAAGCGTTTCGAAATAATTCGTGCGGTCGAAATCGGTTGTGCCGTTGAGGTCGGAAGCGCCGGCCGCCTCCAGGTACCGAATGTGGGCGTTGCCCGGAACATGCTTCGAGCCTTCGAACATCATGTGTTCGAACAGGTGGGCGAAGCCAGTGCGCCCGGGCAGTTCGTTCGCCGGGCCCACGTGATACCAGATGTTCGTGGAGACGAGGGGCAGGCGATGATCCTCGGAAAGGATTACAACAAGGCCGTTCGGCAAAGTGTATTTCTCAAACTTGATGGTAGGCAGAGCGAGCGATGCGGATTCATCCGCTGTAGGTAAGGCCACCATAGCCCGAGGATTTTTTGGTGGCGTCTTCTTTGCCGCATCCTGGCCCAAAACGGAGACTGCGGCGAGCGTGACGGACAGGCACAAGATCAGCAAACGGCTCCGTAGCGCAGATGTCATTCCGGTTCTCCTCGGTGAATGTTCCATCAGTATGAGACGCAATCGCCGTTCATTGGGCTGCACCGAATCGGGAAGCATTACTAAGATACATTAAGTCATGCGCGGGAAGCGAAATGGTGTTCAGTGGCACAGGCTTCAGCCTGTGGGGGTTGGGCCTTGCAAAGGACAAAACCGCACAGGCTGAAGCGTGTGCCACTGACGGCCTCATTGTGCCCGGCGCAGGAAAAGCGTACGATTCGCGAGAACTGAACTCGTTCAAATCCGAGATTTCTGTTTCTAAAGGACCATGCCATGAAGAAAGACGCGGTGTGCAGTTGCGATCATCGGCTTTCACGCCGAAAAGTTCTGCAGGGTGGAATTGCTGTGGCAGCAGTCAGCTCGATCGGCGGCGTGAGCAATGCGCTCCTCGCTGAACCTGCCGCGCCCTCCCCGCTCAAGACAAGTGGAGCGCGCCCAATCGACATCCACGCCCATTATTTTCCTCAAACCTATTTCGACCTGTTCAATGCCGAAGGGCAACGGTACAACACCGAATTCCGCATGACAGAGCAGGGCTTCTTCTTTAAAACTCCTGCTGAGTCGAACGGGCCTCTGTCGGCGAAATTTATCGACCTGAAACAGCGCCTGGCTGACATGGACTCACAAGGCGTGGCTGTGCAAGCGCTCTCACTAACCGGCCCGATGGTCTATTGGGCCGACGGCGAATTCTCACACAAGCTCGCCATGACGTGGAATGATGGCGCTGTTGCAGCGCACCAGGCCAATCCTGACAGGTTCGTAGTCCTCGCGACTCTGCCGATGCTCGATCCCGACCGCGCGGTTGACGAACTCAACCGCGTGAGCAAGCTCCCCGGCGTGCGCGGCGTTTACATGGGGACGAACATCGAGGGCCATGATCTCGACGATCCTTTGTTCGAGCCAATCTTCACGCGCATCGAAGCGCTCGGCCTCCCGGTCTTCCTCCATCCATTGCCGCCTATTCTCGGCGGCAAGCGGTTGCAGCCTTATTCTCTTACCAACCTGCTTGCCTATCCCCTCGATACCACGGTGGCCGCTTCCCATCTGATTTTTGGCGGCGTGTTGGACCGCCATCCGAATCTTTTAATCGTGCTGCCGCATGCGGGCGGTGCGTTGCTGAACGTCATCGGGCGTCTCGACCACGGCTGGAATGTGATTCCCCCTGCCAAGCATTCCGCGCAGGCCCCCAGCGCGTATCTGCATCGATTTATGTATGACACCATAGTTCATTCCAAGCCGATGATGGAGTTCATCATCTCCCAGGTTGGTGTCGAACGAATTATGCTCGGCAGCGACTACTGCTTTCCGGTAGGTTACGACCGCCCGGTAGAAAACGTCGAGGAGCTGCACCTTAGCCCGGACCAGCGCAAAATGATTCTGGGTGGAACCGCGGCGAAAATCCTTAAAATCTAGTTTCGGAATTTTTTCGGCTTCAAGGCGGGTGGAAAAATGATTGTCACAAGGAAACCTTCCTGGCTTATTCAAATTTCAGCGCTGGGACTCTTGTTACTTGCTCACGTCCCCGCGCAAGGACGGCAGAGCCCGAAAATGGGCGAATTGCGCTTCACTGCGGACAATCAGGATGAAAGAGATTCCGGCGTGTGGATCGACGGGAAATATGCGGGTTACGTCAAGGAACTTAAAGGGGATCGAAAAGTATTGCTCACCCCCGGAGAGCATGAGATTTTAATTCGACAGGCCGGATACAAAGATTTCACGAAGAAACTCGAAATTGCGCCGGATCAGATCCAAACCATGGCCGTGGTGCTGGATGAGAATCCTAAATTAACTTATCCGGGCAAGGACGCGGCTGAACTCCGGCTGGATATCCAGCCCAAGCGCGCGGCCGTTTTTGTCGACGACGGCTATATGGGTCATGGCGGCGATTTTGGCGGCAGGTTTCATTCCATGCTGGTGAGCCCAGGCAAACACCGGCTCAAGGTTACGCTTGACGGTTATAAGCCCTACGAGACGGAGATCGATGCGGTCGCGAGCAGTAAATCCCAGATGAAAATAGTCCTCGAAAAAACCGGCGCCGCGCCGCCAGCACAATGATCTGGCCGGGGACTCCTCTTCCAGCTTACGCTTCCGGCGCACCTGTGCACGACGCGGGTGAACCGGGCCAGTCTTCACCCCGGTATTTGCCCAGAACACGGCCGATCAGCAAAACAAGAGGAAAAGCGATTCGCTGAATGAATGGTGGCGGCAGCATAACCGACTGCGAGCGCCGGTGCCGCCACAGCACGTGAGCAATGTAGAAGATCGACGGCCTGCCGGATCGACTGGCGTTGAGAACCGCAAACAGCTCCTGGAGATAACGATCCAAATCAACGGCTGGAATTGCCCGGCCTTTCAATTCCAGGAGATCTTCTCCGGCGTTCCACCAGGCGTGAACGGTCCCGGCCGGAAAGACGCTAGTCCCACCGGCGGCCACAGCGATTGTTTCTTTTCCGACTCGGGCGCCCAGCGTCCCTGCTTTCACGATGCATTCTTCGCGTTGGTGAAAATGCACGTGGGGCGGCGGGCCACTCGCTCGCGCCGGCAAAGAGCCTTCTATTTCCAAAACGGTTTGGCCGTCCGCGTCACGCACTCGGCGCATCCGCAGAATTTCTCCCGTGTGCCGGTTCTCCAATAGCAGGAAATTCTCCATCAAATTCTCGCGAGATGCCTCATCGATTATCCGGGCTCGAATGACCAGAGTTCAGGTTGAATAAATGAACGAGTAGCCTCGTTCTTGCGCGCGATTCACTGCCAGTATTCCCGCCGGAACCATATGGGCGTTGGCGATTAGGTTCTCGGTGATTTCCTTGATCACGTTGGCGGTCTCGAGCCCGTTGGCCTTGGCGATTCTCGTGGCAATGCCTCGCGTGGACATCTGGCACACGGCAAATTGTACGCCCTTCTTGATCAACGCCTCCATTTTGCCGGCCTGCTGTGTTTCGCCCATCGGACCGTACACATTGATTTTGGGCGGCTCCTTGGTCTTCGGATCCATGAATTCGGCTTGTTCGGAGATTTGCTTGCCGTACTTCGCCCAAATTGCGTCATTGTAGGCAAACGATGTGGACTTGTGGCGCGCGACGATAATCACGGCCAGGTCGCTTTCCTTCAGGCCGTACACGTCCTGGTTCGCCGTAAAATAATTGGTGGCAAATTGCAGCGCCCAGCCCATGCTCTCCGCCGTCGAGGAATCAAACAGGAAGCGGTGCACGCCGGGAATCTTGTCGTACCAATCATCCTGCGTGTGGCGAGCGGGCCGCCACGGAGCATCCGCCGCGGCTTGCGCCTCCGCCGAGGGAGATGCGATGACGCTCGCGCCGACCACACCGGCCCCAGCGCCCAGTCCAGCAAGAAACTTTCGCCGGGCGATCGAGGATTGCAATCCTTTTTCGTTCATCCGAACCTCCTCATTTTTCCTCACTCAAGATCGTAGAGCGTCCAAATTATAAACCCAACTCCTGAAAAATCCCGGCTATCGGAATTTGTCGGCCATCGTTGTTTTCGCCGAAACCAGGGGGACGGATCGTCCTTCCGATTCCAGGTGCCGCCCGCCAAACAGCGTGAAGCAAACGCGCATTAGCGCGAAGCTGGCCGCCGCACCGACGGCCATGGGCGCAACCGGGACGAGGAAGAGTCGTTGCAGCGGCAAATGCCTCCCGATGAGCCAGCCGCCAATCATGGGACCGGATATCGCACCGAACCGGCCGATCGCATTTGCCCAACCTACGCCGTTGGAGCGAATTGCCGTCGGATATAGCAAACCCGACACCGCGTTCAGGCCCAACTGATTGCCCAGGATGCAAAACCCGGCGAAAAAAACGGCGATGCTGAGCAAGTTGTGAGAAAGCCCGGGAGTACCTATTGCCGCGACGATTGGACAGCCGAGCAAGAACGATATCCCGATCGCCGCGAGTCCTCGCTTATCGAGCAACCGGCTGATCGTGATGCCGCCTGCGATGCCTCCGACATAAAACATGGCCATGGTCAGCGCGGTTTGCCGGATCGACAAACCCGAGTCTTGAAATAAGGTGGGCATCCAGCTGTTCAGGAAAAAATTGGCCATGAGGTTTGAAAAGAAAACGATCCAGAGCAGCGGCGTCATCCAGGCGCGTCCATCGGCAAAGATCAAGCGAATCGAAAACCCGCTTCTGGGTTTTTCTTCGATCAGGAATTTCGCATCCGGGGAGATCGAAATGCCGGGTGACAACTTTTTCGCAAGCTTCGCCACCTTTTCATGGGCATCGCGCAACACCAGAAACTTGATCGACTCGGGCAAAAACAAAAAAACGGCGAACGCGACGGCGATCGGGAATGCTCCCCCGATGAAGAACAGTCCCTGCCATCCATATTTGGGCAGATAGGAGGTGACCGCGCCGGGCAGAATGCCGCCCACGGTGATTCCCATGAACATAAAGACGATCATCGTGGCCCGCGCCCGCTTTGGGGCAAACTCGGCATTGAGGGCGATGGTGTTCGGCGGCAAACCGCCCAGGCCAAGGCCGGAAATAAACCGCAACGCGATCAGCTGATGCAGAGTGCGCGATTCCACGATAGCCAACGATGAGATTCCGTACAGCAGGCAACCGAAAATGATGGCGCCTTTCCTTCCGAAGCGATCGCCGAGATAGCCAAGGATCGGGGCACCAAACAGCATGCCGAAGAGGCTGGCGCTGAATACTGGACCCATGACCGCGCGGTTCAAGTGCCACTGCCGCACTATCAATGGCGCCGCATAAGCCGCCGCAGCGAGCGCATAGCCGTCGGAAAACATCACCAGGAACGAGAGCAAGATGATGCTAAGGCCAAAGAGATTGATCCTCTGTTCGTCCACCAGTCGGGTGATGTTAACTGTCTGCCGGTCTTCCATCGTTTCCCTTCGCGTTCACTACCCGGGCTTGCACGCGATGCCGGCGCGACGGCACCAATACTCCCACGATCGATTGAAACCCTCTCCGGGTTTCGCTTGGCCCAGCCGTAAATTGATCTTTTCAATTTCGCCGGGCGAAAGATAGGTAACTTTTCCCAAAAAGCTGGCCTTCCACTGGAGCTCGGCATTCACTTCCAAATACACTGCTGTGTAAACGGCTTCACGAATGGATTTGCCCACGACGGTGGAACCGTGCCCTCGCATCAGAGCGCAATTTCCAGCGCCCACGGCGCGCGCCAGGTCAAGTCCCATGGATATGTTCGATACGAGCAAGTCCGTGTCGCCGAAACTGGTCCGGGCATCCCAGACCGGAACCTCGCCGCACAATGTTGCGCTACTGTGTATTACAGGCCGGAGCTTTTCTCCAGTCAAGCCAAATGGGAGGGGGCCGCGACTGTGGCTGTGCACGACACTTTCAATGTCCGGCCGGGTTTGATAAAGCGCGGCGTGAATGAATCGTTCGAGGTATGGCTTGCCTGGAAACGAATCGGTCGGCGCGCCGTCCAGCGTGAACTCCATGATATCGCCCGGTTCCACCAGTTCGGGAGATCTTGCGCGCGAGAGCAGAAAACGGCCGGCATGCTCCGGATGGCGGGCGCTGACGTGTCCAAACGCGTCCACTATGCCTTCGGCGGCCAGTATTCGATTGGCGGCGACGAGGTCTTCCATCAAGGAGTCGAGATTGGCCATGCCCTTCCTCTTCAGAAAAGACAAGCTCAGATCGTTTTGTGATCTTCCGAAATATAAGGGTACAGACGGAACGCTTGGAGAATATGCCATGCTCGCCAGCAACTTCCAAAATCAATTCGTAAGTCCAAAATGATGAGGGACTCCGGCTCGTCCGCCCCCTCTCACTAAACGACTACTTCAGGCCTTGCACCAGATACAGATCCGAAGAGTGATTGCTGTATGTATAGGCGTAAGATTTCCCGTCCGGGGTTATGACCACACCCGCGCTTTTCATGCCGGATTTTCCAGGTGGCGGAGATACTTGTTTCCAGAGGGAACGGCGTCCTGAAGCGATTTCAAAACGCGTGATCGTTGTCGGCTCTTTCATGGTCTGAACGAGATATACAAATTTTCCATCGGAAGTCCAACCGCTCGGCATTTCTCCCTGCTCGAATTTGAACTCTTTCTCGGGCCGTTCGCTGGCAGCCGAACTGTACAGAAGCGCCCGGAAGTCCTCGGTGAGCGCCAGAATTTTGCCGGTGAGGGAAACGCTGCAGAGCATCATCCCATCGGGAGTGAACGCGCGCGGCTTGCCTGCCTCGACGCTTTGCACGTAGCAGCGCGGCCCATGGCCTGCTTCATACCCGATGAACACAATTTGGCTGGCATCGGAGAACCATTTTGCTCCGGTGTACATGTAGTGCTCGACAGGACCACGCTCCAGAGTTTTTGAATTTCCCGCGCCGGTTGGCAGCAATACGATCTGGTCGTTAGGCGGCGGCATGACGGAAAGGACCCACTTGCCGTCGGGTGACAGCGATTGCGCGCTGCCCGCGCCAAGCATCACCGGAGCGGAACCGTCCGTCGGCCGCAATCCCACTTGATACGAAAACCCGGAGTTTTCTCCTTCCGCACCGAACAGGATTCGCTTGCCGTCCGGAGAGATGTCCGTGACCATGGACCAGTCTTCCCAGGATAGATCGCGTGGTTCTGTGGCGCCGGGTCCCACAAAGACAACGCCCAGATGCTCATTGTCGCGGGAAATAAGGACGCGCCCCTCGCGCGAGATGTCCCGCACGGACAGCCCCCCGGCAACGGTCAATACACGTCGTTCGATTCCGTTCAATGTGACGGCATAGAGCGCCCGCGCGACGCCTGAGCGGGTAGCAGCAAACCATACTTCGTCTCCATGGGGGCTCCAGGCCAGTCCGCGCAAGCTCTCCCAGAACCCGGAAAGCGTTCTCTTATTCCCTTTCAAATCGACGATCGCAACTGAGCCGCGATCGTCCGGGAAGATGGGATGATCCAAAAATGCAATCGCGTCTCCGCTGGGTGAAAAGCGCGGCGCAGCAATCCAGCCGGCGCTTTCATAAAGCACTTTGCCCACGGGAAATTCGAGGCGGCTTTTGTCTCCGATCCGCCTGACCACGGCGAGTTCGCCGCCGGGCGACCAAGCGGCGCCCTCCGCATCCGGAAGAAGTTCGCGCGGCGCTCCTCCATTGAGGGGGACCCGCGCCAGCGTCCCGGACATTCCCGACTGCTCCAGGGGTGGCTTCGAATCCGTGCCATGGCTAATGACGGCAAGTTCAGCCTGCGGCGAAACAGCCAGCAGCATAGAACCGGCGATCGCGAGCTTCTGAGGACCGGGAGCGCCCAGACGTTGCGCGTAGATATCCGACTTGTGGGGATACCATCCAGACGAGTACACCACGGAGGCCCCATCCGGTGTGAAGCGAGCGTCGCCGAGTTCGGGTAGATCGAAAGTCAGCCGCTGGAATTGTGGACTGGTGGCCGCGTCGCCATGCCAGGGGGCGAGCTTCCACGTAAGTCCGAGGATGGCAAGGATAGCAATGGCAATGCCAGCCGCCGCCAGTAGTGCAGGACGCTTGGCTCGGACGGGTGGCGCGGGGGCAGGCGATGATGCCAGCGCCTGTTCAACCTGCGCCAGTAATCGGTAGCCGCGCCTCGGCACTGTCTCGATATAGCGAGGAGAGTCAGCGTCATCATTCAATGCCGCGCGAATTTTCTTGATCGCTGTGTTCAGCGCATGATCGAAATCGACGAACGTATCCTGGGGCCAGACGCGGCGCCGCAATTCTTCCCGGGTGACGAGTTCGCCCGGCCGTTCCGCCAGGGCAGCGAGAACCTGCAGCGGCTGCTCCTGGCAGCGAATGCGAATTCCATTCTTGCGCAGCAACCCGGCTTGCAGATCCAATTCAAATGCACCGAAACGAATGCAAGATCGATCTGGATGGGACACACCCATGGTGACCTCGGCGTATTGGACGCGTCGGCGCCCAAAAGGGTTATACGCATGAACAAATGTTCATATGTCCTGCCCATTCTAACTCCCCAACTTCGTTTGAGTTAGCTGGCCACAAAGAATTTATCCGGAATCCACCCTCAAACTCTTGCGATTCCTGACCGGGCTCCTACTCTCAACCGCACCGCGACGCGGAGGGTGCGGCAACATTGAGAGCCAAACAGAAGATTGCGGGCCTACTTATGCTGGCAACAACCCTTTCGACGACTGCGCCCGCACGTGCCGAGAAGTGCCGTGCAAAACCGGAGAGATTCTGTGACGATGAACGTCTTCAGAGAATCCCGCTCAGAATTTATCGTGACTTCTTCGTGGTCGCTGAAGGCCGATTTGGAGACAATTCCGCCAGCCAGAATTTCATCCTGGACACCGGGACCAGACCCAGCATTATCAACGCAAGCCTGGCGAAGCATCTTGGACTGGTGACCACACCCTTGACGCTCAGGGCATTCGGCAAAACGATAGAGGCGCGGGCCGCTGTCCTGCCCAATATTGAACTGGGCCCCGTAAGCGCAGTCTCATTGCCCGTTCAAGTACGGGACCTTTCGTGGTTCGAAGGCGATTTGGGCATTCCTATCGCGGGGATCATTGGAATGGACGTGCTTTCGATGTTCAGTTTCCGCCTGGACTACGAAAAGAGCGAGGTGAAATTTGGCGATGCGCCGCACCAGGGGATCCCTGCGCGCATCGATGCGAGTTCTGGCCTTGCTTTGGCGGAGGTGAGAATTGAGGGCAGGGAGACGCGTCTCCTGGTGGACACCGGGTCGAATCGCGTCGTGCTCTTTGGAGGGAACTTCGCGGATACGGGATGGCTGAGGTTGCGGAACACGCCGCATACGGGAGCTAGTCTGATCGACCCCAAAATGCACGTTCAGGTATTCTCGGCGGCGGACATCATCCTCGGAGGACAGCACTTCAGCGATGATATCGTTTACTACATCCCGAAAAGCTCGGATCCGGTATTCGACGGCCTCCTGGGCGTACGCGCGCTCGGGTTGCGAGGCCTTTCGTTCGATCAAGCAGGCGGAACAATCTATCTGGAAAAATAGGACTTCTTGCCCAAAAGTCTTTGAAAGTCGGTACTTTGGACAATTGTTGGGATACTCGCGGAACAACGTTCAAATCCCGCCAGAAATCTGAATCTCCGCATGAGCCCCCTCTGACAGAGGCGAAGCCGTTGTGTAGAGGGCTGGAGAGGCGTATGATTCGCAAACTAGAGGTTCCAAACAGAAATTCCGGTTCGAATCACCCTTGCCATTTGGTTGGCGCGCAAGATGGCGCCATCCGGGCAGGAGCTTGGAGGGATTCTGTGAGAAATAAGTTTATCGCGATGTTCCTGTGCGTCTTGTTCGTTTCCGTCCCGCTGTTCGCACATCACGGCTCTGCTGCCATCGACACGTCGAAAAAGCTGGCCCTAAAAGGAATCGTAACAGAATGGTTTTGGGCCAATCCCCATTGCTTTCTGAAGTTTGATGTGAAAGATGACAAAGGCAAAGTGGTGCATTGGGCGGCTGAGACCAGCAATCCGTCGGACATGGTCAACCTGGGCTGGAGCAGCCAATCTTTCAAACCGGGAGACGAGGTCACGGTCACTGTGGAGCCCGTCAAGAACGGGTTGCCGATCGGGCGGGTCGATCAGGTCCAGCTCGCGAATGGCCAGATTCTTAAAGGACGGGTCGTATTCTGATCTTTCGTTGCCATTCTCCGATTTCGAATCGAATTGAGATCAAAATTAGGGAAGGAATTTTGGAATGTTAAGGCGCAAATTGATCGCGACCACTGCCCTGTTTGCAACATTCATGGTCGCTTCTGTATTGCGTGCCCAAACTACCGCGCCTCAGCGGGCAGTGGCAGCGACCGATCAGAAGGCAGCGCCCGCTCCACGTCACGACATTTCAGGCACTTGGGACCCGGGCAACAACGGAATCCAGCCGCTGGGACCGCGCAACATGCCGGAAGATGGCAAGCCGGAACATCAAGTTCCCTACACTCCTTTGGGTTTGGAAGTTTTGAACACGCACAAGCCGAGCAACGGAGTGAGAAGCGTTCTCCCCGGAGAGACGAACGATCCTGTGGTTTATTGTGATCCACAGGGAATGCCCCGTGAAGACCTGTATGAACTTCGAACGACTCAGATCCTCCAGACGCCTCTCAATGTGTACATCCTGTACGAATTTGGCAGGATCTGGCGTGTCGTCTGGACGGACGGGCGGGAAGTTCCCAAAGATCCCGAGCCCCGGTGGTTCGGCTACTCGATCGGAAAGTGGGAGGACGATTACACGTTCGTCGTCGAGACCTCTGGGATCGATGAAAGAACATGGGTCGATCGAGCAGGCCGTCCTCACAGCGCCGATCTGCGGGTGGAGGAAAAGTTTCACCGCGTCGATCGCGATACGTTAGAACTCACCGTAACGATTAACGACCCGAAGATGTACACGAAACCCTGGGTGGCTCTCGACAAGCTGGCTTTCAAGCGGCAACCGCCCAATTTCGATGTCAGAGAGATGATCTGTTCCCCATCCGAGTTTGCGGAATACAACAAAATAATCGGCAATCCCGCCAGCGGGAAAGGCACGCAATAGGGCCCGCGTCCTCTCCTAAAAAGGTGGGCGCCTAGCTATTCATCCTTCCAATAGGCGCATACCTGCTTTCTTCCGTCCCCGTCTGAGCAGAACCCAGTCAATTTCTCTTCGGAATCCGGGTTTTACCAGCGGGTTCGATTTGAGCCACAGTCCGAGAAGACCGCATATCGGGCCGTCTATCACGCTTCGGAGGGCGGAATCGCCTTCCACGATGTATGGAATCGGCTCTCGTTCAATCGTGTTCACCCGGTGCTGCTGCCATAGCTTCCGGGATGAAGCTCTCTCGACCCACCTGTTTGTTTTGCCAGTAGGTTTGCTGGCGAAAAGGACATAGCCTAAGGTGTGGTTGAACCGACGCTTCTGAACGGGCAATCCATCTTGCACTATCGGGTAATTGAAAGACTCGGTAGCGGCGGGATGGGTGTGGTCTATAAGGCCGAGGACACACGCCTGCACCGATTTGTGGCGCTCAAATTTCTATCCGAAAACGGAGCAGGAAATCCCGAGGCTTTGGCGCGTTTCCAACGCGAAGCGCGGGCTGCTTCAGCTCTGAATCACCCCAACATCTGCACCGTCCACGATATTTGCGAAGACGGCGGCACAGTTTTCATTGCCATGGAGCACTTGGAGGGCGATCCGCTGTCAAAAATTGTGGGCCGTCCAGTTGATGTGGAACGGCTTCTGGATATTTGCATTCAGGTCGTGGATGCGCTGGATGTCGCTCATATGGGAGGCATCGTTCACCGCGACATCAAACCCGCGAACATCTTTGTCACCCATCGTGGCCATGCGAAGATACTTGACTTTGGACTCGCCAAAATCACTTTTAGGCAGGAACTTGCGGCTACCGCCGCCACTCAGACGGGGTTTCGAGAGGAACGCGAATGCTTGACGACTGCTGGAAGTGTGATGGGTACGGCCGCCTATATGTCACCCGAGCAAGTGCGTGGCGAAGAGTTGGATTCGCGGAGCGATCTTTTCTCCTTTGTTGCCGTCATGTATGAGCTGGCGACCGGGTCCCCGGCTTTTTCCGGAAATACTGCCTGGGCTGTTTTCGATTCAATCCTCAACAATCCCGTGACATCTTCCCTGCGCCTGAACCCGCGATTGCCCGTGGAGTTAGACCGCATCATAAACAAAGGGCTGATGAAGGACCGCGGGCTGCGTTACCAGAAAGCTGTCGACTTGCGAATGGATTTGTTCCAGCTCAAGCGAGACATGCAGTCCGGGGGGACGTTGTCGGCCGGCAGTGCAGTTCGCCCGCAACGAGTTCCCAAGATGATCGACTCGCTTGCTGTTTTGCCCTTCGAAAATGCCAGCGGCGACCCCGACAACGAATACCTCAGTGATGGAATCACAGGAAGCCTCATCAACACCCTGGCGACGCTCCCGAAGCTGCGCGTGATGGCGCAAAGCACGGTGTTTCGATACAAGGGGCGGGAGATTGATCCGCAGTCGGTTGGTCGCGAGCTCAACGTCCGCGCCGTTCTCACAGGGAGAATGACGCAGCGGACCGGCAGCCTAGTCATCGGAACGGAGTTGGTGGATGTGGCCACAGGCTCACAACTTTGGGGCGCGCAATACAATCGGAAGCTGGGCGACATCTTCGTTATTCAAGATGAAATTTCCAACGAAATTTCAGGGAAATTGAGGCTGCAGCTGACCAAGGCCGAAAAGAAACGATTAGTCAGGCGGCACACCGAGAATGCCGAGGCCTATCAACTTTACCTCAAGGGCCGCTATCACTGGAATAAATGGACTCGTGAAGGATTCGATAAGGGCATTGACTACTTCCAGCAGGCAGTCGAAAAGGATCCCAGCTATGCCCTGGCATACTCGGGATTGGCCGATTCCTACGTGCTGCTTGGATGGAACGGCCATTTGCCGCCGAAGGACGCCTTCCCTAAAGCTAAGGCAGCGGCACTGAAGGCCCTGCACTTCGATGAGGCTCTCGCGGAAGCGCACACGTCTCTAGCCGCTCCCCTGTGGCTTCACGATTGGAACTGGCAAAAGGCCGAGACAGAGTTCAAGCGCAGCCTCCAACTTGAACCCGCATACCCGACCGCGAATCATTGGTATGCCGAGTATCTGATGACTGTAGGACGACACGAAGAATCCCTTGCAAAAATGAAGCGCAGCCAGGAGCTCGATCCACTTTCGCTGATTATCAACGTGGCTGTAGGATGGTCCCTCTATTTTGCGCGGCGAAACGATGAAGCTGTCGAACAGTTGCGGAAAACCTTGGAATTGGACCCAAACTATCCTGTGGCCCACTGGATTCTTGGGCTGGCCTATAGAAAAACTGGCCGCTACGAATTGGCCATCGCCGAAGGCGAAAAGGGGGTGGCCCTTTCAGGAGGTAGCCCCTTAATGCAAGCGGCGCTTGCCCAAACTTGTGGAATGGCCGATAAGAAAAAAGAAGCGATTGAAATGCTTGAGGGTTTGACGACGCTTGCAAAGCAACAGTATGTGGCGCCTTATTACCTGGCGGGAGTCCAAGTGGGTCTCGGAGAAAACGACCGAGCTCTTGAGTACCTGGAGAGGGCATATGAAGAGAAATCCCACTGGCTGATCTATCTCCATATGGACCCGGGAATGGACAACTTGCGTGACGATCGGCGCTTCAAGGACCTGCTCAGCCGCATCGGGCTCCCTGCATAGGCATTTCCAGCGAATCCATATCTTCCATTATTTCAATTCGAATCGCGGTTCGGAATGCTCCCAGGAAGCCGCATGCCGATCGGAATTCCGGTCCCAACCACCGAGTTGCCATCCACTAAGATCCGAGCCGTTGAGCAACAGACTCGCGTCGGATGAAGGAGTCGTAGCCTGCCTTTTTGAGTTTGCCGAGTACAATGCGTGCGGACGTCTCGTCTGGATACGGGCCTAGCATTACCCGATAGAATGAATCAATCGGAAGGGTACCCACAAACGCCTGGAAATTCTCATGCTGTAGTCTGCTGGTCAGCTCCCGGGCGTCAACCTCTTCTTTCAGTGCCGCAACTTGCACAATCAGTTCCTTGCTGGGGGCTTCAGCCTTTGGAAGCCGAACCATTGTCTCCTGAGACTGCGATGTGGGCATTTCTGCCGAGATCTCTTTGTCAGTTTTCCCAGGAGTTGCACTACCGGACTGCGGACCTACTTGTGCCACTGGATCCCCTACCTTTGATTTGTAAGCAAAGCCATCGTCGACACGGGGACCCTGCTGAGCAACAGTCGACGGCGGAGTTATGGTGTTTATTCCCCCGGAGAGCCTCATTCCCAATCTGACTAGCAACTCGCCGGCCTCGCGGTGGCGGACGTAGACCAAGGTCGAAATCACAATCCCCAGCAATAACGCATAAGCTGTTTTGAATATCCATCGGTTATGCTTTTGGAAGTAGCCCTCCGGAGGGCGTGCGCACAATTTCGTCAAATCACTTCCCGGTGCGGGAAGCCGGCTCTCTCGTACTTTCGATTCGAATGACTTGGGCAGGAGCTTATCGAGCCCAGAAGCAAGCTTGGATGTGAGTGCGGCACGCGTGCCCGGTTCACTTGCGCTCCAAGACGGAGATTCGTCGGGTGCGGGGATGTGCAAGGTCAAGTCTTTGCTAATGCCCGGCCGCAAGTTGGAGTTATGAGGCCATTTTCGAATTTGCTCGAGGGCAGCGTAGGGCAGCTCGGTGAATCGCAAACCGCCCGTTTTTTTCGCGTGGTCGAACCATACGAGTTCACCAATGCCTGCGACAAGAGTGGAACGCACCGTGAACGAAAAAAGAATTGGCCCCGATTGTTCCACGGGAGAAATGGCGCGAAACCGGAGACCTTGCTCTGAAACATCGAGCACAATGCCTCCGTTGTCAAACGGTAGATTGATATGGGGAAGCGGGTTCAGCGTCTTCCGGCTATATTGACGACGTTCCTGCTGTGTCATTGACCTGGTTACGCTCCGGAACTCTGCCGTGACATGGGCCCGATTCTCGCTGCAATCGTGCAAGGCGCGCGAGCCCGGGCACAGACGAATCGTGACAACTGTAGGCCTGTGCCGTACAGGAAGAAAAGACTCCAAACACGGAGGGTTGCTGTTTTCAATAACAACGAGCTAAACAGGAATTTTCGGGCGTGGAAGAGGACATTTCTTTCCATTTATCGGAATGAGGCCCTTTGTTAAACGGTCTGGCCCTCAGATCGAATTGGAAACTTCACGACTTCGCAAACCATGCAGAATGGGGTGGAAACAGCTTATACTGTCGCTTCGCATACTCACCGGGCATCCTGGGAATTATTTTTGGAGGAGTTCTACTTGACAAGTTCCGTCGTTGAAACCAAGGTCAAACGAAACTCGCCGGACTTTGAGACGAATACCCGCCGCATGGTGGACCTCGTCACAGAAATCAAGAATCAGGAAACCGTAATTCAACAGGGTGGGGGCGCGAAGGCCATAGAAGCACAGCACAAAAAATCACGGCTGACGGTTCGAGAACGCATCGCCAGGCTGATCGATCCGCACACCTCGTTTTTCGAGCTGGGAATTTACGCCGCGCACGAAATGTATGAGGAGTGGGGCGGCGCGCCGGCCGCCGGCGCGGTCACCGGTCTCGCGCGAATCTGCGGGCGCCTGGTGATGATCATCGCCAATGACGCGACGGTAAAGGCTGGAGCCTTCTTCCCGCTCACCGCGAAAAAAGTGATTCGCGCGCAGAACATTTCCATCGACAATCATATTCCCACGATTTATCTGGTCGATTCCGCGGGCGTTTTTCTGCCGCTGCAGGAAGACGTCTTCCCGGACACCGACGATTTCGGGCGGGTGTTCCGCAACAATGCCGTTATGAGCGCCATGCACATTCCGCAAATCACAGCCATCATGGGGATGTGCGTCGCGGGCGGCGCGTACTTGCCTGTGATGTGCGATCACATTCTGATGACAGAGGGTTCGGGACTCTTTCTCGCGGGCCCGGCGCTGGTGCAGGCTGCGATCGGTCAGAAAGTTTCCGCTGAAGAATTGGGCGGCGCGAAGATGCATGCGGAAATCAGCGGCACGGTCGATTTTCGCGAGCCGGACGATGAGTCATGCCTCGTCCGCATTCGCGCGCTGGTGGACAAAATGGGCCATCCCCTGGCCGCGCGCTTTGATTACAGGGAATCCGAGAATCCCTCATTCCCGCCTGAAGATGTCTACGGCATTTTTTCTTCCGATCCGGCCCGCCAGTATGACATGCACGAAGTGATTGCACGGATCGCCGACGCCAGCAAATTCGAGGAGTATCGCGCGGAATACGGCAAGACCCTGCTTTGCGGCTACGCGCGGATCGGCGGCTGGGCCGTTGGCATCGTCGCAAACAATAAGAAACACGTCTCCACCATCGACGCCGCGACCGGCGAACGCCGCCTTGAATTTGGCGGCGTGATCTATACCGAATCGGCGGAGAAGGCCGCGCGCTTCATCATGGACTGCAACCAGAATCTCGTGCCGCTGATTTTTCTGCACGACGTCAATGGATTCATGGTGGGTAAAGAGGCGGAGTGGAGCGGAATCATCCGCGCGGGCGCAAAAATGGTGAATGCCGTCTCTAACAGCGTCGTGCCGAAAATTGCGGTGATCTGCGGCGGAAGTTTCGGCGCGGGCCACTACGCCATGTGCGGCAAGGCCTACGACCCGCGATTCATTTTCGCGTGGCCCACGGCGCGCTATGCCGTGATGAGCGGCGATTCCGCCGCGTCCACGCTCGTCGAAATCAAAATCAAGCAGCTCGAGCGCGAAGGTAAAAAGCTCTCCGATGCCGACAAGAAAGAACTGAAAGATTCCATTCTCGCCACGTACGAACATCAGACCGATCCACGCTACGCTGCGGCGCGGCTGTGGGTCGATGCGATCATAGATCCGGCGCAGACTCGAGAGGCATTGGTTTGGGCTCTGGAGGCGGCAGCTCTGAATCCCGACGTGAAGGATTTCAGAACAGGCGTTTTGCAAACTTGATGTTCAGCTTCGAACTCCCATTTTCAAAGGAACTCCGTTGATTGAACCAGTAAAAATTGTCGAATGCCCGCGAGACGCGTGGCAGGGCTTGCCGGAAATCATTCCCAGTGAGGTGAAAATCGATTATCTCCTGAAACTTGCTGCCGCAGGTTTCAAGCATGTCGACGCCGTCAGCTTCGTTTCGCCACAACATGTGAAGCAAATGTCGGACAGTGAAGAAGTGATGAAGGGATATCTTGCCGGCTTTTCCGCAAATGTTGAGCGGCCGGAGATCATCGGGATCGTGGTGAATGAACGAGGTTTCGAGCGAGCGTTGGCGACTCCCGGCGTTACGACCATTGGATATCCGTATTCCATCTCGGCGTATTTTCGGCGGGCCAATGCCAACATGAGCCGCGGAGAATCGCGCGCGCTCGTGGAACAAATAAGAAAGGCCACGAAAACGTCCGGGCACGGATTCGTGGTCTACATTTCGATGGCGTTTGGGAATCCGTATGAAGAACCGTGGGGCGCGGAGATTGTGGAAGACGCGCTGGTCTGGCTCAAGGACATCGGAGTGCGAACCGTATCGCTTGCCGATACGGTCGGAACCACGCCTCCCGAATACGTGGGCGCGCTCTATCACACCGTAAAAGATTGCGTCGCCGGCGTCGAGTTGGGCGTTCATCTTCACAGCCGGCCGGAGGGCGCTGCGGAAAAAATTCTGGCCGCCTACGATGCCGGTTGCCGCCGGTTCGACGGAGCCCTTACGGGACTTGGCGGATGTCCCTTCGCGGGCGACGAACTGGTGGGCAATATTGCGACGGAAACGATTCTCGCGGCGCTCGCTGCACGCGGCGCGGACGCGGGGGTTCGCACGGAAGCATTGGGACAAGTCATCGCGATGAGCGAAGAAATTCGCGCCAAGTATTCACATGCAGCGATCGCGTAGGACAGGCTTATAGCCTGTCTGCCTTTTTATTTTGCTTTGTTGATCTAAATTACCAAAACCAGACAGGCTATAAGCCTGTCCTACTAAAATGACCTACCGAACGCTCCATCTCGAATTCACCGGCGAAATCGCAATGATTACGCTCAGCCGTCCGGAGAAACGCAATGCCATCTCTCCTGAAATGATCGCGGAGCTTCTTACCGCATTCGATGAGGTCGAAGCGAGTGCCGCGCGGGTCTTGATTCTGACCGGCGCGGGCAATGCGTTCTGCTCCGGTATGGACCTCGAAGCCTTGAAGAAGCTCGCCTCGCAGTCCCCCGCCGAACAGCGCGAAGACGCGGACCGCATCGCGCGCATGTGCCTGCGCATCTGGAGTTTCCCGAAGCCGACCATCGCCGCAGTGAACGGGCCCGCGATTGCCGGCGGTTGCGGCATCGCCACACTATGCGATTTCACCATGGCTGTGCCGGAGGCAAAATTTGGATACCCGGAAGTGCGCATCGGTTTTCTGCCGGCGGTCGTGTCCGTTTTTCTCATACGCCAAGTCGGGGAAAAACGAGCGCGTGACCTGCTTCTTACGGGAAGGACCATCGACGCAGCCGAAGCGCATCGCCTGGGACTCGTCACGCAAATCGTTCCTGAGAAAGAATTGATGATTGCGGCGCAAATCCTTGCGGCAACCTTGCTCTCGTCCAGCCCGGTCAGCCTGCATATGACCAAGAAGCTGCTGTGTGATTTTGCCGCGCCCGAAATTGATCGCGAACTCGCTCTAGCCACAGCCGAGAGCGCGCGAATTCGCTCGACGCAGGATTTCCGCGAGGGACTCGAATCGTTCCTTGAAAAGCGCGCGCCTCGCTGGAGCGGCAAATGAACGTGTGGCCCGCCCAGCCGCTTTACGCCGCCGGTCTGCTACAATTTCCTTCCTCATGAGCGAATTCATTGACACTGTTGTCCGCGTTCGCTACGCCGAGACGGACAAGATGGCCATCGTCTACTACGCGAACTACTTCATCTACTTTGAAATTGGGCGCGTCGAATTTCTGCGCCAGCGCGGCCTCGATTATCGGCGCATGGAAGTCGAGGATGACAGTTTCACCGTTGTTGCCGAAGCGAAATGCCGCTACCGCCGCCCGGCCCGCTATGACGATCCGCTGCGCATTCGCACGCGAGTGACCTCGGCCCGGCGTCGCACGATCACGTTCGGTTACGAAATTCTCCACGACGAATCCGGCGAATTGCTGGCCACCGGCGAAACGATCCACGTAGTCTGTGACAACAAGGGACGCCCCAAGCCTCTGCCGGAAAAGTACCGCCGCTATTTTGATTTTAAAAATGTCGAATCGCCTTCGGTCGCAACTGAAGATTGACGGTGGCGCTGGCGTCCCGCCGGCGGTTTTTGAAGTTGCGCTGGCCCGAAAAAAATCGCCGGCAAGATGCCGGCGCCACGGGAGATCACGCTAGCGCCTCAAACAGGAAGAGTCCCAACCGCAGTCCCGCGGGAAACGCGAAGGGCGCAAGCTCCAGGGAATAGTGTCCGCACGGCAGCGTCATCGTTTCGAGCTGAATTCCCTTCTGCCGCATCGTCCGAAACATTTCCTCGGTAAATTCATACCAGAACGTGGGATCGTAGCGCCCGCTGATCATCAACATGCGCTGGCCGGTATTTCGAAGCCGGTCCAGGTAGGGCACGGGACTGATGGGCGACCAGTAGCGGCGCAATTCGTCCGCGGTCACTTTGGCCCGCAGCCCTTCCCAAACGTGCGACGTGGTCATTCCAGTTCGAACGACATCCGCAAAATACGTGGAGACATGCATAAACGCGCCCGCGCGCACCGTCTGGTCGTGCGCCATTGTGATGGACCCGATCGCGGAGCCAATGCTTGTCCCGACGAGGCCGAGCCGGCCGTATCCTTGCTGTCCGAGCCAAAGCAGGCAGCGGCGCGTGTCCGTGACCGCTTGGCGCGTGGCCTGGATCGTGAGGCCGACGTTCGAACCAACCAGTTGGTCGGCCCGCTCATGGCCCGGCGCCACGCGGTAATCGTGGTAGGGCATCGATAGGCGCAGGACGCTGATGCCAAGCTTGTTCAGCCAGCGGCAGAGATTGACCTGGCCGTGCCACTTGGCGTTCCAATTGGGCAGCAGAACGACGGCAGGCCCATGAGCCCTGGCACGAAAGAATCGCGCGTGCACCAGATTGTTGTTCGCCCACGGAGACGCGATCTGGCTCGTGAACGTGAGCACCTGGCCTCCCGAAGCGCCGTTCTGTGGAGGATGCAAGACGTAGTCTTTGGCGGGCGCCGTGGCAAACCATTCGTCGCTATGCGCCAGCGTTTCCGTGACCCAGGTGTCCAGAAATCCGCGTGGATCGGGCTCGTCGACCTGGCCCCCGATATATTCAAGTCCCCATTCAAAGGGATAGACCCGGCGGTTGTCATCGGTAGTCCACCGGGCGTGCTCGTAGCGGCGTATTTTTTGTTCGAGCCACGACATAGCGTGTGAATCACGAATATAGGGACGTGTAGGAGACCTGTCAAATTGGCCTGCTGTTACCTGATTGCTTCCTGCTCTTTGCGGCAAGCATTGTCGGCGCGGGGCGGGTATGGCAAAGTCGTTGAGTGATCCCTCTTGGCGTGTTTTTGTTTGGTTTGATCATCGGAAGTTTTTTGAACGTCTGCATTCTGCGGATTCCTGCGGAGAAGTCCATTGTGCTGCCCGCGTCGAGCTGCCCGAAATGCGGGAAGGCGATCGCGTCGTACGATAATATTCCCGTCCTGAGTTGGGCTTTTCTGGGCGGCAAATGCCGCAACTGCAAGACCAAAATTTCCGCGATGTACCCGGCCGTGGAATTGCTCACCGGGCTGCTGTTCCTGGCCTGCTATTTAATTTTTGGCCTGACGGTGGATGGGCTGAAGTGGGCTGTCTTCGCCGCGCTGCTCGTCGTGCTGACCATCACCGACCTTCGCGAGCGCATTCTTCCTGACGAAGTGAATTTCTTCGGCCTGGGCGTCGGGCTGCTCTTCAGTTTGTTCACCAAGTCGCTGGACGGCACGGCGCTGTGGCTGGCCGGGCGGTGGTTTGATTTTCCGCCTCCGCAAATGGCGCTATCGTTCGCCGACGCGGCTCTCGGAGCGCTGGCGGGAAGCGGTTTGCTCTGGATCGTCGCCGAGGGATATTTTCGCATTCGTGGCCGCGAAGGAATGGGTTTAGGCGACGTGAAAATGATGGCGGCGGTCGGCGCGTTTCTCGGCCTGAAGCGCACGATGCTGACGGTCCTGTTGGGATCGCTGCTCGGCAGCGTGATCGGTATCTTTTTGATTGCAGTTTCAAAAAAGGGGCGCGACTACGAATTGCCGTTTGGTACATTCCTCGGAGCGGGCGCGCTTTTGGTGGTATTTTTCGGAACGCCTGCGCTGCATTGGTATGAATCTCTTCTGGCGGTGAAATGAACGGTGAAATTTGAAATCCTAGTTGCGGCCGCGGCTCCTGCTTTCCGCTCTCTGTGGCTCCTTTCCGGAGTCCTGCTAATCGTTCTGTTGTCTGCCGCGATCGTTGCGCTCATCATGGCGCGGCGTCATTTCTACCGCGGATCGAATTCAACGGATGGAATCGGCGCCGAGACGCCGCGCAGCGACAATCCCGCGGCCTTCATGACGGCTTCCATGCAAGCCGTCATCAAAAAACTGAAAGAGCAGGAGAAGGAGCTGGAGGCCCTGCACCGCGCCGAGCGCGAGCGCGCGCAGCAAACTGAGCGCATGAGCGAAGCGGTCACGCGCAACATGCCCGCGGGCCTGCTGCTGGTAAACTCCCCCGGCCTGATCACCAGCGCGAATCCTGCTGCCGAAGCCGCTCTGGGCGTGAAATCTCTGGTCTATCGCCGCTACAGCGAAGTCCTCGGCGCGGGATCGCGCCTCACCGAGCTTGTCGCGAGTTGCCTGGAGCACGGGCGCACGTTTCGCCGCGAGGAGGTCGAATACCTGACGCCTTCGCACGAATTGCGGCAGCTCGGCGTGACCATCTCTCCGATCCAGAACAACGCCAATGAAATCACCGGCGCCATTTGCCTGCTGAGCGACCTGACCGAACTCGCCGCGCTGCAGAAGCAGATCCACATGAAGGAAAACCTTGCCGCGCTTGGCGAGCTTTCCGCCGGCATCGCGCATGAATTTAAAAACGCCCTGGCGACGATTTCCGGCTACGCGCAGATGATCCGCAGCGAGGCGCAACCCGGCACTGATCTGCACGAGCACGGCGAGCTCATCATTCGCCAGACACGATCCCTGACGCACGTGGTCACGGAATTTTTGAAGTTTGCGCGTCCCCTGGAACTGGCCGACGAACGCGTTTCCCTCCGGCCAATGATCGAGCGGGTCGTGACGGAGATTGGCGATGTCGTCCCGAATGTTCCGGTCGTCATCACAGGAGAATTTGGCGATGTATCCGGAGACGACGCCCTGCTGCGGCAGGCGGTCCTAAACCTGGCGCGCAACGCCGCGGAGGCCGCATCCGACAATCCCGCCGGCGGGCGCGTGATCATTTCCGGCGAGGTTGACAGGTCCGGCCCGCTGCATGGACAACGAATCTCCATTACAGATAATGGACCTGGCATACCGTCCGATGCGTTGAACAAAATTTTCATGCCGTTTTTCACCACCAAAGCAAATGGAACCGGCCTCGGACTGGCCGTGGTGCAAAAAATCGTCGTCCAGCATGGCGGCAGCGTCGAGGCGCGCAACCAGTCCCAGGGCGGCGCGGAATTCCTGGTATGGTTACCCTTTGTACGCGAATCCGTCAGAGCGATTGATTCGGTCGCCGCCCGCATCTAAACTAGTCGTGTTCAGATCCGCCGTTTTCTCCCGGAAAGGCGGCCAAAAACCATGAATACAAATAGACTTATTACGCTGGCGCTAGGATGCGCGATGCTTGCCGCTCCGGCCTATCTTGCGGCTCAGCAGGACCAGGAAAGCGTCGCCGACGCGGCTCGCAAGGCCCAGGCCGCAAAAAAGAACGCGCCAAAGGCTAAGTTGACGATTGACAACGACAATATCGGCACCTTGACAGGCACCGTCAACGTCGTAGGCGAGTCGCCTGCCCCTCCCCAGGACCAAGCGAAGAAACCCGATGCCGAGCCGAAGACCGGCGGCCCGGCGAAGGATGAAGGCTACTGGCGGCAGAAATTCGCCGATGCAAACAAGAAGCTCGCTGACGATCAGCACGAACTCGATATTACGCAACGCGAGTTCAACCTGAAGCAGCAACAGTTTTACACGGACCCGATGGCTTCGCTGAAGCAGGAATATTCCCGCCAGGATATAAACGATTCAAGGACGAAAATTGACGAACTCACGGCGAAGGTAGCCCAAGACAAAACGGACATTTCCGACCTGGAGGACGAATTGCGTCGGGCGGGCGGCGATCCGGGGTGGGCAACGCCGCCATCGCAGCCGGCACAGGGGCCGCCTGCAGCAGCGCAGCCAGCGTCGACGCAGCCGTCTGAGGCGCAGCCACCGGTAGGGCAGCCCGCTGTGCCGCCACAGCCATAGCTCGCTCAGATCGGCACTTTGGATCGATCCGAGCTAAAGGAATTGCCCGATAGCGAACTCCGCACAAGGCCGCGCGACGAGTCACTTCGCGGCCTGAAATCGTGATACAAGAAAATTGATGGAACCTCTTCTTCTGGTCGAAGACAAACCTGAGCTGCGCGCCATGCTCAAGAAGGCGCTGGAGCGCGCCGGGCACACGGTGGACGAAGCCCCGGACGGCTCCTCCGCCGTGGCCAAGGTTCGCGCGCGCCGCTACGTCCTGATCCTGACGGATTTGAAACTGCCCGGCTGTTCAGGCCTCGAAGTCCTGCGCGAGACCAAGCAGGCTGACCCGACCATTCCCGTCATCCTCATCACCGCCTACGGCTCGGTGGAAGAGGCCGTGACGGCGATGAAGGAAGGCGCGTACGATTTCATTCAGAAACCTGTGGACCTGGAACACTTGAATCTTCTGGTCGAGCGCGCTTCGCAACAGCAGGAACTTCTGCGCGAGAATCTCCTGCTCCGCGAGGAATACGCGGAACGCTACGGCTTCCCGCGAATCGTCGGCGAACACAAGAGCATGCAGGAAGCGACGCACCAGGTGCAGCGCGTGGCCGCCACCGATTCCACCGTATTGCTGCTGGGACAGAGCGGAACGGGAAAAGAATTATTTGCGCGCGCCATACATCATCTTTCTCCGCGGAGGCAACATGCCTTCGTCGCGCTGAACTGCGCGGCGATCCCGGAGGGCCTCGTCGAAAACGAGCTGTTCGGCCATGAACGCGGCGCGTACACGGGCGCGGGTTCGCGCAAGGTCGGCAAAATGGAATTGGCCAACCGCGGCACGATTTTTCTGGATGAAATCGCCGAGCTCCCTCTCAGCACGCAGGCGAAACTTTTGCGCGTGCTGGAAGAGCGGAGTTTCGAGCGCGTTGGCGGAACGCAGCTTGTGGACATCGACGTTCGCATCCTTGCAGCCACGAACAAGGATCTGCGCGAAGCGGTCGCCTCCAAGACATTTCGCGAGGATTTGTACTTCCGCATCGCCGCCGTTCCCATCACCATCCCCGCGCTCAGTGAGCGCGGCGATGATATCGTCCTGCTGGCGGACCACTTTCTGGAGCGTTTTCGGGTCGAATTTCGCAAGCCGAACCTGAAGTTTGCGCCCAGCGCGCGCACCGCTCTGCGCGGCTATTCGTGGCCCGGCAACGTGCGCGAACTTCAAAACACCATCGAGCGCGCCGCCATCCTCACCGACTCCGAGAACATCGAAGCGCCAGACCTGCAACTTCCTGCGCCACGTCCTCCCGATGGCGATATGCCCGTCGGAATGTTGGCGGAAGGATTTGACTGGGCCGGCACGTTGCAGGAAGTCGGAACGCGAGCCGTGTCCTACGTGGAACGCTTCAAAATCGAATCCGCACTCAAGTCTTCAAAGTGGAATAAGACGCGCGCCGCCGAACAGCTGGGCGTTTCCTACAAAACCCTGCTGAACAAAATTCGCCTGCTTGGCTTGGAGAATTAAGCAGGACAGGCTTCCAGCCTGTCGGGTTTCCGCCCGGTCGGCCGAGCAAAAAGCGACAGGCTGGAAGCCTGTCCTACTTACTGCTTCCTCGCGCAATGCAACGTAACAATCCCCCCGGTCCAGCGTTCAAACCGCACTTCCGTATACCCGGCACGCTCGAATTGCGCACGTAGAATTTCCGGAGACGGAAATTTACTGACCGAACTAGGAAGATACGTGTACGCGGACCCGTTGCCGGAAATCAACCCGCCAAGCCGCGGCAGCACCCGCCGAAAATAGAAACGATACAGGCTCCCGAATAATTTTCCGCGAGGCTCGGCAAATTCGAGAACGGCGGCGACGCCTCCCGGCTTTAGCACGCGAAAAATCTCCAGCAGCCCCCGCTCATAATTGGCCAGGTTCCGGAATCCAAACGAGCAGGAAATCAGATCGAAGCTCGCGTCCGCAAACGGCAGGGCCAGCGCGTCCGCCTCTACGAATGTAACCGCTGCGCCAAATGCGGCGGCCTTGCCTCGCGCGCGCGCCAGCATTTCCGGGACGAAATCGGATCCCACAATATCCGCGCCGCTCGGGGCTTCCTTGCGAAAGGCCAGTGCCAGGTCGCCCGTGCCGCAGCATAGGTCAAGCACGCGCGCCGCAGGATTGTGGAGCACCGCGCTGAATTGCCTCGCCACGCGCCGCCGCCAGACCTTGTCCACATCGAGAGAAAGCAGATGATTCAGTAGATCGTAGCGCGGCGCGATGCGGCCGAACATTTCCCGGACGTGCGCCGCCGCTTCCCTCTCGTCCCGAACGCCTTCCGGCCGCGTGCCGGGAACGCCGCTCTCGGATGCCGATCTCATTTGCGATGGCTCTTCCGTGTTTCCGTCGGAACTGCGGTAATAGTGGTCTCGCGCAACACCCGCACCAGCATTTCTTCCTCGGCTTCGACGCCGCATTGAACCACGCCAATGCGCTCGGGCAAGACAAACCGCAAGTGCCCGCCGCGGGTCTTCTTGTCCGCCTGCATCGCGGCGATTAATTTAGCCGGAGGAATG
>Ga0210409_10001106_pt1 | contig 37348 bp, 31 predicted proteins | sample IncBWH17MmetaG_FD_161649 | JGI IMG/M metagenome (GOLD analysis project Ga0210409, IMG submission 161649) | Forest soil microbial communities from Barre Woods Harvard Forest LTER site, Petersham, Massachusetts, United States - Inc-BW-H-17-M | ecosystem: Environmental > Terrestrial > Soil >... | reverse complement strand
AAGGACGGCCAACTACGCTGCTTTGGCATGTTGCTTGACGGCCGTGCGCAACCAACCGGTCTTCACGAGCGCGGAAGCGAAGCCACCCTGGTTCTGATTTTCAACGGCAGCGCCCAAACCGGAAAGTTTGTGATGCCCGCGGCGGTGGAAGGCACAGGATGGCGTTGGATGCTGGACACGACCGAAACCCCGCAAACGGAACGCACGTTCCGGCCCGGCGAAGCGGTGGAACTGCTCGATCGAACCGTCAGTCTGTATTCGATGTATTGATCTGGCTGGCAGCATTCCGCTGGCGCCAAGAAACGTACGCATCCATTCATGATTCCTCGGGCTACCTACCGCGTGCAATTTGGAAAGAAGTTTGGATTTGATGATGCCGCTGCGCTGGCACCGTATTTGGCGCAACTGGGCATCAGTCATCTGTACGCATCGCCGTACCTGCAGGCTAGATCGAACAGCAAACACGGTTATGACCTCACGGATCACAATTCGCTGAATACGGAACTGGGCGGGTACGACGCGTTTCAACGGATGGTACGCGCGTTTCGTGACAATGGCCTCGAACATATCCTCGACTACGTTCCCAATCACATGGGCGTTGGTGGAGCGGACAATCCGCTGTGGTTGGATGTGCTGGAATGGGGCGAGGAATCGAAGTATGCGCGATGGTTCGATGTGGACTGGAATTGTCATCCCGAATATCCAAACGGCAAGCTGCTGGTGCCTTTTCTGGCGGACCAATACGGGGCCGAGCTTGAGGCCGGCCATATTGAGCTGAAATTCGATGCGGAGCATGGAGAGTTCAACGTTTGGTTGTATGACACGCACAAATTGCCGGTGTCGCCGCTGACCTATCCTGAGATCCTGGGCAACGCGAACGACGCGCTACGCAAGTTGGCCGAAGAATTCGCGAGACTCGTGGACCAGCGGACGGAACTGGCAGCGAGCGCCAACCGGTTGAAGTCGGAATTGGCGCAGTGCGCAGCCGCAAACGATGAAGTGCGCTCAGCATTACAGAGCGGCTTGAAACGGTTCAAAGGCAACGCGGGGGACCTGAATTCGTGGAGCGCGCTGGATGCGCTGATCCAGAAACAACACTGGCGCCCGAGTCATTTTCGGGTTGCGGCGGACGACATCAACTACCGGCGATTTTTCAACATCAGCGAGTTGGCGGGCATTCGCATGGAACTGCCGGAAGTGTTTGAGCACACGCACCGGCTGGTTTTGGAGCTGCTGCGCGACGGGAGTTTACAGGGACTGCGCATCGACCACGTAGACGGGCTTCTGGGTCCCAGGGAATATCTGGAGAGGCTTCGCGCCAGGGCAAGGACTCCGTTCTACCTGGTCGTGGAAAAAATACTGGCGCACCATGAAAATTTGCGGGAGGAGTGGCCGGTGGAGGGTACCACGGGCTATGATTTTTGCAGCCAGGTGACCGGTCTGCTGGTGGAGGGAGCCGCCGAGGGCGCTCTTACCCGGCTGTATATGGAGTTTACCGGGGAGTGGCAGGCCCTCCAGGAAATCGTTCGGGAATGCAAAATCAGAATCATGGAAAACGAAATGCGGAGCGAATTGGAGACGCTTTCGCGGGAAGCGGTGCGAGTTGCCAGGCAGAATCCGCGAACCACGGATTTCACGCAGAACATTTTGCGCCGCGCGCTGCAGGAAACGATTGCGTGTTTTCCTGTGTATCGCACGTATGTCGACTGTGTAACGCATGACGAAGCCGATGAACGGTACACTCACTGGGCCATCACGCAAGCGACGAAAAATGAGCAGGAGGTGGACGCGAGCGTGTTCGCGTTTTTGGAGCAGCTGCTGAGCGGGAAAATGGCGGAGCAACCCGGCGGCGGATTCGACCGGCAGGCCGTGATTCGATGCGCCATGAAAGTGCAACAATTCAGCGGCCCGGTGATGGCCAAGGGTCTGGAGGACACAGCTTTCTACCGCTACAACCGTTTTGTGGCCCGGAATGAAGTGGGCAACTCTCCTGAACACTTCGCGGTCCCGCTGGGTTCGTTTCACAAGGCGAATCAACTGCGCGCGGAAAAATGGCCGCACACGTTGTTGGCCACTTCCACTCACGATACGAAACGCGGTGAAGATGCGCGCGCGAGACTTGCTGCGTTGTCGCTCGTGCCGGAAGAATGGGCTGCGAAAGTCACGACTTGGAGCCGCATACTGCGCGCCAGGCGCGGAGATGTGGAAGGAACCGCGCCGCCGGCACGCAACGACGAATACCTGTTCTTTCAGAACCTGGTCGCGAGTTGGCCCGTGGAATTGACATCGCCGCTAGCGTTTAAAGCAAAGAAACTGGCCGAGTACACCGAACGGTTGCAGGGAACAATGACGAAGTCGCTGCGCGAAGCACGCGTGCGTTCGAATTGGATCTCGCCGGACACTGCGTATGAGAACGCCGTCGCGGAGTTCATTCGCGATGCGTTGAATCCCGAAGTGTCCGGCACATTTTTGGAGAACTTCCTGCCGTTCCAAGAGCGCGTCGCCCGGATGGGAGTTCACAATTCGCTGGTTCAGTTGGTGCTGAAAAGCACTTCACCGGGCGTGCCCGATTTTTATCAAGGCAGCGAGTTGTGGGACTTGAGTTTGACCGATCCCGACAATCGCAGACCAGTCGATTTTGCCATGCGACGCCGTTTGCTTGGGAGTGTGCGCGAACTCTCCGCCGTGGACCGTGCGCCTGCACTGGCCGAACTACTCAGAAATTGGCACGACGGGCGTATCAAACTGGCGCTGCTGGCGATGCTTTTGAATTTCCGTCGCGAGCATCCCGGCTTGTTTGAGACCGGCGCATACGAACCGTTGTCCTGTAGGGAGTGCCATGAACAACGAGTGTGCGCGTATCTGAGGACGGCGGAGCGAGAAGTCTGCCTCGTCGCTGCTTCTTTGGATGCACGACTGCAATCGGCGGATTATCGCGGCATCCAGCTTGGTCCGGGCGCGCAGGCCAGCGTGCTTTGTTGGCGCGATGTGATTACGGGGACCGCTGTGCACGCGGAAAACGGCGTGGCGGACCTCTCCGAGATATTCGCCAGCCTTCCGGTGGCGGTATTGATCCCGGTCAGCCCTTTCGAGGCATAGCCGAGCTAGAATTTCGCCAATCAGTACAGAGTCCACTGTATTGTTCACTACCCTCGCGCGCCTATAAAGTCGAAGAGTAGGCAATTCAAAGCACGAAAGTAGGTCCCCCGATGTCAAGCCAAGCTGGAGCAGTAACCGCAAGAGAGTTTCCCACAACGATTCCGATCAACCATGAAAACCGGCGCGTAGTCGACAGCCTGAAGCAAAAGGTTGCGCGGCGCGCTTACGAATTGTTCGAGCACGGAGGACGTGCCGAAGGCAATGATATGCGGCACTGGCTGCAGGCCGAATCGGAGATATTGTCTAAAATTCCGGAGATCCGCGGGACATCTTCTTCTTACACTGTGAATGTTCCAGTGCAAGGGTTCAAGCCGGAGGATATTTACGTCGGCGTCGACGCGAATCGCACGCTGATCCTGGCGGAAAAACAGGAGTCCGCGGACGGACGCAAGGGGCAGGAGTCGGGCTTCAGCCGTGAGTCGCTTTTTCTTGCCGCGGAATGGCCCACGCCGGTCGACCCGGCAACCGCGAGCGCGCAAATCAAAGGTGGCAACCTGATACTGACCGTGAAGCGCGTCGCGCCGTCAGCAACGAGTTAGGAATCGCTCTCGACTAGCGTCACGCACTTGAAAGCTTGCATGGAGACAAGCACCAGCTGCTATTCTTCTGAAAAAAATGACCTCTCCATTTCCATGGTGGTATCCCGTGGGTGCCCAGTTTCATGCGGATGGAGCGGCTTTTCGCGTTTGGGCGCGTAATCACAAAACCGTTTCGGTTGTGGTTAACAATCGCGAACACCCGCTGCGATTGGAAGGCGACGGCTATTTTGTTGGCGATGTAAAGGACGTTCGGGCCGGCGACACATATCGGTTTTTGCTGGACGGCGAGGGCCCGTTCCCCGATCCCGCCTCTCGCTATCAGCCGGAAGGTCCGCATGGGCCGTCGCAAATCATCGATGCAACCAAATTTGCATGGAGCGATCAAGCGTGGCAGGGAATCAAGCTCGCGCACCAGGTCATTTACGAACTGCACATCGGCACGTTCACGCGAGAAGGAACGTGGCGATCGGCAATTCCTGAGTTACCGACCCTGGCGGAACTGGGGATTACGGCGATTGAGGTGATGCCCGTCGCAGAGTTCGCTGGATCGTTCGGCTGGGGATATGACGGGGTGGATCTGTTTGCGCCTACGCGCATTTATGGTAACCCCGATGATTTCCGCGCGTTCGTCGATGCGGCTCATCGCTGCGGAATGGGTGTGCTGCTGGATGTGGTGTACAACCACGTCGGTCCCGACGGCAATTACTTGACGAAGTTTTCCGACGGCTATTTCACCGCAGATCACAAGACAGACTGGGGCGAGGCAATCAATTTTTATGGCCCACATTCAGCACCGGTGCGTGAATTCTATGCCGCGAACGCCGCCTACTGGATCAAGGAGTTCCACCTAGACGGATTGCGACTGGACGCCACGCAAAACGTCTACGACAAATCGAAGGACCATATCCTCGCTGAGATCAACCACAGTGCACGAAAAGCCGCGGACTCGCGCGGAATTATCATCGTGGCGGAAAACGAACCGCAGGATACCAAGCTGATTCGTTCGGAAAAAGAAGGCGGCTACGGCTTCGATGGGCTGTGGAATGATGACTTCCACCATTCCGCGGCGGTGGCGCTTACGGGAAGCCGCGAAGGATATTTCGCCGATTATCTGGGCTCGCCGCAGGAACTGCTTTCCGCCTTGAAATACGGGTTCCTCTATCAAGGGCAGTGGTATTCCTGGCAAAAACAAAGGCGAGGCACGTCCACGTTGGGGCTCAATCCAGCGGCAATGGTGACGTTTTTGCAAAACCACGACCAGATCGCAAATTCCGGACGCGGCTGGCGAATTCATAAGCTTTGCTCTTATGGGCAATACAAAGCGATGACCGCGGTTTGTTTGCTCGGGCCAGGAACGCCAATGTTGTTCCAAGGCCAGGAATTTGCCGCGTCGTCACCGTTTGTCTTTTTTGCCGACCACGATGGCGATCTGGCGGAAAAGGTCAGAGCCGGACGGGCGGACTTTTTGCATCAATGGCGCAGCCTTGCTACGGGCCAGTTGACATTCGACGATCCTTGTTCCCGGGAAACCTTTGAGAAGTGCAAACTGGATTTATCGGAACGTGGAAAACATGCGGAGACTTGCGCACTCCATCGCGACCTTCTGCAGCTAAGGAAAAGCGAAGCGGTGTTTTCGCGCCAGGATCGTCAATTTGACGGTGCGACTCTGGCGCCTGAGACGGTCGTGGCGCGCTTTTTTTCCGAGGGATACCGCGATGACCGCCTCCTGGTGGTGAATCTCGGCGTGGAACTGCATTTGAATCCTTCTCCAGAACCGTTGCTGGGTCCTCCTCGGGATACGGTATGGGAAATTCAGTGGTCCACGGAGGACCCGCACTACGGCGGCAACGGGACAGCGCCATTGGATTCTGAACTCAACTGGATTATTCCAGCTCATGCAGCCGTGGTATTGCGGCCGTCGAAAAGGAAGGAAGGGAATCGCAAACCTTGAGTAGCGTGTTGCGTCGCGTCGCTTATCGGAAGTCCGAATCAGAGACGCGCGAGACATTAGTGGACAAGGAGTGGCTGGTCACCAACGGCCTGGGTGGATACGCGTCCGGAAGTCTGGCGGGAGTGATCACGCGGGGATTTCACGGCTATCTGGTGGCGGCGCTGCCCACACCACTCGGCCGGATGATGATGTTGAATGACTTGATCGAAAAAGTGGAACTGCCGTATGGCCAATCGGTGCAATTGAGCGGGGAAGAGCGAGTGAACGCGCCATTGAAGGCGCAGGGCGCCGAGTATCTTGAGGAATTTTGTTTGGAAGATGGCGTACCGGTGTGGATCTTCCGATTCGGCGATGTATTGCTGGAGAAGCGCGTGCTGATGGTACATCGGCAGAACACGGTGCACGTCAACTACCGGCTGAAGAGCGGGACGGCGGTGAAAATGACGCTGCGTCCGTCAGTGAATTTCCGCCCGCACGAAGCTCCGGTGAGCACGCCGCTTGCCGGCAATTACGCATTCACGGTCGTCGAAGATACGTTTGAAATTGCGGCCCAGAAGAACGTTCCTCCGTTGCGGCTGATGCTGCACGGAAAAGAAAAATCGTTGACCATGGATCGCACACGATTTCAGGAAATTGTGTATCGCATCGAGGAAAGCAGGGGCAATGCCGCGCACGGCGATTTATGGAGTCCGGGATATTTCTCGGTGGTTCTGACGCCGGATGATCCGGTCACGCTGGTCGCGTCGGTGGAATCCTGGGAGGCCATTCGCGCAGTTAGCCCAAAGTACGCGGAGAGTGCGGAGTCTTTGCGGCGCAAGCGTTTATTGGCGCGGGCGACTAGCGTGCCGCCCGAAGGACTGGCGCGCGAACTAGTTTTGGCTGCCGATCAATTCATTATTGTTCCGGAGGGACACGGCGAGGACACGCTGCGCGCACGTGCCGCAGGCGACGAGGTGAGGACCATCATCGCGGGCTATCCGTGGTTCACGGACTGGGGGCGCGACACGATGATTTCCCTCGAGGGACTCACCCTCTCGACCGGACGCACGGTCGAAGCCGGGTACATTCTCCGCACCTTCGCGCACTACATCCGCCGCGGGCTGATTCCGAACATGTTTCCCGAAGGGCACGACGAGGGCCTGTACCACACGGCGGATGCAACGCTATGGTTTTTCCATGCGGTGGCCCGATATCTGGCAGCTTCTGGTGACGAGGTGTTTCTTCCACAAATTCTCCCGCAACTCGAAGAGATCATCGAGTGGCACCTGCGCGGCACCGATTTCGGAATCGGAGTGGACCCCAAGGATGGATTGCTGCGGGAGGGCGCGGAAGGATATCAGCTCACCTGGATGGACGCGAAGGTTGACGACTGGGTGGTCACGCCGCGCCGTGGCAAGGCCGTGGAGATCAATGCGCTGTGGTACAGCGCGCTGTGCTATATGCGGCAATGGCTGCAAGAGGAGGGACAGTCGGAGAAGGCCCACGAAATGGAGAAGCACGCGCAACGCTGCCGCGATTCATTTCAGAAGCGCTTCTGGCATGCAGCCGGAGGTTATTTGTACGATGTGGTGGACGGGGAGAATGGTGATGATCCGTCCTTAAGGCCCAATCAGATTTTTGCGATATCGCTAGATTTTCCGGTTCTGGAGAAAGATAAGTGGGCTCCGGTGATGGAATGCGTCGAGCGAGCGTTGCTGACGCCCGTGGGGCTGCGGACGTTGGCTCCGGGCGAGAAGGATTACAAAGCAAAATATTATGGAAATCTGCGGGCGCGCGATGCCGCGTATCACCAAGGAACCGTGTGGCCGTGGTTGATCGGGCCATACGTGGATGCGTGGCTCAAGCTGCATCCTGACGAATTGGACCGTGCGAAAAAACTATTGCAGGCATTTGAAGATCGCCTGGGGCAAAACGCGGTAGGATCTATCGGAGAGATATTCGATGCGGAACCGCCTTATACGCGTCGCGGGTGTGTGGCACAAGCGTGGAGCGTCGCCGAAGTGCTCCGCAGTCTTGTGAAGATAGCGACGTTGAAAAAGAATGGCGAATCGGGCAAGCCCGCGTAACTCAGTTTCTTATGAAAATTGGACGAAGCAGTGGAATTCTTTTACACGTCACTTCTCTTCCGGGCCGCTATGGCATTGGCGATCTGGGGGAGGAGAGCCACTGGTTCGTCGATCGCCTGGCCGAGGCAAAACAAAAATTGTGGTGTGTGCTACCGCTAGGACCGACGGGCCCAGAAAATTCTCCGTATCAATGTCGCTCGGCCTTTGCCGGGAATCCTTTATTGATTAGCCCGCAGGAATTAGTGCAGCACGGCTATCTTGCCAGAAAAGACTTACGGTCCCCGCATGCGTTTTCCGATTCACGCGTGCAATTTACAGCCGTTCGTAGCTACAAAAAATCGCTATTGGAAAGGGCCTTCCAGCAATTTTCGGAGAACAAAGACTACCGCGCATTCGAACGCAAGAATCGTCTATGGCTGGAGCGCTTCGCTCTGTTCCTGGCGTTGCGCGAGGCGAACGGCGACGTGTCGTGGAACCAGTTCGACCCTGCGATTAAGCCCGATCCATGCCGCATTCGATACCATAAATTCGTGCAATACGAATTTGCCAGGCAATGGCACGCTCTTCGGAAACATTGCCAACGGCGCAACATTTCCATCATGGGCGATATGCCTTTTTACGTGGAGCACGACAGCGCCGATGTGTGGAGTCATCCGGAACTCTTCGATCTGGACAAAAATGGCGAACCGCGAACTGTCGGCGGAGTTCCTCCCGACTATTTCAGCAAGGACGGGCAGTTGTGGGGCACGCCCACGTACCGGTGGGACAGAATGGAAGAAACCGCATTTCAGTGGTGGATCGACCGGCTCCGCGCGGTGCTTCAATTGGTTGATTTTCTGCGCCTCGATCACTTTCGTGGATTTGAAGCCTACTGGAGCGTTCGCGCGGACCAGTCGACGGCCAGAAAGGGCCACTGGAAAGAAGGGCCGGGCGCTCGACTGTTCGAGACTGTTCGCAAGAAACTTGCAGGGCTTCCGTTCATCGCGGAGAACCTGGGAATTATTACGCCGGAAGTTGAGGAGCTTCGCCGCCAATTCGGTTTATTTGGCATGGCCGTGCTGCAATTCGCCTTCGATGACAACGGAATTCACCGGCCGAATAACTATGTGCGCGAACTGGTGACATTCACGGGAACGCACGACAACGACACCACGCGCGGTTGGTGGAATGCGTTGCGCCGCGCAGCACGAAGCCGCCCGCGCTCCGTAGACCAGGCGAAAGTGGATCGCGTGAAGTGCTACTTGCAGAACGACGGCCGGGAAATCCACTGGTCATTTATTCAAGCAATTCTCACTTCGGTGGCTGAGATTGCGGTTGTTCCCTTGCAAGATGTGTTGGGACTGGGCTCCGAGGCGCGGATGAATTTGCCGGGACGCGCAAAAGGCAATTGGCGTTGGCGCTTCGAAGAGAGACAACTCACGCCGGAACTTTTGAAGCGACTGGGTGATCTAACGGAAGTGTCTGGACGCTGAGGGCCGCTGCGGCCTAGCGCCAGCACCGCGCGCACTATGTGAGAGAGTTCCCAACGTACGGCGGTCGCGACCGATCCTGTTTGCGACTCGTGGAATCGAAAGAGAAAAACCGAGAGCCAGCCGCACTTAGACTTTTTCCCTGTAACCAAAACTTATTGATGGGCTGAATCGCAATCCAATAGACAGCCTGGGTGGCAAAGACTCCGCCAAGTGCAAGCCAGAAAGCCACGGTGCCGCGGGGAGTGGACCAAAGCAGGAGCGCCCGGCTGCGGATCCGTTTCGAGAGCAGGGACTTTGCTCGTTCCAGTTCAGCGCGGCGCGAGGGCGATAGCCCGCTGCCGGCGCGATTGATGAAATAGTTGAGCATGCTTATGCCGGACTGCGGGCCCTTGGGCGAAACTTTTCTGGAAGCAAGCGATCGGGCAATCGTGGACGCGTTTTTCTTGAACAGCCCCGCGGGAGGATGAGTCGAATCCGTTTTCACTTGCGCTACCCATCTTCGACTTTTGGTTTGTTGCGCCATAGCGGCTCCCTTCTTTTTGTATGAAACGAAGTGTACTCACCGGGCCGTGCTGGCCGCGTCTGTGTGGTCCACCGGCTTTCCCAATGCCCGGCCGTGCGAGAACTCCACATTGTGGCCGTCCGGATCATGGATGATGCAGAGATACCCGGCATAGGGATTCAGAAAAGTCCAAACTGCAGCAAGCCAACAGTTTTTCCCTCATTGGCAACCGCGTCTACGGCCTCTCGCGAGCGAATCCAAAATGACTGATCGGGCCTAACGGTGATTGTGGCTTTGCGTCAGGAATGGAGTGCGGCGTGCCTTCCTGCAATACGAGCACGAAACCGTTTTCGTCAGATGCCGGCCGATCGCTAAGCCATACGACTTCCATGCCGGTGCTCGTAGCATCGGAATGACGGTCGATCACGCGGAGATTTGTGAACCGCTCGTAGAATGCAATGCTGGCTTGCAAGCTGCGATCCTGCAGCGCGAGATGTGTCCACCGTGATTTCATTGTCTGTTCCTCAGCGGCCCGAGCGGGAAATCGTTCCCACCGGGATGGTCATTTGCCGCTGAATTCTCGCTCACTTTGCCAGATAACGACAACTGCGCCAGGCGAGGCAATACCGCATTGGGTGTAAGTCGGAGGATGTACATCCAAACCTGATTGTGGCGCGTCGCATGCTGATTTGTACTTTTTGTCGCGCTGTCGCGCGAATGACGATGGCCAGGAGCTAGTGAAATACAATATGGCAAAAATCACGGTGAAGATCGAAGACGGAATGGTGCAAACGATCGAGGAAATTCCGACCGATGTGCGCATCGAGGTGCGCAATTACGACGTGAGCGACGTCGACGAAAAAATGGTCACGACGGACGAAAACGGAAAGAGCTGTGAAATTCGCGAGTAGCAGGCGCCGGAGTAGTCATCAGAAACGTGAGAATCGCGCGATCCAATCCTGAAACAAAACAAATACAGCGGGCATCGGATTGCTGCGTGTACATGCGGCGAAATACAGTCTGGGGATTTAAGGGCGGAACAACGTCATGGGCACTTCAAATAAGCGAGACAGGGTTCACGCGGCAGCAGCGGTCTTGTTCGCGTCGCTATTTACTCCGGTGCTCATTGCGGCTCGTAAGGCGGTGCCCCCGGCGAACGCGGCTGATGATCCGGACACGCAATTTGCCTTCAAAGCGGCAGCCGGAGGGATGAGCGAGGTGAAGCTGGGAATGCTGGCAGCGCAGAAAGGCAACGATGCGGCGGTAAAACAGTTTGGCCAGCAGATGGTTACCGACCACTCCAAGGCCGGGGATGAGCTGAAGAACATCGCGATCCAATCGAAAATCACATTGCCTGCGGACGTATCTAAATCCGATGCAGAAACCTACGCCAAGCTTTCGAAACTATCAGGAGCGGAATTCGATCGAGCCTACGCGAACGAGATGGCGAAGGACCACGAGCAAGACGTGGCGGAATTTCAAAAGGAAGCGATAGGCGGCAAGGATCCGTCTCTAAAGCAATTTGCGGCCAAGACACTTCCGACATTGGAGTCGCACTGGCAGCAAGCTCGGGAAATGCAGAGGACGGTCCAAGCTTCTTCGGCGCGATTAGCGCGCTCGGTGTCGCGCGACCCGTTCTGCGAGTTGACGTGTGGATTCGTTCCGAGCGAGCGTCGCAGTTGCAGCCAGCTGTTGGGCAGGTTCCGGCTTAGCCTCGAGGTAAAAGCGAAAGTCACACGTGCCGCAGCGGTAGGGTTTCCAGCCCAGCAGGCTGAGGAACATTTTTTCCATGGGCCGGCGGTGCGACCGGAAAAGGTAACTTTGCCCGCAGCGAGGGCATTCACGAGCTTTGCCAGCCATGATGAAAGAATTACACCACAGCCTGGGTCGAAAGGAATCAGGTTTTTTCTGTATGGCTTTCATCGTTTGTTTTCATCGGTTTTGAACGCGAGCCGGGCTCTCGCTCTACGTCAATGAGTCCCTTCCCGCGACGACCTGCGCATGGCCCAGAAATGCGACGAGCGACGCGCCTCTGATGATGTTTGCCAGCAAGTGCATGCGGCCCAAAGTTTCAGCACCGGTCCACATCAGATAGAACATTCTTGAATGGTGCTAGTGGCATGCGGCTTTTCGCGTTTCACGATTGGCCGCACTCTCCAGTTGCGGGGAAACACTACGTTATCATAGTGGCAGACGAGAAGCGCAGAATGAATAGAAAATCGCACTCACACCGCGTCCTTTAGAGGTTGCGCTGCTTTCGGGGGATTTCCGTGGCGTAGACTTCATCAGGGAGTTTCTCTAAGGTCTCGTTGGGCGGGAACTCGCTTATCTTTGCCGGGATTTTGGAGTCTTGGTTACTCGGAGGAGCTGCGGTTTCTAGTTTCTCATTCTTCCGTTTTTGCGGCCTTCGTTTTGTGGGCTTCATAGGTTTTCTCTTTGAGAACTGGCTCGAGTGGATGGCCTTCAGCGGGCCCATCGGGCGTGGACAAGTGTTGTTGCTGCATGACTTCCTGCGCTGACCGCTGAGCCTCCAGCATTCCCAATGTGGTTAACAGCCATTGAATGGAGAAGACGGTACGCATGGTGTCACCCGATCAACCTTTGCTTGCCCGGTCTCGCGCGTTATCGCCGCGGTGGGCCGCGCGCTGGTAAAGCTGGCCCCCTCAATTCGTCAATCTAAGTGTTGGCGGGAATTTTTCCCTAAGGTTAAGACCCTATGAAACAAATCGAAATACGGTAGAGGCTGCATTGCTGCTGGCTGCCCCTATTTCAGCCACACCTTGGGCTCCACGGACATTCCGGGGCGCAGCATCCGGTCGCGATTTTCTCCGTCCTTCAAACGGATCCGCACGGGCACCCGCTGCACCACCTTCACGAAGTTGCCCGTGGCGTTTTCAGGAGGAAGCAGGCTGCTGCGCGCACCGGTGGCGCCGGGCATGCTCTCGACGTATCCGCGGTATTTCCTGGAAAAGGCATCGACGCGGACATCGGCCGGCTGGCCGGGACGCATTTTTTTTGAGTTGCGTTTCCTTGGAGTTGGCGGTGATCCAAATATCCTGCGTCTGGTTGACGATCAGCAATTGCTGGCCGGGCTCCACTCGCTCGCCAACCTCCACGGATTTGCTGGTGACGATGCCGGCGGCAGGCGCAGAATCTTTGTGTACGAGAGATTGAGTGTCGCCTGCTCCAGCTGGGATCGAACAGTCACAACGGCAGCCTGGCGCGCTTCTGTGCTGGCCTGACGAATCGCAACATTACGCGGGGCGTTCTGTCCCCAAGCCTCAGCGATGCGGCTAGGCATCGCCAGCCGCGATGGTCGATACGGCGAACACAGGATTCTGGTAATAGATTCTTCGGCGAGAATGCAAAATCCGTGATCTGCATTTCCAAAATACAAGTTTTGCCTGATGGCAGCGTGGGAGGTTTCGTGGCAAAACCATAGCGCTTGAGCATGGGGGGCCGGGGTGGCGTCTGACTGGGGGCGACACCCCGACCTGTAAACCTGTTCAATGAGCGGCTTCTTTGGTTAGCTTCTTTGCGATCTCGTCGAATGCAATCGACATTACAGAAAAGACCCGATAGACGAAATTAACGCGCTCGATGTACGAATAAGGTGGCGCAAATAAAGGTCGGGGCGCGCGGAAGAGACGCCCCGTCACTTCTTTAACATTTCACCAGAACTATCGACAACGAAGCAATCCGGACCCCACGCGGAAATGTCAGGGCGCTTTCCCGATCCACCAAAGTACCTTGGCCAGAATCTTCCAGCGCTGTTTGGCACTTAGAGTTATGGACTCGTACGCGTGATTCTCCGGTTCCAGAATTTCGGTGTGATCGTAGCGCTTGAATCGGGAAACCGTCAAGCCTTGGTCTTTGTGCCAGGCGACTACGATTTTTCCATCCAATCTCATGTGATCGGCTTGCGAAGAATCCACAGCGACGATGCAGCCATCGGGAATGAGCGGAACCATCGAAGTGCCGCGCACACGCAGGCAGCTGGTGGTGTTGGGATTCGGGCACCAATCCCTTGGCGCCGCGATCATGCTTTCGATCGGGCCGGACAAAAGGCTCGAAGGGTGACCGCCTCTTTCGCCGTGTGAGGCAGCAACGGCCTTCAGAACCGGAATGGCTACGAGTTGTAGCTTCTCCGCGTTTACTTTCCGCTCCCCGCCACCCGCCTTGACGACCTCGAAATCCGCGAATCTGCTTTTTTGCAAACGTTCCCGCAGCACCGGCATGACGCGCAGCAAGTTCTCACCGTGCAGTCCGGCGCGTCCCCAGAAATACCAACAAGCGGGATCGCCCGCCAGATTGCCAAGCTCGATGTAGCCGCGATCGGTGGGTTCCTGCTCGCCGCGTTCCCAGCGAGAGATGGCCATCGCGGAGTAGTGCAGTCGCTGGCCAAGTTCCACTTGGTTCATGCGCAACTTATCGCGCAACTCCCGAATGTATCTGGCCCACTCCGTCAACGCAGGCTTCGATTTTTGGGTGACTTTGGGCATGCTTGAATCAAAGCCTTGGGGGCGAAAAAATCGTCCTCCACGCAGACTGTACGCCAGCGTACACGGCTTTGCAACCGCAAAAAATCCGATCGCTGGCTCCTACCGTTTTAAACTAGTCGCCGACGGTAGATGAGAGTAGAGTTGACTTGCCTTTACCTTCCTTTCGAATTAAGACGGGCATGTTTTCCCGAGGCTCATTTGATTACTTTTTCCAGATCTCTTTCACGCTCAAAGAACGTGCTCCCTGGCTTCAATGGAACCGGTAGTAGTCAAAAGGTCCAAAACGCAATTCTGCTGAGTCTCCCGCCGGACGAGTTCGACACCTTGCTCCCGAAGTTGTTCTTTGGAGAGCTTCCCAAGCACGCGCTTTTGAACGAAATCGCACAGCCCATCGAGTGGGGATATTTTATCAACAGCGGCCTGGCGTCCTTCTTGAACGTGATGGCCGATGGTAAGAGCGTCGAAGTGGGACTGTCAGGAAAAGAGGGTTTTGTTGGATTGCCCCTGCTGGGTGGTTTCAGCACCAGCCCCTCGCGAGCGCTTATGCAAGTGGACGGGAGCGCGTTTCGAATCAGCGCCGTGGATATGCAGGACGCGTTGAAAACATGTTCGAGCTTAGACCGGAGCTTGCAGCGCTGCTCGCAGCTACAGGGAATGCAAGCAATGCAAATAGCGGCGTGCAATCGTCTGCACGAGGTGGATCAGCGGCTGGCTCGCTGGTTGTTAATGAGCCAGGACCGGCTGGTGGGAGATGTGCTGTCGTTGACGCAGGAGACCTTGGCCAGCATGTTGGGAACGCGACGCGCCAGCGTGACGGAAGCAGCAGGCATCCTGCAAAAAGCTGGCCTGATCACCTACCGGCGCGGAGACGTGAAGATTGACGATCGACGCGGATTGGAAGCGGCCGCGTGCGAGTGCTATGGCACAATGAGGCGTTTGACGGATAAGTGGCGCAGCGAGGCGGCCAGCGCTTAGTCAGGCGGAGCCCGCATCGGGTGGAGTCCGCGCACAGGTTTCACTGTAACCCGCGTGTTTACTGGGAGATATTGTTCCGGGCGGGGCACATCCTGATTTGTACGCTAGCGTACAGCCTGCCGGGTGTTGTCCCCACCCCTGTCGCCGTTAGACTCCTAACCAGATACCTTTGTTCGTCGCCGACCGTCTCTGACGGGCTTCGGCCCGCAACCTGCCAAGGCGTCTGGGGAGGTTGCATGTCGGCCCAAATCTTAATCGTTGATGACAGTCCTTTCCTGCGCAGATCGATGCGGTCGAGCATTGAGCAGAATACGGATTGGCAGGTGTGCGGAGAGGCAGAGAATGGGCAAGTTGCTATCGAAAAAACCAAGGAGCTCGATCCCGACCTGATCATTCTGGATTTAGCGATGACCATCATGAACGGCCTGGATGCCGCGCGACACATTGCTGGTTTTGCTCCGGGCGTCGCCATCCTCCTGTTCACCATGCACGGCTCACGGGAACTCTCGAAGTATGCGGAATTGATTGGAATCAAGCAGGTGCTTTCCAAGTCCAGCGGGGGCATCGAGCAATTGATGAGCACGGTCAAAGTGCTTTTGGATCAGAAGCATTGATCGCGACCGCTGGGCAGGCGTAATCAAAAACTACAGGATGACCCCGATGGACGAGCGCAATCGCCGGCTCTAAGCTGGGGCCAATTCGTACAGAGAATCACTTCTCACCTTCACTCCAGACGGCTCTAACCGGGCCGTCTTCTCTTTTTGGGCCGCGCTGAAGTGTTATGCTGGGTCAGGCTGGCGGAGTTGCTCCGCGCCGACGAATCACAAAAAATCCTCCCTGGGAACACACCATGGCACTGCAACTGACGGAAGGGGAAGTCCGCGTTCTTGGCGCGCTGGTAGAAAAGGAAATCACCACGCCGGAGTACTATCCGCTTTCGCTGAACGCGCTGATGAACGCGTGCAACCAGAAATCGAATCGCGAGCCAGTGATGGTGCTGGACGAAGAGACTGTGCGCCAGGCGCTCCGCTCGATGTCCGAACAGGCGTTGGTGCGATCGGCGGGAGGAGATTCACGCGTGCCTAAGTACGAGCACCGCCTGAATGAACTTTACAATTTTCATCGCCACGAGATTGCCGTGTTGTGCGTGCTGATGCTGCGCGGCCCGCAGACCCCGGGAGAATTGCGCACACGCGCGGAGCGGATGTACGCGTTCGAGGACTTGGAAGCGGTGCATGCCGCACTGAATTTGCTCATGCGGCGAGAGCCGGCACTGGTGAAAGTGCTGCCAAGACAGCCGGGAACGAAGGAGTCACGCTACATGCATCTGTTGGCCGGCGACACCGCGCCGAGCACGGATGTGGCGCCGGGTGCCGCTATCGCGCAGGCCGCGGGGCCGGCAACGGGGACGGTGCGCACCGAACCGGGCAACGGAGAACGGATCGCGCAACTCGAGATGGATGTCGACGAGTTACGAAGAGAGCTGGAGACGCTGCGCCAGCAGTTCGCCGCGTTTCAAAAGCAATTCCAGTAGGCGGGAAAGCCGATGGTCAGGTGGCAGGAGCGGCGATTGAGATCCTTCGCTTCGCTCGGGATGACACGCTAAACCGGGTTATTCGCTAGCTGGAGCGGCCGGCAACCCTTACTTTCGCTGAAAAACGCCGTGAACGACGGCGCCGGGGCCGCTATGCATGCGGCCTTCATTCAGCGAGACCGTGGCTTCCTCGAGAGCAAGAATCTCAGCATCGGCAAAATCCTGGCGAAGAATCTCGGCGGAGTACAGGAGCTCGACCTGTTTGGGCCCGCCAGAGGAGAATTTCAGTTGCGCAGGCGTGAAGGCTTCGAGGACGCAGAAGCCGCCAGGCACCAGCGCGCGCAACATGTTGCCGTGAATGGCCGAGCGCACATTCGGGAATAAATGCAAAAAGATGGAAAAGACAGCGTCGAACTGATTCTGCGGCCACGCCCAGATGGAAAGATCGGCTTGTTCAATTGTGAGGTTGAGGCCGGTGTCGCGTGCAGAGTTGCGAGCGCGTTCGACGCCGATGGGCGAGAGGTCGACGGTGTGAACGCGAAAACCCTGCTTGGCCAGCCACAGACCGTTGCGTCCATAACCGTCGCCGGGAACAAGCACGCAAGCACCCGGAGCGAGGCGCTGGACCTGCGCGCGTAGAAAGCTATTGGGTTTCTCGCCGTACACAGGCTCGGGTTGGCTGAAGCGTTCGTCCCACATCGCGGCGGGATTGGCGCGGTTTTCCATGGCAATTTGCGTCTCTCGTCAAGGATATCATTCGCGCCCGTGACTCGAAAACCTGCCTGTTTTTTGCAAATATGAACAGGCAGATTCGCGGGCCTCGCGGGCCTCCGGCAAGTTGCAATTCCCCCAGCAGGGGGTAAGATACGGAATCCGGTTCAGGGAGCCCGATTCAGCGGAAGTAATTCGAAAATGGTCAGTTACGACGACGGAGCCAACTCGCACCCCTCGGCAGAGGCAGGATTTCTGAGCCGCGTATTGTTCTCTACTCATCACAAGACCATCGGTTTGCAGTACATGTGGCTGGCGCTCGGTAGCGTGCTGGTGGGCATGGTGCTGTCAGCGTTGCTGCGGATGCACGCGTCGTGGCCCGACACCGCGATACCGTTTTTGGCGGGCATCGAGAATGCTCCGGAAAAATATGCCGCCATGCGCTTGCTGCACGGCTCGCTGATGGTGTTTTTTGTGCTGACGGCCGCGCCGCAAATGGGATTTGGAAATTTTCTCTTGCCGCTGCAAATCGGGGCGCGCGAGATGGCCTTTCCGGGGCTGAACCGCCTGTCGTTCTGGATGACGTCCGCGTCGCTGGGCGGAATGACCAGCGCGTTTTTCCTGCAGCCGGATCAGGGTTTGAACGTGTGGGTGGCGAGCGCGTCGGTCTTTTGCCTGGCGGGGCTGTTCAGCGCACTAAATTTCACGACGACCACGATCGAACTGCGCGCGCCGGGAATGACTTTGCCACGAATGCCGGTGACGGTTTGGGCGTGGTTCATCAACGCGATTTTGAGCATGTTGATTTTCAGCGTTCTGCTGGCGGGGTGCTGCGCCCTGCTGTCTGACCGCCTGCTCGGCTCGGACTTTTTTTCGACCACCGCCTTTTTGGCGAAGCAGCCACAGAACCTGGTGAGGGAGGGAAGCCTGCCAATTTTATGGCAGAGGTTGTTCTGGTATTTTGCGCAAGCGGAAGTGTACGTGGCGATGCTGCCGTGCTTTGGATTTACGACTCACCTGGTGGCCACGTTTTCAAGAAAGCCGGTGTGGAAAGAACGGCTGGTAGTGCTGGCACTGTGCGGCGTAGGCGTCGTCGGATTTTGCGTGTGGGGCTACCACATGTTCGCTACGGGGATGAATCCGTATGCGCCGCTAGTTTTTGCCGTGCTCGCGTCGTCACTGGGAGTTCCCGCAGCGTTCCTGCTGGCTAGTTGGCTGGGAACGTTGTGGAACGCGCGGCTGCGATTGACGACATCGATGCTGTTCGCGATCGGATTTATTTCGCTGTTCGTGGCGGGCGGATTGTCAGGGCTGTTCCTGGCGCGGCACGATCTGGCAAGAGCTTCGGTCAGCGAAGATTTTGTCATTGGGCACTTTCACCTGGTGATGGGGGTGGCGGCGACGTTTGCGATTTTGGGCGCGCTATTTTTCTGGTTCCCGAAAATGTTCGGCTGCCGGCTGAACGAGACGCTGGGCAAACTGCACTTTTGGATGACGTTTGCCGGGGTATATGCGATTTTTATGCCCATGCACTGGCTGGGATTGCTGACGCAATCGCATCTGTTCGCGGAACAGCAGCGAGTTGCGCTGGCGTCGGCGGGCGCGTCGATTCGAACGTTCGTAACCGTAGCAACGATCTGGACGGTGTCGGCCCAAGGACTATTCGTGTTTAATTTCTTCAGGAGCTTGCTGGAGCGAAACAACGTGGAGCCAGACAACCCGTGGGCGGCGACAACTCTCGAATGGAGTGTGGGCTCACCTGCGCCGGAAGATAGTTTTGGGAGCACCGCGCCGGAGGTCTATCGGGGAGCCTATGAGTTCCTCGCGGAAGACGGAAACGATTTTGCGCCGCAGCACCTCTCAGCGGAACAGCTGACCCAAGAGCGCCACTAGGAAGGCAGAGAAGCCAAGCACAAATGCCAAGCGCGACCTCAACAAAAGAGATTGAGCTGATCATCGAGCACACCGGCGGAGGCAGCGGTGGCGGAAGTCTGCCGCCGGCAGGAGGCAACGGAGGTGGCGACGGAGGAGGCGGCGGAAAAAAGCCGGGCAAGGGCCAGCCGTCTTCGAAGCGCTATTTCACCGGGATGGCCGTCGGGATTGTCTCGATCCTGATGTTCTTTATGGCGTTGGCGAGCGCGTTCCTGGTACGCAAGGGGGCGAGCGGCGATTGGGGTCCGGTGCGTATCCCGACGTTGCTGTGGATCAACACCGCAGTATTACTGATCAGCAGCGGGACTCTGGAGCTAGCGAGAAGACGCCTGGCCAAAGAGGATGGAGCAGGATTCAAAACCTATTGGCTATTGACCACCGCATTGGGCATAGGATTCCTGATCGGCCAAGTGGTCGCGTGGCGGCAACTGGCCCGGCAGGGCATTTACCTGGCCACGAATTCCGCGAGCAGCTTTTTTTACATTTTTACCGGTGCCCACGCGGTGCACTTGATTGGCGGAATTGTGGCGCTCTTCTATGTGGCGCGGCGAAATTTTTCGGAAGCAAACGTGACGAGATCTGTGGCGGCGGAAGTCACGTCCTACTATTGGCATTTCCTCGATGCGCTGTGGCTGTTTCTGTTAGCGCTGCTTTATTTAGGTAAATAAATCGTTTTTCTTGACGCTGGCGCGTAATCAACGCGGAACTTTCCCTTCCCATAACTGGTAGACGGTATGAGAGACCGTAGCTCACGGGCCAATGTGGGTGTGCGTGGCCGCGAGCAAAGTCGCATTTATCAATCAGATTACTGATACCAACTGGTTTAGAGAGTCACCGAGAATTCCGGGGCGCTTGTGCATAAGATGTGGAAGCATGAGTGCATATATAAAGTTTCGCGGGAAGTGATTCGAAGTTTGCTTACCTGTCGCTACTTAGTGCGTCTTTGTCTGCATAGTTTGTCCTAAAACCGGCGCCCGCGCGGGTTAGATGGGGGAATCGAAGATGAGGGTGATTGTGTCCATTGTATTCAGGAAGAGCCTCGCCTATTTGGCGATCTTGGTTGCACTAATGCTTGGAGTCGGAGTGAGTTTGGTCATAGCGCAGGTGCCCACGGGCTCCATCGTGGGTACAGTGGTGGACCCGCAAGGTCTAGCGGTAGAAGGCGCCTCAGTGACGTTAACAAATCAAGGAACAAATTATGTGTATCACGCGGTGACCGGGTCGAATGGCGGATATCAATTTCGGAGCATCGGCGACGGAATGTACCTGGTCAGCGCTTCCAAGGAGGGATTCAAGAACGCAGCGGTACAGAACATCAAGCTCGACGCAGCAACGGAATACTCCGTGCCGCCGATCAAGTTGGAAGTGGGGACCAAGACGGAGACGGTAACGGTGGAAGGCGGCGCGGAAGTCGTCAACACGACCAACGCGGAACAAACCGGCACCGTAGAGAAGAAGCAGATCGATGAGTTGCCGATTCTGGATCGCAATCCCCTGAACCTATTGAGCCTGCAACCTGGAGTGGCGAATAGCGGTCCGAACGGCTCGATGGTGACGACGATCAACGGGCAACGTTCGACGTTCTCCACCCTGACGCTCGACGGCATCAATATTCAGGACAATTTTATCCGTGAGAATGATCTGGATTTCACCCCCAATCAGCCACTTCTGAGCCAGACGCAGGAATTCACGGTGACGCAGCAGAACGGGGACGTGGACAAGGGCGGCTCCTCCAGCGTCAGCATCGTCACTCCAAAAGGCACGAACAATTGGCATGGAAGCGGCTTCTGGTATTACCGGGGCAACAACTGGAGCGCGAACGACTGGTTTAACGCCGCGAGTGGCGTGCCGAAACCGTTCCTGCTGCAGAATCAGGGTGGCGGGAACATCGGCGGCCCCATCATCAAAAATAAACTCTTCATTTATGGATACTACGAGTTGCTGCGCTTGCGGAACACCCTACCCGTAAACACCACGATTCTAAGCCCAGGGATACAAGCGGCGTTGGCGGCGCCTAGTCCCACACTGCCGTTTACATATCAACCTGTCGACGCCACCACCGGAGCCCCTGTAGGAAATCCCGTGACCACGAACCTGCTGCAACTTCCCGGCGGTCCCCCAGGCGCATGGACGGTGGACCCGACAATGCTCGCGCTGATCAAGTCAATACCCATGACGCCGAACAACAATCGTGTAGGGGACGGGGTCAACCTTCTTGGGTATCAATTCAACAAGCGCAACGACAACTCCCGAGACAATACCGGGGTTCGCGTCGACTACAACCTGAATGATCGCAACACTTTTTCCGCAACCTATAACTGGAACCGCGACTTTGCGGACCGGCCGGACCCGGGCATCGATCAAAGCTTCAGCCTGGTGCCCTTCGTGTTCAACGACGACCATATCAATTTTCTTTCCACGGCGTGGCGCTGGAATCCGAAAGCGACCGTGACCAATGAAGTCCGCTTTGGTTTCAATTTTGCCCCCGCGTATTTCATCACCACCCAGAATTTCAGCTCCGGTGCGGTGATTGACAGCTTAAATACTCCCGGGTTCCTGCCGTTCACAAACCCGCTTCCCAATTTCTTTCCCCAGGGCAGAACCGCGCATACCTGGGTGTATCAGGACAATGCCACATGGATTCACGGTAACCACCTGTTCAAATTTGGAGGGCAGTTCGAACGCGTGACGATTTTCCAGACGAATTCAGCGGGGATCGATGCGACGCTGGAGCTGGGATTCGCCTCAAACAATTCGTTTGGTCCGAGTCCAGCCAACTTCCCTGGACCTCCTGGAACGCAAGCGGGCACCGCGGATTTCAACAACGCCAGCGCACTTCTTGCCAGCGTTGCAGGAGTTTTGGCCAACGTGTCGCAGACGTTTAACGTGACCAGCCAGACGTCGGGATACGTCAACCGAGCGCCGCAGAACAGCAACCTAAGCCAGAACGATTTTGCGCTGTATATTGCCGACAACTGGCGAGCGACAAGGAAACTGACCGTGAATTTCGGGGTGCGATGGGAAGACTTCAGTCCGGTCAACGAAAAACACGGACTGACGTTGTTGCCAGTCATACCACTGGGACAGACCGCATCCCAGGTTTTGCTCAGTGATGCCACGATTAATTTCGCGGGCGGACCGAGCAACCGGGGTTTGTATAACAACTTCCTGGGAGGCTTCTCGCCGAACATCGGGTTGGCGTGGGACCCACGCGGCGATGGCAAAACGGCGGTTCGCGCGGGCTTCAGTATGAATTATGTGAACGATGCGTTCTTCACGGCGGCGCAGAACGCGGTAGCGGGAAACGCGGGATTGTCGACAACCGCAACCGCTGACCCGGTTGGCTTGAACGGGCCGACCCTCAGCAATCCGGTGGGCGTGGCCGTGCCGAGTTTCCAGATTCCGACGACGTTTTCGCAGAATGCGGCCCTGCTGGGAATAAGCAACAACGTAGGATACGCGATCGATCCGAACATCAAGCCGCCCTATGTATTGCAATGGAACTTGAGCGTGCAACGCGATCTGGGTGCGGGCACCTCGTTAACCGTGAGCTACGTGGGGAATCACGGCGTAGGCCTGTTCCGTGCCGTCGACGTCAATCAAGTACTCCTCAACCAGAATGGATTCCTGGCGGACTTCAAGCGCGCCCGCCAGAACGGCTTCATCGCGCAGAGTGTTTCAGCGACTGACCCGCGTTGCGGGGGAGCGGGGACAGCTTCACAATGTGGGCAGTTCAATCCGCTCTACAATCCCAATCTCCCCGGCAGCCAGCCGCTTACGATCTTCCCGAACATCTGTGGACCGGGGGCAAATGGAGCCATTGGTCCGACTGACTTTACCGGACTCGCGTTCCTGAACAACGACGTCCTGAACGGCGCATTTGGCGATCTGTCAGACATTTACCACTACTCTCAATGCAATCCCACCGACAACGCCGGGAACACCATTCCGAACTTCTTCGCTCCAAATGATCTCATCCGCGGCGGAGACTTGTTGAAGAATACGTCGTTCTCCAGCTACAACGCCGGAGTTGTGGAGTTGCAGCGACGGTTGAGCAAGGGATTGTACTTCCAGGCGAGCTATGTGTTCAGCAAGGTGATGACGGACTACGGTACAGGATCGTCCCTTGGAAGCGACCAGAACCGCTTTTTGCCCTACCTGAATAATGCGGACCCACAATTTGAAAGGGCTCGCGCTCCGTTTGACATCACCCAGCAGTTCAAAGCGAACTTCACGTATGAACTGCCCATCGGCCGTGGTCATAAACTGTCCTCGGACAACCGATTCATGCGCATGCTGCTGGACGGTTGGCAGACAGGTTCGATCTTTACGTGGCAGACGGGAGCGCCTTTCTCCATCGTTTCTGCACAGCCGACGCTGAATCGCTCGGGGGCACGCTCTATGCATAATACGGCGGTCGCGACGCTGAGTCACGGCCAGATCAGCAACGATCTGGGCGTCTTCAAGCAAGCGGAAGGTGTGGTGTACCTCATCAATCCGAAGTTGGTGAGTCCCGACGGAACCGGGGCACCGGCGTCACCGCAACTCTCCTGCGCCCCCGCTGTTCCGGGCGGCTTCTGCAATCCCCAGCCCGGAGAAGTGGGGAACCTGCAATTGTATGCCTTCAACGGCCCGGCCTATTTCAACTGGGACCTCTCGGCAACCAAGCTGTTTCACGTTACAGAGAGGGTGAGCCTGAGTTTCCGCACCGACGCGTTCAACGTCTTGAACCATCCAGTGTTTGCGCCGCCGACCGACGCCAACGGCAATGCCTCGATGGACATCAACAACCAGCAGTTTGGGCAGAGCACATCTACCATCTCTAACCCACGCATTTTGCAGATGTCGCTGACTCTTAAGTTCTGACTAGCGGTCCGCGGAAACGCTAACTGGAAAAGGGCGCGCTCTATTCGGGCGCGCCCCTTTTCCTTATTCGGTGTGGTTGGAAGCAATCCATCGGACGACCTGACGAACAAAGCGCCCGCCTCAGCAGGCGGCCGCTACAAAAAGGAGATGCAAGGCTAAGCAACGCCCATCAGCGGAGGCGGGCAGGCGGATCGGCGGCAGGCGGAAGTTGGCTGGTGCATTGGCCAGCGGAAGAATTCGGCAACACTTTGGCGGGAGCAGGGACTGGGACGCCCACGCCCAGGTTCCAGTCGAGATGATCTCTGCCGCAAGCCGGGCAATATCCCTTGCCAGTATCCTCGTCGCGAAGGCTGGCGAGTTCGTAGCAGCCGCAAACGCAGTCACAGTAGCCAGTTTCGGAAGCGGTCTTGATCGGGACCAGAGGCATAGGTTTTCCCTCAGACAACAGGAGAAGCATGGCACGGAGAAGAAATACGCGCAAGACGCGCTGTCACAGAAGCGGCCGCAAATGCAGTGGGGCAGCGATCGACGAGAAGACGGCAACCTACTGCGGCACCAGTCCCATATTTTTCAAGTGTGTGAGGCGGAAGGGTGAACCCAGGTTTTCACGCAGGTCGATCCAGTGGTTTTCGGGAATGGAGAGAAACACCTCCACAATTTTGGGATCGAATTGCGTGCCGGCACAGCGGCGAATCTCTTCGCGCGCGTGAGACATAGGAAGGGCATTGCGATATGGGCGGTCGCTCAACATGGCGTCGAGGGCATCGGCGATGGAGAAAATGCGGGACCCAAGAGGGATTTGTTCGCCGCGCAACTGGCGAGGATAGCCGCTGCCATCGAAGAATTCCTGGTGTGCGAGGACGATCTCCGCGGCGTCACGCAGGAAAGGGATGCGCGTGAGCATGTTGTAGCCAATATCACAATGGGTGCGCATGATCACCTTTTCGGCGTCGTCGAGCGGCCCGGGCTTGCGAAGGATTTTGTCAGGGATAGCCATTTTTCCGATGTCGTGAAGAAAAGCGGCGCGAGCCAGTACGGTGAGATACGGGAGGGGGACGGGAACGTTTTTGGCAATGGAAATGGTGTAGGCGGTGACGCGCTGAGAGTGCCCCTCGGTTTCGGCATCCTTAAGGTCCAGAGCGCTGCCAAGCGCTTCGAGGGTGTCGTCGTACGACTGCGTCAGAAGATCCAGGGCGTTGGTCAGCTCCGCCGTTTTTCTCTCGACCTCCTGCTGCAGGTTGATCTGGTAATTCTTGTTTTCGGTGACGAGTTGGCGGTGTTGCCAGGCGCGTCCGACGGCATGGAAGAGCTGGTCCTTCTCGAAGGGTTTCAGGATGTAGTCATAAGCGCCGCGGCGAATAGCCTGGAGAGCAGTGGAGATGTCGTGGATCGCAGTAACCATGATGACGGGAATTTCCGGGTCGTAACCGCGGAGCCAATCGAGCAACTGGATGCCGTCCATTTCCGGCATGATCATGTCGCTGAGGACCAGATCCGGCGTTTGCTTGCGCACAAATTCCTGAGCGGCGCGGCCATTGCTGAGTGTGGTGCAATGGTAACCGCGGGACTCCAGCATCGTGGAGACCACTTCGCGAATCGCTTCCTCGTCGTCAACAACCAGGATATGGGCCGTTTCCACGATGGTTATCTCCCAAGCATCATTATATGTGAGGTCACATGCAAGATGTGCAGCACTTGCCCAGTAAGAAAATAGCGTGTTAGCGTCAAGCTAGCCGAGGTGTCCTTACCTTTGTTCGCGAGGATGCCTCTATCCATTCAGTTATTAAGGAAAATGCCCCGGGGGGACGGCTGTGGTTGCCAATCAAGGCCTACAGGCGATTGCGTTCTTTGAGGCAACGGCGTGCCTGACCCTGCTGGTGTTGTTCATCCACCTGAAGCGGGATAACGCAACGGCGTTTTATAAGCTGTGGCTGCTTGGATGGGTGTGCCTGACGCTTTCCTCCTTTAGCGAACTGGCCATGCTTTTCAGCATGAAGTTCGTTTTCCGGCTGACCGTGTCGGGCGCCGACATGGCCGCGTTGGTGCTCTTTTTGGCTTCCATCGTGGAGCTGACGTCAAAGTCGAACCGCTCGTTCTGGCCGGCGCTGTGGCTGGCCGGGCTGCTGGCGCTGACTACCTGCTATTACGAAAGCAAGGGAACTGGATTGACAGATTGGCGCTGGGGAACGGCGGTGCTGCAGAGCGCGATCTGCCTGACTGCAGGCTGGCTACTCTGGAGAGCCACGCTGAGTGCGCGAGGGCACGGAGCCAAACTTCTTGCCGGGGCATTTACGCTGCTGGCCTTCAACAACCTGGACCGGCCGCAGTGGCAGTTCGAGGACCTTCACCTTTTCCGGTTCGCCTTCGATCATTTTCTGAACGCCAGCCTGGGAATTGGAATGATTGTGATGCTGCTGGAATCGGCGCGCACCCGTACGGAAGAAATCAGCGAAAAAATGCGCCAGCTAACGATGCTGACCGCCACGGGCAGCCAGTCGCTGACCTTGGCAGAGCTGCTGCAACGCGTGCTCGCCCAGATCACCGGCAGCCTGAATACCAGCTACGGAATCATCCGCCTGCTAGAGGGAAAGGGGGAGGCGCGGGAATTCGTGGCGCGGGCGTCGGTGGGGTTCAGCGAAGCGTACCTGAAGCAACACGCGAAGTTTGCCTTGGGTGACCCGTGGCTGCATGAGCTGCTGCAGGGGGATCACCGGATTTCCCGTTTTGAAGACGAGAAAGATCCCAAGGTTCGGCGGATCATGGCGGAATCGGGGATCGCCCAGCTGGTGACCATTCCGCTGCGCGGGCAGGAAGGGCCCGTGGGGATGTTGAACGTGGGCGCGGTGCCGGGGAAGAAGTTTCACGAGGATGAGGTCGCGTACCTGGTGAACGTGGCGAAGTTTTTGGGCACCATGGTGGAAAACGTAAACCTCTTCGAGCAAGTGAAAACCGTCCAGCAACAATGGGTGTATACGTTCGATTCCATCGGCGATCCTATCCTGGTGCACGACCTGGAGGGCCGCGTTGTCCGCGGAAATTTGCGCCTGGCAAACCTGCTGGGCAGAGAGCCACACGCCATGCTGGGCCGCGCGGTGCGCGACCTGTTCAGCCCCCTGGCTAATGCGTTCACTACGTGTCCCTATTGCGAGGGGCTGTCTGGTGACGCGGACTATCCCGACCCGTGGCTGCAAGGGTATTTTCTGGCGTCGACGTCGACATTCACGGACCATGGCGGCCACAAGCTGGGCACTATTCACGTCCTGAAGGACATCACCGAAAGAAAAAAGGCGGAAGAAAAGTACCGAACCCTGGTGGCTAGCGTACAGGAGGGCGTGTTCATTTCCACGGTCCAGGGACGATTCCTGGATTTCAATGATGCGTTGATGCGGATCACCGGGTACGACAACCGCGACGAATTGATGCAGCTGGAGATTGGCCCGGCGCTGTTCGTGAATGCCGCAGAGCGGGAGCGCCTGAGGAAATTGTTGAGCGAACACGGCTCGGTGAACGATTTCGAATACGAGATCCGGAGGAAGGACGGGGAACTGCGCACGGTGAGCGAGTCTTCGACCGCGGTGCGAGACGCCTTCGGGAATGTGACCGCGTACCAGGGGTTCCTGCTGGATGTGACCGAACGACGGCACGCGGAAAACGAGATTCGCAGGCGGAACCGGGAATTGGTGGTGTTGAATTCACTGGCGGAGACGCTGGCCTCCACGCTGGAATTGAACGATTCCATCCAGAAAACGCTGCGGCAAATTCTGGACTTGTTCGGGCTGGACGCTGCGTCGTTGTACCTGTTCGAACGGGACGGGGTGACGCTGAAGAGAGTCGCGTCGGCAGGGCACCGGCCGGAGTTTGCCAAGAGCTTTCCCTTGATGACCATGCCGCCAGAGTTGCTGCAGCAGATCCGCTCGGTGCGGGCAACGTTTCTATCGACGGCTGGATTGCCGCTGCCGCCAATCGCGCGAGAGGTGCAGAAGAGAGAAGGAATCGTATCGGCCTACATCGTGCCGTTGTGGTCCAAAGACAAAATCGTCGGCGGGCTGGGAGTAGGAAGCCGCACGGCACGTGAAATGTCCACAGCGGACATCAGCCTGCTGATCGCGGTGGGAAGCCAGGTGGCCAGTGCCGTGGAGCGCAGCCTGTTGTACGAAGAAACGCGCCAGGCCTACGACCATTTGCGGCGCACACAAGAGCAATTGCTACACAGCGAAAAACTTGCAGCCGTGGGCCAGTTAATTTCCGGCGTAGCGCACGAGTTGAACAATCCGCTCACGGCGATTCTGGGATATAGCCAGTTGCTGACTTCCAGCGGGCAGGTGGGACCGCTGGCCATCGGATACACAGAAAAGATTTACAAGCAGGCGCAACGCACCCACCGCATTGTGCAGAATCTTCTGAGCTTCGCCCGGCAGCACAAGCCGGAACGCATGCCCGTGCGGGTAAACACAATCCTGGAAGATACTTTGGCCTTGCGCGATTACGATTTGCGCATGGGAAAGATTCGCGTGCACCTGGACCTTTTGCAGCACCTGCCGGAGATCAGTGCTGATGCCCATCAGTTGCAGCAAGTCTTCCTGAACCTGATCAACAACGCGCTGGACGCCATCCTGGAGAATGGCGAGGATGGGGATTTGTGGGTTCGCACGGACGCGGAAGAACACGTGGTGTTCATCGAATTTACCGACAGCGGACCGGGCGTGAGAGATGCCTCGCGGGTGTTCGACCCGTTTTATACGACGAAACCGGTGGGAAAAGGCACCGGGCTGGGTCTAAGCATCTGCTATGGAATCGTTACGGAGCACGGCGGAACGATTCAAGTGAAAAACCAGCCAACCGGTGGCGCGACGTTCCGCGTGGAGCTGCCGTCCCGCAAGGGAAGCCGGGCAAAAGAAGTGAAACTAGCGCCCGCCGCCCCGCTCCTCCATGAATGAAGCACTATCGGCGGCAAGAGCAGACTGAAGGGCGATTTGCGAAGTCGCCGATTCCATTCGAAAAGACATGGTTGTGGCCATGTCCGAAATGGTGGCGAATCCTTTCCAGGGAGCAAAACCCGCGCGCAATCTGAGTCGCATCAAGAAACAGTTTTGGGCGAATCTGACGCTGAGGCGTAAGCGTTCGAATTCCTGCATGGCCACGATTTCAGGAGACATGACCGCGAGAATGCGGGAGGCCTCTAACAGCGTCTCATAGTCTGATTCGAGCTGATTCAGATAGCGAATTGCGATTTGTGTACGTTCCGATCGAATCCGTTGTCGAAGCAAGCGCAGGCCGCGGCGTTCCAAAAACTCGGTGTCAGAAGGCTGAAGCGATTGAAGAATTTGCGGCAGCCGGAAGGAATGGCGCGGCTCTGAGAGGGCCTCGAAAACAGAGTCCGGCGAGAGCGCGCGTTTCTCGATTGGGCGAACCGCATAAGCCAGCAGCCCCAGGAGAAGAAGCGCAGCGAGAATGAAGAATAGCGGAGCAAGACTCATAGGCGCGGGCTTTCCGAGCGAAGAAGTTGTGCCAATCGGTCATTTAGCAGGCGTAAACGCGTATTCACTTCAGGGGATAGTGCTCCGTAAAGGTCGGAAGGCACGCTCTTGGGGTTGACGAATTCCCGGGCCGGAGCATACAAGCGAACCGCCTGGATCCAGATGAACAGGCAAGCCAGGAACGTGATGACATCCATGAAGCCCCAAAATCCGCTATACGGTTCCATCCAATTTTCGAGCAGCGAATCATTGATAACGTAGAAGCAGGAATACAGGGAAAAACCAATGGACAGCGCGCGATCGAGCGGGCTGATTTCCAGCCTGTGATAACGGGCAAAAAGCAGCAGACCTACAATGAAGGAAGCGATAGCCAGCTCAGCCCCGCGGTCCACGGTAAGAATCATCATGGAGAGGTGCTTATCGGAAAAAACGGCGGTATACAGCAAGACGCCGGCGGCCACGATCAAGAGAACTCGTTGCGCGAAGGCCCAGGTGCCGGCGTAACGCGCCAGGATTCTGCGAGCCATTTCACACGCGGCAAGGAACCTCATCGTAATCACCACAGCCTGACTCCCCCAGATGATGTTCCTGGTTGCCGAGCTCTTGAAATCAAACAGGCTATAGGTCACCACACCCGAAGCGCTCTGCGCGACGGTGCAGCAGAGATAGAAGAATAGCCCCAAATGCGAACGGGCGATTTTGCGGTGAATCAGATAACCGATTAAGACAATTTCGCCCAGGCTCGTGGCTGCCCAGAAGACATTGCGAAGGGTGGTTAGGGCGCTCATCAAGTCTCAACAGTAACATTACGTAACTTGGAAGTAAATATGACAAGCAGGCTAGTTCTTTCGAGGGGGGAGCGAAGGGGACATCAGAGGCCTCAAATCGCCCTCGTACCGGCCGACTTGGCGTTACGGAATGTATCCAGTCTTGGGTGGTTTGGGAGGCGGCATAGGGATAGCGTCAGCGATGACGACGCGGGAAGAGAAGCCGGTCTTAGGTGGCTTGGGAGACGGCATGGGGATGCCGTCGGCTAATTGCGAGCCACTATGCCAAACCGCTACAGTTGAGGAATTGTTGGGAACGGCCACCAGTAGCATGACGATAAGAGCGAGTGCGGCGCATAGAGTAGTGAATTGCTTTTGCATCAAGAATTCCTCCTGGAGGCCAACACTGACGGAGGGAATTCAAATCGCAACGAGTCGCAGTAAAATGTTCCGCACACGGAACCAAAGCGGACGGTAGGACGTGCATGCTCAAGCAACTACAAATTCACCGGAAGATTCTGTATGACCTGGTGGTGCATTATTTGGAGCCGCTCAGTAGCGGGTACGGGCGATTGGCGTATCTGGCGGCGCTGAGAGATCCGATCACCGGGAAGTACGCGCACGAGAAGCTGGCGGCGGTCTACGGGGAAGAACGGGTATCAGAGGCGTTAGCGAAGTGCCACGAGGAGATGTTTGAGCGTCTGCTGGAGTTGCCGTTGGCGCAGCAGGAAGAGGATTTGCGAAATTATGTAAGCTCTTTGCCCGCTGGACAAGAATGGAACGATGCGCAGTGCATCGATACCACGCGCACTTGGGTGCCTCCCGAGTCTCCGGATTACCTTAGAGAGCTGTTCTGCTCAAATACGGCCGCTTTGTGCGAACTTCTGCGCAGTAAGCTCCCGAACCATTGAAAAAAGTGGAGATGCCGACCACCTGTCCCACCAGCTCCGCTTCGTCCGGAGTGTGCCACGCCTCCGGCGCGCAGTGTGAGAGCAGGTGCGGTTGCATGATCAAGGTGGACTTGCTTCTGTAAAACCAGCCGCATCGATACCCCTCGCGCAGTTCGACGAAGTAAAGCGGGCGGTCGTATTCGCTGGACCAAGCCGAGTCATCGATGCGGTGGATCGAAGTATCAATAATCACCGCGCTTCCGGGGCGCAGTATGGAGGCCATCCGGCGATCCGACAATCCAATGTATCCATAGCGGAAGCGTTTCTGGGAGGAAGGGACAGGGGAGCCTCCGAGCTGACTGGGCAGATGGGCAAGAAGAGAGGTGACGTCCGCGTCCAGCGAACCCTGTGCGTGAATGGGAATGGGGAGAGGGAGAAAGGGTTCGGCGAGGTGGGTACGCGGAGGAGGAATGGCGGCACCCTCGTGAAAGGCTTGTTGGAAAGGGGCTTCGCACCAAGCGGAGAGTTCGAGGAGATCGAGATGATAAATGGCGGCGAGGGAGAAGAGATTGTACAGCGTTGGTACCACGTTGGTACCACGTTGTTGTTCTCGATATCGGCCCGACGGCTGATATGCAGGATGAAATCGGGCCGCCCGTGATTCATGGCAATCTGAAAACTGGCTCGCTCGACGTCGCGAGTAGCTAAGGCCGAGCCGCTCGCGCTGGCGACGTAATCGTAGGCCTGGTGGATGCATCATTATAGTTTCCTTCCGTACAGCTAATAACATGACTGGTTCTGAATACGGAACAGGGTGCCGGCCTGTGGAAAATAAAGGTACAGGCAGCCGGCTGCCTGAATCAACGGATTCCCCCAACTGGACAGTCTTACACCTCCCGCAGTACCAGAGAACGCCAAATGAATCTGATATCCTTCAGAGGTATGCCTCTTAGACACGATTTTCGGCGTCGCTGTGTCCGATTCTTTGCAATTCTTGTCCTTTTTCCCCTCTCAACCCCCTTTCTGAAGGCGCAGCAGGCTGCGCCTGACCCGTCACCGCCCGCTTCCGAGAAGAACAATCCGGAATTTCTGGCGACCGCTGACGAAGTCCTGAAGGACATGAGCGAGATTACCGGCTGGAAACTGAAGACGCCACTAAAGAAGACCATGCGTTCGCGGGAAGAAATCCACGCGTATGTCCTTAAGCAGATGGACGATGAAAAGGATGCCAAGGAACGCTATGCCTCCACGCGCAGCGCCGAAGCCTTCGGCTTGATACCAAAGGGTTTCGACCTGGAGAATTTTCTGGTGGAGTTGCTGACCGAACAGATTGCCGGCTTGTACGATCCCAAAGCGCACGAGTTCTATATCGCGGACTGGATCGCTCCAGAAGACCAGCGCATGGTGATGTCGCATGAGCTAACGCATGCGCTGCAGGACCAGCAGTTCCAGATTGAACCATGGGTGAAGGCGGCACGCCCGAATGATGATGCCGAACTGGCGCGGGAATCGGTGCTGGAAGGCAGCGCCATGGCGGGCATGCTCGATTACACGTTGCGGGACAAGGGGCTGAAATTGCGCGAGCTACCTGACATTGATCCCGGCATATTCGTGGGGGATCTGAGCCAGACACCCATGCTGAAGAAGGCTCCGCCGTTCATCAAGGATTCGCTGATGTTCCCGTATTTCAGCGGGCTGGCGTTCGCCATGTCTGTGCTGAAAGCGGATGGCTGGAACGGATTTGACGGCGTATTCGCCAGGCCGCCGGCGAATACCCAGCAGATCATGCACCCGGAGCTGTATCGGGCAGGAAAAGTGGCGCCCCCGATACAGCTGGAATTACCAGCGGATTTTCCCGGCAAGTCGTGGACGCTGCTGGAACAGAACTATATGGGCGAGTTCGGGTGGAAAGAGATTTTGAAGCAATTTCTGGATGAAGACCGCGCGAAGAATCTTTCGGTGGGTTGGAATGGAGACATCTACGCAACGTATGAGTGGAAAGGGACGGCGACGCGGTTGCTGCTGGTCACGCGCGTTCGGTTTGCCACTCCCGAGGCGGCCGAGCGGTTTTTCGGACAGTACTCGGTGGCGTTGGAAAAGAAGTATGTCGACCGCACGAACTTGTACCGGCGGCCGAACTTCTTCACGTTTGATACCGTGGGCGGCGGAGTGTTCTTGCGGTGTAGCGGGAGCGAATGCGTGACACTGGAAGGCGGCGATCGTGCGCAGTATTTGCAATGGATGAAAAATATCGGCTGGGAAGCGCTCCCTGAGCCGGGGCCGGAGAAAAAGCCGACCGCCGGCGCGCAAATCAAGACATCCAGGTGAAAGCCGGATTCACAGAATGTGCAAGAGGCCCATCAAGGGTCTCTCGTTAGCGTAGGCTGTGCCCGCGATTTAGTGCGAGCGGTGCAGCACGAGGAGCGTAAGATCGTCTTCTTGCTTGGCGGATGCCGAAAAGTTGTGGATTTCGTCGAGGCACGCAGAAAGTAGTTCCTCGGGCCGGCTGGCCACATGGCGCTTCGCCAGCGAATGCACGCGGACAAGGCCGTATTCATCTCCCGCGCGATTGAACACCTCAGTAAGTCCGTCGGTGTAGAGCAGGAGCTTATCGCTGGGGGCGAGGGTCAGTTCGCGCACCGGGAAACTCGTGGTGCAGAACATTCCCAAGGGTACGCCCGTTGCCTCCAGCGACGAAACCCCGGAAGCCGAAACGTGAAGCAGCGGAAGATGCCCGGCGCTGACGTATTCGACCTTCCCGTCGGGATGAGCCGCGCCGACGATCATGGTCGCGAATTGTCCCGCGGTGGTGCTGTCGCAGAACAGGCGGTTGGCGTGAGATACCAGCTCGCATAGCGGTAGATGTTGGCCGGCCAGGGTGCGAAATGTTCCGTGAAGATTGCTCATCAGCATCGAGGCTGCCACGCCCTTGCCCGCCACATCGCCCAGAAGAAACAGGAACGAGCCGTCGGATTCGATCAGGTCGCAGTAGTCGCCGCTGACCAGGTTGGCGGGCTGATAGTGATAGCGTGCCTGCCAGCCATCGATGGCCCAGTCGGCCCGCGGAAGAAGGGTGCGCTGAAAGCCCGCGGCCAGGGTGAGATCGCGTTCGAGCGCGCGCTGCTCGTCCTGAGAGAGATGGTCAAGACAGAAACGCAGCAAAGGATTGCACAGCAGGCGGTCGGCTTCGATAGTGTCATGGCAGGATTCGCAGATACCGAAGGTGCCCGCGTGCAGCCGGGAAAGAGCGGCGTCTACGCTGGCGAGAAGCTGATGAAGAGAGGCGTCGTGCGCATCAGTGCGTGTGGCTGCAAGCAGGCGCTGGCGGCGCAGCTCGAGTTCTGTGTGGAGGTAAGAATTTTCCGTGGTGGCCATGGTTCCCTCGACAATACTTTGCTGCTTAGTGGCTGAAGATTCCATCCGATTTATACCTCCAAATTCGAAAAGTTTCTGCGAGGAAACAAGGAAATCAACTAATGCGGCGAGCGCCGCCGGATCTCGCCACTGCCGAATCAGCGAGCAAAGGTTCCGAAGTGGCCATTCGGTGCCTTTCTATACGATGCCGCAGACGGTCCAGGCGGCACGTCAGCTTTTCCTGCAGCCGGGCAGTCCGGGCGATGCTGGAGGGGTCGCGCGAAGGCATGCGCTGACGGAAAAGTTTCAGCAGCGCGAGTTGCGTGAACTCGATGGCGCGCTGGTAATCTTTCTCGCGGCGCTCGTAGTGCATGGCCAGCTGCTCGCACGCCAGGATGCCGTCTTGCGGATCGTTGACGAGTTCGTGCCAAAGAGACGAAGCGGCTTCCGCATCGCCACGGCGTTTGGCGAGGAACGCGAGTTCGCGCGTGGCTTGGGAGCGAAACACGGCGGGCAGGCCCGCGTCTCTGGCTTGGGAACATACCGAATGAGCGCGGTCCGTTTCGCCGCGGCGAGTCAGAAAGCGGGAGAGCCCAAAAAGATCCAGCGAATCGGTTCTCTCGGGCGAGGCTTCGCGTTCATCGAGCAGCGAATTGATTTTGCCGTAGAGCGCGGCGAGTCCACGCAGGTCCATCTGGTTATGCTTCAGGACGCCCGCTAGCGGATACGGCGAGCCGCCTCGAAGATAGTCGAAATAGAGCTGCGGGATCAGAGAGGAGATGACCTCGTCTTCGCGGCGCCAGCCGAGGCGCGACGCATCGAGGACGTAGCGCTCGAGTTCCACCAGGCGCACAGAGCCCAGGCGAAGCTTCCAAAGCGCGCGCGCGGGATGAAGCAAATCGAGATGCGCCGAGAGTTGCGGAACTTTGATGGAGCGCGTCATGGTGAAGCGGCTCTCGAGCAGTGGCCAGTCAAAGGTCTTGCCGTTAAAGGTGACCAGGACGGGACGCTCCGCGATGCGAGCTGCCAATTCATGCAGCAGCGAATATTCCTCGGAAAAATCGCGAAGGAACAGCTGCTCGACCTGAAGGCCGCCGGAATCCCACCAGGCCAGCCCTATGAGGAACGCGTAGGTGCCCGTGCCGCCGGAGAGGCCAGTGGTTTCCGTGTCGAGGAACAGCCAACGTTCCGGATTTTCGAGGGCCGCTCGTGTGCTGCGAGATGACACTTCATCGCGAGTGCGGCAGAGCAGTTCCAGGGCGACGGAGGAAGGCGCGGAAAACTCCGGAGTGGAAAACCAGTTGCGCACGGCGAGGTGCTCGCCATAGTGGTTGCAGGCGACGCCCGCACCGAGGAGCCGTGCAATCTCGTCATTGTCGTTGGGCGTACGAAGTGGTCCGGGCCGCGAGGGCCGTGCTCGAGCGGGCTTTAGTGCGGCGAGGCGTGCGAATTTGTCCCAGGCATTCACGGAAGTACCAGCGCTCCTGATTTCATGCCATCAGCCGATCCAGAATGGCCAATGCGGCTTCCTTGGCTTTCGGCGCCAGATCGCCCGCGGGGCCGACGCAGGACGGACAGCCGGCTTCGCACCGGCAAGCGCGAATCAGTTCCCGCGTTTTTTGCACCAGCAAGTCGTGCGCGCGAAACAACGGCTCCGAGAAGCCGATGCCGCCGGGATAGGCGTCGAACAGGTACAGATTCGGCTCGAAGAATTCTCTTGCATTGGCGCCCGCAGCGTCTTCCAGACGCACCGGCATCACTTCCTCTACCTCAACTCCCGGCGCGGGTGGCCGCTCACCAATAGCGCTCCCCAGATCGCGGCAGTCGCACATGAGCAACAGCGTGGCGACGGTTTCCAGGGCGTGGAGAAGTCCGAACATGCCGGATTGGCGTTCGCTGATGGAATAGGGAAGCGATTCCAGGAGCGGGCGCCCCAGCGTGACCCAGTAGGAAGTGGTATGCATTTCGTTTTCGGGAAGTTCAAGTTTGCCGGCGCCGACGTTTTCGTTGGTGAATAATTTGATTTTCTTGAAGCCGACGACTTGGGAGCGGACGAGGACGTCGCCATGGGAACGCGAGTGCGCGCTGGCGGTTGGAGCCGTGGAGGTGCCGTCGTTGAGATCCTTCGCTTCGCTCGGGATGACAGTTCTTGCCTGGCGGGCGGACGCGGTGGCGGCGATTTCCAGGACGCGCACCTGTGTATGACGAATCGCGTCGGTGTAGTAATCCACATCCACCTGCTTGACGTATGCTTTGCGCTCTTTGAAGTCCAGATGCTCCACGTGGTATTGCTGCCCGCCGTGAATGTAAATCGCTTTCTCGTGAACGGTGGTAAGCGCGCTGACGAAATCAACTTCGCCGATGACCATGGGCTCGCCCGTAATGTCGATGATCACGAAATTGTCGCTGGTGACGGAGCGCAGGGTGATGGTGTCCGCGGGATAAGCCTCGTTGGTCCAGTGATAATTTTCACCCGCAAGATGCAAATAGCCCGCTTCCGCGAGGCGCGCGCATAGCTCGCCGAGATCGACAGCGCCGAATTTCTCTTCGGGGTGAATGGGCAGCTCGAAGGCTGCGCACTTCAGGTGATTGATGAGGATTTCCAGATTGTCCGGCTGGATGAAAGCGTGCTCCGGCGTGTTGCCGAAGAA
>Ga0210409_10001105_pt1 | contig 37378 bp, 33 predicted proteins | sample IncBWH17MmetaG_FD_161649 | JGI IMG/M metagenome (GOLD analysis project Ga0210409, IMG submission 161649) | Forest soil microbial communities from Barre Woods Harvard Forest LTER site, Petersham, Massachusetts, United States - Inc-BW-H-17-M | ecosystem: Environmental > Terrestrial > Soil >... | reverse complement strand
CCAAGCCCCTCCGGTGTGCGTCTCGGTGAGAAGACGGCACGATCAAGTCGGCGAGCTCTCGACCAACGGCCTCCTTCGCGCCGAAACCAAACGTCCGCTGCGCGGAGGGGTTGAAATAGGTGACGCGACCGTGATCGTCGATGCTGATCACGCAATCGAGCGCGGCATCGAGAACCGCCTGCTCATGCGCAGCGCTTACCCTGGGCCCTGCGGCAGGCTGCTCTGCGGTGTCAGGATCCAGCCGGCTCGTGCCCCCACCTTACCTCGACCTGGGCCCGCGAAACAGGGAGCCCTACGTGCGACCGTACCCGCGATCACGACCGGCCAAACGGTGGGCCTGAAGCTCCTTGGCTCATCTCGCGGGTGCGGCGGCATCGATCGGGATGGCGACGAGCTGGCAGGCGAGGTCGATGTCGACCGGTTGGCCAACGCTCCGGATCAGCTCGGCATAGGCGTTTGCCGTGCACTCCTCGCGGTCGAGTGCCCGCTGGTAGACGTCGAACCTGAGCGCTCGGTCGATTCTGCTCGCATCAGCCCACGCGGAATATGCGGCCGCCACCAGCAGACAGTCGTCGCGCCAGTCGAGGTAGGCATCGACCGCGGCATCCACGGTCTGACGCCACCCTGCTCGGTTCTTGATCGTGATTGCCGCCATTTCGCACCTCGTTTCGGTCTGGCGCTACAGCGTGTGCCACAACCACCGCGATCGCATCGGGGATGGCCCTAGGCGTGCCCCTAGTCCACAGGGTTCTCTCTGGACGCTCGCATATGCGTGGTCAGAGAAGCTGGGCGCGGAGGATCCAATCCCGTTCCCGTGAGTGGCGCGAGGTCGGTCGACGTGGGCGGGCTCTCCGGCTGCGGCCCGCGCGGTCGCGGTACGCACTGGGGATCGACTGGGGACGCAACTAGGGACAAACAGATGCGATCACGGGCCTGTGAGCGCAGGATTCGCGTACAGACCGACCAGACGGGAGAACCGTGGAACTTCGCGAACTTAGATATTTCATCGCCGTTGCGGAGCAGCTGAGCTTCCGCCGAGCCGCCGAGCGGCTGCACGTCGTGCAGCCTGCAGTCAGCGCGCAGGTCCGCAAGCTCGAGGACGAGCTGGGTGTGCGCCTACTCAACAGAAGCCAGCGGAGCGTCTCGCTGACGGATGCTGGAGCCGCCCTGCTGACCGAGGCGCGACGTGTGCTGCGCGACGCAGAGGTGGCGCGGCTGGCCGCCCGAAACGCGCATGATCGCGCCACCACTCGGCTGCGGATCGGCTACATGCCTGCCTCCCTCCCGGGCCGCGTACCGCTGGCGTTGCGGCGTCTCGCCGCCGGAATGGCGAACGTGGTGACCAGTATGGAGCCCGGGGACGGAGTGGAGCTGATCGAAGCCGTCCGTACCGAGCGGCTCGATGCGGCGGTGATCTCGCTACCGGCGCCCACGGCCGGCCTGCGCACGACGCCACTACCCGACGAGCGTGCGGTAGCGGCATTCCCCGTCGGTAACCGGCACGCCGTCAGCTCCGCGATTCGGCTCGACCAACTGGTGCCCGAGCAGATCGTCGTGTTGCCGCGCGAGACGAATCGTCCGTTTTATGACGCCGTCGTGGCAACGTGCCGCGATGCCGGCCTTTCGCCGACGTTCATCGAGATGGCCGATGGTCACGTGGAGCCGACGCTCCTGGCCGTCGCGTCGGGCGCGGGTATGGCGCTGATGCCGGCGTCTGTGGCCGAGCGCTATCTCGCCCCCGGCATCCGCTTCGTGCCGCTCGACGGCCACAACCCGACGGTCGCAATGGCTGTCGTGACGCGCCGAGACACGACCCACCTGCCAACCGCCGCGTTCCTGCGCGCCGTCTCAAAGGCAGATGCGTCGCACAGCCTGCTGGCGTCCGAGCCCACGCTTCCTGCGGCCGCATGACCTCGGTGAGACGGTACGTCGTCCAACCCTTCGGCGGCGTTGATTCGGAGCTTGATGTAAGCCACGTTCTCGCGTCTGAGCCGGAGCCATCCGCTCACGCCCGCCCGGTCCCGCGTGAACGCACCCGCCCGGCCGGGGGACCCGTCCCCACCCCCGGCCGGGCCACAATCTCGAACCCCAAGCGCCCAGCGTCGACAGCAGCACGTCCCACGCCGGACCGTCGCCCTCCGGCGTGGGCGTCGCCGGAAGACGCGCGCGATGCGAGCCGTTGAGCTCGCCGCCAACCCACGAGACCGGGGCCCAGATCATCTCGGGAGCGCGCGGGCGCGTGATGCGGTTCTCGATGCAGCCGGCGAGATCTTGGTGACGCGTGGATTGGTGGCGGTGACCGTCGACGCCGTCGCGGCGCGCGCCCGTGTGAGCGCGCGGGTAATCCGTAGGTGGTGGCCGAGCGAGGAGGCGCTCGCGCTTGACGTGCTCCACCACGAGTGGGTCGCGCTCGCGGGCCACATCCGCCGCGGGGCGTCTGGCTTCGGTCTATGAGAGGGCGAGCGGACGCATCAGCGGCGAGCGCCGGCCGCCGGCGCGACTGGCTGCATTCGCCGCTCGGCATCGTCGAGCTTTGCGTTCACCAATCCGCGATACGCTGCGGACGCAGACGCATCGGACTCCGACCCGTTTCCCGCTGGCAGGTGAGCCTGCGCGGCGTGCTTAGCATCGACGACAAAGGTCGTGTCACATATCTCCACCCGGATGGTCGGCCGCAAGGCAGAGCTTGACGCGATCTTCCGATTGGTCGACGGTCTTCCGGCGCAGGGTGGCTCGATGGTCGTGCGCGGCGAGCCTGGGATCGGCAAGACCGCGCTGCTCCAAGCCGCGGGCCGTCGTGCAGCCAGCCGAGACGCGATCGTGCTCAGCACGGTCGGCGTGCAGTCGGAAGCCGACCTGCCGTTCTCGAGCCTTCATCAGCTGCTGGTGCACGTGCTCAGCGGGCCACTCGCTCGGGGGATGGCGCCGCGTGCGGTCGGGCCGAGCTCCGAGCATGTGCCGGGCCGGCTGGAACGCCTGTCTGACCCTCAGCGCGAAGCTCTCGGCACCGCGTTCGGTCTGAGCGCCGGCAGCGCCCCGGATCGTTTCCTGCTCGGCCTGGCAGTACTGAGCCTTTTGTCCGAGGTCGGTGAGGAGCGTCCGGTCATCTGCATCATCGACGATGCGCAGTGGCTGGACGGGGCGTCGGCGTCGGCACTCGCGTTCGTGGCGAGGCGACTGCTGGCGGAGTCCGTCGTGCTCCTGTTCGGCGCGCGCGAACCGATCGAGGAGCTGCGCGGCCTGCCGGAGCTGGTCGTCGAGGGTCTCCGAGAGGCCGAGGCGCGTGAACTGTTGGGGGCTATCGTCCAAGGTCCGTTGGACGAACGCGTGCGCGAGCGCATCATCGCCGAGACGCGAGGGAATCCGCTGGCGCTCCTCGAGATGCCCAAGGCGCTCTCGCCGGAGCAGCTCGCCGGCGGGTTCGGTGCCGCGGGCGTCGTCGCGCTGCAAGGGGGGATCGAGGAGGGCTTCCGTCGGCGGCTGCAGGCGTTCTCGGACGACACCCGCCTGCTGCTGCTCGTGGCTGCGGCCGAGCCGACGGGTGACCCGGCGCTGATGCGGCACACCGCCGAGCGGCTCGGGATCCCCATGGACGCGCTCGATCCGGCGATGACAGATGGGTTGCTGGACATCGCCGAGCGCGTCCGGTTCCGCCATCCGCTCGTGCGCTCCGCGGTCTACCGTGCGGCTCCGCTCAGCGACCGTCAGCGCGCGCACGCTGCGCTCGCGGACGCGACCGATCCGAACGCCGACCCCGATCGCCGCGCCTGGCATCGAGCGTGCGCCACGGCAAGCCCAGACGAGGAGGTGGCCGCTGAGCTCGAGCGTTGTGCAGACCGAGCCCGAGCCCGCGGCGGACTGGCCGCGGCTGCGGCGTTCCTTGAGCGGGCGGTCGGCCTGACCCCCGATCTGGACAGGCGCGCCCAACGCGCGCTGCACGCGGCGCAGGTCAAGCACCAGGCTGGAGCGCCCGACGCGGCGCTCGGGCTGCTGGCGATCGCCGAGGCAGCGAAGCTGGACGAGCTCGGGCGAGCCCGCGCCGACCTGCTGCGGGGGCAGATCGCGTTCGACTCCGTCCGTAGTAGCGACGCGCCGCCGCTGCTGCTGCGGGCGGCGCAGCGGTTGGAGCGGCTCGACGTAGGCCTTGCCCGCGACACGTATCTCGAAGCGCTGTCCGCAGCCGAGTTCGCGGGTCGCCAGGCCCGCCGTGGAGGCGTACGCGAAGTGGCGTCCGCCGCGCGCGAAGCGCCGTCCGCGCCCGGTCCGCCGCGACCCGCCGATCTGCTCCTCGGGGGTCTCGCGACACGATTCACCGACGGCTACGCAACGGCGGTCCCCGCGTTGCAGAAGGCCGTGACGGCATTTCGCGATGAGCGCATCTCGCATGAGGAAGAGCTGCGCTGGATCTGGCTCGCGTGCCGTACGGCCGCGCAGCTATGGGACGAGGAGAGCCTGGACGTCTTGTCCTCCCGTCAGGTGCGTCTTGCTCGCGAGGCCGGCGCGCTGACCGTCCTTCCGCTTACGCTCGACATGCGCATGTGCGCACTCGTCTTCGTAGGCGGGCCGGTGGCCGCCTCCTCGCTGAGCGCGGAGCTGCAAGCTGCGAGGGAGGCGGTCGGGAACCAGACCCCGTCGTATGCCGCGCTCCTGCTGGCGGCTTGGCGCGGGCGCGAGGCCGACGCGAAGCTCATCGAGGCCACCAGAGAGGACTTCGTTCGCGGGAACGAGGGGATCGGCGTGGTGGCGACTCAGTGGGCTAGCGCCATCGTCTTCAACGCGCTGGGCCGCTACGAGGAGGCGTGCGCCGCTGCGGAGCTCGCCAGCGAGCACCCAGAGGACCTGCCGTTCTCCAACTGGAGCCTCCCGGAGCTGGTCGTGGCCGCCGCCCGCACCGGAAACCACGAGCGTGCTGAAGAGGCCCATGCGCGGCTGTCGGAGATGACCTTCGCGTCTCCCACGGAATGGGCGCTGGGAGCCGAGGCTCAGTCAAGGGCGTTGTTGAGCGTGGGCGGCGAGGCCGACGCGCTTTACCGTCAGGCGATCGAGCGACTGGACCGTACGCGCGTAGGTGTTGAGCTCGCCCGGGCCCACCTCCTCTACGGAGAGTGGCTGCGACGCGAGCAGCGGCGGCTGGATGCGCGCGAGCAACTGCGGATCGCTCGCGAAATGTTCATGAGCATGGGCGTTGAGGGCTTCGCTGGGCGCGCCGAGCGCGAGCTGTTGGCGACCGGCGAACGCGCACGCAAACGTAGCGTTGAGACCCGAGGGGATCTAACGCCCCAGGAGGCACAGATCGCCCGTTTCGCACGCGACGGCCTGTCAAACACCGACATCGGCGCGCGCCTGTTCATCAGCCCCCGCACCGTCGAGTACCACCTTCACAAGGTCTTCGCCAAGCTGGATATCAGCTCGCGTAACCAGCTCGGCTCGGCGCTCCCGCCCGAGGCAGGCGCGGCGCTCGCCGTGTGAGGGTGCAGCCGGCCGTCAGGCGGCGTTCTGGTAGGCAAGATCGGCGGCGGTCAGGCCCTCGAGTGCCATCCCGTAGGGCACGTCCTGGATGATCCTGCGGCGCAGGTTCGCGTTGAGAGTCTGCTTTTGAAGCGTCCGGTAGAGAGCCGGCTTCGCTGCGAGCTCGTGCGCGATCTGGACGCCTCGCTCGACAGCCCGCTCGTGCGCGACGACCTCGTTGACGACGCCCCACTGTAGAGCCGTCTGAGCGTCAATACTCTGCCCCGTCCACAGCAGCCACTTTGCACGTGCCGTGCCCGCGATCTCCTCCCACACGACCTGGACGCCGTCACCTCCCGTGATGCCGAACTGCGGGTGCGGGAAGTCGGCGTAGGTAGCGCGCTCAGATGCGATATGGATGTCCGCGAGCAGCAGGTACTCCGAGTGGATGATCGCGGGCCCGTTGGCGACGCCGACGACCGGCATGGGTGCCTCCAGGAGCCGCTGGAGCACCTTCGCGCCCTCGGTACGCGTCTTCTCCCACGCCGCAGGCTTGAAGATCTCTCCCAAGCTCGGTCCGTCGATCTGGTCCATGAAGGCGTCGCCGGTCCCGGTAATGACCAGGGCCCGGTTGTCACGGTCGAGCGAGAGTTCCTCGAGCGCGGCCGGGAGATCCTCGTGGGTCTGACCGGTGAACACGAGTGAGCCGCCGTCCGTGTGGAAGCGCATGACCAGCACGCCGTCGTCGTCCCGTTCGAAAGCAAAGTTCGCGTATCTGTCGAAGTATGCGGGTGTTGTCATGTCACGGCTCCATTCAGATGGTTACCTTGCGAGACGCTCGCGCTCATCGCACTACAGCCGACACGGGCACCTGTCACGCAGAGACGTGCTGATCGCACGATCGTCAGGTCTGATCGGGCCGCTTACGAACGGGACCGAGCGCGGTTATCGACCGATCGTCTTCTCTTGTTGCGCTTCATCGCCAGCGCCGGATCCTGGCGTCAAGCAGGCATAGCGACCGCGTGCCACACCTCGCACCGGCCGGTGCAGGCCGGACCGATCCCTACACAAGAAGGAGCGACGATGGATCTTCAAGGCAAGACGGTGCTGGTTACAGGTGGCACATCAGGCATCGGCCGCGCCACCGCAGAGCGGTTCGCGGAGGCGGGTGCGAATGTGATCGTTTCCGGACGCGACCAAGCACGCGGCGACCAAGTGGCAAAAGAGATAGAGCGGGACGGCGGGCACGCCAGATTCATTGCGGCAGATCTCGGTTCTCGAGACGGAGCTCGCAAGCTGGCCCAAGCAGCGGGACCTGTCGATGTGCTCATCAACAACGCCGGTGTGTTCCCGTTCGCGCCAACCCACGAGACGACGACCGAGCAGATCGAGGAAGTTCTCCAGATCAACGTGGCCGCGCCATTCGAGCTCACCGCCACTGTCGCACCCGGCATGGCCGAGCGAGGCGACGGTGCAGTTATCAACGTGTCAACGATGGCCGCGAGCTTCGGCCTGCCGGGGACGGCCGCGTACGGGGCATCGAAGGCGGCCCTCGAGCTGCTCACCAAGGTCTGGGCTGCGGAGTACGGTCCGCAAGGTGTCAGGGTCAACGCGGTGGCGCCGGGCCCCACACGTACACCCGGAACCGACGTGATGGGAGACGCCCTCGACGACTTGGCCAGGACGCTGCCCCTCGGTCGCCCAGCCGACGCGGACGAGATAGCCAGGACGATCGTCTTCCTCGCGTCCGATGACGCCACATACGTCAACGGGGCCGTCCTCCCGGTCGACGGGGGCCGAACCGCGGTCTGAACGCCGATAGGCACTTGGCGTGGGTTCTACCGAGCCTCGGCGACGGCGGCGAGTCGCTGGTGGATGAGACTGACGACCATGGCCCCCTCCCCGACCGCGGTGGCGCAGCGCTTCACCGACCGCGAGCGCACGTCGCCGGCGGCGTAGATCCCAGGGACGCTGGTCTCGAGCAGCGCGCCGGCCTGCGCGTCGGAGCCGCTGAGGATGAAGCCGTCACTATCGCGTAGCACGGGATCGCCGAGCCAGCCGGTGCACGGCGTGGCACCGAGGAAGAGGAACAGGAAGGACATCGGCAGCCGCTCACCGTCGCGGAGTGTGATCGACTCGAGCTGTCCGTCGCTGCCGTGGAGCGTTGCCACTTCGCTGCGATCACGGACGGCGACGCCGTAACGATGCAGCTCGTCTATCAGGTAATCCGACATGGTCTCGCGCAGGTCGCTCCTTCGATGCATGAGCGTCACGAGGGCCCCGCCCCGCGCCAGCCATACGGCAGCCTGACCCGCGGAGTTGCCGCCACCCACGACACCAGCCCGGCTCGCGCCGCAGAGCTGCGCCTCGGGGGGACCGGCGGCGTAGAAGACGCTGATGCCCTCATAGTCGGCCAGGTCAGCAACAGGGAGCCGGCGGTACTCGGCGCCTGTGGCCAACACGACCGCGCCGGCCGAGATCTCGTGGTCGTCCTCGAGCCGCACGACGTGACGGTCGTCTCCTGTGAGGAGCTCGACAGCTCGGTAGGGCGTCGCTGTGCGCGCGCCGAACTTGCGTGCCTGTGTGACTGCTCGGCTCGTCAGCTCCGAGCCGCTGATGCCCGATGGGAAGCCCAGGTAGTTCTCGATCCGCCGTGACGCGCCTGCCTGTCCCCCGAGTGCCGTGCCCTCGATGACAAGCGTCTCGAGGCCCTCTGACGCGCCGTATACAGCGGCGGCGAGTCCGGCGGGGCCCCCGCCCACGACGAGCAGATCGACCTCCTCGCCGTGCTCGAGCTCGAGCCCGATGCCCAACGCCCGCGAGACCTCTCCCGGGCTCGGCGTGCGCAGCTCGATGCCGCCGGGAAGCCGCACGAGCGGGAACCCCGTCTCACCGTGCTCGGCCGCGTCGGCCGGCGGGCCTGGCTCCGTCCAGCTGTACGGCAGACGGTTGCGCCTCAGGTACTCGAGCAGCTGGCGCGTCGTCGCCGACGTGCGGGGGCCGATGACCTCGACGCCCACACCCTCTCGTTGCTGCAGAGCCTCTCGCCTGGCCATGAAGGTCGACAGCAGCAGGTCCGCGAGGGACGCGTCGTCGAACAGGAGCGAGCGCAGATCGTCGCGATCGACGGCGATGTAGCGGGTCGGCTTGATCGCGACCGCGGTGACGAAGACCGTCTGCCCGGAAAGCAGGTTCAGCTCGCCGAGGAAGCCGGATGAGCCGTGACGCACGATCTCCCGGCCATCCGCATCGAGAATGGCGACCTCCCCCTCCACGATCGCGATGAACGGATAGCGTCGGTCGCCCACCCGATAGAGGACGTCGCCGACCTTCGCCGAGCGCTCCTCGCCCACGGCACGTAGCGCTGCGAGCTGAGCCTTCGAGAGAGGGGGACTTGGGGGCGCGACCATGGCTACACGTCACGAAGGCTCATGCTCGCGCGACGTTTCGGCGGCAGCGTCCGGCCGTGGCAGGGCTCGCGGGGCATCGATCACGCGGCCATCCGTAGCGGCACGGCGGGGCTTCGCGGCGCCAGATGATCCCGCGCCGCGGCCAGCGTTTCGCCGATCAGACGGCTCGCATGCTCGAAGCTCGCCGGTTGCACGCTCGTCGCGTTCCGAGCGGGGAGCACGATCAGCTCGGCGACTCGCGAGAACCGCTCGAGGTCCGCCTCGAGCTGCCGGTCGATCAGCAGGCTCAGCGCGTGAATGCCTGCGTCGAGGGCACCTATCGATACGTGTGCGAGCGGGCGAGCAGGATCCTGCGTCGGCAGGACGTAGATCCTCTCAGCCCCGAGGGCGACCGCATGTGAGATCGGCGTGTTGTTGACGACTCCCCCGTCAACGAGGCGCCGCCCGCCAATCCTGACCGGGGGAAACAGGCCCGGGATCGAAGCCGCGGCCACGATGGCATCCACGGCCGGGCCCTCGGAGAGCAGGACCTCGCACCCCTCGTTGAGATCGAACGCGACTACGTGGACCGGGATGGCCGCATCAGCGAGATCCCCGAACTGGACATGGCGTCGGACCAGCGTCCGCAGCCCGCGGTCCGGTATCAGGTGGTCTCGCCGACCGCACAGCCCGCCCACGAGCGCACCCATGCTCACGGGGAAGATGTCCTCGCGTTCCAGATCACACCAGATCCGGCCAAGCTCTCTCGAGGTGCGGATTGTCTGGGGGCGCGAGGCGATGAACGCGGCGTTGAGGGCTCCGGCCGAGGTACCGACGAGGAGGTCGGGTATGACACCTGATTCGTAGAGCGCGTGCAGCATCCCCACCTGGATCGCCCCAAGGCTTGCGCCGCCGGACAGGACGAACGCGGTCCGCGGGCGCGCAGATCCGCGGGCGCGCGCAGCGGCGAGCGTACGACTCGACGGTCGCGCCTGTGGTTGCTTTTTCGAGTTGACGCTCATCGTTCACCTCGTTCCCAGTTGACGAGCCAAGCCTGACCTAGGTGAGCGGTGATCGCATCTGCGTCGTCCCTAGTTCACTCCCTAGCCTCGCTAGGGCCAAACCGGAGTCGATCCGCGCCCGGAACGGACCAGGGCATCCGCGCGTCCAGTTTGCGCGGGACACCGAATCCAAGGGGACGCCGCACTGCCGGCGTCACCCTCGCGAGTCGAGCTGTGCCCGGACCGTCCACTGCTGCTCCTCGAGCTTTCGCACGACAGCGATCAGCACGTCCTGCGACACCAGGTCGATGTCGCTCAGTCGGTCCATCCCGGTTCGCGCGCGCTCGCTGACCATCGCGATCCGGTGTGTGATCTCCCACACGACGGCGTGGTCGACGAGCGATGACTGCGCCACGGGCGCGAGCTGCGAGCCCGCGGCGACGGCCTGCGCTTGGCCGTTCGGCACGTACCCGAGCGCGACCGCCCGCTCCGCCACCGTGTCGGCAAGCTCCCGCCAAGAGTCAACCAGCTCGTCGAGGTAGAGATGGAGAGGCCGAAAGAGCGGGCCGACCACAGCCCAGTGCAGCTGCTTGCCGACCAGCGACAGGTCGATGAGCTCCTGCAAGGTCGCCTCGAGCTCGTGAGCGACCGCCGCGCGCTCGTGCGGCTCTGCAAGGGCCGGCAGGTGGCTCGATGATGCAATGGAGGCCATTGGTTCTCCTTCCGGTGGTGTGTCGGGTTCGGCGCGCATCGCGCCGCCCGTCGGTTGCCAGAGATAGTCCGCACCAAGGCTTTGGGCTCCGATCTGGAATGGCGATCAGCTAAGCGATTTGGGTTGTTGCCTAGAACGGTCGGTCGGGTCTGCTTCGAGCACGCATTGAGACCGTTCTGTTCCTCGAGCGCTTCGCCACAAGAGGAGGAAGAGCATGACGGACACCAGAGAAATGTTGGATGCCTCGCCGACTGACGTCCCACTTGGTGCGGCGAAGGTAGCTTCGGCCATTGACGCCCGCCTGAACTGCGCCCAGGCGTGTATTTCGGACGCAGACGCGGATCTCGTCGAGCAGAGCGTCAGCGAGCTGCGCACGTGCATCTCCCTGTGCATGAACTGCGCCGACGTCTGCGACGTCACGGCGGGGCTCTTTCGCGCCCGGCGAAGTGGGACAACCTCATCGTCGACCGCTTGCTCCAGGCCTGCGTCCGCGCGTGCGCGATTTGCGCTCAGGAGTGCGCCCGGCACGCTAACCATCATCGTCACTGCGCAATCTGCGACACGGCGTGTCGCTCGTGCATACAGGCATGCAGCGCCCTCCTCGGTGCTGAAGCTCTCGACGAGCTCCAGAAGCGGCGGGTCCCGAGGGTGTTACGGGCGCACCGCCATGACCGGAGGCGCACCGTCGCCGCCCGCAGCGACTATCAAGAGGCACCCCGCGCGTAGCACAAACCGGCGGGGGATCGCACGTCGCTTGCTGCTTCGGCCTGAACTCAGACGCGGTTGATCGCGCAGCTAGCGGCGGATGGTGTGCCGAGCCGCTCGAGGAGGTGGTCGCCGATCCGCAGCGCGTTGGCCATTGCCGTCAGCGCCGGGTTCACGGCGCTGGAGGAGGGGAGGAAGCTGGTGTCGACTACGTAGAGGTTGTCGAGGTCGTGCGCCTTGCAGTTGACGTCGAGCGCGGACCGCTTGGGATCGGTGCCGAAGCGCACGGTGCCGCAGTTATGCGCGATCCCGGCGATAGGGATCTGCTGGCTCAACACCGACCAACGCGCGATCATGGTCCGATGGCAGCCGAGGGCCCCCAGCAAGTCCTTGAGCTTCGCCAGCAGCCGCTTGTGGCCCTCGGTGTTGTGGTAGGTCTTGGCGAGGTGGATGTTGCCTTGGCGGTCGACGGTGACGCGGTTGTTCGGGTGGGGCAGGTCCTCCGTGGTGAGCCAGAAGTCAATGGCGTGACGCGCGACGTAGTCGAGCGCGAGCCCGGGCGCGAACCACGGCGCGCCGGCGCGCAGGATGTTGCCGTCTGACTTGCCGAGCATCTGGATGTGCCCGAGTGGGAGGTCTGAGTCCTCGGCACCCCAGTAGTAGTCGTTGAGGCCGAGGGTCTTCTGGAACTTGGTTTCGTTCGGCGCCCGAGAGATCGCGATCACGCCGGAGTTCAAATGGGCCATGTAGTGCCGCCCGACGACGTCGGAGGAGTTCGCCAGACCGTTGGGGTGCTTGTCGCTCACCGAGCGCAGTAGCAGCGCGGCGGAGTTGGCGGCGCCGCAGGAGACGACGACGATGTCCGCGCTGTAGGTCTCCTCGTTACCCCTGCGGTCGACCACGACCCGCTTGACCGAGCCTTGGGACGCGTCTGCCTCTAGGTGCTTCGCCCTCGCGTTGGTGCGCAGCGTGACGTTGGCGTGCGTCAGAGCGGGGCGCACGCAGAGGACATGGGCGTCGGCCTTGCCATCGGTCGGGCAGGGGAAACCGTCGAAGCGGTTGCAGCGCACACAACGGCCTGCCTCCGGGTCGGATTCGTCGAGGTCGATCCCCAGGGGAAGGTGGAACGGCTGATGGCCGGCGCTGACGAGATCGTCGTGAAGCTGCTGCACGCGCGGCTCATGGGAGACGGCGGGGTAGGGGAACGGGCCCGAGCGCGAGGGCTCGGTTGGGTCCTCGCCGGCGCGGCCGTGGACGAGATAGAGCCGCTCTGCCTCGCTGTAATAGGGCTCCAGGTCCTCGTAGGAGATGGGCCATGCAGGTGAGACCCCGCCGTAATGCTCGACCTCTTCGAAGTCGCGCTCGCGAAGGCGGAACAGGACCCCGCCGTAGACCTTGGTGTTGCCGCCGACGAAGTATTGGGCGTGCGGACGGAACGCGACGCCATGCCTGTCGTACCAGCGCTCGGTGGTGACGTACCGCTCGCGCCCGAAGACCTCCTTCGAGTCCCAGTTCTCGAGCTCGCGCGGGAGATAGCCGCCGCGCTCGAGCAGGAGGATCTTCTTGCCCGACGGCGCGAGGCGGTGCGCGAGCGTGCCGCCGCCGGCACCCGTGCCGATGATGATCACGTCGTAGTGGTCCATGAGTACTCCTAGACGAGCGCGATCGGCGAGGTCCACGCTGCGGTGGCGCCGCGTAGCTTCGCGTGGGTGAGAATCAGCGCGAACTCGCGCACGCCGTCGCGCGCGAGCCCCGAGGTGTCGAGGTTCTCGACGACAAACACGCCGTGGTGGGCGTTGAGGAGCTGGGGGACCTCGAACGGCCGATCAGGGTCCTCGGCCGGGAGCGGTCCGTAGCTCCACGTGTCGCAGCCGGTGAGCGCGACTTCCTGCTCCACAAGCCACCGAGCAAGCTCCCGGCCGGGGCCCGGCTCGCCCGAGAGGTACGTGTCGGCGTCGCCCCAGTGCACGCCCCACCCGGTGTGGAAGAGCACCGCGTCGCCGGGCGCCGGATCGATGTCCGGCACGCCGATCACCTCGCCGGGGCCCATCGGCGCGACGTCCACAAGCCAGCCGCGGGTCACGATCTGGGGCACCGTCTCGACGCCGAGGCGGTTCACCCCCGCCGTTCCTGCGAGCTCCGCGACACTCCAGCCGTTGTAGCCGCGATCGCCGATCTGCAGATGGCTCAACGCGTCGAGGTGGGTGCCGAGCTGCTGGGTTCCGGCCACCTGCTCGGTGATCCAGTTAACGCGATTCGAGCCCAGGCCGCCACCGTTGACGTGATGGGCGGTGGTGACCAGCGTCTGGCGGAAGTAGCGCCCCGGGAACACGGGCACGTCCTCGTCGAGTACGCGCCCCAGGTCATACAGCCGCCCCGAACGCACGAGCCGCAACGCCGCCGCGCGCGTCGCGTCGGTGATGTGGTTGAGCATCCCGAGCTGGTCGTCGCGGCCGAACGGTGATGGCCACCAGCTCGTGGCGTCATGGCTCACTCGGACGACCACGGCTCTCGGAAGTCTGCGTAGAGGGTCAGGCCGCCGTCGATGAAGATCGTCTGCCCGGTGATGTAGGCGCCATCGTCGGAGGCCAGGAACGCGCACACGCCAGCCATCTCGTCGGCGGTGCCGGCCCGGTTGAGCGGAATGTGGCGGGTGACCATCTCCGCCTTGACGGGGTCATCGACCCAGGCGCGGTTGATCGGAGTGATCGTGGCGCCGGGGCCAACCCCGTTTACGCGGACGCCGTAGCGGGCGTACTCGAGCGCGAGCGTCCGGGTTAGGTTCTTCATGCCGGCCTTGCTGACGCTGTAGGCGAGATAGTTCGGCTTGGGGATGATCTCGTGAACGCTCGAGACATTGATCACGACGCCGCGGTTCTCGTGGGTCAGGAATCCCCTGATCACCTCGCGGGCACACAGGAACGAGCCGCGCAGGTTGACGGCAAGAACCTTGTCGAAGTCCGCGCTGGCAAGCTCTGCTGACGGTCGCGAGATCTGGATGCCGGCGTTGTTGACGAGGATGTCCAGACCGCCGAGGCGTTCGGTCGCTTCGCCCACCATGCGCACAACGTCGTCCTCGGAGGAGACGTCGCCCTGGACGAGGACCTCGCGGACCCCCTGCTGTTGGACTTTGCGCACGCAGGCGCGCACCTGCTCCTCTGTCCCGGCAGCCTCGTCGGGCGTGGTCAGGTAGTTGATCGCGACGTTCGCGCCGTGCTCGGCGAACCGGACGGCGATCGCCTGGCCGATCCCGGACGAGCCGCCGGTCACCAGCAGGTTCTTGCCCTTCAATCCAGGCATGCTCACGCGGCGCAGCTGTGCGTCAACGGTGGGCGCGGTCAGCGACATTGGTTCGCCCTGGTTCGGTAGTCCCGGGTGGGTTCCGGCGAGCGCGTGGAACGCCTGATCTCCGCATCCAATTCACAGGAGCGCTGTCTGATGCAGCGGTCTTATGCACATGCCCTGCCTTCCACGCAACAACGATGCGGGGATTGACAGCCCCCGACAACAGCGTTGTGTGACTGCGCGATAAGTCGAGGCGATCAGTGGGCGGCTGATTCCGTGGGCTGATCATGTGATCGTTGGCTGCTGTTGAAGTGAGCCGGTCGGACGAGATGCTGCGACACCATGAACCCGCGCCAGCCCTCGAAACCGAGAACATTGTCGTGGAGCTCGTGAACGCGCCGCACGCGATCCGCGGCGGGCCGAGCACGCACGAAAGCTCGACTCCGGTGCGCACGGATGGTTACAGGCGGGTCCGCCAGCCTGCGGGCCAGGCTAGACGTAATCCCAGATGCAACCACTCCGGAAGTCGGGGCGACGGCGTGAACACGGCCATCGTCGCCGAGGGTGTCATCGTCGGTCTCGTCGCGTCATGGGTCAAGGCGCTCAGCGAGCCACGCCTACAGGCCGCCGCGGAGCGAATTCTGCCGCCTTCACCGGCCCAGAAGCAGGAGGTCGGAGCCGACCCCACCGGGCGGCCCGAGAACATGCCTCCCGCGGTCCTCGCCGACCGCGCCGCCGTGGCGCTCGGCCATGGTGGGCTGACCGCACCTCAGCGGGTGCGCGCGCAGCGCATCGTCCATTACGGCTTCGGCGCGGGGCTCGGGGTTGCATATTGTGCTTTCGCGAGCCGCTGGCCGGCGGCGAGCCGCGGCCGAGGCTCGCTCGCCGGGCTCGCGATCTATGCAAGCACGCATGGCTCACTCCTCCCCGCCCTCGGAATCCAGCTGCCGCCATGGCGCCTTGCGCCAGCGGCGGTCCTGTGGGAGTCGACGTCGCACGTCGTCTTCGGCATCGCGCTGGATGCCGTGCGACGCGCGCTGGGAAGATCACGATGAGCAGACCGGTTGAGTCCGTCGCCGTGATGACGGTCGCGGTGCGCGACGCCTGCGCACTCCGATGAAGGTGAAAGTCAAGCGCATCTACGATCCGGCTGAGCTCGGCGATGGCTATCGGGTGCTGATTGATCACGTATGGCCGCGGGGAGTCTCGCGCGAGCGCGCAGAACTTGACGAGTGGGCGCGCACACTCGCACCGAGCGATGAGCTACGCACCTGGTTCAACCATTCACCCGAGCGGTTCCACGGGTTCCGCTCACGCTATCGCGAGGAGCTTCGGGCGAAGCACGAGCAGGTCGATGGGCTGCGGCGCCGCGCCCGCAAGGGGCCGGTCACGATCCTGTACGCGGCACGCGACCAGGAGCACAACAACGCTGTCGTCCTCCAGGAGCTGCTGCGCAGTGGCTCAACGGATGGCTTCCGATAGACGGCGCCGTGGACTGAGCGGCACGGACGCGGGAGTGAGCATCAAGGTGGAGTTCTTCGTACTCCTCGCGCGGCAGCACCTCGACGAGCTGGGCGCCGCGCTCAAGCAGCCCCCGCACGGCTTCGAAGTCGACGCTGCGTGCCATCAGAATCCAAGGTATAGGACAGGGCTACGAGACGCGCGAGGCCGCGCTCGCAGCGACGCGTGCGTGACGCCCATTGCACCGGATTTCTTGGTCACGCCGATTGGTTCTCCTTCGGCTCGTGTGTCGGGTTCGGCGCGCCCCGCGGCGGGCTGTCGGCTGCCAGAGATCGTCCGCAGCAACGTTTTGCGCTCCGATCTCAAACGGCGATCAGCTGAGCACTTTGGGTTGTTGCGCAGAGCAGTCGGTCGGGTCTACTTGGGACATGCAACCCACTGCGCTCAGCGCATGCGAACAGGAGACACAGCGATGAACAAGTCAGACGAGTCCTCCTCGATGGAGATGCAGTCCCACGAGTCCTCGATGCAGATGCAGCCACACAACGGGATGCCGCAAGCGGGGCACCTCTACATGCAGACCAACGAGATTCAGAACTGCGTTGTCCACTACCTCCGGGCCCCGGACGGCACTATCACCGAGGCAGAGCGCGTCTTCACGAGTGGCCCTGGGACGGGCGGGTACAACCCGACCGTCGACGCCCAAAGCACGCCGAACGACTTCGAGGGCGCGCGCAGTGTGATTCTGAGCCCGGATCACAGCTTTTTGTTCACCACCAACGCCGGCGACAACTCGGTGTCCAGCTTTGCGGTCGGCGACGACGGAGGCCTGACGTTGATCGACGCCAAGCGCACCGGGAACGTCGTGTCCGGAAAGACTGGCAGCGCAAAGTCGCTGGCATACGACGAGTCCAGCGGCACCCTTTACGTGCTCCACTCCCTCGGCCCCGACCACCTCTGGTTGATGTCGGTCGACAGCGAGGGCCGACTCACGGCGCGTCCGGAGCGCTACACCGCTAACACGCCGGAGAAGACCGATCGGGTTGCGACCATGGTCGCGCTCTCACCGGACGCGAAGTTCCTCATCGTCGGGACGACGTTCGATCAGCGGGCGACGCACTTTCCCGACGGCTCCCCGAATCTGTGGAAGTCACTCGACAACGGTGAGCTGCATTCGATCGCCTCGAACGCGCCTGATCCTGACGGCCTGGTCGTTTTTCCGGTCACTGGCCATGGCGCACTCGGCGAGCCCATCATGCAGGACGGCGGAGGTGGCTCGCCGTGGTTCCCGCTGTTCCTGAACCACCGCCCGAATGAGTTCCTCATCGGCTACGCCGTCGCTGACGGGGTGTCACTCGCGACCCTCGACTCGGACGGCCACGTCTCGACCGGTCCGGTCGTCCAGGCGGACACCACCAACGGTAAGCCAACCGAGCTGTGCTGGCTGTCGATCACTCCGGATGACCGGCTGGTGTTCGGGACGATGTTCGGCTATGGCTACATCAGCAGTTGGCGCCTCGACGGCAACGTCCTGACGGTCGCAAAGGATCCCGCGTGCCCGAGGGTTCCCGGCGACGGGACCTACAGGGCGCTCAACGGGGACGTCAGCAGCGGGCCCAGCGACAGCTGGCTCAGCCCGGACGGGGCTTACCTGTACCAGATCTACGGCAACGCGTCGAAGCTGGTGGGTTACGCAATCCAGGACGACGGCGGGCTCGAGGAGGTCACAAGCGTCGAGATCCCCTACAACAGCCCGCAGGGGCTCGTTGGGGTCTGATACGGCTGACGGGGGGGCGCCTGCCGGCGCCCCCCGTCGCGTCAAAGACCGGAACTCCCCACATGCTCACGGAGAGCACAGTCACGCCGCGCATCGAGACCTGGGTCTCCTCGTTGATGCTGAGCCCTCGCGAGACCGAGAAGCTCGTCATCTACCAAGTGGCCGAGCTTGCCCGCAGGCGCAAGGAGCGCGGGCTCAAGCTCAACTTCCCGGAGTCGATCGCCCTGATCGCCGAGGCGCTCCTGGAGGCGGCCAGGGACGGCCGCTCCGTCGCGGACGCGACCGAGCTCGGCAGGCAGGTTCTCACCCGCGACGAGGTGATGGAGGGCGTGCCCGAGATGGCCACCATCGTCCAGGTCGAGGCGACCTTCCGCACCGGCACTCAGCTCGTAACCGTGACCGATCCGATCCCATAGGGGGAGCGTCGAGATGCCGATACCGGGTGAGTGGCTCCTCTGCGACGACCCAGTCGAGATCAATGCCGGCAGGCGCAAGCGGCGTCTGGCCGTGCGCAACACCGGAGACCGGCCGATCCAGGTCGGCTCGCACTTTCACTTCTTCGAGGTGAACCGAGCGTTGGAGTTCGATCGGCATGCGGCCCTCGGCATGCGCCTGGACGTTCCCTCCGGGCAGTCGATCCGCTTCGAGGCGGGTGACGAGCGCGACGTCGATCTCGTTCAGTTCGGCGGCACCGGGCGGATCATCGGCTTCAGCAACCTGCTCGACGGCAGCACCTCTGCGACGTGGAAGGCCGAGCGCGCGATCACGCGGGCAGCCACACGCCACTTCGGCAACGCCGCAGGCCCCGAGGAGGACGGGTCATGAGCATCGTTCCGCGACAGCAGTACGCGTCGCTCTACGGTCCCAGCGTGGGCGACAGGTTCCGCCTCGCCGACACCGCGCTCGTCGCCCAGGTGGAGCGAAGCCTGCTGTCACCCGGGGAGGAGGCGATCTACGGAGGTGGCAAGTCGCTTCGCGACGGGATGGGGCAGATCCCCGGCCGGCGCAACGCTGATGGCGTGCTCGACACGGTCATCACGTCCGCGGTCGTGATGGATCCCGTACTCGGGATCGTCAAGGCCGACATCGGCATCAAGGACGGCCGCATCGCCGGCATCGGACAGGCCGGCAATCCGGACGTGCAAGACGGCGTTGACCCGGCGATGGTGGTGGGCGCCGGTACGGAGGTGATCTCCGGCGAGGGGCTCGTCGCCACCCCTGGTGCGGTGGATACGCACGTTCACTTCATCACTCCGACGCAGGTCCCGCACGCGCTCTCGAGCGGCGTGACGACGCTCATCGGCGGCGGCACAGGCCCGGCCGACGGGTCGAAGGGCACCACCTGCACACCTGGACCCTGGAACATCGCACGCATGCTCGAAGCGAGCGCAGCGATGCCCGTAAACGTCGGGTTCCTCGGCAAGGGCAACAGCAGCAGGCCCGAGAGCCTCGTAGAGCAGCTGCAAGCGGGCGCCTGCGGGTTCAAGGTGCACGAGGACTGGGGCGCGACGCCTGCGGCGATCGACTGTGCCCTGACGGTCGCCGACGAGCACGACGTGCAGGTCGCCCTGCACGCAGACACGCTGAACGAGAGCGGCTACCTTGCGGACACGGTCGCCGCGATCGACGGGCGCGCGATCCACAGCTACCACACCGAGGGAGCCGGCGGCGGGCATGCCCCGGACGTGATGGCGATCGCGGCGCTGGCAAACGTGCTGCCCTCCTCGACCAACCCGACGCGGCCGTACACCACCGACACGACAGACAACCTCTTCTGGATGGTGACTGTCACGCATCACCTGAACCCCGCCAACCCCGAGGACGTCGCGTTCGCCCAGTCGCGGATCCGCGCGGAGACCGAGGCCGCCGAGGATGTGCTCCACGACCTTGGCGTGCTGAGCATGTACTCGTCGGACTCGCAGGCGATGGGGCGGATCGGGGACACGGTCGCTACCTGCTGGCGCACGGCCGACAAGATGCGTCGCGTGACGGGCAGCCTCGAGGGTGAGAAGGAGGGGAACGACAACCAGCGCATCCTCCGCTACCTCGCCAAGCTGACGATCAACCCGGCGCTCACGCACGGCGTCGGGCACCTCGTCGGCTCGCTCGAGCCCGGCAAGCTCGCCGACATCGTGCTGTGGCCGACGAACACGTTCGGCGTGAAGCCGAAGTACGTGATCAAGGGCGGGTTCGTCAACTGGGCGGTCATGGGGGACGCGAACGCGTCGATCCCGACGCCGGAGCCCGTGCTGCTGGCGCCGATGTACGGAGCGCTGGGGACCGTGGCCGGTCACACGTCGGTGACGTTCCTGTCGCGCGCGGCGGTCGAGGCCGGGATCGGGGAGCGACTTCAGCCGGACAGGTGGGTGGAGCCCGTGCGGGGCTGCCGCAGCGTGGGCAAGGCGCAGATGATCCGCAACAGCGCAACGCCTGAGATCACCATCGACCCCGAGACCTACAGGGTGAGCGTGGACGGACAGCCGGCCACGGTCGAGGCCGCCGAGGAAGTGTCCATGGCCCAGCTGTATTACGTCGTGTGATGGCCGTCGTCGCGACGGAAGCGCATCGCGACGCCCCACCGGACGCTGAGAGGCTCCGCCTGACGTCGCTGCTGTCGGTCCTGCAGCTCAGCGACTCCGCCTTCCCGAGCGGGCGTTACACGCTGTCGCACGGTCTGGAGGCGCTCTCCCAGAGCGGACGGCTACCCACTCCAAGCAGGGCGTCGCAGCTGCTCACGCTGCTGAGCGACGCGATCCGCCTCGGAGTCGGGCCGTCCGACGGCGTCGCGCTGGCGTGCGCTCACCGAGCGCATGGCAGCGACGGCACCGCCGACCTCGTCCTCCTCGAGCACGCCGATCGACGGTTGACGGCTGTCAAGATCCCACGCGAATCGCGCGAGGCCTCGCGCCGCACCGGCAGGGCGCTTCTCGACACCGCTGTTGGAGCCTTCGGGGGACCGGAGCTGTCCCAGATCGCCGCGCGCGTGAGCGCCGGAGAGACCCCGGGCAACCACGCGGTCATTCTCGGATTCCTCTCCGCGTGGCTTCGGATCCCGCGGCTTGACGCGGTCACCGGCGAGCTGTTCGCGTTCGCGGCCGGGTGGGTGGGCGCGGCCGTGCGTCTCGGGCTCATCGATCACCGCACGGCCCAGGGCCTGCTGCACCGGGTCCGGCCGGTCGTCGTGGAGTCAGCGCTGCGGGCGCTGGACGGCGAGGTCACGCAGATCTCCGGCTGCACGCCGCTGCTCGACGTCATGTCCATGCGACACGAGCAGGCCGGTCTGCGCCTGTTCGCAACCTAGGAGGAGCGCGATGACCGACCGACCGCACGCACACCACCACAACCACGGCCACGACCCATACGCTGAAGCCGACGAGGCCTTCGGCGATGCGCGCGCGCCGGGCATCGCCCGGATTGGAATCGGCGGGCCGGTCGGGTCGGGGAAGACCGCGCTGATCGAGGCCCTCGTGCCGATGCTGATCTCCGCCGGCCACAGGCCCGTCGTGGTGACGAACGACATCTTCACCGAGGAGGACGCTCGGCACGTGCGAGCGACTCTCGCGGGCGTGCTCGCGGCCGAGCGTGTCGTCGGCGTGGAGACCGGGTCCTGCCCGCACACCGCCGTGCGCGACGACCCAAGCATGAACCTCGCGGCCGTGTCGGATCTGACGACGAGGTTCCCCGATGCGAACGTCGTGCTCGTCGAGTCCGGGGGCGACAACCTGACGCTGACATTCAGCAGGGCTCTCGCCGACTATTTCATCTTCGTCATCGATGTGGCCGAGGGGGACAAGATCCCACGCAAGCGAGGGCCCGGCGTGACCGGTTCCGACCTGCTCGTTGTCAACAAGATCGACCTTGCGCCCCACGTCCGGGCCGACCTCGGCGTGATCGATCGCGACGCGCGGGCGGTGCGCGATGGCCGGCCGTTCGTCCTCACGAACTGCTTTACCGGAGAGGGCCTCGAGGAGGTTCTCGACAGGGTCGAGGCAGTCCTCGATCGAGATCGTCGAGGCTGGGGGCACAGCGCCTCATGACGGCCGTCACGCCGGCGCGGCATGAGCCGGCGTGGTACGTGCCTGCCCGTATGCCGCCCGAGGTCAATGCGCTCGCGGAGTCGATCGACGGTGGGCTCCCGGTCGGGGCGCCGGGCAAGGTCGGGCTGCTCGAGGTCGGACTGGGCATGCGTGGCGAAGTGACGCGCGTGACGCGGCAGTATCAGCGCGCCCCGCTGCACATCTACCAGCCGATCTACCTGGACGCGGCTCTCCCAGGAATGCCGTTCATCTTCGTACAGCAGGCGGGCGACGGCCTCGTTCAGGGTGACCGTTACCGCATCGACATCGAGTGCGAGGCAGGCGCGGCCGCCCACATCACCACCCAGGCGGCGACGAACGTGTTCGTGGCACGGCAGGACTTCGCCACGCAACTGGTCAACCTCCACGCCGGGGAGGGCGCCGTGTTGGAGTACCTGCCCGATCCCGTCCGCCCGTTTCGGGGGTCGCGGCTGTTCCAGCGGACCTGCGTGACGGCCGAGCGGGGGTCAACGGTGATTCTCGGCGAGGCGCTCCTGCCGGGCCGCGTCGCGCACGGCGAGGCACACGCCTACGACCTCTATTGGAACGAGACGGAGGTCCGCGACCTGGACGGCACGCTGCTCTTCGCCGACGTGCTCCGACTGGGCCGAGCGGCGGACGCACAACCCGAGTCGATCGCCCTCCTCGATTGCCACCAGATCCTCTCCAGCTTGTACGTGATCAGTTGGCGTCTGCGGCCCGAACGGCTCGTCGCCTGCCTGCGTGAGGCGCTCGCCCCTTCGCCAGACGTTCTCGCCGGCGTCAGCGAGCTGCCCAACGGCTGCGGAGCCGCCGTCAGAATGCTCGCACCGACCTCGAGGTCCTCGAGGGCCGCGACCAGGAGGACCTGGAATGCGGCCCGCACCGCGCTGCTCGGGGTCGGCGCCCCGGACCTGCGCAAGGGATAGCCGGTGACTGCGCGATGAGCCGACACGGCGCACCACGGAGCTCGAGTCCTCGGCCCGGGCCACCGAGGTGGCTTCGCGGGTCGGGATTCGCTGGTGCTGTCCTACTGGTGCACGTGCTCGGGTGGGGGCTCTTCTCGCTCTACTCGCGCCGTTATCCGACGCTGACCGGCCTTGGCGCGCTGGCGTACACGTTCGGTCTGCGGCATGCGTTCGACGCCGACCACATAGCGGCGATCGACAACACGACGCGCAAGCTGCTGCAGGATGGAAGGCGCCCGCTTGGGATTGGCTTCTTCTTCTCGCTTGGCCACGCGACGATCGTGCTGTCGCTGACGGCGGCGCTGGCGCTCGCCACCGGGGTAGTGGACTCGAAGCTGCCCGCCGTGCGCGGCGTCGGCGCATTCGTTGGAGCGAGCGTCTCGGGATCGTTCCTGTGGATCATCGGGATCCTCAACCTGGTCGTCTTCATCGACGTCTGGCGGATCTTTCTCGACATGCGCACCGGGGTCCACGACGAGCAGCGCCTGGAGCGGCGGCTGCTCGATCGCGGTCTCCTGAGCCGCGTGTTCCTGCGGCGCCTCGCATCCAGAATCAGCTCGAGCTGGCACCTGTATCCGCTCGGCCTCCTCTTTGGGCTGGGCTTCGACACCGCCACCGAGGTCGGCCTGCTGGCGGTCGCCGGAGGGGTGGCGACCCACCACGTCCCGTTCCTGGCGGTGATGTCACTCCCGCTTCTGTTCGCGGCCGGGATGAGCCTCGTGGACACGGTGGACGGCGCGATGATGAGCCAGGCGTACGGGTGGGCTTTCTCGAACCCGGTCCGCAGGACCTTTTACAACCTCACCGTCACCGGGCTCTCCGTTGTGGTCGCGCTCGTGATCGGGACGATCGAGTTGATCCAGGTGACGACGAGGGGACTCGGGCTACATGGCGGGTTCTGGAGCTTCGCCGCGAACCTCGACCTGGGCCGCGTGGGCTATGCGATCACAGGCCTCTTCATCGTCGCCTGGGCTGGAGCGGCGGTCGCCTGGAAGTGGGCACGCCTGGACGAGCGCTGGATGCGAGCGGTCGACTGAGCCCGCGCCCGCACGATGGTGCGTGCGATCGCACGGTCGCAAGCGTCTCTGCCCCGAGCCCGCCGTGGTCCCTGGACCGGGGTGCGAGCGCCTGTCAGGGTTGACCGCTGGGGCCAAAGCGCTCGGTGCGGATCCCCGACGCCTCAAACCCGGACTCGAGGAGCAACCCGGTCGCCGACTCCACGGACGCATTCGAGCCGCACACGAACGCGACGCCCGAGGTGAGGGAGCTAGCCGACCGGGCGATCAGTTCCTCGTCGACTCGGCCGCGATGGCCACTCCAGTCCTCGGGGGCGGTGCGGGTGAACGTAAGCACAGCGTCATCGCCGAGCTCATCAGCGAAAATCACATCCTCGGCGTTGCGGACGGAGTAGACCAGCCGCATCGGAAGATCGGGCATGGTCCGGCTACGGTGGCGCAGTATCGCCATCAACGGCACGACCCCGGATCCACCGCCGACCAGCATCACCGGATGCTCGCCGCGCCAGACGAAGTACGAGGTGAACGGTCCGCGCACCTCCACGTGGTCTCCCTCGGCCAGGACATCGTGAAAATAGGGCGAGACCTCGCCGTCCTCGAGCCGATCGATCGTGAGTTCGATCTCTCCTTTGTCGAGGGGGGAGGACGCGATCGAGTAGGAGCGCTCGGCCTGATAGCCGTCCGGGTCTGTCAGGCGGACGTCGTAGTGCTGTCCGGGGAGGTGCTCCATCCACATCGGCAGAGCGATGCGGAAGGACTTCACGCGCGGCGTCTCAGGCTTGATCCGCGTGACCGTTCCTATCTGCCACCGGCCAGGCGCGCGCTGCTCGACGGGTGTCAGTGTCAGTCCGTCCAATACCGCTGCTCCTTCCACGGGTCGCCGTAGTTGTGGTAGCCCCGAACCTCCCAGAAACCCGGCTCGTCGTGATCCATGACGCGCAGGCCCTGGACCCACTTCGCGCTCTTCCAGAAATACAGGTGCGGAACCAGCATTCGCGCAGGCCCGCCATGCTCGCGCGGCAGCGGCTTACCCTCATGCTCGGTCACGACCCACGCCTTGCCGCCGGTCAGGTCCTCCATCGGCAGGTTGGTCGTGTACCCGCCATAGGAGTACTGGACGATGTAAGAGCCCTGCGGGTCGACGCCCTCGAGCAGCCGGTCGACGGAGACGCCGCCGAAGCTCGTGTCGAGTTTCGACCACTTGGTCACGCAATGGATGTCGCAGGGGATCGTCTCGAACGGCAGCTCGTGGAACTCCTCCCACGTCCACTCGCGCGGATTGTGGACCATGCCGTCGACGTGCAGTCGCCACTCGCTCGTCTCGATGTGCGGCGTGGGCCCCGCTGTCAGCACCGGGTAGTCCGGTTCGACGTATTGACCTGGCGGGAGTCTCGTCGCAAGGTCCGCCGACACCTGCCGGCGCGCTTTGAATCCACGGGAGACGAATCCGGTCATCGCACCTCACCTCGTCGAGCCGGCCTCAGCTGTGGCCGTTCCTTGATTGTTGCGCATCGAGCGCTTGCCGTCGCATATGCCTGCGCGGGCGCCGATGCGGCAGCGGGAGCGCCTTCGTGTGGCGTCCCGTTGCCGACATGCGGCGTTGCCGCTCAAGCCGCGGCGGCCATCCGGGATGGACGTTCGCTGCTCTCATCCTCGAACGAGTGCACGACGCGCTCGACCGAGCGCTCATGGGCAGTGAGCCCAGATACAGCCAGCCCACTTATGGCCAGTCCGCTCGCGAGCGCCAGGTTTTGGACGCTCGATTCCGAGAAGACGAGGCTTGCGACGATCGTCCACGTGCTGATCGCGGCCGTCAGGGATGCAGCCACGAAAGACGCTCTATTGGCAGGGTACCGGTAGGCGATGCTCGCCGACACGGCAAGCGTTCCGATACTGATCGCAAACGCAAGCCACGCGATCGTCGCCAGCGAGAACGAGGCGGTGGCGACGACGAGGAACGCGGCTGCGATCCCGATACCGAGCCAAGATGTGAATTTGATGCTCAAAGTTCGCTCCTTTGGTCTGTGGACACGACGATGGGACTGCGTGCGTCTGCGTCGAGCGGGGGGCACCGTGCCGAGCCGACCGTCGGACAAACTCGTAGCTCGAGCGACCCGGCCCAGGTGGCATCCCCCTTGCGACGCCAGCAAGCGACACGAGCGCCAACGAGGCGACCGAGCCGACCGAAGGCGATGTGCCTTTCGTGCGCCGCGAGCGCCGGTTGACGATCACTCGCAGTGTGCTGCACGCACCGGGTCCCATGGACCTCACTAAACCGGCTGGGGCGCCGTCCCGCGACACGCTTTGGCGTTCGCTTGATCGGTGATCCCTATCAGCCCCTGGTGGCGACGGCCTGCGCGGCCATGGAGAGGCGCGCTCCTGTCGAGGCGACATCACCGCGCCGCATGAGCGACGATGCAGGGATACCCGCTCCGCTGATGCTGGCCACGCTCACTGACCGTCGCGAGTTCGGCGAGGACTGGCTGCTGGAGCGAAAGCTCGACGGTGAGCGTTGCGTCGCGCGCAGAGACGGCGACAGCGTGAGGCTCGAGTCCCGCACCGGCAAAGATCTCACCGGGACCTACCCCGAGGTGGCTGCCTCGTTAGCAGCCCAGCAGGCCCGCCGGCTGCTGATCGACGGCGAGGTCGTCGCCTACGACGGCGAGCAGACGTCCTTCAGCCGTCTGCAACAACGCCTCGGGACCGCCAAGCCATCTGCTCAGCATGTGGCGGCATATCCCGTCGTCTACTGCGTGTTCGACGTCCTCGAGCTTGAGGGCGAGGACGTCGCCGCCCGGCCTCTCCTCGAGCGACGCGCGCTGTTGACGAGGATCATCCGGCCGACGGACGCGATGCAGATGACCGAAGCGTGGAGCGGCGACTCGGTGCGTCGATTCGGCGACGCTTGCCGCTCCGGCTGGGAGGGGCTGATGGCCAAGCGCGCTGACTCCCCCTATACGGCGGGCCGCTCGAAGGATTGGTTGAAGCTGAAGTGCTCCTGGGAGCAGGAGCTCGTCATTGGCGGCTTCACCGATCCGGGCGGCGCGCGCACGGACTTCGGCGCGCTGCTCGTCGGCTATCACGACGACGGCCGGCTCGTCTACGCCGGGAAGGTCGGCACGGGTTTCTCTGCGGCAACGCTGGGTGACCTCGGAGCAAGGCTGCGCGAGCTCGAGACGCCCCACTCGCCGTTCGTCGACGCGCGACCCGTGCCGCGCGGGGCGCACTGGACGCGACCTGAGCTGGTCGCTCAGATCGGTTTTGCGGAGTGGACCACAGACGGTCGGCTGCGCCAGCCGAGGTTCCTCGGACTGCGCGACGACAAGCTCCCCGAGGAGGTCGTCCGGGAGCGGCCGCGGTGACCGGACCTTTCGCGATGGTCGCCGACCGCCGGTCCGACGGGCGGCGCGACGAGCTGCGGATCTACTTCAGCGACTCCGCACCTAGCCCGCTGGCGACGGGCGTAAGCAGCGCTGGGCTTGCTGCGGCGCGCTCACTCGAAACCGTGGAAGGGCGAGTGGTCACCGGCGTCCCACGCCGCTCGCAGCCCTGGGTCGCTGAGGTCCCAATCGGGGCGGATCTCGCTCGTAACGGCCCGCAGGTCGTGCCAGAGGTCATAGGCCGAGGGGCGCCCCCAGAACCAGTAGCCGTTGTAGACGCTGTGGATGACCAGGCCGGGCTTCAGAACGAACGTGTGCGGGATCATCGGGTCGTGCTCGGGGTCCGTGTACTCCTGGATGTCGAGATCCTTCTGCACGATGCGGCCGGGATCGGACAGGAAGGTCCACTGCGCGCCGAGCGACGCCCGGAACTCTTTGAGCTCGTGGTCTGCGTCGGTCGAGATCGTGGCCATCTGGGTGTAGGCCACGGCGACCTTCGGATAGAACGCGGCGAGTTCCAGGTGCTGCTGGTGCTCCTTCGGGCAGTAGTGGCCGCGCGCGAGCGTGAGGATCAGCGGATCGTCTCCCTGCAGCTCGCTGAGCCTTCGGGACGCTTTCGTGTGATCCGGCAGCTCGTAGTCCGGGAACGTCCCGCCGGGGGCGATGTCGGAGCGCATGGTTGGACCGCCTTTCACTCGGCCGTGCGAACGACCACGAGCCGCTGGCCGCCGCCGACATCCTAGGCCGTGCGTCCTGCTTGCTCTCTGTCTCCGTCCCTCAGCTTGCCATCGGCGGTCCCGAGCGGGGGACCTGGGACGCCGCCGCGATCTCGCCGCGGAGCGTCTTGAGCGCGGCGACGTAGATCTCCGAGAACGTCGGGAACGGCTGGATCGTGTCGGCCAGCACGTCGAGTGTGATCTGCGCGCGGATCGCGAGCGTCGCCTGCTGCAGCCACTCGCCGGCCTCGGGACCGAGCGCGTAGGCGCCCGTCAGCCGCTCGCCGTCGCTGAGGAGCGTCAGGAAGCTGTTCTGCTCGGCGTACGCGCGCGTGTAGGTGGCCGTCTTCGGCACCCCCGACAGCGGGACCATCGCGCTGAAGCGGCCGGCCGAAGCGCCGACGGCCGCAGCCTGCGGGTCCGTGTAGACAACACGCGGAACGGCCTCGTAGTTGGCCTTCCGCGGGTCGCCGAGGATGTTCGCGGCGACCACCTCGCCCTGGTACTTGCCGACGTGCGTCAGCGGCCAGAGGCCGTTGACGTCGCCGATCGCCCAGAGGCCCTCCGCCGCACGCAGGTGCGCATCGACCGGAACTCCGTGCGCGTCCGGCTCGACGCCGACGGTCTCGAGGCCGAGCCCTCGCACCCGTGGACGCCGGCCGGTGGCCACGAGCAGCCGGTCGCCGCGCAGCTCGCGACCACCGTCCAACTCGAGGACGTAGTCCTCACCGTCGCGTCGCGCGGCGCTCGCGTTCGCGGACAGGACAAGCTCGATACCTTCGCGGCGCAGAACCTCGCCGAGCGCCTCGCCCAGCGGCGCCGGCTCCCGGCCGAGCACGTGCTCGGCCATGTTGATGACTGCCGCCTGGCCGCCGAGTCGGGTGACTGCCTGCGCCATCTCGACCCCCACCGGCCCGCCGCCCAGAATGAGCAGATGGCGCGGAATGGCCTTCATCGAGGTCACCTCACGGCTGGTCCAAACGCCGTCGAGCTCGCGCAGGCCCGGTATCGGCGGCACGACCGGATCGGCACCGTTGGCGAGGACCACGTGATCGGCGGTGTGCCGCACGCCGTCGACCTCGACGACGCCCGGGCCGGCGAGCCGGCCGCTGCCGCGTAGCAGCTCGATGCCGTGGTCGGCCAGCCAGCGCTCCTGTCCGGCGTCGGAATAGTCGGAGACCATGAAGTCACGCCAGGCAAGCGCCGCTTCGACGTCGACCTCGGCGCTCGCGGCGGCCTCGCGCGCCCCGTGGACTGCCTCGCCCGGCCGCAGCAACGTCTTCGACGGAATGCAAGCCCAGTACGAGCACTCACCTCCCACGAGCTCGCGCTCGACGACGGCGACGCGCAGACCGCCCTCCGCCAGAGCGCCCGCGCAGTGCTCGCCCGGCGACCCGCCGCCCAGCACGATCACGTCATAGTCGCTGCTCCTGTCTGCAGCCACTCGCCGGCGCGCTCGTGCCTTAGGCATAGCGCGTACGAGTCCGGCCAAGCGGGTTCCGCCTAAGCCCGTTCGCTGCTCGTCGTTGCCGCTGTGCGCTACGGAAGAGGTCGGCACGGGCCCCTTTCCCGGTCGCCCCTGACCGTTATTCGACTGAGGGCACCCGCCTCGGGTCGCACACACTCTGCTTCCCATCCGAGCGGAAGTCAAGGTGCTCGCGCGGCGAGCGCAGGCGACTAGAGTCAGGATCGTGTTCGACCACGTGGCGATCCACGCGTCAGACCGACCGGCCTCAGAGCGCTTCTACCGTACGGTCCTCGACGCTCTCGGGATCGAACCGAGCAGTGCCGACGCGGGCACAATCGAGTGGGACGACTTCAGGCTGCTCGCCGCGGACCGGGACCATCCGCACACGCGACATCTTCATGTCGGGTTCATCGCGCCCTCCCGCGAGCACGTTGACGCGTTCTGGCAGGCCGCTGTCGACGCCGGCTATCACGACGACGGCCCCCCCGGCGAGCGCCCGCAATACAGGCGCGACTACTACGGCGCGTTCGTGCTCGACCCGGACGGGAACAGTGCCGAGGCGGTCCACCACGGCGACACCCGCCCTGGCGGCCACATCGACCACCTATGGATCCGCGTGCGCGACGTTCCCACAGCCGAGGCCTTCTACACCGCGATCGCCCGCCACACCGGGCTACGCGAAGGACGAAGGTGGGACGCCGGGGTGCAATTCCGCGGCGCCTGGGCGACCTTCTCGCTGGTGAATGACGGCAGGCCCCTCACTGAGAACGTGCACATGGCATTCCCAGCACCCGACCGCAAGACAGTCGATAGCTTCCACCGCATCGCGACGGGCGACGGCCACCGCAGCATCTTCCCCCCCACCGAACTGCAGCACCTCGGTGAGGTGAACTACACGACCTGCATCGTCGACCCCGACGGCAACACCGTCGAATCCGTCTTCCACGAGACGCGATAGGGCCGCCCGCGGGCCCACGGAGGCGGCAATATAATTCGCGTGTCGGGGTTCGAGTCCTCCCCCGGCATCACGGCGATGGAGCCAAGTTCCGCATGAGAGCTCGGGGTTCACGGGGATATGACGCGGAAGACCAGGGAGGGGTTCAGCGCGGGAATCGAGGCGCTCCTCGTGTTCTACGCCGCCGATGTCGTCTGCTATCCCGCCCCCGGATGGGTTGAGGACGCTGTCTGCCACGGGCACGACGGCTTCCGCAAGCTGAGTGCGGTCTGGACCGAGAACTTCGACGAAGTCGCGCTGGAGGTCCACGAGGTGCGGGACATGCACGAGCGGATCCTGATACTCGCGGAGTTCACTGGTCGAAGCAAGGACTCGGGCGCCCCGGTCCGCCAGCCGTTCGGCGTGATCAACTCCGACCTCCGCGACGACGGCAAGGTCGGCGAGGTTCGCTTCTTCCTCGGCTGGGAGCAGGCCCTCGCAGCCGCCGGGCTGTAGCCTTACACCACCACCGGAGGCACAGCCTCCGCGGTGTCCTGCGCGCCGCTGATTTCCTCGCTGCGGCGTTGCACTATGTTCTTGGCCTGCTTCTGCCAGTACTCCTCGAGGCGGTTCGAGCCGTGTGGCTTGCGCACGATCCTCCCCTTGGCCCACAGCGGCGGTCCGTGCAGCGCGGCCAAGCGTGCCTGCTCGTGGCAGAACCCCGGCGTGAATCTCGCCCATGTGCCCGACACGGCTGGAGGCTCATCGCGGGCACATAGACCGAACTCGCAATCGCAACCACCGCCATTGCTCTTGATGATGCTGTCGCGGTGGGACGTGTCACGAATGCAGCTCGGCAGCCGCATTTGGGCCGCGATGCGCTCCTCCGGCACTCCCTCATGCCTCCACAGTCTGTATGTCATGTTGCTCAACAGGACGACATCCGCCGCGAGTCGCGAGACCTTCCACTTGCTCTGCTCGACCCACGTCACGGCGTCATGCTCGTGACGCCACATGTAGTCGTACATACGGGCCGCGGGATCGTCTCCATCTGGCAACTGCCCCAGCTCGACCAGACCCTGCATGGCGAGTTCCATCCCGCGCTTGACCAAGGGATGCGACTCCCTTGCCCGCAAAGTCTTGAAACGTTCACAGAAGGCGCCCAGCTCGATCGGCTGCTGGCAGGCGTAAGCCAGCAGGGCGTGTACGAGCACCAAACGTGCATGCCAGAACCGCAACGGCCTGTCGAGCAGTCGGTTCACATCCCCGATGTTCTGGAATCTCCGGCTCACGATGGCGAGCTTCAGCCCTTGGGCAACCGCCATCTCGCCGCGCAACGGCGACATGTCCTCCGCGAGGCAGAGACGCGTGGCGCGCGACCATTGAACCTCGAGCCAGTCCGACGAGTCACCGGGAGACCGTCGCAGGGACGGCAACATCCAGGCCAGCGAAGCAAGCTCGTTGCCCAGCGCGCTGCCCTCCACTGAGAGCTCACGCGGGCCCGACGCCTCGGCGGCGTCCAGGACGCCCGCTATCTCACGCTGAAGAGTCTGGCCCGGATCCCCCTTGCACGTCGCCAGGGCTTTGACGGCAGGCCACTCCACATCGAGATTCCGACTCGTGGCGAGCCGCCAGAGGAGGCGATGGGCTTCGGGTGCCCGCCACCTTGCGAGCGCACGCACGAGTCTCACCGGCCCGGTGACGTCGAAGGACTGAGACGACCTCTCATCGCGCGAACAGAGCATGTCGACCGAACGTCGCGCGATGGCACCGACTCGGTCGGTCGCGTACGCAAGGTCCTCGCAGGCGCTCACGATGCGGATCGCCCCTGCAGCGAGCCGTGGTGGCGCGCAGTCGAGATCCTCGAGGATCTCGACGAAGCTCTCGAATGCGTCGTGACGCTCCGGTCCGTGGTGTCCCAGATGCCAGAAGGTGAGCGCAGTCAGCGCGAAGCGCTCGTGACGCAGGCCATGGTGATTGCCTTCGGCGGCCTGCCGAGCATCGTCAACCAGCCGCGTCGGATCGTTCATGCTCGCGGCAACGAGGTAGGCGCCGAGGTCGTCGGAGGTGAAGCTGACGTACTCGTCGCCGTCACGCAAGAGGTTGAGATCGGCCGCGTCGCTGAGCGCGCGGCCGCACTCCTCATCGAGCTCGTGCCTTTCAACCGTCAAGTCCGTCTCGAGCTCGAGCTTTTCTGCGACTCTTTCGGCGGCCCGCTTCGCATCGGGCCCTCGGGGACGCTCGACTCGGTCCGGGTTCTTCCAGCCATTTTCGGGAGCGACGGCGCCGTCCTCGATCGCCTCGAGGTATCTCGTGAGGATTGCCGCCCGCCAGTGGTCGGTTTGCGCAGGAAGGTTCTCGAGCGATATGTCGTTTTTCTGTAGCCGGACGATCAGGTCGAGGTAGAACGGGTCAACCAGGGAATCGTCGGCCCTATCGTGCAGTTGATCGAGCGCGGCGCGTGCGCCGCGAATGCGTAGACGTTCGGCACCGGCGGCCACAGGGTCGGCCGCGGCGTCCCCTGAGGCAGCTCGAACGTGGTCCTCGCCAGCGGCGGTCTGTTTGAACGCGCGCTGCAGGTATTCCTCGGCCTCGGCATGGGTGAAACGGTCAAGATCCTCCCGCAGGACTGCACCGGCGCGGCCGAGCCCGAGCTCTTTGTCGACGTCGAACTCGCTTTCCAGATCGAGCGTCGTCGCGAGGACGACCGAGATCTTCTCTTTTCTCAGGTTCCTGATCTCAGTGGCACCTCGCCCGCCGATCGGCTTCAGGCGTTCGAGCACTTCTTTGTCGAGCCCGTCAACCAGCACCACGATCGCGCGCGTGTGACACGCGAAACGCCAGATCGCGTCGGCCTGCTCATAGGAGCTGGTGACGAAGTCGATGTTTTGTTTGAACGTCTTTTTCGCGAGCGCCTCGAGGTCGAAGGACCCGTCGCGAGGGGCACGCACGGGTATCGGTATGAGGCCGCGCTGGGCCAGATAATGGGCCAGTTCGACTATGAAGCTGGTCCTACCGGTGCCTGCCCTACCCTTGACCACGGCTACGGCCGGCTCTCTGCTGCGGATGATCTCGTCACCGAGCTGCCTGGACGCGCGATCGCGGAGGTCCGGCCACTCGCCCGGGTACCAGTCGACGAGAGCTCGCGGGTCTTCCAAGATCGTCTCACGGTACCCCTTGAGCGCTCTCTGACGCTTGAGACCGAGCACCTTGTAGTAGGCGAACGCGCCGACCAGAAAAGCGACGAACAGGTGCTCGAGCAGGCTCACGGCGACCTCGTGTTTCGTCGTGAAGGTGCCGATCCAGTCGCTCGTCGTCGGGATCAGGTCAAAGAAGATGGGAAGACCGACGAGGAGAACGGTGATGCCGAGAAACGATGCCGGTCGGTGCAGAAAGAACGAACGTTCGAGCGCACGGAATCCGGCTACCAGCGCCGGCCTGTGTTCCCGATCCGCCTTGATCGACGTGCGCACCTCGCGCGAAAGCTCCATCGAAGTGCGCGCCACTGACGGTAGCGCTGCCATCTGGACCCCCATTCGCTCTGCTGCTGGCGAGGAGGAGATCATGTCCGCCTTTCTCGGCGCGCGCAATCCAGTTTTGGACATCGCGCGCGGGCTTCTTCGACCACACGCACGGGCGACCGTACAATGATCCGCACGGAACGACCCCGGGAGGACCAGGCGTCACATCGCGCTGACATCCGTACTCGGTCAGGCCGGCGCAGCGACTCACGCGTCGTCGCGGCATGAACGTGCTCGCGCAGGCGCTGGCGCCCGTGCACCAGCAGTATCTGCTGGAGGCGCGCCAGATGCAGGCGCTGTCGTTCGTGGTCCACATCCCGCTCGTGGCCTTCGGGATCTCGTTTCCCGCGATGGTGCTGTTCGTCGAGTGGCTCTCGCTTCGAACCGGCGATCCGGTCTATGGAACGCTCGCCCGCCGCTGGTCACGTGTGCTCGTCGCGCTGTTCGCGGTGGGCGTGATCACCGGGACGCTTCTCAGCTTCGAGATGGGCCTGCTGTGGCCGAACTTCACCGCCACGTTTGGGAGCGTGTTCGGGCTCGGGTTCGCAATCGAGGGCTTCTCTTTCTTCATGGAGGCGATCTTCATCGGCATCTACGTCTACGGATGGGACCGCCTCTCGCCCCGTGCTCATCTGGCGACTGGCATCCCGATCGTCATCGCCGGCTTCACGGGCTCGTTGACGGTGATCTCGGTCAACGCCTGGATGAACCATCCGGGTGGCTTCCACCTCCTCGCAGGCAAGGTCGTCGACGTGGATCCTTGGAGAGCGCTGTTCGCGAACGGCTATCTGTGGCACGAGCTCGTACACATGTACATCGCCGGCTACATCGTGAGCGGCTTCGTCCTGGCTGCGGCCTACTCGTTCGCACGCCTGCGGGGGCGATGGGGCCGATACGAGCGGACCGCGCTCGCGATCCCGCTGACGATCGCCGCGCTGGCCTCCCCGGTTCAGGTGCTGGTCGGCGACTGGGCCGGGCGCGAAGTCGCAACGCACCAGCCGATCAAGCTCGCGGCGATCGAGGGCCTCGCCAGGACGACGCGCGGCGCTCCCGAGCATCTTCTGGGGTGGTACACCGAAAGCCAGGTCAAGTACGGGATCGAAATCCCGCACGGGCTCTCGCTGCTCGCGTTTCACAGCTGGAACGCCACCGTCCAGGGTCTCGACACGGTCCCGCCGAGCCAGCGCCCGCCGGTCAACATCGTGCGGATCGCCTTCCAGACGATGGTCGGGATCGGGACCCTGCTTGCCCTGCTCGGGCTCACCTACCTGATCATCCGGATCAGGCGAAGGCGACTCCCCGAATCGGCCTGGTTCTATCGCGCCGTGCTCCTCGCCGGGCCGCTGGCGGTCCTCGCGCTGATCGCCGGCTGGGTCACCACTGAGGTCGGACGCCAGCCGTGGGTGGTCTACCGCGTGATGCCCACGGCTGACGCCGTCACGGGTGCCTCCGGAATACCGGTGGGCTACGCGACGCTCGCCGTCGTCTACATCCTCCTCGCGTGTGGGGTGGCGTGGGTGCTGCGCCGTCTGTCACGCGCGCCGCTGGACGTCGCCCCCGATCAGCGCGGGGTCTAGCGATGCTCGAGGCCCTCCCCATCGTCTTCTGTCTCACCGGGCTGGCGCTCTACACCGTGCTTGCCGGCGCCGACTTCGGCGCCGGGTTCTGGCAGCTGTTCGCCGGCCGCGGACCGCACGCCGAGAGGGTCCGTGATCAGGCACACCGGTCGATCGGCCCGGTCTGGGAGGCGAACCACGTGTGGCTGATCTTCGTGATCACGGTCTTCTGGACGGCGTATCCGACCGCCTTCGGCTCGATCTTCACGACGCTCGCGGTGCCCCTCTTCATCGCGGCCATCGGGATCATCATGCGGGGCGCCGCCTACGCATTGCGATCCGGGACCGAGAAGCCGATCGAGCTGAGATCGATCGACATGCTCTTCTCGATCTCCTCGCTGCTGACGCCGTTTGCACTCGGGGCCTGCGCCGGCGCGATCGCCTCCGGGCGCGTGCCGGCCGGGCGCACGGCCGGGGACATGTTTTCCAGCTGGGTGAACCCGACGTCGATCCTGGTCGGGGTTCTCGCCGTCGCGACGTCCGCATACCTGGCGGCGGTGTACCTCGCCGCCGATGCCGCGCGGATGGGCGACGTGGATCTCGAGCGAGCGTTCCGTGTCCGCGCGCTGGGATCGGGAGTCCTCACGGGAGCGATCGCCGTGGGCGGGCTTGCCGTGCTGCACTCGGACGCGCACTCGCTCTACCACGAGCTCGTCGCCGGCGATGCGCTGATCGCGCTGATCGCGTCGATCCTTGCCGGGTCGGCGACACTCGGCTTGGTCTTCGTCCGCCGCTTCGAGGCGGCGCGCTACAGCGCCGCGCTCGCCGTCGCGGCGATCATCGCCGGCTGGGCCCTGGCACGCTGGCCGACGCTGCTTCCCGGGCTGACCGTGCAGCAGGCGGCCGCGCCGCACGACACGCTTGTCGCGGTCGTCGTGTCCGTGCTGGCCGGCGGCGCGATCCTGTTCCCCTCGCTCGCGCTGCTGTTCAGGTTGACGCTCACGGGCCACTTCGACCAGATCCACGCCGCTCCGAGGAGCAGCGCGGACCAGGTCCTCTCAGCGTCGATCCCGAGACTGGGCTCTCGCGTTGCGGTCGCGTGCCTGATCGCCGGCGTCGGGCTGCTGAACGTTGCCGAATCCGCGTGGGCGCACGGGCTCGGCGTCGCCAGCCTGTTCGCGTTCATCGTCACCGGCTTCCTGTCCCTCCAGCCGGAGACGGTGGGCCCTGAGGAACGCTTACGCGGTGAGGGCGGTCACCCGGCGGAGCCCGGCTCCTGACTGGCGCTCACCTCGACGACCAGGTGCTTCGTGACGGGCTGTTCGCTCTGCGTGCTGACGTCGGCGATCCCGCAGAGGACGTTGAGCTCTGGCATGTAGCCGGCCGCGCAGCCGGGCGGGATCTCGTAACGCACGGCACGGTAGCCGTGGACCTCCCGCTGCGTGCCATCTTTCGAGAAGCTCGTGACGTCGACGAGGTCGAACTCGTCGAGGCCCCGCTCGCGCATGTCGGCCTCGTTCATGAAGACGACTGTGCGCAGGCCTTTCAGACCGCGGTAGCGATCGTCGTTCGAGTAGATGCTCGTGTTGAACTGGTCGTGCGAGCGGACCGTCGTCAGGGTCAGACGTCGGTCTCCGGGATCGACGTCGTCGGGGAGTGGCGCCAGCGAGAACTCGGCACGACCGGAGGGGGTCTGGAAGACGCGGTCCCGTGCGGGTTGCGCGATGCGGAAGCCGTGCGGGTGGCGGGCGCGCCTGTTGAAGTCCTCGAACCCGGGAAGCACCTGTGCCATCGTGTCGCGGATGCGGTCGTAGTCGTCGGCGTAGTCCTGCCACGGCGTCTTGCTGCCCGGCAGCGTGGCCTGGGCCATGCCCGCGAGAATCGCGCACTCGGAGCGAAGCTGGGGCGAACCGGGGGGCTTCATCCCGCGGGAGATGTGCACCATCGACATCGAGTCCTCGACGGTGACCCCCTGCTCGCCGCTCG
>Ga0210409_10001103_pt1 | contig 37403 bp, 24 predicted proteins | sample IncBWH17MmetaG_FD_161649 | JGI IMG/M metagenome (GOLD analysis project Ga0210409, IMG submission 161649) | Forest soil microbial communities from Barre Woods Harvard Forest LTER site, Petersham, Massachusetts, United States - Inc-BW-H-17-M | ecosystem: Environmental > Terrestrial > Soil >... | reverse complement strand
TTTCGAACTTCAGCGTCAACACGCCGTTGTCCTGGCATGTGGTCCACAGCATCCCCGTGCGCCCGTGTTCCTCGGAGATCCGCAGGTGCACCTGCGCCGAGCACCAATCCGGACCGCCTGCAACCCAACCCCCCGCGCGAAGGTGATTGGACCCGGGGCTGGCGGTGGTTGTCCCAGCAGGGTTGTAATAGGCGATCTCCTTCGGACGACGCGCATTGCGGATGTCGAACACGCGAATGCCCGAATTGAAGTAGCCGCAGGCCAAGGTCGTGGCGTGGCGCTTGTTGTCGACGCTGCAATAGTGACTGCCGTACGTGAAGATCGACAGGCCCACCAGGTCCGGCAGCACCTTGGCGCAGTTGGCCGGGTCGTGTGTTTCCAGTCCCAGCCGCGACACGATCCTCGGCCGGGTCTCGTCACTGATGTCGATGATCCGCGCCATCGGGTACGGGGGCATGCCAGCAGCGCACGCTGCCTGCCGCTGCGCCGCACTGCTGAAACCACCGGAGCCGGCCTCGTCGATGAAGATCACATAGGGTCTGCCGTCGATTCTGACCGGGATCGTGTGTTGCGCACCCGAGCCGTCCTTCCAGAGGAGCTGGCTCACCAGGCGCACCTGCGGATTCGGCACGCGCGCCTGAATCTGGCTCAAGTCGTAGATCAGCAGGCCGTTCGTGGCGGGCTGGTTCGGGTCGGTCAGCCCGGCTGCTCCTCCCGATGTTCCCAGGGATACAAAGTAGCCGCGCTTGCCGTCGTTGCTGATCGACATCCCGTGCACATTCGCGACCCCGGGGACCCACGCCGTGATCAGGCTCGGGTGCGTCGGATCGGTGGTATCGACCGCGTAATACTGGGCGTTGCGCAGGTCGCCGCCGTAATACGTGAGGCCGTCCGGCGCCCATGAGCCTTCGTGCCCAATCACGGGGTGCGCAAGACCCGTGCTGCCATCGGCCTTGCCCACTGCCACCGTCGCCAGCAGCTGCGGCGCGCGGCAATCGCCCGAGATGTCGTAGATGTCGACCTCGGGGCCACCGCCGCCATTGTGGCCGTTGTCCGCAGCGAGCAACTGGCGCCGCTCGTTCACCTTCAGCGATTCCCACGGATCCAGCATCGAGGTGGTCGTCAGATACCCGGCGGGAGTGGGGTCGTGCGGATCGGTGACGTCGAGCACCGGCACCCCCAGATGCGTGCGGTTGGTCGTGCTGAACGAGGTGCCGTGGTACGCGCAGATGTGATGCTGCTCGTCGCGGAATTCGGTCGACTGCCAGTTGGCGCCATCGCCCCGGCTCTGGCCGACCAGCTGCAGGTTGCAGTTGAACCCCTGAAAGCCGGCTGCGCGCAGCGCCGCCGGCACCTGGCCCTGCAGCGCGGTCTCGGGGTGATCATCGGCGCCGCACGTGGCCTTGGGCACGACGAGCCGAGCCGGCGATTCGTCCTCCTGCTCGTCGCCGGCGGATCCGCCGCTGAAAGCCGATAGGGCAACGCACGAAAATGCGACGAGCGCGAACTGCAGCGGAGTGCGGTACCCGCCGCGCAACGGTCCTGGTTCCATAAGATTTCTCCTTGAGGGGCGCTGTCCGCCCCTTCGCCCAAATTTCTTATGTTCTTTGCGCACGAGCGCCGCCCAAGCACTCGGCGCCGTGGTGCGCGCAGGCTATGCGGTACCTCCGGTTATGTAAAGTAGACGAAGGTCGAATGCGCACGAGCGAGTGGTCCGACCACCGCCGGGTATCGCGGCAATAGGGCAGCAACTGCCACCGCTGTCAAGGACCGGGCCAAGGTCGAGTTCGAATACGCACGCGCGCATCAGCCTTACGGCCGCATAGCCTTTCGGGTCCCGGACTTGCGTCAGGTACGATCACGCGCGGAGGGGTGATGAATTCCGCGCAATTTTTTGTGGCTGCCGTGCTTGCGTTCGCAGCAACGGGCTCGTCCGGCTTCGAAAGCGACGTGCACTTCGGATTGACGCAGTGGCTGGCACTGCAGGCGGGCTTCGACGAAGAGTCGGCCCGGACCATCGCCACCGGTGATCAGCGCGTCGATTCGGGTGACATGCAGTACGTCGGGCCGGTTCTTGCGTACGCATGCGTCGCCACCGACGACCTCAGGTCCAGGCTGGCGGGGGAACGTCACTATCCGTCCGCCGGCCCGTTGCCCGGTGCGCCGGAAGCGCGGGCGGTCGTCGCAGGCAGTGACGCCGCGAAGGCGGCCGCGCTCAGTGTGGTCAAGGTCCCGGCCGGCCAGGCCAACTACATGCTGTTCAAACTCGGCGAGGCGCTGCATATCCTGCAGGACTCCTGGTCGCACCAGGGAATTGCCGCCATACCGCAACCGGCGGACGGCGTGTTTGCCTGCGATCGTGCCCGGGCGTGGGCACATCCAGCCGCGCGCGGAGGCTGGAATTCGCACAAGGCCGATCTGACGATGGCCTGGCCCGGCGATACCGCCGCGATGGCCAGGGCCGTCTACGACGTGCTGACCCAGTACCCGCCGTTGTCGACGACACCGCGGACCGCGCACAAGTGGGAGCAGATCGTCCCGTCACTGGACGGATTCATCAAGGCCTCGACCAAGACCGAAAAGAAACGCTGGTTCGCCTCCCACGGCATCAGCGACGCGTCGTTCCTGGAAGGCATCAGCTTGAGAGACGGCGCCCAGCCGTTCGACCTGACATGGCCCGGGCGCAAGCTGCCGCCGCTCGCCACGCCGCAATCGAGGCAGCACGCGGTGGACGCGGCCCTGCTCGATTTTTTCAATCGATTCTTCGCCCAGTGGGTCGCCACCAACGACTTCGACGCGCTGGCATCGGCGTTCGGACCCGACTTCGGCTCCGGCACCGCAAAGCGGCCGGCCGGATCGCTGCCGCCGGTCACAAAGGCGGAGCTCGTCGCCCGCCTGAAAGTATGGCGCCTGCGGGACCACGGCCGGGTCGCCGAGATCGCCCACGCGCCGCAGGCGCTCACGGTTGCGCAGCGTTCGGTGCTCGATGCGATCGGCAAGGATCGCAAGGCCTATGCGGTCTACGATCCGCCGTCGGCCGCGTTCTTTCCGTTGCTGCCGCGGGCGGTCGAGGACGTATCGCCGCTGGTGCCGTTTTTCGTGAGCACTGCGGTGGCACCGGACGGCAGCGCGGCCAGGGCCGTCGCCGTGGTCAAATTCCGCCACGTTCCCTACGATACGTTGGGGGTGATCGCCGAACAGATCGGCGGCCGCTGGCGCGTGATGTCGATCGTGTCGGTGGTCGACCACTGAAGAACACAAGACGAACCCGCACGAACGCGATGGGCTTCTACGCAGCCGCCTGCCAGACCGATTTTTCGAATCCGAAGACGCGGACGGAAATCGCGTCGCACACCCAGCGCATGTGCGCGATGATCGAGCAGACGATCGTCGGCTACGAGCCATTTTTCGACGTGCGCCTGCTCGCCTTTCCCGAGTTCGCGCATGCCGCTCCGATCTACGAGACGGTGCCCCTTCTGCGCAAGCACCTGGCCGTGCCGGTGCCCAATGAACACACCACGGCCTACCAGCGCCTGGCGCGCAAGTACGGCTGCTACATCCAGACCGGAAGCTTCCTCGAGTCCGATCCGGACTGGCCCGAGTCCGTGTTCAACACTACCGTATTGATCGGACCCAAAGGGATCCTGCTCAAGTATCGCAAGGTCAATCCCTGGATACCCTGGGAATTGCACGCGAGCCCGCACGATCTGCCCGGATACAACCAGGATCCGTTTCCGGTCGCCGACACCGAGCTCGGCCGGATCGGCGCGGCCATCTGCTACGACTGGCTGTTTCCCGAAACGATTCGCCAGCTCGCGTTCAACGGGGCCGAGATCCTGGTGCGCGTGTCGGCCTACATGGATCCATGGGGGGCCACGCCACCCCTGGACTGGTGGACGCTGTTCAACCGGGCTCGCGCAGCCGAAAACACCGCCTACGTGGTCGCGGCGAACCAGGGGGCGCAGTTCAGCAACTACCCGCCCTTCAGCTGGCCCGGCGGCAGCATGGTGGTCGACTACGACGGCCGGATCCTCGCGCAGGCCGATCCCGGGCCGGGCGAGAAGGTCGTCGTCGCGCCGATCGATGTCGCCGCCCTGCGGGCCGAACGTGCGCGTCGCGTCGGCCACGACATGCGGGCGCACTTGCGCAGCGAGGTGCACGGCTACCTGCGCCGCACGTGGCTGCCTGCCGCCGGACACAAGCCGATCGAGAAGTCCCGGATCGAAAAGCGCATCCGCGATGCCAAGCGCAAGCTGCCGAAATAGGGGCGCGCTGATCCTCGCCGCGCTGGCGCTGGTGCTGAGCGGATGCCGCCGCAGCGAGGTGTCCAGCCCGCCCAGTCCCGCCGAGCTGAGCCAGATGGATCGCGGCGTGGGCCTGATGGGTCAGTTCGATTTCGCGGCCGCACACGATGTGTTCGCGGCCCTCGCTTCACATCACCCCGATTGGTACGAGGCGCGCCTGGACCTGGCGGTGGCGACCCTGAACCGGCAAAAGCCGGGCGACGAAGCGGCCGCGAGCGAGCAGGCGCGCGCGCTGCTGAAGGACCGACCCGACGATCTGCGGGCACTTTATCTGCTCGGGTTGATGACGCTTCGCGCTCAACCGCCCAGCCAGGCCGAGCCATTGCTGCGCCGGGTCGTGGACGGCGACCCGAAGGACGCCTACGCGAAGTATTTCCTGGCCCAATCGGTGTTGGCCCAGGGGCGTGCCGAGGAAGCGCTCGCGCTGTTCGACGCCGCCCTCGCCCTGGATTCGCGACTGCGAAGCGCCCAGTACGGCGCCTCGCAGGCGCTGGCCCGCCTGGGCCACAGCGCCGAGGCCGCCGCGCGCGTGGAGCAGTTCCAGCAGCTTCGGAACAACCCCCTGGCGCGCCTGGCGGAGTTCAAGTACACGCGGATGGGCCCCAAGTCCGAGGTCATCAACGCGGTGCGAGCCGAAAGCCGCTCGCCGGCCCCGAGCGGGGCCCTGTTCGCCGAGCCGGAGCCTCTGCGCACCGGGCCGGCGCCCGCGACGCGGCCGGTCGCCTCGGCGGCGGACATCGATGGGGACGGACAGATCGACCTGTTCCTTCCAGGGGGGCGCGGCGGCCGCAGCCAGGTGCTGCTGCGAAGGGGCGATCGATTCGAACCCCATCCGGAGCATCCGCTGGCCGCGTTCGGCGACGTCGAATTCGCCGCCTGGGGCGATATCGACAACGACGGCCTCACCGACGTGCTGCTGTGCCGCGCGGGTGCTTCGCCGCTGCTGGTGCGGCAGGCGCCCGCCGGCCACTGGACCGCCGTGGAGGTTCCGGCGCTGAAGCGCCTGGGCGAGGCCCGGGACTGCCAGATCTTCGATGCGGACAACGACGGCAGCGTCGATCTTTTCGTGGTGACGCGCGCGGGCGAGCGCGTGGTGCTGTCGAACAACGGCGACGGCACATTCCGTGCGTTGACGGATCGCTTGCCGCGACCCGCCCGGACCGATGATGCGATCCAGTCGCTGGCGACCGATCTGGACAATGGCCGCCGATTGGCGCTGATCGTGCTTCACGGCAACGGGCCCCACGAAGTGCTGGAGCAGGACGGCCTGTGGGACTGGAAAAGCGCGCGCGGCTTCGATGCCTTCGTCGCCGAGCCGGCGCTGGCGGTCGTGGCGGCCGATCTGGAAGCCCGCGGAGAGCCGGATCTGCTGACGTTGACACCGCGGTTCGCGGTGCGCCGCTGGTCCAAGGCAGGCGATGGCTCCTGGGCTGCGACCACGATCATCCCGGAATCGGAACCGCCGCCCACGGGCGCCCGCGCGCAACTCGCCGCCGCCGATGTGGATGGCGACGGACGGCCCGAGATCCTGGTCACTTCGGGCCATGGCGTGTCGGTCTGGCGCCTTGCGGGTACGACGGCCGAACATCGGTTGACCCTGGCCGACGAAACGATGACCGCGTGGACAATCGCCACGCTCGACCAGAAAGGCCCGGCCCTGCTCGTTCACCACGGCGACGGCTCGGTTACGCTGCTCCGGCCCGGTGCGGGCCGGTTCGGTTACGCCCTGCTCACGTTGAGCGGCCGCGAAGAAAAGGCGACCTCCACACGCTCGAACGCCTCGGGCATCGGCGCACGCGTCGCGGCCCGCATCGAAGGCCGCTGGGTGGTACGCGACAGTCTGCGCGACTCATCCGGTCCCGGCCAGAGTCTCACGCCGATCGCCCTTGGCCTGGGCGGCGCCCCCGGCGTCGATTATGTGAGCATCGACTGGTCCGACGGGGTGTTCCAGACCGAGCTGGCTCTTGATGGCGCCACATCGCACAAGATTGCCGAGACCCAGCGCCAGTTGTCCAGTTGCCCGCTGGTGTTCGCCTGGAACGGCGATCGATACGAGTTCATCAGCGACATCCTGGGTGTCGGCGGCATCGGATACCTGCTGGCCCCGGGGCAATACGCGCCGCCGCGGCCGCGCGAGAATTTCCTGCTGCCAGCAGCGGCGCTTCAACCCAGCAACGGACGCTACTTGATCAAGATCGGCGAGTCGATGGAGGAAGCGGCCTACATCGACTCCGTGCGCCTGGTCGCGCACGACCTGCCGCCGGGCTGGAACCTCGTTCTGGACGAGCGCATGGCGGTCGCGGGTCCCGCGGTGACCGGCCATCCGCTGTATTTCCGGCGCGAGGCGCTTCCGATCAAGGCGGTCAACGACCGCGGCGAGAACGTCACCGCCGTGCTGCACGATGCGGATCTGAAGGCCGCCGACCCCGGGGCGCACGACGGGCGCTTCATCGGACGATTGGCCCGCGACCACGTGCTCACGCTCGAATTCGCGACCGACCTGGACGCCGCCCCGGGACTGCCCCTGCTGGTGGCCGACGGCTGGATCGAGTATCCGTATTCGCAAACGATGTTCGCTGCCTGGCAGGCGGGCGTGGACTATCGCGCCCCGACGCTGGAGGCCAAAGGGGCCGATGGCCGCTGGCGCACGCTGCTCAAGGAGTTCGGCTATCCCGCCGGCACGCCGCGCCGGATGGCGGTGCCCCTGCCGCGGTTGCCCGCGGGAACGCGCTCGCTTCGATTGAGCACCAACCAGGAAATCTACTGGGACCGCATTTCGGTCGCGTGGGCCGAGGCGACAGCCGCCGTACAGCACCCGCTGCCGCTGGCAACGGCGGAGGTGCGCCCGATGGGATTTCCGCGGCCATCCATCGGTGGGCAGCGACAGCCGTCGTACGACTTTAGTCGAATCGCGCCGCTGTGGGACACGCGAATACAATCGGGGTTTTATACGGCTTTCGGAAGAGTCGACGAGCTCATCGCCGACGATGATGACGCGTTGGCGATCATCGGGCCGGGAGAGCAACTCCATCTCGAATTCGACGCTGCGCTGCCTGCGCTGGCGCAGGGATGGTCCAGGCGCTTCGTGCTCGAGGCGCACGGCTGGGCCAAGGACATGGACCTTTATACCCGGGACGGCGATACGATCGGTCCGCTTCCAGTAAGCGGCAAGGATGTTGCGCGCCGCGACCGGCTCAACAACCAGTACAACACGCGGTTTGCCTCGGGCCGGTAAGGCGGTCCTTCGGCGTCCGGGCATCGGGAAAGGCAAAGCAGGATGGGACCGCAAGACCCCGTCGCGCCAGGAGCAGGCGACCGTCCCAGGATCCGCTACGTTCCGGCCGTCGGTCCCCGCCTCAGGAAGCTGCTGCTCGCAGTCTTTGCCCTGTTCGCGCTGCTCGCGGTCGACTCGGTCTACCTCGGCACGATCACCGCATTCGAATGGTCGTCCGGCAAAACGCTGCAGGACTACTTCTACCAGATCGTGTTTCTGCTGCACCTGGTGCTCGGGTTCCTGATCATCGTTCCGGTCCTCGTGTTCGGTGCGCTGCACTTCCGCAATGCGATCAAGCGCCCCAACCGGCGCGCGGTCAGCGCTGGAATCGCGCTCTTCTGCACGGCGCTGGTGCTGCTGGTTTCGGGCATCGCGCTCACTCGCCTGGGATTCTTCGACCTGAAGGAACCCGCGCTGCGCAAGGGCTCCTACTGGGTGCACGTGGTCTCGCCGCTGGCGCTGGCGTGGCTGTACGTGCTGCACCGGCTGGCCGGCAAGCGGATCAACTGGAAGCTGGCGTGGCGCTGGGCCGCGTTCGCCGCGACGTTCGCCGGCCTGATGCTGCTGATCCAGGCGCAAGACCCGAGGCAATGGAACCAGAAGGGGCCGGCCTCCGCAGCCCGGTATTACGCGCCCTCGCTGGCCCGCACCGCCACCGGCAATTTCATTCCCGCGGCAACGCTGATGATGGATTCCTATTGCAAGGAATGTCACAGCGACACCTACGAGAAATGGGACCACAGCGCCCATCGCTTCAGCTCGTTCAGCAACCCGGCGTACCTGTTCTCGGTGCGCGAGACCCGGCGCGTCGGCATGCAACGCGACGGCAACGTGCAGGCCTCGCGCTGGTGCGCGGGCTGTCACGACCCGGTGCCGTTCTTCTCCGGCGCCTTCGAGAGCACCCGGTTCGACGACCCCAACTACGACATCGGCCAGGACGTCCTGGCAGGCGCCGGCATCACCTGCACGACCTGCCACGCGATCACGAACATCAACTCGACCCGCGGCAACGCCGACTTCACGATCGAGGAGCCGTTGCACTACCCCTTCGCCTTCAGCCACAACCCGATCCTGAAGTGGGTGAACCGCCAGCTGGTCAAGAGCAAGCCCGCGTTCCACAAGAAGACCTTCCTGAAGGACCTTCATCGCAGTCCCGAGTTCTGCTCCACCTGCCACAAGGTCCACATACCGGAGCAGCTGAACCGCTACAAATGGGTGCGCGGGCAGAACCACTACGACAGCTACTTCCTGAGCGGCGTATCGGGCTACTTCGCGCAGTCGTTCTACTACCCGCCGGCGGCCACGCACCGATGCAGCGTCTGCCACATGCCGCTGGCGGCCTCGGCCGACTTCGGGGCGGGCCGCTTCGATGACTCCAGGCTGCTGAAGATCCACGATCACCAGTTTCCCGCCGCCAACACGGCGCTGCCCCAGCTGCTGAACTACCCGGGCTGGGTGAATCAGGCGCACCTGAGATTCCTCGACGGGGCGGTGCGGGTGGATCTGTTCGGCCTGAAAACCGGCGGCACCATCGACGGAGAGCTGGTGGCGCCGCTGGGGCCTGACGTCCCGGTGCTCGAGCCCGGCCGGCGCTACCTGCTCGAAACGGTGATCCGCACGCTCAAGCTGGGGCACCCGCTGACCCAGGGCACGGCGGACTCCAACGAGCTGTGGCTGGACGTCGTTCTCAAAAGCGGCGACCGGGTCGTCGGACGCAGCGGCGCGATGGACGCCGACGGAGCGGTCGACCCGTGGTCGCACTTCGTCAACGTCTACATGCTCGATCGCAACGGCAACCGCATCGACCGGCGCAATCCGCAGGATATCTTCACGCCCCTGTACAACAACCAGATCCCGCCCGGCGCCGCCGACACCGTGCATTTCGCGTTCACGGTGCCGCCGGGGCTGAAAGCTCCGATCGACGTCGAAGTGCGGCTGCAGTACCGGAAGTTCGATGCGACCTATGTCAGGTACTTCCAGGGCGATCCCGGCGCCAAAGACACCCTGCCGGTGGTGACGCTCGCGAGCGACCGCATCACCTTTCCGGTCAAGGGCGTCGCAATCGCGGCGGTCGCTGCACCCTCGCGCATCGATCCCTGGCAACGCTGGAACGACTACGGCATCGGCTTGCTCCGCAAGGGCGGCCGGGGGGAGCTGCGCCAGGCCGAAGCCGCGTTTGCTCAAGTCGAGAAGCTGGGACGCGGCGATGGCGCGCTCAACCTGGCGCGGGTGCAGCTGCGCGAAGGGCGGCTGGACGATGCGGCAGCGTCGCTGCAGCGCGCCGCCAACGCGCCCGTGCCCGCCTATCCGTGGTCGGTGACCTGGTTCAGCGGGCTGGTCAACAAGCAGAACGGGCGGCTGGACGATGCGATCCGCAACTTCGAGGACGTGGTCGCGACGAACTTCGCCGAGGCGCGCAAGCGCCAGTTCGACTTCGGCAAGGACTACATCGCGCTCGATGAGCTCGGCCAGACGCTGATGGAGCGCGCCAAGCAGGAGCGCGGGCCGAACCAGCGGGCCGAGCGCGAGCGGCTGCTGCGGCAGGCCGCCTCGACGTTCGAAAAGACGCTTGCGCTGGACTCGGAGGACCTGGCGGCCCACTACAACCTGGCGCTGATCCACGCAGAACTCGGCAACGAGAAGCGCGCGGCCGAGGAACGAGCCTTGTACGCGCGCTACAAGCCGGACGACAACGCCCGCGACACGACGGTTGCGCTGCACCGCTCGCGCAATCCCGCCGCCAATCACGCGGCCGAGGCCGTGGTGATCTACGAGTTGCAGCGCGAGGGGCGCTACCTGGCCGACGTCGGCCCGATCCTGAAGCCGGCGGTGTCGGTCGCCGCCAACGCTGCCCGTGACCGATCGCCTGCCACCCTCCGCTGAGACGCAGTCCGACGCGCAGTCCGATGACTACGTTGACGCGGACGACCGCCGCATCGGCGTCGCGTTCCGCCGCTCGCTCTGGATCATCGCGGCTGCCGCGCTGGCGGCCCTGCTGCTGTACTTCGTAACGCACCGGCCGCATCCTGCTGCCACCTTCACCGAAACCAGGGTCCAGGCGCCGGCCGCGCCCGAGCCGGCCGCGGTGGCCGCGCCGGCCGCGCACTTTACCGACGTCACCGCGGCCTCTGGGATCGATTTCGTTCATCACAACGGCGCCTACGGGGAAAAGCTGCTGCCCGAAACGATGGGCGGGGGCGTGGCCGTGATCGACGTGGCCAACGACGGTCGCGCCGATCTGCTGTTCGTCGATTCGGGCAACTGGCCCTGGAAGGCGGCGCAGCCCCGCTATCCGACCCTGAAGTTGTACCGCAACGACGGCCATGGCCACTTTCACGACGCGACCGCGGGCTCCGGACTGGAGTCGGTCCGCCTGTATGGCATGGGGGTGGCCATCGGCGATTTCGACAACGACGGTTACGACGACATCGTCGTCACCGGCGTGGGCGGAATCCGTCTGCTGCGCAACCTGGGCGGAACCGGGCGTTTCGAGGACGTCACCCGCCGGGCCGGAATCGCGTCGGGCCCGCAGGATTGGAACAGTTGCGCGGCCTTCTTCGATTTCGACAACGACGGGCTGCTGGACCTGCTCGTCTGCCGATACGTGCGCTGGTCGCCGCAGATCGACCGCCAGATGGACTTCCGGATGACGGGCATCGGGCGCGCTTATGGGCCGCCGAATTCGTTCGAGGGTTCGTATCCACGCCTGTTCCGGAACAACGGCAACGGCACGTTCACCGAGGTCAGCGAGAAGGCCGGCTTGCGGGTCGTCAATCCGGCCACCGGCCAGCCAATGGGCAAGTCGCTCGGCGTGCTGCCGATCGATCTGAAAGGCGACGGCTGGATGGACCTGGTGGTCGCCAACGACACGGTTCGCAATTTCCTGTTCCTGAATCAGCACGACGGCACCTTCAAGGAAGTGGGCACGGAAAGCGGCGTCGCCTACGACGTCAACGGCAACGCCCGCGGAGCGATGGGAATCGACGCCGCCTACTACCGCAACGACCGGGACCTGGCCGTCAACATCGGCAACTTCGCCAACGAGATGTCCGCTCTGTATGTCAGCGCCGGCGCGCAGCCGCGCTTCGAGGACCTGGCCATCGTGGAGGGCATCGGCGCCGCCACGCGCCAGAACCTGACCTTCGGCGTGCTGTTCTTCGACTACGACCTGGACGGGCGGCTGGACCTGGTTCACGTCAACGGGCACATCGAGGACCAGATCAACAAGGTCCAGGCCAGCCAGCAGTACGCGCAGCCGATGAAACTTTTCTGGAATTGCGGCGCGGCCTGCCAGCATTGCTTTGTCGAGGTGCCACCCGCGCAGACCGGCGCAATGGCCAGGCCGATTGTCGGCCGCGGCGCCGTGTACGCGGACCTGGATGGCAACGGCGACCTGGACCTGGTCGTTACACAGGTCGGCGGCCCCGCGCTCGTGCTGCGCAACGACCAGGCTTCGGGCAACCACTGGCTGCGGGTGCGCCTCGAGGGCAACGGCAAGGTCAATCGCAGCGCGATCGGCTCATCGGTGGAGGTGACCTCCGGCGGAGTGACGCAGCGCCGGCAGGTGATGCCCTCGCGCGGCTACCTGTCGCAGGTCGAGCGCACGCTCACCTTCGGTCTGGGCAAGGCGACGCGCGTGGAACGATTGACGGTCCACTGGACCGACGGCACCACGCAGCAGGTGCCGGTCGCCCTGACGGATCGCGAGATTCACATCACGAAGCCGGCGCGCCCTTAGCCAGGCGCGCCGCCGGGCTGCGCGGCTGAAACATCGGGTCGTCGGCGGCCCATCCCTCTCGGGCCGGCTGGCGCTGCTCATAGCGGGCGAGATTCTTCTGCAGGAAGGGCCGGCGGGCTTCGCCCCCCGTGTGTTCGAAGACGATGATGGTCTCGCGTTGCAGCACCACGGCCTGATCGAAAGCTCCCGTTTCGGCCAGCGCCATCGCGTAGGTCTGGCCCACATCGGCATCGTGCGTGGAGTCGAAAAGTGCCTTGGCGAGCTGCAGCGCCCGCGGGCCATCGCGAACACCGGGCTGCGCCGCTGTTGCCAGGATCCGCGCCAGGCTGTTGGTGAACTCCGGGTTGCCGGGGTGCGCTTTCAGCCCGACCTCCAGGATCGTGCGAGCTTCGTTGTAGTGCCCGCCCTTCACGCTCGCCATCGCCAGCGACATGCGCATCCGCGGCGAATCGGTCGACTGCTCGAGCGCCTGCCGGTACAGCGCCGCGGCCTCGTCGGCCAGACCGGCGCGCATCTTCGCGTCGGCCAGGTACACAAGTGCCTGCAGGTTGGCCGGATCGCGATCCAGCGTTTGCCGGTACTGATCCATCGCCGGTTGGTCCCGCCCCTGGCGGTCCAGCACGACACCGAGGCTGAAATGGGCCAGCGCGTTGCGGTCGTCCATCGACAGCGATTGCGCCAGTCGCCGCCGCGCCTCATCGAGCCGGCCCAGGTTGGCGAGCGAGATGCCCAGGTTCGCGACGGCGTCGGCATTGTTCGGGTCGGCCTCGACCGCCGCCCGGAACGCCGGCTCGGCCAGGTCGAAGCGCCCCGCCCTGCCGAAGCGCTGCCCGCGACGCACCAGCGTGCGCGATGCGGCGACCTTCTGGTCCAGGGCTTCGGCCATCGGATCCACGATGCCGGGCTCCATGCCGCCGGGGTCGAACTGGCGAAGGTTCTGTTCGGCCTTGGTGCGATCGCCCAGTTCCCGATAGGCCATCGCCAGCGGCTGGTGCAGACGAGTGGCGCCGGGCGAAAGCTTCAACGCATCCTCCAGGTAGGTCGCGGCCATCTTGTATTGATGCGTGGCAAGGGCCACCTTGCCCAAGCCGGCCACGGCGGCCGCCCGTGCATCGCGATTGGACTCGAGCCGGGTGTACATCGCTTTGGCCTGGTCGAAGTCGCCGTGCTGCAGGTACGCCTCCGCCAGCGACAGCAGGATCGGGCCGTCGCTGCCGTCGATCGCCAGCGCCGCCTCGAACGCGCTGATCGCTTCCGGCACCCGGCTCGCGTCGTTGTACAAGTGCCCGAGCAGGTACGGCCAGCGCTTGTCGCCGGGCGCCAGCGCCCGCGCGTTGGCATACGCCGCCTCAGCCGGCGGCACCAGGCTTTGCGCCTGGTAGGTCATCGCCAGCTCGCCGTAGGCGTTGGCGAGCTCCGTCGCTTTCGGATGGCCTTCGGCGACGCGATCGAATTGCGCCCGCGCGCGGGAGAGCGCCGAGCGCACGGACGGTTCCAGGTCGGTCGTGTCCACCACCGGCAACGGCCGCATCTCGGGACGGGGCTGCGGGCAGGCGCTCATCAACGCCACGGCCAGGCCGATGCCGGCCCATCGAGCGAGCTTCAGGTGCGGCGCGGTCTTCACTTGCCCGATTCGACCGACCCGGAGCCCTGAACCAGCGTCGTGTACTGGCGCAGCGGCGGGACACTGAAGCGCTCGGTGCGGCCGTCCGGCCAGTGCACCGCGACACTGTCGATCTGCGGCGCGCTGCCCAATCCCACCAGAATGCGCGGATCGTTGGCCGAAAGATAGCTGCCGTCCGCGCGCACGCGCCGCCAGAGCGTGGGCAGCCCGTGCCGTTTGATCTCGACCTTGGCCCCGTAGGCGTCGCGCTTGCCGCTCAGCAGCCGCAAGCCCAGCCAGGGATTGGCGCTGCCCACCTTGTTCAGCACCACGCGCAGCGGCCCGCCGTTGTTGCTGATGACCAGATCCGTGCCGCCGTCGTTGTCCAGGTCCCCTGCCGCCAGGCCCCGCCCGACTTCGAGGCGCTGGAACACCGGACCCGCCGATGCGGTGCTCTCCTCGAAATGGCCGTTGCCCAAGTTGTGAAACAGCTGGTTCCTTTGCTGCAGCGGATAAGGGTCCTGTGGCGTCTTCAGTTCCTCGATCAGGTGCACCGCGCCATTGGCCGCGACGATGTCCAGCCATCCATCGTTGTCGTAGTCGAAAAACACGGTGCCGAATCCGGTAAAGGGAATGCTGGGCGCCGCAACCCCCGTCTCGACGCTGCGATCCTCGAAATAGCCCCCGCCCCGGTTGACGAACAGCGTGCTCTTCTCGCGCGTCAGGTGGGTGAGGAAGATGTCCTCGGTGCCGTTGCCGTCGAAGTCGGCGATGTCCACTCCCATCCCGGCCTCAGCGACGCCGTCGGCGTTGACCGCGCAGCCGCGGATGTCGGCCTCGTTCTTGAAGGCGCCATTTTTCTGGTTGATCCACAGTTGATTGGGATTGCCGTCGTTGGCCACGTAGATGTCCGGCCAGCCGTCGCCGTCCAGGTCCGCGGCCATCACGCCCAGGCCCGCTCCGTAGGCGCGCGTGATGCCCGACCTGACCGATACGTCCTCGAACATTCCGTTGCCGCGGTTGTGGTACAGAATCCCCGGCACCGGCTTGTAGGCCGAGGGCGCGCAGTAGTCGCGCGCGCTGGTGCTGGCATAGCACGTCTGGTTGTTATCGATCCGGTAGTCGACGTAGTTGGCCACGTACAGGTCCAGAAAGCCGTCGCGATCGTAGTCGACGAAGGTCGCGCTGGATCCCCAGCGGCCGTCGCCCGCCACGCCCGCCTGCCGGGTTACATCGGTGAACGTGCCGTCGCAGTTGTTGCGGAACAGCTGATTGGGCGCGCCGAAATGCGTGATGAAGACGTCGGGGCATCCATCGTTGTTGTAATCGCCGATGGCGATCCCCATCCCGTAACCGTGTGAGCACAGCCTGGAGGCTTCGGTGACATCGGTGTACTTAAGCTCGCGCGTGCCGTCCGGATGCACGACCAGGTCGTTGCGGAACAGGCGCGCGCTGCACGACTCGTTCGCCGCCTTAAGGTCGGCCCCGGGGCCGAGCGCACCGCCCTGCAGCACCAGGATATCGAGCTTGCCGTCTCCGTTGTAGTCGAACACCGCCACGCCCGAGCCGATGATCTCCGGATAGTAGAACTGGCCGGTGCGTCCGTTGACGTGCTGGAAACGCACCCCGCTCGATTCGGTGGCGTCGACGAACAGCTCCGGCGCTGGCATCGCCTCCTCAGCGTGATGGGGAGGGTTCTTGTCCGGGGTACAGGCGCACAGGGCTGCCGCGGCGAAGACGAAGACGAGCGGGCATCGGGACATGTCGACCCTGCAAATACCACAGAATCGCCGATGCCTCCACTGGACCAAGGTCGAATCGGCGGGAGGCCGGAATCGATTCTCCGATGAAGGCCTTACTGCATTGCAATATCGGATTGCGGCTCGCATCGCAGCGTGATGAGAATAAGATCCGGTCACCCCGTCCCAGCCGCTTCCGCCGCGAGCTGGCCATGGTGCCACCTGCGCGCGGTCCAATAAAGAGCGGCTCGACACCCGTGCTTCGTGCGCCGTGTCGACGGGAGGAGGAGCACCGGTGCTAAACAGTTGGACGCTGTTCGCCTTTTCCACGGGCTACGTCGCGATTCTGTTCGCGGTGGCTTACGCGGGCGACCGTCGCGCCCGCACCCAGGGGCCTCCCGCACGCAAGCCCTGGGTCTACAGCCTGGCCCTGTGCGTTTACTGCACCTCCTGGACCTTCTACGGGGCGGTCGGGCGCGCCGCCAGCAGCGGTTGGGATTTCCTGCCGATTTATCTGGGCCCCGCGCTGGTGTTCCTGTTCGGCGGGCCGCTGCTGCAGCGGATCATCCGGATCTCCAAGCGCCATAACATCACGTCGATCGCCGACTTCATCGGCGCCCGCTACGGTCGCCACCAGGCGATCGCGATGCTGGTGACCGCGATCGCCGCGGTGGGCGTGCTGCCCTACATCGCGCTGCAGCTCAAGGCGGTGTCGTTCGGATTCGACCTGCCGATGCTGGCGGCGGCAGGCGCGCCCCACCGGGTGGACAGTGCGTTGACGATCGCGCTGATGCTGGCGGCGTTCGCCATCCTGTTCGGCACGCGCGACCTGGTGAGCACGGAGAACCACCACGGGATGGTGCTGGCGATCGCGTTCGAGTCGCTGGTCAAGCTGGCCGCGTTCCTGGCAGTGGGGCTGTACGCCGTGTATGGGCTTCAAAACGGAATCGGCGAAGCGTACCGACACGCTCTGGCGCTGCCGCAGGTGATGAGCCGCTTGGATGAGACGTCGTGGCGAATCGGTTTCGTGTCGCAGACGGTGCTTGCGGCCATCGCGATCGTCTGCCTGCCCCGCCAGTTCCATGTGGCCGTGGTCGAGAACACGGTGCTGTCGGATTTGCGCACCTCGCGCTGGGTGTTCCCCGCCTACCTGGCGATCATCAGCTTCTTCGTGCTGCCGATCGCGGCCAGCGGCCTGGAGCAGTTCGCCGGACTTTCGATCCCGGCCGACACGTTCGTGCTCGCGCTACCGCTCGCCGGCAATCATCCGCTGCTGGCGCTGGGCGCCTACCTGGGCGGGTTCTCGGCTGCCACCGGCATGGTCATCGTGGAAACGATCGCTCTTTCCACGATGATCTGCAATGAGATCGTCATGCCGCTGCTGCTGCGGTCCAACCGTCTGGGACGCCTTCCGGGCCAGGACCTGTCCGGGCTGATCAAGCTGGTGCGGCGCGTGGCGATCGTGGTGATCATCGGCCTGGCGTACGGATACTTCCGTCTGTTCACCGGGCCGGGCACGCTGGCGCAGATCGGGCTGCTGTCGTTCGCCGCGGTCGCTCAGTTTGCCCCGAGCCTTTTCGGCGGCGTTCTCTGGAGTGGCGTGCGCTATCGCGCGGTGGTGACCAGCCTGGTCGTGGGCTTCGCGGTCTGGGCCTACACGCTGCTGATGCCCGCCTTGTTGCTCGCCAGCGGCAGCCACCTCAGAATCCTGCGCGACGGACCGTTCGGCATCGGCTGGCTGCGGCCGGAAGCGCTGTTCGGCAGGTCCGCGATGGATCCGCTGACGCAGGGCGTGTTCTGGAGCCTGACGCTCAACCTGGCGGTCTATGTCGCGGTGTCGCTGTTAAGGTCGCCGGGACTGCGGGAGCGGCTTCAAGCCGCCAAGTTTATGGACGACGCGGTGGGCGCCGGCACACCCAAGCGCAGCCTGCCCCGCACTCTGGCCACGGTGGGCGATCTGCAGGAGCTGGTCGAGCGCTTTCTCGGGCCCGAGCGAACCACCGCGTCGTTTGCCGATTACGCCAGCCGGGTCGGGCGGCCCGCGCTGGAACGCGCCGATCAGGCCGATCCGGAATTCGCGCGCTTCGTCGAGCACCTGCTGGCCGGCGTGCTCGGCACTTCGAGCGCACGCCTCGTGCTCGGAACCACGCTGCGCGGCCGCGACATGCAGCCCGAGGATGTGGTCCAGCTGCTGGACGAGACCTCACACGCGATCCAGTTCAACCGGGAGCTGTTGCGCGCTGCCCTCGAAAATCTGTCTCAGGGGGTGAGCGTCGTGGACGTCGACCTGTGCCTGGTGGCCTGGAATCAGCGATATCAACAGATGTTCGATTATCCGGCCGGCATGGTGGCGGTGGGCCGGCCGATCGAGGAGCTGATCCGCTACAACGCCACGCGCGGCTGGGTCGTGACACCGGATGTCGATGCGGCGGTCGCGCGTCGCCTGGCGTACATGCGGGCCGGCAAAGCCTATTCTCACGAGCGCGAGCTTCCGAATGGTACGGTCCTGGAGATTCTCGGCAATCCGATGCCGGGCGGCGGATTCGTGACCAGCTATTCGGACGTCACCGCGTACAAGCGCGCCCAGCGCGCGCTGCAGGAGGCCAACGAGACGCTGGAGTTCCGGGTCGTGCAGCGCACCGTCGAGCTGACCGAACTGAACGGCGAACTGGCCATGGCCAAGATTTCGGCCGACCGGGCCAACCATGCGAAGACGCGCTTTCTGGCGGCGGCCTCGCACGACCTGGTCCAGCCATTGACGGCTGCGCGCCTGTTCATCTCTTCGGTGGACCGGACTCGGCTTGCGCCGTCCAGCGCCGCATTGGTGGGACAGGCCGAGACGGCGCTGGTCGCGGCCGAGAACCTGCTGGGCGGCTTGCTCGATATCTCCCGCCTGGACGCGGGCGCTCAAGAGGCCCACCTCGAACACTTCCCGCTCGCTCAAGTCGTCAGGCCCCTGGCGGCCGAGTTCTCGGTGATCGCGCGCGACCGCGGGTTGCAGCTGCGCACCGCCAATTACGAGCACGTGGTGCACTCGGACCCGCAGTTGCTGCGGCGCGTGCTGCAGAACTTCCTGTCCAATGCGATGCGCTACACGCGGCGCGGCAGCGTGCTGCTGGGGTGCCGGCGTCGAGGCGGTGCGCTCAGCATCGAGGTGTGGGACTCCGGTCGCGGCATTCCGGCGGAAAAGCAACGCGAAATCTTCGAGGAATTCCGCCGCCTGGACGATTATGACGACGCACAGGATCGCGGTCTCGGTCTGGGCCTGGCGATCGCCGACCGGATCGCGAAGATGCTCGCACACCCGCTGTCGGTGCGTTCGTGGCCGGGTCGCGGCAGCGTGTTCACGATCTGCGTGCCGATCGGCGACAAGGCCGCGGTTTCGCTGCCCCGCCCGGCCGTCCCCGACCTTGCAGAGAACCGGTTTGCGGGCCGGCGCGTGCTTTGCATCGAGAACGAGCCCGCGGTTCTGGACGGCATCAAAGCGCTGCTGTCCAGCTGGGGTTGCGACACGGTGGCGGTGCGCGACCGCGAGTCGGCGCTGAGCTGGGTGCGCACAGGCGAAGCGGTTCCGGACGTGATGCTGGTCGACTATCACCTCGATCGCGGCCAAAGCGGGCTCGACCTGGCCGAGGAGATGCAGGGACTGTGGGGCAGCCGGTTGCCCAGCATCGTGATCACCGCCGATCACACCCAGAGCGCGCAGAGCGCGGCCAGTGCGCGCGGCTGCCAGATTCTGCGCAAGCCGATCAAGCCGGCCGCGCTGCGAGCGGTGATGAACAGCTTGCTGGCCTAGTTGTCGTCGTCCAGTGCGTCGATCTCCGGCCGCTCGTCCGTCTGCATCAGGCGCTGGGCAAGGACCGCGGCCTGGGTCCGGCGTTCGATTCCAAGCTTGCGCAGGATTCCGGTGATATGGGCCTTCACGGTCGCTTCCGTGATGGCCAGGTGACCCGCGATGTACTTGTTGCTCTGACCTTCTGCCAGCATGACCAGCACCTTGAGCTGCTGGGGCGTCAGGGTCGACAGCCTGCGTGCGAACTCGCGATCCTGTTCCTCCGCCTTGGTGCGGTGTTCGGCCAGGTGCGGCGCGGAAATTCCGCCGTCCAGGACCGTGCGGAGCGACTCGCCGATGGTCTCGATGCTGGCCGACTTCGGAATGAACCCGGACGCGCCGAAATCCAGGGTCCTCTGCACGATGCACGGATCCTCCGACGCCGAAACGACGACGATCGGAACCGTGGGACGCTCCGTTCTCAGGTGCAGCAGCGACGACAGTCCCTTGGCTCCCGGCATGCGCAGGTCCAGCAGGATCATGTCCGACTCCGGATGTTCGGCGATCGCGACCTGCAGCGCCTCCAGCGACGACACCTCGATCACCTGGGCCCCGGGTATCTGGCGGCCGACGACCTCCCTGAGGGCGGCGCGAAACAACGGGTGATCGTCCGCAATGATCAGCTTCGGTTGCGACATGCCGTGCCTCCCCTCGGCGATTCTAGCGTCGCGTTCACGCGGGCGATATTCGACCATCGTCGTATGGCGCGGGTCAGCGCCTCGGCGCTACCGCAGTGGCTCGAACTGGGCGAAGAACTGGCCGGTACCATTCGATGATTCGGAATCCAGATAGAGGGCGGCCAGCTTCAGGCGACCGGCTGCCTGCAGCTCCGGCCCTTCGATCATCGAACGAAAGCTCTCGCCGCCCAGGAGTCGATGCGGCAGCGTGATATACAGGCGTGACAGCACGGCGTCGCGCAGCATCGTCTCGAGCATGCGCGGTCCGGCCAGCAGGAACGCGCTTCGGAAGCCCTTTTGTGCCAGCGCGTCGACCAGTGGCCTGCCCTCGACGTACGAACCGGCGCCGGCTGTGACGACCTCGTAGCCTTCCCGCTCGAGACGGCGCCGCCTCGCCGGGTCGGTCAGGCTTCCGGTTGCGATGAAGACCTGCTGGCCATGCCGGCCGACCGAGTCGGGCACCGGAAAATCCAGACTGGCGCTGGCAATGCAAATGGCCGGCTGCGGACGCAAGCCATTGATCTGTCGCCACTGCGCAAGATCATCATGACCCGGCACCGAGCCGACCTGCAGGACGTCGTCCAGGCGTTTCTGAGCGATTGCGCGCAGGTATCCGCCGTGCGTGACCAGACAATCGGCTTGAGCGTGCAATTCGAGCAACAGGCGCAAGTCGCTGTGGCTCGTCAGCGACTGCGGCAGACGGCTCTCACCGCTCGCGGCGTCGCGCAGTGCAATCCGCCCGTCCAGGCTGGTGACGAAGTTGGCATACGCAAAGGGCAGTCCGGGCCGGCCCAGCGTATGGAGCCGATGGGCCAGGTACAGGCCTCGAAGCGAGGTCTGGCCCGTGTCCGGATAGAGCTGCAGAAGGTCCGATGCCACGCTCTGATTTTACCGTGGCACCCCGATGCCGAACGCTCAGCGTCTCGCAACCGTCTACGAAGCCTGAGCCTCCAGGCACTGCGCCAACGCCTCCCGCAGCTCGCGCAACTTGGGCGGTTTGCTCAGGACACGATCCACATGGGGCGGAATGTCCCCACCGGCCACCAGTCGCTGCCCCCATCCGGTCAACAGCAGCACGACCGTTCCCGGAGCAGCGGTCTTCACCTCGCTGGAGACTCTACGCCCGTCGACGTAGGGCATGCCCAGATCCGTGATCACGACCGGGAACGGATTGCCTTGTGCGTGCGCCTCGAGGAACGCATCGATTCCCGCCTGGCCGCCATCCGCCGTCGTCACGCCGTGACCCTCCGCCTCCAGCGTATCGCGCAGTGATTTGAGCACGAGCGGATCGTCATCCACGACCAGGATACGAACCGGCGCCACCGCGCGAGGCATGACTGGCATCAGGGTACCGCCGGCGAGCGTCATCGGTATCGCGAAGCTGAGGCGGATGGTGGTGCCTTTGCCGACTTCACTGTCGATATCGATGTCCGCGCTGTGACGCTGCATCGCGCCGTACACCATCGCGAGTCCGAGCCCGGTGCCACGCTCGCCCTTGGTCGTGAAAAAAGGCTCCAGACATCTGCGCCGCGTGTCCTCGTCCATTCCGATCCCGCTGTCGATGACTTCGACCTGAACGAATCTGCGAATCGGAGCGTCCTCGGACGGCAGTCCTTCCTGCTGGGCGACTCTCGTCCGCAACGTCAGCGGGCCGCCGTTGGGCATGGCATCGACGGCATTGAAGATCAGGTTGGTCAGCGCCTCCCGGATTTCGTTGTCGGCGCCCATGATCGCCGGCAGGTCCGGCGCCAGCTCGGTGCGCATCTCGATCGCAATGCCGCGCTGTTGTGCCATGTCGCTCCAGTTGGCGCGCGTCAGGTCCACGACCTGATGCACCACGCGATTCATGTCGACCGGAACCAGCATTACCTGCGGTTCGCGCTGACGATAGAACTCGCGCATGCGCGCAACGGTTTGCGCCACGTCGTCGATGGCACGCTGGATGGTTTCGAGGTGACTGCGCGCGCGCGGACTGAGCCCGGGCTCCCGGTCCAGCAGCGATTCGGTGTAAAGGGCCACAGGAGAAATTGCATTGTTGATATCGTGCGCGATGCCGCTCGCCATCTGGCCGAGCGCCAGCAGACGCTCCTGCTGCAGGACGGCCTTCTGCGTCTGACGCAGATCCTCGTACGCTTGTTGCAGGGCACCGTAGAGCTGGGCTTGGTGGGTTGCCAATGCGACGTGCTCGCTCACCTGCCGCAGAAATTCGCATTCGCCGCTGGTGAAGCTGTGCGCCTGCCGGCGTGCAGCGATCAGGACGCCGAACACCTTGCTTTCGACCAGCAGGGGCGCCGCCACCATCGCACTCAGGCCGCCTCGTACCAACCTCTGGGGAAAGGGGAACGGGACTTGACCGATGTCCGGCTCGTAAACCAGCCGCCCGCCGACGCAACGCGACAGTCCATTCGGATCGATCTCGACACGAGACTGCTCCGTCAACGCAAGGTCCATCGCCGTCGCTTCGCTTTCCGAGCCCACGCTGGTGACGATCAGGCATCTTTCGGCCGGGTCGTGCAGGCAGATGCAACAGAAATCCACCGGCAGGTTCTCTTCCAGCGTTCGGATGACGACCTGAAAGATGCTTTGAAAGTCCTGGCGCTCGCCGATGGCCCGGGTAATCTGCTGCAACAGATTCAGCCGCGCCAGTTGGGCCTGTACCCGGGCTTCTGCGAGCTTGCGCTCCGTGGTGTCCCGAGCAATCTTGGATGCGCCGATGATCCGGCCCTGGCTGTCCCGGATCGGGGAGATCGTGACGGAAACATCCACTCTGCGGCCATCTTTCCGGATGCGCACCGTCTCGAAATGGTCGGTCGCCTCGCCCCGTGCAATTCGAGCCAGAATGATCGGTTCCTCGTCCGAACGTTCCGGCGGGATCAGCATGGCCATCGGCCTGCCCACGGCCTCCTGCGCGGAATAACCGAACAGCCGTTCGGCGCCCGGGTTCCAGCTGGTGATGATGCCATCCAGATCCTTACTGGCAATCGCATCGTCGGAATATTCAATGATGGCGGCCAGACGCGCATTCATCTCAACCGCCCTTTCAAGCTGCGCGGTGCGGTCCTGGACCCGCACCTCGAGCTCATCCTTGGCGTCACGCAAGGCCAGCTCGGCACGGGTTCGACCAGCGAAATCCCGGCGGATGGCGACCAGCGCCAGTCCGACGATCCCGCACCCGAGCAAACCGGCTCCGATAATCACCGCTTGAGTCGTCGCCGCGCTGCGTTCGGCCTGTCGTTCGCGCTCCTTGAGCAAGGAGGTCTCGATGCCCTTCATCTGGTTGATAAGCTCGCGGATTTGATCATGAAACCGCTTGCCCTTTCCGGTCAGAATCTCGCCTTGCGCGGCTGCAAAGCCCTGGCTTTTCCGCAGTTCGATCACTGAGCGCATTTCCGCAAGTCGATCGCCCATCAGCGGCACCGCAGCGTCGAGCCGCTGCTGTTGGGCACGGTTATCCGCCGTCAGTTCACGCAGCCGCCGCTCCTGGACTTCAACCGTCTGAGCGGCCTGGCGGTAGGGTTCCAGATAGCTCTCGTCGCCGGTGATGACATAGCCGCGCTCCGCGGTCTCGGAGTCGGTTGCCGCGGCCAGCAGCAAGTCGAGGCGGTCGAGAACGTCTTGCGTGTGCTCAACCCACGCCGAATTCTCGTTCAGACGTACGACACTCAAATAGGAGATCACACCGGAGACACCCAGACAGGCGAGCGCAAATGCAAAGCCGATGCCTACCTTGCGCTCGGCGGATGCCAGCTCTCGGCCGGCGGGCTTGGCTGTCATGTCGCCGGCAAGGTGAAGTAGAACGTTGCCCCCTCGTCCACCTCCGCCTCGGCCCAGATGCGTCCGCCGTGTCGGCGGATCACGCGCTGAACGATCGACAGGCCCACGCCGGTACCCTCGAACTCCCCGGATCCGTGCAGTCGATGGAACGGGTCGAAGAGCCTCTGCATGTGGCGCATGTCGAATCCGGCGCCGTTGTCGCGGATGAAATATATGTTTTCACCCGTCTTCTGGTCACAACCCACTTCCACCACTGCCTCTCTTTTCTTGCGCGTGAACTTGAAGGCGTTGGACAGCAAATTGACGAACACCTGCTTGAGCAACGCCGGATCGCCGACGCAGTCTGGCAGGTCCTTGACTCGAACGTCGATCTGTCGCTCTCCGTGCTCTTTGCCCAGTTCGACCACCACTTCGCGCACCAGGGCCGACACGTCGACGGGCTGCTTGGACAGTGGCTGGCGGCCCAGGCGCGCGAATGCCAGCAAATCGCCGATCAGGGTTGCCATCTGCTGGCTGCTCTCGCGCACCGCCTTGAACAAGCGCCTGCCCGAATCGTCGAGCTTGTCGCCGAGCTCCTCTTCGATGATCTGGCAACAGCCGTCGATTGCCCGAAGCGGGGCGCGAAGATCATGAGAGACCGAAAAAGAGAAGGCCTCGAGATCCTTGTTGGCGGCTTCAAGTTCGGCGGCGTGCTCGCGCAGGCGCTGCCCCAGTTCTGCATTTTCCGAGCGCAGTCGCTTCATCGCCAGCGCCCGTGAAAGCACCGGCAGGATCACCTTCAGCTTGAAGGGCTTCAGGATGTAGTCGAGCGCTCCCGTTTTCATCGCTTCCACGGCGGTGGTAATGGTGCCCTCGCCGGTCATGATGATGCCGACGAGGTCGGGATCCATTGCCACTGCCGCCTGCAGCAAAGCGATGCCATCCATCTCCGGCATCATCAGGTCGGCGAGGAGCAGGTCGAACTTCGTGCCATGCAAAGCGGTCAGCGCGGCCCGGCCCGAAGCGAAGCCTGTGGTCTCATAGCCTTCATCGCGCAACGTGTCGCAAAGCGCTTGCAACAGCACCACTTCGTCGTCCACGATCAGCAATCGCGGTGGCCTGGTCATCGCTTCCTGTTTCGCCTGGATCAGTCTCCGGCAGCCCGCGCTGGGGCGCTCGTCTGAGAGCACTGCGGGAAATTCAGTCCGCACTCGTCGGACCTGAGGTCCGATTTGTCCTGCAAGTTCAGGCGCTTGGCGCACTCGCACGGCGATCGGATGCAGTGACGGAGCAGAGCTTACCGGCGGGGACGGACTCGTCAATAGGCCCGTGCTGCCTCTGCAGGCCGTTGGCATCGCGCCACGCGGCCTGGCCTGGAGGACTTGGAGCTAGGCGATCCGGTTTCCGTTGAGTAGCGCGACGTCTTCGTCTTCCGCCGGCGAGCCGACCAGGGCACGCGGAAGCTGGTTCCTCGGTTTGACGCCGAGGTCCCGCAGCATCTCGGCCTGGCGAATGGCGTTGCCTTTGCCGCGATAGAGTTTCTGCTCGGCGAATGCGTACGCAGACTGTGCGCTCTTCAGTCGTTCGCCAACGGTTCTGAGGTCTTCTACAAAGGCGACCAGTTTGTCATATAGCTCGCCGCCTCGTCCAGCGATTTCCCGGGCATTGCGGCTCTGTGCCTCCTGTCGCCACAGGTGCGCCACGGTTCGAACCACGAACAGCAGTGTCGATGGGCTCACCAGAAGGACGTTGCGCTGCCACGCGTCCATGAAGAGTTCGCGGTCATTCGTCACGGCCAGCATGAAAGCCGGCTCGATCGGCACGAACATCAGCACGAAGTCGAGCGAATTCAGCGCGTAGATGGTCTGGTACTTCTTCTCCGACAGCGCTTTCAGGTGCGTCCGAATCGAATCGAGATGCTGTCGAAGCGCCACTTGCCGTTCGGGGTCGGTTCCCGCCGAGGCGAAGCGTTCATACGCGACCAGCGAGACCTTCGAATCGACGACAAGATGCCTCGTTTCGGGAAGATTGATGACGACATCCGGCTGCTGCCGTTCGCCGTCCGCCGCCATCGGCCCCTCGTGGGCGACATAGTCGTCACCCGGGCGAAGGCCGGAGGCTTCCAGGATGCGCTCCAGAATGAGCTCGCCCCAGGTGCCCTGTGTCTTCGATGAACCCTTCAGGGCAGAGGTCAGATTCTTCGCGTCCTCGCTGAGCATCTGATTCAGCTCCAGCAATTGCCGAACCTGCTCCGACAGAGCTGTGCGGTCCTTGCCTTCCTGGACGGACGCCTCCTCGACCCTCTTCTGGAATTCCGTGATCTTCGTTCGCAACGGATCGAGCAACAGGCCGAGATTGGCCTGATTCTGTTCGGTGAAGCGCTTCGATTTCTCTTCGAGAATGCCGGTCGCAAGAGACTCGAACTGCGCGGTCAGCGCTTCCTTCGCATCCGTCAGAAACTGAAGCTTCCCGGACGCGGATCGCTGTTCGGCCTCGTACCGTTCCTCGAGGCCTCTGAGATCCCTGGCCAGTCGAATGCTCTCGGACTCGACCTCTTCGCGTCGCTTGCGCTCTTCCTGGCCCTGCGCGGCGTTCATTTCCAGATTAATCCGGGTGGCCTGGAGCTCTGCAGCGAGCTGCGCGATCTCGCGTCCGGCCGTCTCACGGGTGTCTGCGAGCGTCCTGTGCGTCAGCTCGGCGCTCGCCCGAGTCTCGGCAAGTTGTCGCTCCAGCTCGGGAATCCGGGACGCGCGTTCGTCGAGCTGAGCCTTCAGGTTCTTCACCGAGGTGAGCTCTGTCGTCAATCTCTCCTCGTTCGCCTTCGCCTCGGCCCGCTCTGTCCGCAGTTGGGCCTGGGTGCTCTCTGCCTGCCGGGCGCGAAGGCTTGCCGCGTTCAGTTCGACGCTGGCCGCGGCGCGCGCCTGAGCGACCGCTCCGTCGATCATGGCCTTTTCCCGCCCGCGCAAGACCAGCCAGGCCGGTAAGCCCCCGAGCAAAATGCCCGTCAGGAACACACCTAGTGAAACATACAAGTCAAAATGCGTCATGGACGAAATCCCCCGTATAGACGATCTGCAGGTCGAGCGGGCGTCGCTGAATGCCTGGAACTGTCGTTTGGCCGGTTAGAAGGTTTCTGCTGCGCGCGCGGTGCTGCCCTGGCATGCAATGGCCATCGAGTGGAACGGATAAGGGAGCGGTCACACACCCTTCTGGCTGCCCTCGCCCACCGGCGCTGCTGCTTGGACAAGACGCAGATGCGACCGACGGCCCGCCAAGCTTCCTCCTTGGCGAGTTCGAAGAAGGCCGTTAGTGCAGGCGAATTTCTCGATTAATCGAGCGACCGCGCTTCAAGGGGACAGTACACCTCACTCGTCGCCCAGTGCCCGCCAGAGAGCTCCGCCGATTGATCCGCCCAGGAGCGGCGCAAGCCAGAACAGCGACAGTTGGCCCAGCGCGCCGTTGGTCGCGCTGAACGCCAACGTAGGCGAGCATCTTGTTCGCCGGGAACCGATCCTGGACCATGTCACCTGTGAAACGCCTCTTGCCCGACGAAATGATTCAGCGATTGCTTCCAGGGTTCGTGATCTTGTGCGTCGCCTGTATCGGCGGGGCTCTTAGTCTGGTCGCTTCTGCCCTTTCAATTCGGTGGCTTCACCGCATGGGTTCAGCCATCGGTGTCGTGGGCGCGATTGTCTTCGTCCTGCATGTATGGTGGCGCTGGTACGTTGGCGGCTCGGAGTCTGGATCGGCGTCAGAAACGCAGCACAATGAGCGCTCGCCCCATTGACCCGCCTTCACGCCGACGCGCCTCGTGAGTCATAGCGGCGGCATCCTGTCGTCAATCCCGACCTGCGCTTCGAGCAGCATTGCGAAGGTGTTGCCGCGGCGCTGCGCGTGAGCGTGCCGACAGATATCAAGGCATTTGCCGCAGACGTAACCCGCGCCGTGCAGGTCGGCATCTGATCGCCAGGCGAAGATCCGATCGCGAGGCGCACTCGAGACGATCCGCTCCAAGCGCATCTCATCTGCGCGCGCTGTTGCTAAACGCCGTCTGTCGGTAACGATTCCTATGCAGGGGTAAACGATTCCTACTGGATTGGTAAACGGTTCTTATTTACTTATCACCTGACGGCGGCATAACATCCTGATCACTCACATGTGGGATGGGCGTGATCAAGTGATCTCCATTCGGATAACAGATTTGCGCGAACAAGATCGCCCGTCTCTCTTATCTCAATTGAGCCATTGATCTTTTACCAACCGAAAATTGACGATGTCATGACTCATGAGCGCTATAAATAAACCAGGTTGGTCATTCAAGTGGTGTACCCGGGTTGCCCGGCGTCATGGCTCGGAATCATCGTTCCGGGCTGTCTCCCACCTGTTGATGTTGCTCTGCGCGATGTACGGTCTTTCGGAGTCTGCGTGGGCCGTACCGAGTTACGCGCGTCAGACGGGCTACGCCTGCGTCAAGTGCCACGTCGGAGGGTTCGGTCCGCAGCTGACTCCCTACGGCATCAAATTCAAGATCTCCGCGTACACGGAGAGCGACCACAAGGGATTGAAGATTCCGGTCGCTGCGATGGTGATGACGGGTTTCAGCCATACGCTGACCGATCAGGCGACGCCCCCGACTCCGCACACCAACGTCAACGACAACTTCGAGCTGGACCAGGTTTCCGGGTTCCTGGCCGGCAGAATCACCGACGACCTCGGAGTTTTTTCACAAATGACGTACGACGGCGTTGGAAAGGGGACGGCGATCGACAACGTCGACATCAGACTCGCGCATGATTTTGTGATCGCCAAAACGGACGCAATTCTCGGTCTTTCGCTGAACAACAATCCCGGCGTTCAAGATCCCGGCAATACGCAGCCGGCGTGGTACTTCCCATACATCGGTACGGCCCTGGTGGCAGGCACCGGCGACTTTGGCACCCTGCTCAACGGCGGGCTCTCCCAGGCCGTCACCGGACTGTCGGCCTACGCGTTTATCGACGACTCGATCTATGCCGAGATCGGGACCTACCGTGCCCTGTCACCCGCAATGCAGATCAAGTTCGGACTCGGAGCCGGCAACGATATCGGACGCGTCGACGACTCAATCTACTGGCGGCTGAACTACATCAAGGACCTGAACACGCAGGCATTTTCCGCTGGACTGGTCGGATTCAACGCCAGCATCCAACCGGAGCGGATTGACGGTGGCCCGGTCAACAGGTTCCGGGATGTCGGCGTCGACGCCTGGTACGAGTATCTGGGTAACGGGCTTCATAACTTTGCGGCATACGCCAGCTTCATCCGCGAGGACCAGACCCGCGGCGATCTTTTCGCCAACATGGCGGCTGACAATCTGCACGGACGCCTGTACGAGTTCCGCTTGAACACCTCGTATTACTACCAGCATACGTACGGGGCGACGATCGGTCGCTTTTCAACCCGGGGCACTCCGGATGCGACGCTGTACGGGCCGACCGGCAGCCCGGACACTTCGGGAACCGTCCTGCAGATCGACTGGACGCCTTGGGGCAAGGAAAACTCGTGGGGCCGCCCATATGCCAACGCCCGTCTTGGCCTGCAGTACACGATCTACGACAAGTTCGACGGCGCGAGCAGCAACTACGATGGAGCCGGCCGCAACGCAAGCGACAACAACACGCTGTACCTGTTCCTCTGGATGGCCATATAGCAATGGGAAGTTCTGACTGAAAATCGCCTGGCTTGAAGCGGCCGGCCCATGCTACGCGCCCGGCGTGTGCTCCCCGGGCCAGGGGTGCTCGGACTTGCCATTGAAGATCGCGTCCGGCTCGGCTGGCCCGAGGGTCCAGTCGCCGCGTGCGATCTCGGCTTCGAGCTGGCCAGGCGCCCAGCCCGAGTGGCCGATGAAGATCCGCAGGCCGTCCATCGGCTTGTCCCGGCCGAGCAACTCGAGCAGCAATTCCCGGTTCGCGCTGACGTAGACGCCGTCAACGGCCTGGATCGCATGTTCGCGCGGCTTATCGGTGCGAAAAAGAAACCACACGGACTCGATTTCGACGGGGCCACCGAAGTACAGCTTGTCGTGCAGTTGCGCGAGGCGTTCCAGATCGGGAAACAGACGCGAGACGCCAATCTTCGTGGGCCTGTTGATGATGACGCCGGCGGGAGCAGAACCGAGGTTGTTCATCACCAGAACAACCGAGTCTTTAAAATGAGGATCGCGCAGTTCGGCGCGGGCGACGATGAGGATTGCGCTTAACGGCTTCGCGTCGTCGGCGGATGTCGGCCACGACGTCCCGAACAGAAGCAGGCATGCGCAGACGGCTCGGGTCGCGTCCCGCAAGCGCTGAAGGCACAGACCGCTTCTCACTGGCCGACACTCGCTTCCGTGTCAGTTCGCGCGGTGTATCCGACCGCTTGCGGGCTATTTTCTCAGCTTCAGCGGATTTCTGGAAGTGTCAAACGCCCGCAGCGCCAGCGCTTCCGAGGCAGACGGGTTAGCGCTTGATATGCGAAATCTTCGTTCCTTCGATGCTCAGACTGGCCATCAGTCCCTGCTGGCCGAAGATAAAGGCATAAGCGTCGTCCCTGAGCGTCGTCGATGACAGATTCTTGGCAACGCCTTCGTTGACCAAAACCACCGTCGGCCCCACTCCAATTTCCCAGCCTCTCGATTTCTGCAGATACGACCTGGCCCTTTCGTTCATCAGGAACACGACGTACCCATAGGATTCTCCACCCGCCTGCAGACCCCAGGACCCGGTGATCGAGTTGTAGTAGTCGATGGCTTTCGGGCCCTCCAGCAACACACCTTCGCCGTAACCGCCTCCGAATATCAGCCCTGCCCTGACGATGTTGGGGAAGACCAGCGCCGCTTTGGCGATCTTGCCGATCTTGGCCGCCGTTTCGTTGGTTCTGTACAGCGTCTGCAGCGCCTGCGCAGCGCTGCGGTTAAGATCTTCCGCCGTTGCGGCATACGCAGCGTTGCCGAGTAGGCCCGTCGAACAGACGGTCGCGGAGGCGGCAGTGACGGCAAGAACGTGGCGTCGACTGAAATTCATTTGAGTCTCCTTTATGGTTTGCCGATCAATCCGGCAGGAACTTTCCATCAGAATCCCGGCGTTGGGGAGCGCTCTGGATTTCAGGGAGCGAACGGAAGGTTGAGGCGATCGAAGGCGATGCAGTGTGCCTTCACTCGAACGACATCGCCCGGTCCCGCGAAAGGGCTGCAAGCGATCTTGGTTTCTGCTGCGTTCCACTATAGGGCCGCGGCAAGAAGAGGGAAACGCAATTTCGCCCGTGAATTTGGTAAGCCGTTGAGACGCGAGAGACCGCGACAACCTTGCTGATATAGCGGGCGCCCACGGAGGATTTCATATGCGATCCGACATCGTTCCAGGCAGCAGATGAAAAACCATTTCAAGGAACTACTGGTATCCGGCAAAACCGCCATCGGCACAATCGTTCAACTGCCCAGCCCGCCCGTGGTCGAAATCCTGGCGCAGGCCGGGTTCGACTGGCTGCTGATCGACACGGAACATGGCCCGATCGACACGGAGAAGCTCCAGGCAATGATTCGCGCCACGAGCGAAACACAAGCCGCACCCATCGTGCGTCTTGCCGGCAACCTCGACTGGCTGGCGAAGCGCTCGCTCGACGCCGGCGCGCTGGGCGTGATGATGCCTGGCGTGAACTCTGCCGAAGAGGCGCTGGCTGCGGTACGCGCGGTTCGCTATCCGCCGGGAGGCAACCGCGGCTTCGGCCCGACGTTTGCGGCTCTGCGATGGGGTCTGACCAGCGCCGAATACGCGCAGCAGGCCAACGAAGCGGTGATGGCGATTGTGCAGATCGAGCATGTCGACGCCGTCGCGCGAATCGACCAGATCCTTGCCGTGCCCGGCATCGACCTTGCGCTGATCGGCCCCTACGACCTGTCGGGATCGATGGGTCTGCTCGGACAGGTGGGACACTCAGACGTTCAGGCCGCGATCGATCAAGTCCTGAAAGCGGCCAAGAAGGCGGGAGTTCCCGTCGGAATCTTCGGCACCGCTGCCGACGAGATCAACCGATACATCTTGCAGGGCTTTCAGGCGATTCTGGTCGGCGTCGACGTCGCGTTCCTCGCCGCAGGCGCCACAGGCCTGCTGAGCCAGATCAAGCGTTGACTCGTGCCGCACCTCGCAACCCAGTCAATGCGCGGCGCCGGTCACGCATCGGAACTGAACCTGGGCGGATGTAACCGTGCCAAAGCCGCCCGCGCCCGAGTCGGTGGCGCCGATTGTCTCCAACTGCTTGCCCAGTCCGTTGCAATACTCGAGCGCTCTCTGCAGCGCCTTGGCTCTGTGCTCCGGGCCCGACCTCAAACCCATCTGGTCATGGCTCGCCACGGAGTATGTGTCCTGCCCGGTCGGAACCACGTCCGTGACGGAGGTGCATGCCACGACCGCCGCGCCCATGGCGGCGGCGAAAACCGCTGTCACCCGCCTCATCGTGCCACCTCCTGCTCCACAGCCGGCCACCCCGCAAACGCGAAGCGATCCGCTTACTTTCGACTGGAACCCCGTGCCCCTGTTGATTCACGCGTCGCTTGCTCGGCCACGGTATATATGGACTCCGGTGTCGCCTCGAGTCTCTCCTTCGGAATAGGCTGATTGCTGGCGTCGGAGAGTCCATAGGTGCCTTCCGAGATCTTTTCCAGTGCCCTCTCGACCTGCGCCAGTCGCTGCACGTTGCGAGCGACCAGGTTGCCGTCGAGTTCCAGCGCCGTCAGCCGCTGTGCATCATCTTCGTACTCTCCTGCCTGGTCCCTTGACTCGGAATTTACCTGTTTCTCTTCCGCCTCTTCGCCCTGAGTTGCCTCCGCCAGCTCGTCGCGCAGTTTCATCAATCGCTGACGTTGTCGCTCAACGAACGCCTTATCGAGTCCCTGTGCTTTGCTGTTCATGAGTCCTCCACCACGACCATCGTCACACCAACCGCGAACGGATCTTGATTTCGTGCGTGAGCGTTCGGTGCACCGGACATTTGTCGGCGATCTCCATCAGTCGGGCCCGCGCAGCTTCCGGCACGTCGCCTTCGATCGAGATCTCGCGGTTGATCTCGTCAATCCTGCCCTCCCTGGTTTCGCAGTCGGCGCAGTCTTCGGCGTGAACCTTACGGTGGGACAGGCGCACGGAAAAACGATCGGCGGCGATCCCCTTGCGTTCCGCATACAGGCGCATCGTCATCGAGGTGCAGGCGCCGAGCGCCGCGAGAAGGTAGTCATAAGGCCCCGGCCCGGCGTCATCGCCCCCGGCTGCGATCGGCTCGTCCGCGATCAACAGATGCCGGCCCGCCCGCGCATACTGGGTCAGACGGCCGGTACCGGTCTCGCTAACCTCGACCACGCCCGGCGGTAACGCCGCGACTTCCTCGGCAACTGGTAAATAGCGCGATGCCCAGGCGGCTACGACATCGGTGGCGTAGATCGCATCCTCCCGCTTGGTCACTAGGTGATCGGCTGTATCCAGCGAGACGAAGCTCTTGGGATGCTGCGCGGCAGTGAAGATCGCGCTCGCATTTTCGATACCCACAACTTCGTCGCCCGGCGCATGGCATACCAGGAGCGCCTTCTTCAGCTTCGCCAGGTCCTCGAGAACTTTCTGTTCCGCAACGTCGTCCAGGAACTGCCTGGAGATCGTGAAGGTGCGGCCTGCCAGACTGACTTGCGCCGTTCCCTTCTCGAGTATCTCGCCCACCTGGGCGGCAAACTGGCGCGTGACGTGGGCAGCGGACGATGGCGCACCGATCGTAACGACGCTCGTGGCCTCGGGCACGCGCGCCGCAGCGGCGAGCATCGCCGTTCCACCCAAGCTGTGTCCGATCAACAGAGACGGCGCCGAATAACTGCCTCGCAAGTAATTCGCTGCCGCCACCAGATCAGCGACGTTGGACGAAAAGTTGGTATTGGCAAACTCCCCCTCGCTGCTGCCGATCCCAGTGAAATCAAAGCGCAGTACGGCAATGCCATGCGAGGTGAGACCTGCGGCAATGCGGGAGGCCGCGAGGATATCCTTGCCACAGGTAAAGCAGTGCGCAAACAGGGCAAAGGCGCGGGGCTTCGACGGCAGGTCCAGGCGGGCCGCCAGACTGCTGCCGTCGGCACCTGGAAATTTGACCTTCCTCAGCTCGAACACGGCAGCCTCCTTCCGAGCAGCCTCAGAAGGCTTTCTGCAGCAGCGCCTCGATGACCGGTGCGCTGGTCGCACCGGTCAAGCGGCCAACCTCTTTTCCACCGTGGAACACGATCAGCGTGCTTTGCTGGACGACATGAAACGCCTTGAGCGTGCCTTTCTGGGAATCGAAGTCGACGCGCAACAGCGACAGCGACTTGAAGCCCGGCCGCTGCACGAGGCCGGACAGCACCTGCTCCTGCGCCTTGCACGTCGTGCACCAGTCGGCATGTATGGCAACCAGGATCGGCCTTCCGTCGGCATTCAGGCGGTCGAAGGTCTTCTGATCGAACGGCTCGCCGATGCGAGCCGACGCCAACGTGCCGAACAGCAGCAGAAACAGTGGGAAAATCCGGCGGGCAAGCATCGTACGGCTCCTTGTCAACGATCGAACCGGGGCGCATTGACGCAGTAATATTGTTAATCGAATAGTATCAGCGACGGCGATTAAATCGTTTCGCTGCAAGGGCAGGAGGCGCCGTATGAGCGACAAATCTGAGCTCGCCGGCCAGACCGTCGTCGTGATCGGCGGCAGCTCGGGCATCGGGCTCGAGACGGCCCGGCGCGCCCGCGCCGAGGGAGCCGACGTGATCCTCACCGCGCGCGACCCGGATCGCCTGCACCGCGTCGGCCTCGAGCTCGAGGCCAGCGTCACCGCCTTCGATGCCACCGACTTCGAACGGCTCGGGAGGTTCTTCGACGAGCTGCCCAGGCCGATCGACCACGTGCTGGTCACGGGCCCCGGTCCCTACTACGCGCTGCTGGCCGAGTTCGACACCGAAGCGGCACGCCGCGACCTGGACGCCCATTTGTTGCTGCGGCTGCAGGTCGCACGGAACGCCGCGAGCAAGGTTCGCCCGGGAGGGACCCTGCTCTTCATGGGCGGCACCGGTGGCCGTCGCACAGCGGTGGGATTCGCGTTGATCTCGGCTCTTACAGCCGCCCTTCCCGCCATGACGAAGAACCTCGCGCTCGAGCTTGCGCCCATCCGCGTGAACCTGATCGCGGCCGGGTTCGTCGACACGCCACTGTCGGCGTCGATCCTTGGCGACCAGCTGGAGGCTCGCCGCGAGCACCTGCGGAGGACGCTACCGATCCGACGCGTCGTCGGCCCGGCCGACATCGCCGCACTGGCGGTCCACCTCATGACGAACACGGCGATCACCGGCGCGACCTTCGACATCGACGGCGGCCAGCAGCTCGTCGAGGGGTGAGCCATCCCGCTGCGCCGTTGCGAGTGGGCAACTGCGGGCGATGGCATTTCAGCGGGTCTTGAGGCGCTGGAGAATTTCCTGAGCGCTTTGCGGCCGCGCGCGCGGGTCGAGTTCGAGGCACTCCCTCGTGAGCGACAGAATCCGCGGCGAGTAGGAGCGCTCCAGGATCTCGATAGCCAGCGGAACCAGGTCCTCGCGGGCACGCGAGGGCGCCTCCTGCGGCGGCTTGGCGCTCATGCAGGCGAGCATGCAGGCGCCTATCCCGTAGACGTCGGTCCAAGCACCTACCGCGCCGTCGCGCTCGTAGGCCTCGGGCGCCGCAAAGCCCGGGGTGAACATCGGGATGACCGAGGCCGAATCGCGCCCCACGATGCGTCGGGCGGCGCCAAAGTCGACCAGCGCGGGCACCCCGTCTGGCTGGAGAATGATGTTCATGGGCTTCAGATCGAGGTGCAAAAGCTTGCGGCCGTGGACCTCGTGCAGGCCGTCGAGCACCCGCGCAAAGATGCCGACGATGAAGTCCTCGGACAGCACAGCGATACGGCCCTGCTCGCGGTGGCTCAGGATATATTTCTCCAGGGAGGTGCCTTCGATGAACTGCATCACCATATAGATCGTCTGGTTGGCGCGTACCAGTTCGAGCACCTGCACGATGTTCGGGTGGTGGATCGCCGCGAGGATCCGTGCCTCCTCAAAAAACGCGGCCAGTCCGTACCGGTAGGCCACGAGGTGCTCGGCCTTGATGTGCGGAACAAGGTCCCCCGGCCGCCGTATGGCCCGGTTCGAGGGCATGTATTCCTTGATCGCCACGCATTCTTCGCTCTGCTCGGAGTACGCGAGATAGACGATCGAGAACCCGCCGCTCGAAAGGGCGTGAAGGATGCGGTATCCACCGATCTCGGCGCCCTCCGGAAGCGGGGCAGAGCTCTGAGGTTTCAATTCGAACCTGCGAATTACGACTGCGCGAGTGGACTGAGTGCCGTGGACGCTGGCCCTATGCGCTCAGGTTATCGAGAAAGGTCGCTGAGGGCACAAAAAACAAGCTGCCAGTGACCGGACGGCTGAAGTCGAGCAGCCGGTCGTAATTGCCGGGCGGCTGCCCGATAAACATGTTTTCCAGCATCCGTTCCGTTATACGGGGAAATCGACTGTAGCCGATAAAGTACGTTCCGAATTCTCCGTGCCCGGGCTTGCCGAAGGGCATGTTGTCCCTCAAAATCTTGACCTCTTTTCCGTTCTCGACGATGATCGTCAGCGCATTGTGCGCGAATGCCGGCTTTTCGGCATCGCTCAGCTCGATGTCCGAAAGCTTCCTGCGTCCGATGATGCGCTCCTGTTCCTCCACCGGGAGGGCATCCCACCCCTTCATATCGTGGAGGTACTTCTGCACGATGACGTAGCTGCCGCCTGCAAACGCCGGGTCTTCGTCGCCGATGATCGCAGCTTCCCGCGCGGCGTCCCCTCGCGGGTTTTCCGTGCCATCGACGAATCCGATGACGTCGCGATAATCAAAGTAGCGGAAACCGTGAACCTCGTCGGCCAGCGAGACCGCATCCGCCAGGCCATTCATGATCTGAGCTGCCAATTCGAAACACAGGTCCGGGCGTTCGGCTCGAATGTGGAACAGAATGTCGCCTGGAGTGGAGACGGCGTGGCGACCGCCTGAGCGGATCTCTCGAAACGGATGAAGCTCAGCGGGACGAGCCGAGCCAAACAGTTTGTCCCATGCCTCGGAGCCGAATCCAACGACACATGTCAGGCCGGCTTCAACGTCCCGAAATTCAACTGCGCGCACCAGCCCAGCGAGATCGGCGAAAAAGGATCGCAGGATCGCGTCGTTGTCATCCTGCGGCCGGATGCAGACGACCAGAAAAATCGCTGCGCGCGTGAGCGGGCCGAGCACAGGCTGTGGAAGAACGGTTTCGTTTGGTGGCTTGGGCGCATTCATCTCTATTTATTCAAGTCCATAGTGGCGGTGGCAGGCCGCGCAAATCCCATCGAGTTGATCGCTGACCTCCGAGACGGATTTCAGGTCATGTGCCTCGGCAGCGCGACAGGCTTTGGTCGCCGCGTCCGCCA
>Ga0210409_10001102_pt1 | contig 37403 bp, 39 predicted proteins | sample IncBWH17MmetaG_FD_161649 | JGI IMG/M metagenome (GOLD analysis project Ga0210409, IMG submission 161649) | Forest soil microbial communities from Barre Woods Harvard Forest LTER site, Petersham, Massachusetts, United States - Inc-BW-H-17-M | ecosystem: Environmental > Terrestrial > Soil >... | reverse complement strand
CTGCATCTATCCTCCTAGGGAGGGCGTCGTGATCCCATTCCTCGCCAAACTCTTCCGCGGCTTCCACCTAATCTTCGGCATTTCCTCGCCTCCCCCAGGCGAAAACGAACGCCAATTCGTGTTCGCCTGGCTCGGCATCCTCGCCGCCCTCGCCGCCTTCTGCGCCGTCCTCTTCTACCTCATCCCCCTCCTCTACTTCCACCAGTAACGCCGCCATCTTGCTCTTGGTAGCACAGACACTCTTGTCTGTGCGCCGTTCTCTTGCTCTTGCCTTGAGTGGCACAGACATTCCTGTCTGTGCGTCTTTCTCCGTGAGGGGCCACGGTACAGCTGGTGCCAACCATGTGGGAATGGATGATGCCCACTTTGCTTCGTTCTTCCGGCTTGTCTACGTGCCTGCGGCCCGCCTTTGTAGGGGCCCGCCGCGGCGGGCTGCGTCCTTCACCACTGTCAAAAGCCTCGCCCAGCCAACAGCCCTGAAATTGCGGGAACTTCTCGGCGCTCTGAGGGTAAGTGTGGGAGGCGGGTGATTTTGCCGCGAAGGAAAGTGTTGCTTCGAAAGTATCTGTGGAAAAGCGTGGGGGCGCGGCGCGATGAGCGATGAAAAATTGAAAGGCCGGCCGGCGAATGGCTTTATCAGGCCTGGGCAAGAACTTTGCATATGCGGCCACTCCGCCAGTATGCATGTCGCCGTCCGGTATACCTGCCAGGCGCCGGGCAAGCGCAAAGGCTACTGCTCGTGCATGCTGTTTGTTCCGAAGCGCTGGCGGAAAGGGAAGAAGGCGGCAGCCAATGGGCATCCGGCCGGCCTCCGCCGCTTGCCTTTATAGGGCCAGCCCTTTTACCCCGGGCGAAGTCGAAGGGCCGAGGTGCGCCGCTTCCTCTTGCCTTTGTAGGGCTCGCTTTCCTAGGCGGGCCCCGTCCTTTTTTCCTTGTAGTGGCCGGTCTTCAGACCGGTTCGTTTGTCCTTGTAGGGGCCCGCCGCGGCAGGCTGCGCCTTTCCCGTTCTGCGCTAAACTCCCCACACGATGCCGCAAACTCAAACGCTCTTCACCTGCCTGATCACCCTGCAATTCGTTGTCGTGGCCGCGCACGACCTGGTGGACATTCCCGGCTGGACCCACGGCAGTCAGGTGCGCGCGCTTGTCGGCCAGCGTAAACTGTGGCTGGCGACCTTGATCAACTCCATCTTCCCCGGCGCGGCGGCCGCCTTCGCCTTCTACTTCTGGAACAAGCCGAAGCCCGACTTCGTGACCGGCTACTGGGTGCTTTATTGCGCGGTGACGGTGGCCTCCGCCATCGCCATGTGGTACGTCCCCTACCTCTTCGGCACGACCGAAGAGCAAAAGCGCGACTACGCGAAAATGTACGCAGGCACGCGCCAGGTTCTCCCCGCCCGCGGCGACAATCCCCGGCCCAACCTTCTCCATCTCTGCTTCCACGCGTTGTTTGTGATCACTCTGGCCCTCGCACTGGCGCTGCGCTTCGAAAGGGCGTGAACGAACGGCCGTCCGACAAGTCGATGGGCCTTCCTTCGTAGGCCACAGGTCCATCCGCGCTTCGCCTTTGCCTATGTGCGGGCCACGCCACCCGCGTTTAATCTTGCATTCTGGATCGTACTAGGTCTGGTTGCCCTCGACGTGGAGCGCAAGAAGCGACGCGAGAAGAAAGAAGGCCAATAGGACGGTGCTCCGCTCGCGCCGTTGTGTGAATGTCTCTATTCCGTTTAAGTCAATCTCTGTTAAATAGCGACGATTTGTCTTGACAACAACGGTTAAAGTTGGGACCGTTCGTCAGCGCAAGGACACCCACCTGATGCCCGCACGCTGATCGGTCAAAAGGAGAAATAAAATGTTCCCCACGAAAAGGCTGCTACCCGCAGCCCTGCTCGGAAGTGTTGCCGTGTTCCTAGTGTTCCTGCCGTCGAGGGTAGTGCAGGGACGTTCAACTCCGCCCCAACAGGCAGTCGATCCCCACAATCATACTTTGAATATCATCGATGGAAGGGTCCACCCCGAAATGATTCAAGACGGGCAGGCATTCCGTCTCTTCTTTCTGGCAGCCGCGACCGGTGCAAACCCAGTGCCAGAGGAGAAGGCACGCCAACGCGCAATGCTGGCCCCGGTTCGACTTAGCGAGATGGAGCTTGCAATCACGAGCGCGGTTCTCGCTGATTACAAGGGACAATACGAAGCCGCCGTTCAGAAATACAACGACGCCGTTGCGTCCGCGCGCGCATTCGATCAACTTCCCGATGGCAAGCAGTTGGGCGCAGCACTCGATGCACTGGCATTGGCGGTGAAAACAAAACTGGAAGCCTCCATTTCGGGAGGCAGCTCTATCCGCCTGTACGCGCATGTACAGGGCGAGAAATCAAAAATGCGAGTCACGGCTCAATAGTTAAGACAAGAGGAAGGAGAACAGATCAATGAAATCGAGAATTGTATTCGTATTCATTTTCGTCGTTGCGTGCTGGCTTTGTTTCCCGTGTAACGCCGGAGCGCAACAAGGATATTGCTTCAACACATACTTTAGCACTTACATCAACAGTAGCGTCGGCAGTGACCATGCCAGCGTCATCCAAACAGTTCAAGTTAGCGGAAACATCAGCCTAAACAATCCGTCAGTATGGGCAGGCCCACTCACTGGCTGGATATACCCTTGCACCAGCCAAAACAACGCGATGCAAAGTGCTTCACACACGTACAAAATTACAAACCTTGTGGGTAGCACTGGCGGAAACTACAGTGAGGCAGCCCCGGCACTCAACTACAACACCTACTCAATTACCATAACAGCTCCAGTGACACCGGGGACTGTTTACTCCGGCAGCGAAGTAGAGCTAATCACCTGCTCAGCCGCAGGGACAATCTTTAACGGGGGCGGGGGCTTGTATATCGAAGTCGCCTACACTCGCGCGGTCAGCACGGGGGCGCAATCGAACTGCTACTGGAATCAAAAGATAACTCAGGAGGTATGCGATATTTCCGCTCAAGTTTGGTGCACTGCTGCGTCATCTCCTCCAGACTACCCTGTGGCTGCTGTAAGTTCACAAGTTTATCCTCCACCGGCACCAAATTGGTGGGAAACATTCGATGTATGCGTGGCCTACGGCTCACCTGGGCACTATCGGCCCTGGCTCTGTTCTCCATTCGGACTTGCCCTTGAGCAGTATACAGCGTTACCGGCTCCGGCCATTTGTACTTACAATCCGTAGTACTGTTGGTGGGGTGCAGCTCGACGCGCTAAGATGAAAAGCTGGGCTGCACCCCATCACTTGAAATCGAAAGGAAAGGAGGTCGTATGTGGATTCTAAAGGGTAGCTTGCTGGGTGTAGGACTCTTCCTTGTCGGCGCTATCCTCTTTCTGATTGCCACGACAGGGCCATTTAGGGCCAATCGGGCAATCGGTCTGAGCGTCATTACAGGGCTGACGATTCACAACCCCTTGTTTTGGGTTGCGTTCTTTGCTTCCTTGATGATCGGGTGTGCAATTGTGGGATCGTGGCCCACAGCGGCTAAAGTGTAGAACTGGTTTCGTCGCTGCGAAGGCCCACTGGCCCACGAAGGCGTGGGCGCGCGTCAATGAGATGGTGCTATGTGGATCAACAAAGGAACGCTGCGCGGCCTGTGGCAGTTAGAGTGTGGTTTGGAGCGGCACTATGAGCGACAGAATTCCTTGGGGAATGACGCTCCGCGAATTGCTGGAGTCTCTCCGCGCTACCGATGAAAAGTCCCTGGATATGGAAGTTGTTGTTTGTCATCCGTCTGGTGGGTATAGCCCAATCAGCCACACATCCGTTTTAGGCGCGGGTCTTCGAGTCATCCACCTAGCCGAACCCAAGGCGACAGAGGGGGCAGCGCCGGACCTTTGGAGCGCGTCTGGCGATGATGTCGCGGCTGCCAACCCCGACGACCTCCGAAAAGTCTGGCGGTTGATCCGCGACCTTCAGGCCCGCAATCCAGGCGGTCAAGGCAGCATTATTGATGACAGGATGTACAAGGAAGTATGTAGCTCTGGCGCGGACGTGCAGGCCGTCTGGTATCGCACATCAATTCTTGGGCTGCTGCAAATATTGCCTGACTCCCCCCTAACGCCGTGGACACACGATGGCGAGCTTGACGATGCGGTGTTCCATGTTGCAGCGACATTCCCGATGAAGAAAATGGAAGTGGGCGTTGTCCACCAAGGACCGCCGTTCGATGTGCAGGAATTTGTAAGGCAGATCGGGGCACGGACATGAAATCAGCAATAATTGTGGCAGTGCCGTGTAGCAAGAGAAGCGGATCGCGTTGAGGTCCTCGTGAGAAAGTTCCTGCTAGACCTGTGGAACAATCCGCTCTTCTGGATCACGGCTGCGGTGGTGATCGTGGTTCGACTGATTTTGTAGCTCCCGGCGTCGTTTATGCGTGAAAACCTCACCCGCCAAATCACCTTCCGCGCGGACGCCGAAATCGTTAAGGAAATGAAAGCCGGCGCCCTGGAGGAAGGCATCAACAAACTCGGCCCGACTCAGTTCTTTCGCCTCTCTGTTTTTACCAAAGTCCTGATTTCTAGTTCAAATTTCCATTTCCGATTTACGCACCTCACTCTTCCAACCTGCGGCTTTTCAACGCCATACCGTTCGATTCGAACACTACCAACACTGGACTTGACAACTAGTGTATGTTTCGCTATACTTTCCCGTGTATTCGGAGCCAAATTCTCGCCCGTTCACCTCGTTCACCCTGAGCCGCGAAGGGCCTCGCCCGCGCGTAGCCACTCCGTCTTTCTCCCATCCCAGACGTTTCGACGTTCCGACGATTTCGCCTGCCACCAAATTTCAGTCTCCTCTGTGTTTTCATTCACTTACAAATTGCCCATCTTTTATCTCCTTTGTTTTGATATTCATCCATGTAATGGGGTGGTGGGGGGTATAAATCGATGCGATCTCTAAAGTATTACTTGAAGCCCGCAATGGCGTTGGGTGGTTTTCTGGCCAGTTTGCCGATAACTTGTTCGTTGGCAGTGTCCTCCCCTGGGAACGCCATTCCTCCGAATGGCGTTTCTCCCCTCCGCCAATCTGGAGATTCATCCCACGGAACCGCCGGGATGGAAATGACATGGCGCTTCGGGCAAGGCGGCAGGATGCTGGCAACGTTAAACGTAAGGACACTTCAAGATGGAACGCAGAAAGTTTTTTGATAAAGTGCGGGAAGCGTAGGTAGTCGAAGGGGAAGTCCGTATGAAACGAATTGCTGTTTTGGCGCTGCTGGTTATTTTAAGTGGATCGTCGGCACTGGCCACGGCTCGAAGCGCCAGTCCGACGGACGATACCCGGCAATCGGCTTCGGACAAGGAAGCGCAGAAGCAAGCGAAGGCACTCGAGAAATACCGCAGAGCGCAACAAAAAGCTCAAGCGAAGGCGCAGCAGAAACAGGAGAAGCAGCAACGGAAAGCAGCGGCGAAATACGAGAAAGAACAGCGGAAGTTGCTCAAGAACGCGAACCGTCCCGCGAAACAGGCGTCGTAGGCCGTGCGACGGCGGCATGCGGGCCCGAGCCTTCGTCCCGAAACAGCGGATGTGGAGTGAACGACTCGGGCGGCTCTAGCTCGGATCGCAGCACCTCGGAGGGTTTATAGAGATATTCTCTGCCGCACTGATCGCACCGGACCGTGAAACGCTGATCGATGGCCGGGCGAGGCGTAATGGCGTCTGTTTCGGCGAGTAGAATCCTGTGCCGGAAAAACAGATTCTTCCGCATGTGGAACCAATAGTTCTTGCAGGGTACGACCCAAAAATAACGGCTATCTTCCCACATGCGAGTAGTCTCCGAGGGGTCACAAAGGCGGGCTGGATCGTCCGTGGCCGGAATGATACCAAATCCGGCCCGCCGGCGCTCGCAGATTCCCGCCCGCGCGCCGCTCCTTCGGTGGCGAAGAGTGAGTAGCGGCGAACCAAGGTCCGTGCTATAAGACTGGAATGGCCAAAGCAATCGAGAAGTGGCTGCTGTATACACACATCGCCGGAGAGTTCACGCCGCTGTCGAAGCCCTTCGAGACGAAGGAGCAGGCAGAGAAGGCGCGGGCGAAATATCCGGAGCGCAAGCGCAAGACGATCGGGCTGGGCGTGATTCTGGTCGAGAAGTAGCCGAAGCGCGCGTGGTGGCGAAGCTCCCGCGACGTGCCCTCAGGGCTGGATTTGCACGAGATCGGCCGGCGGCTTCGGTTTTGCCGCGCCGGACGGCCACCGCGAAGGTCGTAAGGAGTGTGCTCGAACGCGGTTTGCCAACAAACCGACTCCGATCGAACCCCGCACGAAATGATCGATCTTAACGGGACCCGCCAGCTTGATGGTCCGAATCCAGTGCAACGCGCTGCTGATCGCACAACCGCACTGCGAGCAATCGGGCGCGCCTCCAAAAACGCAAGGCTCCACACGACTTTGCAGATCGGCCGAATAATTCGCTGACATTTTGGAGAACAGGCAATCCTCCGGATTACTGGGAGGATGAACGAAAGCCCGTATCATGCCCTCGGTGAGCAGGAGTTTTGGATATTGGCGACGCAAGGAAATCAATTGGCGCGCCATGACTTCGCGATCCTCCGACGTCAGCATTTCGGCACTTTGTTCGCCAAGCTGAGGAGTGTAAACGCTCACCCAGAGGCTGTTCATCTCAGGGCGTGCGTTCCAGAAGGAGACATACTCTTCGAAGTAGCCGGGCCTCGCCATCATCGGCCGCGTAATGACCCAGTGGATGTTGACCTCGCGGCCTTCGATGTTTTTGAGGATGCGCTCATAGGTCGCGGGCTTGCGGCGGATATCGTGATGCTCTGGGAGCCCGTCCACGGAGACGGCCACACGTACGCGAGGGATGTTCATCCACTCCTGTGGGATGGGAATTACAGCACTGGTAACAACGAGCGTGAATACACCCAAGTCACTGAGGGCGGGGAGAATCCGGCTCAACTCGCGATGGCGGACCAAAGGCTCGCCGCCAACCAAAGAAACATGGAGGGGTTTGTGCTTTCGCACGAGTCCCAGGACACCATCAACCAGGGCGTCTCCGCGCAAGTCATTCAGTTCGCGCAGGGTGACGTCGCCGCCCAGGTGCGTCTCACCATAGGCATAGCAACCCGGGCAGGTGAGCGGGCACTCCCGAGTGATCTCAATGGACAGCATCGGGACCTTCCCGCTCAAAATCCTCCACCAAGCCGCCAGTATACTGCGCGGAGTAATACTAGGATTGGGGGTGGTTGCAATCATACGAATGTCTGATGCAATTGGCGGGATGAGGGGTGCTTGCTTTTAACGTTCGAACTCATGCCGATTAGTGCCTCCCATGGAAGAGGCGCAAGCGTAGGGACGCGGTTCAAGCGGCGAATTATAGTACTTTCCAATTGTAGGTTATCACTTAAGTAGCATGCTGCACGTACTTTCCTTGCTACGTCTGGCACGATGAGGAGAGACTTGGGGTGACCCTTCCCCAAGGACGTGCCATGGGTATTCTCGCCTACCGGAAGCAGCGCAAAGTCCTAAATTCCGCTGTGCAAACGATGCGAACGCGCGGGATTGCGGTGAGCGGACCGTACCGCCGGCGGGACGGCACGCTGCTCTTCAGTGTGGCGGATTGCGTGGTGACGGAAGAGGAACTGCTGCGTTTGCGACGCGACGAGCGGCTCGAAGCGAGCAACCTTCACGAGATTCTGGCGGCAATCAAAGAGCGGCCGTCATGAAGAAGGGGAAGTATTTCAATTTGTGCCTGGCGGTGGTCTTCCTGCTGGCCGGGAGTTACGTTCTGCAGGAATCGCTGCACAATTCTGGAGAGTATGCCGAGGAAGGCATTCTGGCCGGTGCGTTGCTATCCGCGCTGGCGCTTGTCGCCGTGTCGTGGTCCATCAAGGCGCACCAGGGAATGAAAGCGCTGGAGCGGCACATGAAAGGGCGCTGAGAAGAGGTGGCCCTAAGGGATCGCCTCCAGCTGTGGTAACGCGTCGGTGCGGTTACTCGCGGCCTCCGAAGAGACGGAAGACAACGCCGGCGGAGGCCCAATAGTTGTTCTGATGCAGGCCCGTGCCGAACCCGGTGCGGTAGTAATCCACGTCGAAGACGCGGATGTCCCAGTGGCGGGAAGGGTGAATATCCAGGCCGCCGCCGATTTTGTACGAGAGACAGTTACTCGAAGTGTTGTAGCCGCTGGTGCCGCTGATGGAAGTGTCCTGGCGCGAGCCGCCAACGAGGGCTTCGGCGAACGGGGTTATGCCCCAGCGATTTCGCCCGCGGCGGAAAAAGCGCGGGCCGTAATGATTTCCATAGAGGACATACTTGGTGCTGCTGATGGTAACGACGTTGTAGCTGGTGTCCGCGGTAAGTTGTAACCACGGTTTGAGGCTCCAACCAAACGAACCCAGTGCGCCATTGAGGTTGCTACTGGAACCGCCGCCAACCAAACGCGCAAACGAGTAGCCGCCAAAGAATTCCATTAAAGGTGCCGTTCGAACGCTCGGGAGAGGTTTTTCCCAGCTCGTTGGGGAGCTGGCCGGCCGGATAGGTGCAGCAGCGGGTTCAGGGGCGGGCGCGGGATCCGGTTGCGGTTGCGTGGCTGCTGGCTGAGATGGCTGCGGGATGGTTGCGGCCGGCTCCGGGGGATTCGAAACGGGCGCGGGCAAAGTGGGTGCGGAGGCTATTTCCGCGGCCGGCTGAGACGGGGCGGGAGGTTGTGCCGAAACTGGTTGCGTCGAAGCCGATGGAGCTGAGGCGGGTTGAGGTTGCGCGGGCGCGGATGGCGCGGAGCTCGGAGTGATTTCCGCGGTGCTCGAACCGGATGCCGGGGAAACAGACGCAGACGAGGTGGCTGCAGGCGCGGCAGGGGCGGAGGCTTGCGCCGGGGCAGGCTGCGCTGCGGCTATTTGCGACGGTGCGGGCTGAGGCTGCGCGGGCGGATTCGGCTTAGCGACGGGCGCGGGTGTGCTAGGGATTTTAGTTTTGACGGAAGCCATTTGAACGGAGCCGGTGCGTTGGACGGATGTTGCGTTACGGTCGAGCGCGATGACGCTCGAATAGACGTAGCCCACTCTTCCATCGCTCGTTTGAATCTGGGAGAAAACAAAGCCGTAGACCAGGATGGTGAAGCGCTCGCCGCAGGGCACGGTTGCCACTATGTCGGGAGACTTCCTGGGCTTACCGAAAACCGGAGTGCCTTCGGAATGGCTGGAGCAGTCAACGAAGCCGACGTCGTCAGCCCACGCGGCTGAGGCCGCCAGAAAAGAAAAGCCTAAAAGAATAAGGATTCGCATGCGGAACATCGCCCCCTCCTTGGCTCGCCCACACCGCGAGCCCTAAGGAAGCATAGCGAGGGTGAAGAAGGGTACGTCAGATGGACCGAGGGGCAGGCTGTTCCAAAGCGGTACTGTCCGGACTGCCGGGGAGCGCCTGTACCGACCTGATCAGGAACTGGCCGAAGAGGAGCCGCTGGGCAGGGCTAAGGCCTGGAGCGACGCGTAGGGAGGTGCGTCGTGCCCGGAAAATCTGCGAGTCGCTAGTTCATCAGTAATTGATGGGATTTTTGCGGAGCTTTAATCCCTCCTGCGGAGAGACGTGTGAATTTGACAGGCCCGTAGGAGGGTCACTTGAACAAGAACCTTTTTCCAGCCGCAGTATTCGTATGTGTAGTATTTGGAGGAACCGCAGCCGGGTTGCTCGCCCAAGGAGATGGGGATCATGGGCGTTCCGATCATTTTGAATTCAGAGACGATAGCCTGGTGTTGAGCCGCAGCGTGTACGAAGGAACTGCTGCGACCGTAACGATTGGCGAGGTGTTGCCGCGTGGATGCGCGGGTGGGCCGAATGGCAGCACGGTCGTTGCAGTGCCGCTCACCGCAGGCGGCACGACGAACGTAACGGTGACGTGCGGGGTCGCGAGCGACAACGGCGAGGCTCCCAATCTTAACGATTCGCACAACGTTTGGAACAACTCCGGTTCCGACGGCAGTTTTGGCGTTAGTTCACCGATCTTCCTGGACAACCTTTCCACCGATGGACGGCTTTTGGGAACACTGCCGATTCCGAGCGACCGGATCGTGACCAGCTTCAGCTCGAAATCAGAGCTGGCGCTGAACCGCTCGATTGACGGAAGGTCCATCACGTTCATGGGTTACCAGGGCGGACCGGGGTGCGGAGGCTTTCCGGTTTCTCCGACGGCGCCAAACTTGATCGACGTATCGGCTTCCAGTACGCCGGGAATCTGCGATCCAACAAATTCTGTCATTTCAAGTTTTGTGAGCAATCCGGTCACGCCCACGGCGTACTACCGTGCGGTCGCGGAGGTAGATGCGGATGGTCACTTGAATATCACGGACGGAAACGCGTACAGCGGCGATAACGGGCGCGCGGCCATCAAGGGCGCGAACGGCATGTACTACATGGTGGGGAACGACAACAGCGGGAACCTGTCCAAGAAACAACTTCCGATTACGCCGATTGGGGTTGATCTTATCAACGCGACGGGCGCGGAAACTCTCGTGCCTGGCGGGACGCCGCCAGTGCCGCCGAACGTCGGCATGATCGGTCGCTTGCTGTTCGGCTCGGACAAGCCGGGTAAGGATACGAACTTTCGCGGGATGACCATCTTCAACAGCACGATGTACATCACCAAGGGCAGCGGTGGGAATGGCATCAACACCGTTTATCAAGTGGGAACCGCAGGCACGCTTCCTACGGGAACTGCGGCGGATCTTGCCAAGGTACCGATTACAATTCTGCCGGGATTCCCGAACACTTTGGCGAGTACTTCGACGTCATTTCCGTTCGGGATTTGGTTCGCCAACGAAACTACGCTGTACGTTTGCGACGAGGGAGACGGAACGTTGGTGCCTCCGGTAAATGGAAATGTGGCAGACGCGCCATCGTTGGCCACGGCCGGCTTGCAGAAATGGAGTTTGGTGAACGGAACATGGACCATGCTCTACGTGCTGCAAGATGGATTGAACATTGGCGTGCCGTACGGCGTCGAGAATTATCCGCGAGCGATAAATCCGGCAACGGGCGGATGCCGGAACATCACGGGGCAGCACAACCACGATGGGACGGTGACGATTTACGCGATTACGTCCACGATCAGCGCGAACGGCGATACGGGCGCGGATCCGAACAAGCTGATGAAGGTCACGGACCGGCTGGATGCCACGACGTTGCCAACGGGCGATGACGATCACGACAGGGATGACCGGCTGGGCCATTTCGTGACGCTTCGTTCAGCAAAGGCCGGCGAAGTGTTTCGCGGAGTGTCGCTCGCCCCCAAAGAACATGGTGATGACGACCACAGATAAAAAGTAAACTGAAACTGCAAAGGGCTGAGCCGGGTGGTGCACCGGCTCAGCTTTTTTTCTGCGACTAGCGATCTCGGCCCAGCTCACGCTTGCGGTCAGCGGCAAAGGCCAGGCAAGCGCGGACATCTGGTTCGTTTAGATAAGGGAACTCGCGCAAAATGTCAGCGTGCGTCAGGCTCTTGTTACGTGGGTTCAAATTCGATCCGGATTTGCACCAGTTCGTCAGAGTTGCTTAGGTCGCGATGGACCTCAAAAATCCCGTCACCCCACGTCGTCATAAAGTTACACACCTGCACTCCATCTACAACTGCCATTCCTGACTCGGTCGGGCAAGTTCTTGAATCTCGCATGACCTGCCAATGGTGAGAATGAGGTCGAAAGTCCGTCGCGAGTTTCAAATTGTTCGTGTGCTGATGTTCTTCTACTGCCGCGCCACGCTCTTGGACCGTTTTAACGGGGAGATTGGTCCAACCAAATTCAGTTGCTGACAAGGCTGGCGCATTGAGGGAGAGGGCAGCTTTCTCGGCATCTCGTCCCCAAAAAACGAAGTCAGCGAGACCGTCCAGCGAATCTTCATGATGCCACGCGCCCAGCACATCGAAATCCGCAATGAACAGTCGAGCATAGTCCACGCCGACTTGTCCTACCCTTTCAGAGCGGCTAATTGACTGTGAGTTGCAGCGAACGAAAACACGCTTCCAGTTGGATTGGTCTGGTGGAGGCATCCGTTCCCCTAACACTGGTAGGGACTCGCCGACAGGTACGCCACTGACCACAGCAGCCCAAACACCATGAAACTGAATCTCTCCAGCGCCACGGCCATACTCCAAGGCTTGGTTGATACGCCCTCGGTGTGGAATGCGGGGCGAGATAACCTCAAACCTTGCGTCGAGATGGTGCTTGCGAACTACTTCTCGTAGCTTCTGTTCAAGTTCTGGGTGCGCTGGTGGCTGGTCGTAAACGAACAGAGGATTCCATGACATGTCGAGCAACTGCCCAGCACGTTCTGCGTCCGAACCAACAAGGCGAAGGTCCACGAAGCCATTCGCCCGACTGGTTTGTTCTTCCGTGTCTAGAGAACCATCTGGCAGTAACGGCGCGTCGTTATGTGACCAAAGGCCCAGATAACCCGTATCGATGACAATCAGCCCGCCGGAACGAGTTGTCACAGTTCCAATCTGTTCCAGACTTTCCATCCGTTTTGGTGAACCCTCTTGGTTAAATTAGGCTGACTTGGCTGAATTGTAGCGTAAGTGGGGCGAGTTGTGCCTGGTTAAGCGCTAATCGGAAACTGAAGCGCTATCCACGCGTGGGATGAGGTGCTTTGGCGTAATCGCAGCTCAGAATGGGTTAGCGCGCGGCGCGGTCGCGGATGGATTTTTCGGTGAGGAGGGCTTGCTGGCGGACGCGGTCGGAGACATCGGGGAGTTCGTGTTCGTAGATGCGGATGGAAGGGAGGTCGTCCACCTGGCCGATGAGATAGAGCGCGCGGAGGGCTTCCCAGACTTGTTCGTCGGCGGGATCCACGGTGGCGATTTCGGTTCCGGCGGCCACGTTTGTTCCCGGTGCGACGGAAAGTGAGCGGATGCGCCCGCTGATCGGTGTGCGGACTTCCGTTGTTTGATCGCCGTTTTGTATTTTTGCGATTAGGCCGTTTTGATGGATGGCGGTGCCGACTTTGTCGGTGTCGGTGACGCGGCCGGCGGTGGTGGCGATGATTTGCGCGGGCTGCAAGAGCGCGACGATTTGAAGGCGGCCGGAGGCATCGCCGAAGCGCACTAACGAAAGCGCGGCATTTCCTCGCACCATCGGGGAAGGATCGTTCAACATTTTCAAGAGCGCTTCGTGGAAGCCGGCTTGCGAGGTGTCCTGGCCCATGACCCAGGCGTCGGTGTTGCGCACTTCCTCGACAGGATGGGTGGAGAGGCGGATCAGATCTGAATACAGAGGAACGACGGCAGAGTCGTGGTGGGTCATGTGTTCGCCGAGCTGCACGAGCGCGTGCTGGATGCGGCGGGGGTGTTTTTCGTCGGCCAAGTATTCGGTGATTTGTTTGCCGGAGAGCTGGCGGCCGAACCAGGTGTTCCACCAGAAGAGGAAGGGCATGAGGACGATGAGCCAGGCGGTGAGGAAGAAGAGCGCGCGGTTGCGCGGTGACATTTTGTGATGCGGGGAGGCAGAGGGCGGGGCGGAGGAATGTTCCGCGGCGATTTCCGGCGGATTGCCGGCTGTGGGAGAGGACGGTGGACTTGCCATGTCTTGCCTGGTTCTCTAACTTTCTTCGGAGGGCGGCGCGGGTTTCGCGGTGGGTTCGACTTTGGGCTTACCCAGGAAGCCGTGGGCGCGAAGCTCCCAGAAAACATTTAGGAAAAAGATTCCTGAGATGCTCAGCATGATGAGGCATTCGAAGAGGCCGTCCACAGTGGTGATCGTTCCGCTGACGATGATCCAGGCGATACCCGCGAGGGGGATGAGGCCGAGCAGGACGGAGATTAAGAGCATCAAAGGGAGCAATGGACCTCCTCAAAAAGTTGTCAGTGGTCAGTTCTCAGTTTTCAGTAAGAGCCGAGCGACTCTTTAATTGCTCCTGATTTTCTCGCCCTACTTACGCGATCCCAAGACTTGGCACTTCCCAATTTGACCACCATAGCCAATCGCCGGTGCCCTGGTACCCGAGAAGGCGCAGCGGTGCTGCGCCCCTGCAAGGAAAGATTCGATCATCAAGGCTTGAAGGTGGCGTCCACGGTTTTTGTGTCTTTGGCGGCTAGCGTCACTTTGACGTCTTGTTCGCCGAGTTTTTCCTGGATGAAGGCGATGGTGTAGTCGCCGGGCGGCAAGCCCTTGATCTCAAACCTTCCGTCGGGACCGGTGACGGCGTAGAAGGGGCTCTTCACCACATTGACGAACATGCGCATCCAAGGGTGCTGGTTGCACTTGACGGGGAGCATGATTTCTTCGCGCGCGAAGGTTTTTTCGAGTGGCGCGGACTGCGGCGGCTGCGACTCGTTCCATTCGCGGTTGTCCTTCGGAGTCGGGTGAATGTTGTGGGTGGTCGGATCGCTGTTGACGATCTTGATGGTCTGTCCGGCCATCACGCCGATTACGTGCGGATGATATTTGCAGCCGCTCTGATCCAGCGTGACAATTTCTTTGGGAACGTCAAACGTCCGTGTGCCCAGCCCCTCTTTCACGTACACAAACACATTGGAGAGGTCGCCGCCCGTGGCCACCACGTTCTCGGCCATGTTCATGCCTTTGCAGGCAGGATCCTGGCTCATGTCAATCTTCGCGGCTTTGGGAGCTTCGCCCGCAAGTTTCACCACGCCGATCACCGTCGCTGCGGTGGCGGGATCAATCGGGGTAGCGGTGGAAGGAGCCACCGCGCTGGGCGCCGGGGGCTGTTCTGCGGCGGGTTCCTTATTGCCGCAGCCTGCGACGAGGAGTCCGAGCAATGCCGGCATACAACAAAGTTTCAGCCACGTTTTCGTATTCATTTTTTTTGTGCTACCTCTCCTGAGTTTTAAAAACTCACAAAAATTTATTTGGAACCACCAGTGCCGCCGGCTGTCTTGCCATTCGATGACGCACCGGTGTTTGCTGCGCGCGCGTGGCTCATCGCCGCTCCCACTCTTCGCTGCTCCTCTGGAGTGAGCTGGAGAATGTAATCCACGAGGAGTTTAGTTTGATCCTTATCATAGCCCTGGAAGGAAGCGGGCGTTGGACCGGAGAAGACCCAATGGCCGTTGTCGCGCTTGAAGAGGCCGGAAGGCATGGAGGTGCCGGGGCTGATAGCTTGCGGATCGATGATCCAGCGCTCCATCCAATCGGGTTTCAGGCGGCCGCGTGCTTGCAGGAAATTCGGCGCGGTGGCGAATTTATCGTGGGCCGAATCGCCGGTGGCGTGGCACTTCAAGCAAGGAGCGGCTGTGCTGCTGAAAAGGCTGCGCGCCATGTCCGTTTCCTTCGCGGTCAGGACAGGAACCTCTTGCGGAATGTACGGGAAGGGCTGACGCGAAAGCGCCTGGAAGAAGCGCACGAGTTTGCCAAGTTCGTTCTCCGAGAAAGAGAAGGTCGGCATGCGAACTTGCAGATAGGAGCGCACGCCGTTGCGGTTGGTGTCTTTGTCCGTGAGCGAAGGATTGTTGAGGAAATGGAGCAACCATTCGGGCTCGACACGGGCGCCCTCGGTGAGCAGCTTGGGAGGAAGCTGTTCTTGCGCGTCTTTGTAACGCGCCATGGACATCAGGGAAGTGCGCTGGCCGGGAATTAATTGGTGGCAGCCCATGCAGTTGTATTTTTTGACCACCCACCAGCCCTCTTGAATATCACGGCGGTAGTCTTCGGGGCGGTATTGGTAGCTTGGGGGAAGCGGGTTTTCCTGGCTGCCGAGGAGAAAGGTGGTGAGCGCGCGAACCTGTTCCTTGGTGAGGTGCAAGTTTGGCATTCGCAACTTTTCGGTTTCGGGCTTTATTTTTCCTTTGTCCCAGATGTTGGGTTCGGCGAGCTTGTGTTCGAAGAATCCTTTTTGGTTGTACCAAGGGAGCTTGGCAGGGCCTTCGGGCAGACGCGCGACGTCTTCCGCATCGGTGATAGGTTCGAAGTTGCCGCGCTGGGCGGTTTCCGTGGACAACGCGAAATCCAAACGCTCGATGGGCTTGCTGCCTTCGGTAGTGAGTTCGGTGCCGATGCGGCCTTCGTCTTCGAGGCCGGAAATTTCGTGGCAGCCGGCGCAACCGAAATGGCGAATCCACTTTTTGCCTTCGTCCTTGAGCTTGGGATCGTTCATGAAGGAGGCGTCGGGGTAGGAGGAGGGTTCCTGCTTCTTCAGTGTGATCAAGTAGCTGGCGATGTCCTCGGCGTCCTGGGGAGAGAGACGCAAGCTGGGCATCACGGTCATGTTCTGAACTTGGAGCTCGTGGCCGTCGTTGGGGCACTTGGTGTGGTCCAGATCGAAAACGTAGGGCAAGCCCTTCTTCTTGTAATCTTCGGGGCCGATGTCTTTTTTCTCGTAGGGGCAGTAGGGGCGGGTGCGTTCGCGGGCGTTGTGGACCCAGCGGACGAGATAGTCGTAATTATCTTTTTCGCCGACGCGGGTGAGATTGGCGGCGAAGGTTCCGCCCTCGATTTCGTCGCCTTCCTTGATGGAGTGGCAGGCGAGGCAGCCGCGCGTTTCGAATAGTTCTTTGCCGTGGGCGGCATTTCCCATTTTGTGTTTGGGCAAGGGGTCGGTCAGGCCGGACTGCCAGATGTAGGCGGAGATGGCTTTGATCTGGTCGTCGTTCAAGCGGAAATTCGGCATCTTGGTGGTGGCGCGGAAGTCGCTGGGCTTCTTCAGCCACACGGGAATCCAGTTTTGGTTGAGCTTGAGGCGCACGTCCTTTAGATTCGGGCCGACTTTTTTCATGTCTTGCAAAAGACTTTTGGTGGAGCGATCGAGCTGGACGATGCGCAGGTCCAGCTTGCTGTTGGTGACACGCAAAGCCACGGCGCGATCGTTGAGGCGATTGGCCTCATCGTTGGTGTCGGCTTTGTCGGCTTGCTTCATGAGGTCGTCGGCTTCTTTTACGTTGTCTCTTTTCTCTTGTTCGAGTTGCTTGATCTGCTGGCCGATGGAGAGAAGATCTTCGGGCTCCTTGTCGTAGCCTTCGTAACGATGGCAGCCCATGCAGCCGCGCTGGCGGAAGAGATCTTTGCCTTCGCTGAGTGTCCAGCCGACGTCGTTGGTGACGAGAACCATGTCCGCGGAATGACAAATCTGGCAGCCGGATTCGTAATTTCCTTTGGAGAAAAGTGGCCAGAGCCAGTGCTCGTAATTGCCGTGCGCTTTTTCAACGCTGGTGGTGGCGCGGCCATTGCCTTGGTGGCACGGCGTGCAGCCGAACTTGTCCGGATCGTGAGTTTTTAGAAGGTCGGGTTCCGGATGGCTGGTGAAGGCGCGCGCGTAGTCGTCCGGTTTCTTGCCCGTTGCGGACATTGAGGCGGCGGTCAGCTTGACCGGCTCACGAATGTCCATGTGGCAGGACTCGCAACGGTCAACGATATTCGAGCTATCTTCGCGGACGAGATCGGCGTTGTGTTCGTTGACGTTAATCTGGCGAATTTTCGGAGTCCAGGCGTCCACGCCGTTGAGCAAGTTCGAGAGCTGCGAGGGCGTAAGGCTCACCATGTGATCGGTGAGGTAGGAATCCATCAACTGTTTTTTCTCGTTGACGGGCTTGATGAGCTCTCCGAGTTCGGCGCTCAATTGGGTGCGCTCGTTTTTCAGATCGTTGTAGGTTTCTTCCAGGTGGTCGAAGTCAAAGTCCTGCTTCTTGCCGTCGGGCATTTCGACGGTGGTTTTTTTCTGCTTGTAGGCGGCGAGGTCTTCTTGTTTGCTCTTCTTCGAGGAGGGGCTTGTTTCTGTTTCGATGATATAGGTCAAGGCGTTGACATACGCGCGCCGGTCGGTGAAAACGTTCTGTACGGCTAAAATTTGGGCGCTCAAATCGCGCAGTCTTTCGTTGATTTCCTTGATGCGCGGCGCGGCGGCCTGGCTGGCGGTTTCGTAATCCTGCTTGAGTTTCTGATAGTCGGCGCTGGCCTGGACTTGCTTCTGCGAATCGCCGGACTGGACGACGGCGCTCTTCAGAAATGCGGAGTAGCGGTTTTTCCATTCATGCTGGAACGCTTTCCATGGGCGCTGGCCGAAATCTTCGTCCCACATGGCCCAGAAAAAAGTAGCCATGAGGATGACCATGCAAATCAAATAGTGTGGGGCGAGCGATTTGCTCACTACCGGATCGTCTTCGGGGATGGGCTTCTCGGGCACCAGTTCCTCCTAAACGTTAAACCAGGGCGTAATCCAGACGTACTTGATGTGAAAAAGCAGGCGCAAGAAAATCTTGATGGGCAAGCCGAGCATGGTCAGAAAAAACGTCATCATGATGGAGTACTGTAGCAGGCTCATGCGCTTGTAGTCCTTGGCGTTGTGCCGTCGGAAAAAAGCGTGAACCAGTAGCCCGCCAACGGCAAAGAAGCCGCCGACGACCACGGCGCCGAAAATGCCTTTGCCCCAATTCGAAGTGATGCCGAAAAGATCGGGCAAGTCGCGGTTGACTTCGTAAATGAGGCGGTTGTGGTCCCAGGTTTGGCCGGGCCAGAACCATTGCCATCCGGGGCCGCGGATGAAGGTGCCGATGAAAATCATGGAGACCCACAAAATGATGAACCCGAATAAAAATGTGGAGATGGCAAATTTGCGCTGCTTCCAGGTGTAATAGCCGGCGCCCAGCGGGTTGGTATCTATATAAGGTATGACCATCAAGCCGACAATGATGAGGGTGGGCATGACCACCCCCGCGATCCAAGGATCGAAATACACCAGCATCTCCTGCAAGCCGAGGAAATACCACGGCGCTTTCGCCGGGTTCATTGTGAGGTTCGGATTCGCCGGTTCTTCGAGCGGCGCGTTTAAGGTGATGGACCAAACCATCAGGATGATGGTGACGATGATGGCGGCGAGGAATTCCACCCGCAGCAGGAATGGCCAGACGTGGACTTCTTTGGCCCAGCCGGGCTTGAAGGGCCAGGCTTTGCGATGATGCGTCTTGGCCAGCGGCGGATTGGTTTCCAGTTGTGCGATCAGAGCGTCATTGGCGCTGGCCTGCCTCCAGGCGAGATAGATATAAAACGCCAGCAACGGAATCATGGCGATGATCGGCACGTTGTCCGCGGCCGAGAGGATTTCCCAGAGTTGTTTCCAATCCATGACTATTTCTTCGCCTCCTTTACTTCGGAGTCGAGCACCACGGCCGCCGGGCCGGAGATGCCGCCGTCCTTACGGACGCGCCAGAAGTGCAGGATCATGAAGATGGAAGCGATGATGGGGATACCAATGCAATGCCAGATGTAGGAACGGAGCAAGGCGTTAGCATCCACGATGGAGCCGCCAAGCAGGCCGAAGCGCACGTCATTGTATGGAGTCATGCCTAACATCGAACCGAAGGGACCTTCGTGGCCGAGGAGGGGAGTGGCGCGCGCCATGTTGGTGCCGACGGTTACGGCCCAGAAGCCGAGTTGATCGTCGGGAAGCAGATAGCCGGTGAAGGAGAGCAGCAGCGTGAGAACCAGCAGGATCACCCCGACGTTCCAATTGAACTCGCGCGGCTTTTTGTAGGAGCCGGTGAGGAACACACGGAACATGTGGAGTTCGACGGCGATGACCATCAAGTGCGCGGCCCAGCGGTGCATGTTGCGAAGGAGTTTGCCGTAGGGCACGTCGTGCTCGAGGTAGAGGACGTCGCGAAAGGCCTGCACTTTGCTGGGGTGGTAATAAAACATTAACAGCACGCCGGTCAGAGTCAGCACGATGAATAGATAAAAGGTGATGCCGCCCATGCCCCAGGTGTAGCTGTAGCGCACGGCGTCACGATTGATTTTGGCGGGATGCAAATGCAAGAAGACGTTGGAAAGAACGCCGAGAGCGCGGTTGCGCGGCGTTTCGTCGTGCTTGTGGCGGAAAATGGAGGTGAAGACTTGCGTTTTCGTGGGCTTCTTAAGAATCTCTACCTGTTCTTTGGCCTTGGCGGGCAGGTCGGTCTTTAGAGACTCGAAGTCCTCTTTCATGCCGCTGGTGACGCGTTCGACCAGGCCAACGGACTTGCCATTCTTACCGTTCGGGCTTTTTTCGTCGGGCATCGTCTACTCTCCCCACTGGACCGGTTCGAAATTTTCTCTGCCTCAACCGCTTACTACCGCTGGCGCATTCGCGACGCCTTCCGCTACACCGGCAAAAACGAACCCGGATCACTGAAATGGCTGGGTTGTCCCTTGGGCCACTGATAGAGCCGGGACGTATCCACGACAATCTGGCCGTCGGGAGCTATCTCAACGTGCGCGCGATCCATCGGACGCGGCGCTGGTCCTTCGAAATTGACGCCTTCGCTGTCGTATCCGCTGCCGTGACACGGGCACTTGAATTTATTCTCGCCGGCCTTCCAGTCGGGCGTGCAGCCGAGATGCGTGCAACGCGCATAGATCACAAAGACGCGATCGGGCGTACGGTCCACCCAGATGCGGTACTTCTGTTGCCATTTAGTGTCCACGCCCAGGGCGTAGTCCGAGGCGTAGCCAATTTTGAAAATGGTGGGGGGTTCGAAAAGCGTGCGAGGAAGGAAAAAACGAAGGAAAGCGATGAACCACGCGCCAAGAAATCCGGTAACCGCGCACCATACGAGCCGGCGGCGATGCTCGTTCACCTGGCTGGGAGGCGGACCGACGGTCGCCAAACCGCCAGCGGCTGCGGCTTTGGACGTACCGACGGCAGGCGTACCAACATACTTCGTCGCGTCACCACCACCGGCAGCAGACGTCTTCGCTGCTTCCGGTTTCGGTTTGGCCGAATCGCTCTCCGGGCCCGCCATGCGATACCTCCTGGTTTAGTGGTCCTCGAAAAAAATTGGCGGCCAAGGAATGCGCCGCCCGTTCCCCCTTAGGTTTTGGCCCCGCCGGCCCCGGCAAAGCCGGGGTCGAGAAAAACTTGGTCCGGATTTGCGCTTTGCATAAAAAATGATTTTGATCCGGTGCGCACAATACAGCAGGAATTTCCCCGGGTCACGGACATTCTTTCGAACGAACTGGAAAAATTATAGGGAAGGAGCGCCACCGCAGCAGGCGTCCGGGACCCGACGGATTGGAGTAGTGCTTCTCGAAAACATCGCGAGGTCCTCAACATTTCGCTGGACCCCCCCTGAGACGAAACGGATATTACTCAAATCAAAAAAATTCGTCAATGCGTCTTTGCGGTGTCGCCAAAGAAAGATTTAGGACGCTTTTCGGAAAGAAAGTTCGCGGAGAAGAAAAAGTGAGATGCAAGAAGCCGCTTGCGCTCAGAAAAACCTGTGATATATTCGCCCCGGTTTCCGTCCCCCACTTCTCTGATCGCGGCGAAATCGAGCAGGGCCTCCGTGGGGAAGGCCGAGAATCCAACTCGGGGGTCTCGCGCAATGGGCCTCGTTCTTCTGGTAGTCATCTGGCTGATCACCTTTATCAGTACTTATTTTTTCATCGCCAAGACGTGGTGGCTGCCAGTGGGAGCCTCGGCTGCAGCCGCCGGCATTGATCACCACTTCACTACAACCTTTATTCTCATGGGCATCGTGTTCGTGGCGGCGCAGGTGGCGTTGGGGTATCTCGTTTGGAGTTATCGCGATCGCGGCAGCGCCTTCAAGGCGTCGTATTCCCACGGGAACACCACGCTGGAAATTGTGTGGACGGTGCTGACCACAATTTTATTTGTGGGCTTGAACCTGACCAGCAGTTCGATCTGGGCGTCGGAACGGTTCCGCGCCGCGGCGTCGGATTCGGTGCAGGTGGAAGTGACGGGAATGCAGTTCGCGTGGTACTTCCGGTATCCCGGGCCGGATGGAAAGTTTGGCGCGACGAACCCCGAGCTTGAGGATGCTTCGGCGGGCGGCGAAGCGGCGCTCGGCCTGGATACGAAGGACCCGGCTTCCAAGGATGATGTGGTGAGCGGGGTTATGGTGGTGCCGGTGAACCGCGAGATCGAAGTGATTTTGCGCGCGCACGACGTGATTCACAGTTTTTTCATTCCGCAGATGCGTTTCAAGCAGGATGCCGTGCCTGGCCTGGCGATTCACATGCATTTCACGCCCACACAAACGGGAGATTATGAAATTTTGTGCGCGGAACTGTGCGGGCTGGGGCATTACAAAATGCACGGCATCGTGAAAGTGGTCACGCCGGAAGAGTTTGACAAATGGCTGGCGGCACGGGAGGCGGAGAAACTATAACCATGTCTACTCACGAATCGGCTGTCCAGGCAGCTCACGCGCATGCGGGGCCTCAGGGGTTCATTCGAAAGTGGGTCTTCAGTCTCGACCACAAGGTGATTGGCCTCCAATATTATTTCCTCGCGCTGGTGGCCGTGTTTGTGGGGATGTTCCTGTCGTTGCTGATGCGCATTCACTTAGTTTGGCCGACGGCGACGCTGCCGCTGCTGGGCGACATCAAACCGGAGACGTACCTGACGCTGGTGACCATGCACGGCACCATCATGGTGTTCTTCGTGCTCACCACCGCGCCGCAGGGCGGGTTCGGGAATTATTTTTTGCCGATTCAGATCGGGGCGCCGGACATGGCGTTCCCGGTGCTGAACATGCTTTCGTTCTGGACGACGTTCGTGGGATTCGTTGTGATGATCGCGGCGTTTTTTGTGGCGGGGGGAGCGCCTCTGCACGGTTGGACGGGCTACACGCCGTTGAGCGCCGTTCAATCCACTGGGCCGGGCGAAGGGCTCGGCGCAGACTTGTGGATTATCAGCATCGCGATTTTCTGCATCGGCGCGTTGATGGGGGCGCTGAACTTCATCACGACGACGCTGGATATGCGTGCCAAAGGCATGACCATGATGCGCATGCCGCTGACAGTGTGGGCGTGGTTCGTCACGGCGATCCTCGGCCTGCTGGCATTTGGTGTGCTTCTCTCTGCTGGCATTCTGCTGTTGATGGACCGCAATCTGGGCACCAGCTTTTACGTTCCGCTAATTACCGTGAACGGGCAGCTCACGGGGCACAAGGGCGGTTCACCACTTTTGTGGCAGCACCTGTTCTGGTTTTTCGGGCACCCGGAAGTTTACATTGCGATTTTGCCGGCCATGGGACTGGCTTCGCAGCTGCTTTCCGTTTTTTCGCGCAAGCCCATCTTTGGCTACAAGGCGATGGTGTACGCCATTCTGGGCATCGGGTTCCTGGGATTTATGGTTTGGGGCCATCACATGTTCATGAGTGGCATGAGTCCATATACGGCTTTTGCGTTTTCGATCATGACCATGGGCATAGGCGTGCCTTCGGCGATCAAGACGTTTAACTGGCTGGGTACGATCTGGGGCGGGAGGATACGTTTTGATTCGCCGATGCTTTTTGCCATCGGATTCGTATCGCTGTTTGTCTCTGGCGGAATCAGCGGTCCCTTCCTCGCGCAGCCGGTGCTCGATATTCAACTGCATGACACGTATTTCGTGCCGGGGCACTTCCACCTGATTATGGGAGTGGCGTCCATCTTCGGCATTTTTGCGGCGACTTATTATTGGTTCCCGAAGATGTTTGGGCGAATGATGAACGAATCCATGGCGCGCTGGCACTTCTGGTTCAGTTTTATCGGAACGTACGCGATTTTCATGCCCATGCACTATCTGGGAATGGCGGGGATGCCGCGGCGCTATTCGCAGATGACCGAGGTCGCGTATCTCCACGACCTGATTCCTCTGCAGAAATTCATCACCTACGCGGCGTTCATCACGATTGCGGGTCAATTGATCTTCCTCGTCAATCTTTTCTGGAGCATGTTCAAGGGGAAGAAGGCCGTAGACAATCCGTGGGAAGCGACCACGCTCGAGTGGACGACCGCGACGCCGCCGCCTCACGACAATTTTGGCGGGCATACGCCGGTGGTGCACAACGGTCCTTATGAGTACGGCGTGCCGGGTGCGCCGCGCGATTACGTGATGCAGAGCGATCCGGAAATCGAGCCGGCGCACTAATCAACCATGGCCAGTTTTTCCACTACCGCGACGGTAACCGACCCCAGAGTTTCCCTGGGCGATGACGGGATTGTGCCGCCGGTTTTGGAGGGCGGCGGTGACGACGGTCCGAGTTCCGGTTCACCGGATTACGCAACACGCCTGCGGCGTGCGCGGCTTGGGCTGCTGGTGGCGTTGACGCCGGTGCTGATGCTCTTCGTTTCGTTCACCAGCGCTTACGTGGTGCGGCAGGGTTTGCCCACGCTGGACCCGCGGACCGCTACTCTTGTGCGCGACTGGATTCCCGTCACGCTGCCCAAGCTGCTTTTGATCAACACCGGCGTGTTGGTGTTGAGCAGCGTGTTCATGGAGCTGGCGCGGCGGCAGATCAGAAATGAGGCTGCGCTAGCGTCCGCTGATTCCATCGCTGGGGATTCCCTCGATGGCGAGAGCAAGATTCTATGGCTGCCGATGACGCTTGCACTCGGAATCATTTTTCTTTTCGGGCAGTGGATGGCGTGGCGCCAGTTGGCCGCTAGTGGGTTCTACGTGGCGACGACGCCGAGCAGCTCCTTTGTTTATTTGCTGACCGGGACGCACGCGGTTCACTTGCTCGGCGGCGTTCTTGCGCTGTGTGGCGCCGGCGTCGCTTCGCTTCTGGGTCTTTCCTTGACCAGGCGGAGCATCGTGGTGGATGTCACGGCTTGGTACTGGCATTTCATGGCCGGGCTGTGGGTCTACATTTTGTGTTTGCTGGAGTTTGCGGGCTAGAGCAGGTTTTTTTGCCAGGAGGCCGAACGCATGGCTGATTCCGCGCTGCACGACATCCCGTCGATCTACGAACCGTCGCTGTTTGGGACGTACTCGAAGAAAATCGGGATGTGGCTGTTTCTGCTGTCCGATTCGCTGACGTTTGGCGCGCTGCTCTACGCGTATAGTTACGGGCGAATTTCCACGGCGAATTGGCCGACGCCGTTTCATTCGGCGAGCATCGTCAACGCCACGATCATGACGGCGTTCCTGCTGACCAGTTCGTTGACCATGGTGCTGGCGGTGCGAGCTTCGGTGGACCGCAATGCCAAGGCGCAGACGCTGTGGCTGCTTGCGACAATGGTTTGCGGCGTCGGGTTCATCGTTCTTCACGGGCGCGAGTGGAGCAACTTGATTGCGGAAGGGTTGTCGCTTCCGTTGTTTCCCGCGGTCCCGGGACATGAGGCCAACAGTGAATTTGTAAATGTCTCCAAAACGGTTCCACAATTTGCGGCCACGTTTTTTGGGCTGACCGGGATGCACATGCTGCACGTGACGCTGGGCGTGGTTTACCTGGGAGTAGTGGCGCTGCGGCGGAAATTCATCCCGATTCTGCTCGTGCTCTGGCTGGTCGCATGGCTGGGAACGCCGGTGTATAGCCCGTTCCACTATGGCGCGCACGTGCTCTTGATCGCGGCCATCGTGATCTCGATTATTCTTTGGCTGAAGCCCAAGGTTTACGACTCATCCGACGTAGAGGTGGCCGGCTTGTACTGGCACTTCGTGGACCTCGTCTGGATGTTTATTTTCCCGCTGGTCTATCTGATGTCGGCAAAGATTCTCTAGGAGCCTGAAGGATATGGATAGCACTCAACTAGCGATCGAGGAACGGGTTGCCGAACAGCACCGGCATCACCACAAGACGATGTTTTTGTGGGTGTGGGTCGCGCTGCTGGTGATGACGGCGATCGAAGTTTATCTCACCTATCAGAATTTGCCGCCCGTGAAGATGCTGACCATTCTGCTGGGCTTGTCGTTTATCAAGGCCGCGTTGATCATCGGCTACTTCATGCACCTGAAGTACGAAGTAAATATCATGAAGTGGGCAACGATTTGTTCTGTGGTCGGTTGCCTGATCATAATGACGATTTTTTTCTTCCCAGACGCGTTTCGCATTCTACATATAGGAGTGAAATGAGGGTACGCGCCGCACTATTGCTTCTGGGAATCTTTTTGTGCGCTACGCCGGCGTTTAGCCAAGGGTGCGCGATGTGCCGCAGCTCCGCCGCGGCGACCTCCAAGGAAGGGCAGAGAGCCATCGGCAAAGGCGTCATCGTGCTTGTTGCTCCTCCCATCGGATTTATGACCGTAGGGGTCGCGCTGGCGTTTCGCTACGGAAAGAAACGGGACTTAGAGAACTGCTGAGACAGCTATTTTCTGTGGGGCCGCGAGCGTCCTGCTTGGCGGAAAAACAAGCGGAGTAAACCTCATCGAGTGCAGCACAGGCCTGATTCCTGCGGCGGGTACCTGAGTTGAGCCAGCCTCTAACTGGTTCGGAGAGAAGGCCTCCGCAATCTGCGGAGGGAGGCCTCTATCCGGGCCAGGTAGTCTTACCGAACGCGCGAGCAGGGGAAGCGCTCGCCAATCTTCGAATGGTAGTATTTCTCAACGGAAGCAGAGTGAATTAGTTCGTCGTACACTTTCGAAGGCACGTTGAAAAACTGATAGACCCCACCTTGTACAAACTTGATTTCCAGCGTCTCCGAGTCTTCGTGATAGCCCACCTGGGTTATTTCCGTTGAGGGAACGGGGATCCGATTCATTTTTGAGAGCCCCCTTTCTGGTGAGAGACGCTTCCATTGGATGGCGTTGGAGCTTGCCATCGTGTCATGGCCTAAGTGGTATCGGGTCTATGGTCGAGATCCTTTATCCCCCTGGCCGTGGCCCCTGGATCGTCGCTCGTTGGTAGTGGCTCAACGGGGCGGATTCTAGCATAAACAAAAGTGATTCTATGCAGCTTTTCTGTGAATGCACGCACGAGGTGTTGCCTGGGAGGAAAGGGGATTGCGCTGTTGGGTGAGCATCCAGGACCACTAGAACTCAGCGGGTTTCCGTACCGGAACCTTATTTAAGGCTGGACAGCGAGCTTTCATGCCACTTTTCGGAAAGCCCTGCGTAAGAGTAGAAGAGGGATGGTTCCGGGACGTGGACTCGAACCACGATACTCAGCTCCAAAGGCTGATGTCCTACCGATTAGACGATCCCGGAATTGATTTTAGAATTGTAGCAGAGGGGCGCAAATGGGGACAGGTGCGGGCAGGTAGCCAATTCGTGAACATGGTTTGCGCAGGATTCGCGTAGAATGCACGCAGGAGATTCCTCACTGATGAGAGGGCGTGTGCCGCTGCGGGAACCGATCGGCGTAGCGCTGGAAACGCTGCGCGCGCACAAAATGCGGTCGTTTCTCATGCTGTTGGGAATCATCCTCTCAGTGTCCACGCTCATCGTTGTCATTGCCTTGATCGCCGGCGTAGACCGCTACATTGCTGACCGCGTCGCCAATCTGGGTTCGAATGTGTTTCTTCTGACACGCTTTTCGCTCATTACGGACGTGGAAGAGCAAGTGAAGGCCAACCGGCGCAACAAAAAGGTCACCTGGGACGACTATGAATCGCTCCGGCAAAACATGAAGCTGCCGCTGCGCGTAGGCGTGGAGCTGCGCACCGGCGGAAAAGTCCGAGTAGGCTCGCAGAGTATTGACGACACCAATATCCGCGGCGTGACCGCCAACATGGTGGATATTGACATCGTGACACCGGCGGACGGCCGCTACATCTCCGATGGCGACGACCAGAGCCGCGCGCAGGTGACGATGATCGGCAACGACCTCGCCAAAAAACTCTTTCCCAGCGTGGACCCCATCGGTCACGAAATCTTAATCGACGGGCGCCCCTTCCAGGTGGTTGGGGTGGCGAGAACCATCGGGACGGCTTTCGGCCAGTCGCAGGATAACTTTGCCTATATTCCGATTCAGATGTATTTCAAAATGTACGGCACCAACGAAACCATTTGGCTGAACATTCAGGCGCGCGGGGCGGAGTGGATGGAGCGGACGCAGGACGAAGCACGCGCCCTTATGCGCGCGCGCCGGCACTTGTCGCCGAACGAGAAGGATAATTTTGGCATCTTTGATTCCGCAACGCTGATGCAGCTTTGGAAAAACCTCACTGGCGTGATCGCCACGGCCATGGTCGGCGTCGTTTCCGTCTTCCTGGTGATCGGCGGCGTGGTCATCATGAACGTGATGCTCGCCACCGTAACCGAGCGCACCCGCGAGATTGGCATTCGCAAGGCCCTGGGGGCGCGCCGGCAAGATATAATGTTGCAATTCCTGGTGGAGGCGACCGTTATGGCGGCCATTGGCGGAGCCATGGGAGTGACCTTTGCCTATGCCATCGCCGGCTTGACGACCGCGACCACCTCCGTGCCTATGTCCGTTCCGTTTTCCGCCGTGGTCATCGCCGAAGTGATTTCCGCCGCCGTGGGAGTATTCTTCGGCGTGTATCCCGCAAAAAAGGCCGCTTCCTTGCCGCCTATCGAAGCACTTCGGCAGGAGGCCTAGCGTCGAGTGATGACAGCATGAGCATGAATATCCGCGAAAACGCTCAGATGGCGCTCACCACGCTGCGTGAGAACAAGATGCGTTCGTTCCTCACTGTGCTCGGCGTGGTGATTGGCATTACCGCACTGCTCTCCGTGGTTTCCATTCTCGTGGGAGTCTACGGAAACGTGAGCGAATACCTCTCCGACTACGGCCCGGAGACGCTATTCATCTTTCGCTTCGATCCGGGCATCCATTCCGGCCGGCTTTCTGCCGACGAACGCGCGCGCAAACCACTCACCCTGGAGGACTCCGAAGCCATCGGACAAATGTGTCCGGCGGTGAAGTCCGTCACCGCCACCATTTTTCCGCGAATTGTCGAGACGGAAGGCCCCCCGCAGAGGATCGTGACGGCGCGTTACTTGAGCAAGGAAGTGGCCGGCGTGGATTACTACGGGACTCTTCCTTCCAATGAAGAGGTCTTCAACGCCCATCCAGAAAAGGGACGCTTCTTCAGCGACGCGGAAAACTTGCACCGCGCGGACGTCGCTCTGATTGGCTCGGACATAGCCAAGACCCTGTATCCGGATACTGACCCGCTGGGAAAACCCATCATGATCACCGGCGTGACCTACGAAGTGATTGGCGTACTGGAGCCGCGCAAGGGGGGATTCGTCAAGGATCAATCTGCCGACAAGGCGGTGATGGTGCCGTATCGCAGCTACCGTAAACACAACCCGGAAGACGATGAACACTTCATAGGCGCGGTGGCTTACCCGGGGCAGATGGCGGAAGCGGAGGACCAAATCCGCGGGGTGCTGCGCCGCCGGAGAAACGTGCCCTTCAGCAAGCCGGATAATTTCGGCATCTCCAGCGCGCAACAAATTGCCGATCAGTTTCGACAGATTACCTCTTCGGTGGCCCTCTTAATATCAGTTATCAGCTCGATCGGGCTGCTCGTTGGCGGCGTGGGCGTAATGAACATCATGCTCATGTCCGTTACTCAGCGTACCCGCGAAATCGGCGTGCGAAAAGCCATCGGCGCGCGCCGTCGCGACGTCATTTGGCAATTCCTGACCGAAGCCGTCGTGCTTACTGGCGCCGGAGGCATCATCGGCGTATTACTCGGCGGCGCCATCAGCCTTCTCATCCATCTAGCGGTACCGAGCCTGCCTTCCTCCATCCCGGTCTGGTCCATCATTCTTGCTGTAGCTGTCTCCATGAGCGTCGGCCTCTTCTTCGGCATGTACCCCGCCATCAAAGCCGCCCGCCTCGATCCGGTCGAGGCGCTCCGCTACGAATAAGCGGTCTGCGCATGAAATGACCGCTGATAACCGCCGATGTGCGCGGAGCAAAGGATTCTGCTAAATTGATAAGGCTGTTTCCATCGTGGGAGAGGTGGCCGAGCGGTTTAAGGCGCACGCTTGGAAAGCGTGTGTAGGTTAACCCCTACCGTGGGTTCGAATCCCACCCTCTCCGCCATTTTCTCACGAGTCCAACCCGGACACATAGGTAACAGAACGTACCGACTACATGGGTAACAGTTTTGGGCCAAAGTTCTGTGAATGAAGTCCCCCGAGCTGGCGGCGACCACAACGCTCCTAAGCAAGAATCTCAAGACTCGTGCACCCTAATGAGTCTTCCCAGGATTCACCAAGCAGCGCACTCGGTGGGCACGCAGTGCTGAAGTATCGTCGCCCGATGACCCCGGGCCTCTCGTCGCACCAACAGTTTAGATTGATGCAGAGTTTTCTGATTTGACATCAGATTTGGCTTGGAGCATCATAAGTGCATGAGAACCACACTTTCGCTGGACGATGATGTCTTTCGGGAAGTAAAGGCGTACGCGGAAGCCCGGGACGTCGCCATCGGTAAAGCGGTATCGGAGTTGGTGCGCCGGGGGCTGCAGGCACCGTTGCAGACCCGCCTTGTCAACGGCTTTCACGTCGTTGAACTTCCGCCTGGCTCGCCCCCTATAAGCACGGAGGATGTCGAAAGACTCCAGGACGAATTAGAGTGAAAGCCGGTTTTTTGCTGGACGTCAATGTCCTTGTCGCTATGGCTTGGCCCACCCACCGCGCTCATGAGAAAGTCCAGGAATGGCTTGCGCGCCACGCGCGCCAAGGGTGGGCAACATGCCCACTGACCCAGACCGCCTTCGTCCGCATACTTTCGAATCCCGCTTTCTCTCCAAACGCACTCACCCCCGCGGATGCTCTCGCCCTGCTGCAAGCCAACCTTGGCCATCCCGCGCACCGGTTCTGGCCCGATGAGGTCAGTTTTCCCCACGCACTTGAACCATTCGCTCAGCGCTTGGCGGGCCATCAACAAGTGACGGATGCCTACTTGTTGGGACTTGCGATACACAAGAAGGGAACTCTTGCCACCATGGATCGCGCAGTCCGAGCGCTGCTGCCGGACAAAAGTCTGGAAGGCGATTTCCTGATAATGATATGAGGCGCGCCGGCTGATGGATCGCATTAAACAGCAAGGCGGGCGGCTGAAAGATGCGGTCATCCGGCATGGGATGTAGCGGAAATCACCTTTTTGGGGGCCGACTTGTCATATAAGAAAATGCCAGCGACGACGGGAAACTGGCCTGGAAAATGGGCGCTCATCACGGGAGCGAGCGCAGGAATTGGCGTGGCCTTCGCGGAGGAATTGGCTTTTGGTGGAACGAAGCTTGTTCTGACCGCTCGGCGAAAGGATCGCATGGACGCGCTGGCGCAAAGACTGACGGCAACCTACAAAGTCCAGACCGAAGTCTTTGCCGCCGATTTGGCGGAAGCGAGCGCGCCCGAAAAAATCTTTGCCTTTGCGAAGGAAAAAGGAATCGAGATCGATCTGCTGATCAACAATGCCGGTTTCGGCCAGTACGGCGAATTTCCGTCGGTCGACCTGCAACGGTCACTGGATATGGTGCAGGTGAATTGCAGCGCCGTCGTACACCTGACGCGGCTGTTTCTTCCGCCCATGATCGCGCGGCGGCGCGGCGATGTGCTCATTCTCGCGTCCACGGCGTCGTTTCAGGCGGTGCCGTATATTTCGACCTATGCCGCGACGAAAGCGTTCGATTTGCTGTTTGCGGAAGGGCTCGCGGAAGAGATGAAGCCTTATGGCATTCGCGTTTGCGCGCTGTGCCCGGGCTCGACGGAATCCGAGTTCCACGTGGTGGCGGGACAGGATAAGTTCATTCGAAAGGCGGAGACGGCAGAAAAAGTAGCGCACACCGGCCTCAAAGCGCTGGCGGCAGGAAGAAGCTACGTGATTTCCGGCTTGGGAAACTACCTTGGCGCCCATGGGGAGCGCCTGGTTTCGCGCCGCTTCGTCACCAAAGTGGCTGCCGGAATGTTCAAGCCCAAGTCAAAATAACGCGCTCAAGATTCCCTTTGGCAGGCGCTCCCGGTGGCAGCGCTGTTTCCCAAGAGTTGGCTTTCCCCGGGCGCAGACACGCGACGGCCCCCGGCTGCGTCCAACGTACTGTGAAGGCAAAGGCTTTCACGTCCTCCCGGATGGGTTGAACACAGGGCGGGAACTTTTTTGAGAGGCGCCCGGAAGGATTAGGTAAGGCCGGGCAGAATGTCTTACCAGGAGAGATGGGGATCGCTGAGCAAGAGAGAGACGGCGTTCTGTTGCGGCGGGCGGCCAAGGGTGATGAGGATGCATTTGCGCTCCTCTACCGGCGGCATCAGGCGGCTCTGTACCGGTTTGCGCTGCGCATGACGGGCAGCGCGTGGGCTGCGGAAGAGATTGTGCAGGATGTTTTCATGACGTTGATGCGCGACCCGAGCAAGTATGACGCCGAGCGCGGGACGGTGGGCGCGTTTCTTTATGGAGTGGGACGGAATCGCGTGATGAAGCATCTGGAACGCTTGCCGCGAGAGGTTTCGCTGGAAGAAAAAAACGAAGACGGAAGCGGTGCGGGAATTGTTTTGCAGGATGTTTTTACCCCGGGAATGTGGGCGGAACAACGCGAACGCCGCGAGCAGGTGCGAGCCGCGGTGCTAGAGCTGCCGGCGGAGTTCCGCGAGGCCGTGGTGCTTTGCGAACTCGAGGAGATGAGTTACGAAGAGGCGGCGCAGGTAGCTGGATGCCCCATCGGAACGATTCGTTCCAGGCTGCATCGAGGGCGCGCGCTGCTGCTGGCGAAGCTGGAAATGTTGCGGGACGTGCCAAGGCGAGCAAGCGCTGCGCGGTGAATTCTGGAATGAAGTTCGTTGCATGTTTTGCTTGTTCAGAAAGCGCTTGCTGCATTGAAGTTGCCGAAAGTAAGGGAAGTGAAGAATGAATTGCGAGGAGTTTGAAGCAATTGGATTGGACGCGGAGCGCGACGCTTCGGTGCGCGAAGCGGAATGGGCGGCGGCGCGGGAGCATGCCAGCACGTGTTCGCGGTGCGCGGCCCTGCAGGATTCCTGGCTGGTGGCGCGCATTCAGCTGAGCGCCCTCGCGGAAGATACGGATTTGGCTCAGGCTCCGGCGCGCGTCGAGATGCGCCTGCGGCAAGAGTTCCGGACGCGGCACCGCACATTGAAAGTGCGTCGCGCGGCGGTGATAGCCGCGTGGGCGTTGGCGAGCGCAGCGGTTCTGATGGGTGCGGTGAGCTGGAGAAATTGGAGAGCCGGCCAGCGAGAGGAAGCAGCCAAACTTGCGAACTCTCAACAAATGGCGATCGCGGCCGCTGGGAATCACCAATCTCTGGCACCGCACTCCACTGCGGGCGAGGATTCGCTGGTGGCGGACAACGAGATGAATGATTTCACGCTGTTGCCAGGAGTTTTGCCGGCGGAAACCGACGACGCCGCAATCGTGCGCGTGCGCATGCAGCGCAGTACTTTGGGCGCGCTGGGGTTGCCCGTAAACGAAGATCGCGCGGGCGAATGGATTCAAGTGGATCTGCTGGTCGGAAACGACGGGTTGCCACAGGCAGTGAGATTGCTGCAATAAAGACTCGGCTATAAAGGCTGCGTTGCCGCGAGTGTTACGTTTTGGAAAGGGACGCGCCGATGGGAGCGACGGTTTTGTGGGAAAAGATAAAACCCGGTGTCCTGGCGGAAATGGACTCGCGGGGAAACTGGCTCGCGGCACTGGCGGAAAGAATGAAGACAGCCATCGCCGAGATTGCCGCGACGAAAAGTTTTCAACGGCTCGGGAGAGAAGAGGAGAAGGAATAATGAATCGCAGAATACTCATGAGCTTGGTCCTGGGCGGGACACTCAGTTTGTGCTCTGGAGTGGCCCGGTCACAACAGGCGACGCCTCCCCCGCCGCCTGGCGCGGAAATGATGCACGGCGGTCCTGGTGGCGAAGGAATGGTTCCGCCGATGGGCGAGCGAATTGAATTGCTGGGCTTTGAAGGAGTGCACGGCGGAAAAGTGGTGACCGGCGCGCCGTTCAGCGCGGTCGCCGTTTCCGAGTCCACCCAAACGCTTCCGGACGGGAACCATATCACGCGCAAGATACAGTCGAATCTTTATCGCGACAGCCAGGGACGCTTTCGAAAGGAAGTTTCGCTTCCGGCGATTGGACCGCTGGCGACTTCGGGAGCTCCGAAAACGTTTGTCTTTATCAATGATCCCGTGGCCAGCACGCACTTCATCCTGCATCCCGACACAAAAACCGCCGAGCAGACGGGGAAGCATTCCCATGGGATGAAAGGCGCGATGAATGACAAGGCCGGCTACTGGAAAACGCACTCGGCGGCAGACGCAGGATCTAAGACAGAAGATCTGGGCACGCAGACTATCGCGGGAGTCAGCGCGCAAGGAACGCGTTACACGCGCACGATTCCGATGGGGCAGATCGGAAACGAGAAACCCATCACGGTCGTATCCGAGCAGTGGTATTCCAAGGACCTGCAAATGGTGGTCATGAGCAAGCGGAGCGATCCGCGATTTGGGGACACGACCTATACACTGACAAATATTCAGCGCTCCGAGCCGGCTACGTCGCTGTTTGCAGTGCCTTCCGACTATGCAGTGACGCAAGGCGTGCCGGGCGGGCACGGCAATATCATGTTCAAGCAGGCAGCGCCTCCGCCGAACAATTGAGCGCGCGGCACAACGATCTTCTCTCCTGAAGACGGCACGCCCTTTTCGCAGCAGCCCCCATCGCTGCGGGAAGGGCGTCGCCGTTTCTGAAGAGGGAGAAGCAATGAGGTAAAGAAGTAACGACGCAACGATAAAACGAAATGCGGTGTGCGGGTAGTTCTGCAGCATGGCGTTTTCATGCGCGCATGCTCCGGTCGAGGAGCTCGACGACGTGGAGGACTTCTTGGTTGGTGTGGTGGAGCGCGGCGCCGGCGCGGAGTTGCAGGAGGCAGCCGGGGTTGGCGGTGACGATGGTTTGGGCGCGGGTGGATTGGGCGTGGCGCATTTTTTCGGCGAGTAATTCGAGAGACGTTTCGGTTTGCGTGATGTTGTATATTCCGGCGGAGCCGCAGCAGAGTTCTGAGTAGGGCAGTTCCACAAAATCGAGGCCGGGAATGGCGCGCAAAAGCGCGCGCGGCGCTTCGTGGATTTTTTGTCTGTGGAGGAGATGGCAGGAATCTTGATAGGTGACGCGCAGAGGCAGCGAGTTCAATTTTGCGGTGAGGCCGAGCGCGGCGAGGAATTCAGTGACGTCGCGGACGTTCTCGGAAAACGCGCGAGCTTGCGCGTATTCTTCTTCGTCCGGCGAAAACAGATGATCGTATTCCTTGAGCGTGGAGCCGCAGCCAGCGGCATTGGTGATGACGGCGTCGAAGTTTTCGCGCAGGAAGACGGCGAGGTTTTTTCTGGCGAGCTCGCGCGCGGCATCGCGAATGCCGGCATGCGCGGCGAGGGCGCCGCAACAGCGCTGTCCCGCGGGGACGACCACTTCGCAGCCGTTGGCGGCGAGGACGCGAAGTGTGGCTTCGTTGAGCTGTGAAAAGGTGACGTTGGCGATGCATCCCGCGAAGAAGGCGACGCGGGCGCGGCGCAGGCCGGCGGCGGGATAGGTCCAGCCGAAGCGGTTATAGAAAAAGCGGTCGTCGATGCGCGGGAGGAGCGCTTCACGTTCGGCGAGACCGAGAAGTTTGAGGACGCCGATGCCGCGCGCGATGGCCTGCAGACCGGAGCGCTGGTAGAGGCGAAGGACGCGCGCGAAGTCCACGACGCGATGCGGATCGGGAAGCAGATGGCGGAAGACGAAATTGCGAGTGACGCGAGCGAGCCAAGAGCGCTCATAGTCGCGCTCGATGCGTGCGCGGGCGTGCTCGACGAGTTTGCCGTATTCGACGCCGGAGGGGCAGGCGGTTTCGCAGGCGCGGCAGTCCAGGCATTTATCAATGTGGTCGACGAAGGAGTCGGTGACACCGACGTTTCCCTGCTCGACGTTGATCATCTGGTGGATGCGGCCGCGGGGCGAATCGGCTTCGAGATTCCAGAGGCGGTAGGTGGGGCAGGCGTTGAGGCACAGGCCGCAATGAATGCAGCGGGCGTAGTCTTCGTAGACGGGAGCTGGGCCGGGGATGGGTGACGCGGGCATGTTGGGGATCGCTATGGAGGATGATTCTACGGGAGTTAGCGGCGCGGAGGCGAAAGAAACGTCGGAGCGTCGCAACGTCTTAACGTCTGAACGTCGGGGGACGAGAAAGCAGTTGGAAGGTTGAAAGGTTTGCAGGTTTGAAGGTTGGGATCCTCGGAGAAAACCCTTGGAAGATTGGAAGACCGCCCCCACCCCCTGTTTTTTGTAAGTGTTGATTCTAAAGGAGTTAGGTTTGGCGTAAGTCGTTTGTTTGTAACACTTGCGGGGAGAATCATAAGTGTTGCAGCTAAAGGAGTTATGGGGACGGACTGTTGGCAAGAAAGTAACGGCCTGGGATGGGAAGGTTTTGAGGGAGTTGAAAGGACTACCTGGCGGGCGCCCATGGGAGGCAAGGCACGGAAGAATCGTGCCGACTATACCATTTAGTATAGCACATTGGTACAGTTGGTCAAGGATTACTTTAAGTGGTTTGGATGGAGAGAGATAGCTCGGGCTTGATTGAATTGGGATTAGAAAAAGTCAAAAGCCCCAAGTGCCCCGACCCGATCAGGGCAAACGCCACCGGCATCTGGGGTGCCCATCATCGGTCGGCCTTCAGCTGTGCCACCGTGCGCGAGAATCGCACCTTGCCCCGGAGCTTGCGCAGGCGGGAGTACGTCTGCGAGGCGGCAACGAGTTGCAATCCGGTACGGACGGTCTGGGTGACACCGGTGCCGCTAGCACGCTGAGCCTTTTCAAGAAGGGCCAGAGGAACCTCTACTGTAATCTTCCGCGTAGTCTCCATGGTGACTCTCATTACAACACATTCGAGACCAGCGTCGAATAGGCTGTCTGATCCGGGCAGGGTCCCGAATGGAACAGGTGAGCGTACCGGCAGAGGCGTATCATCAGAAGATGAAGCGAGAACTGCCTGTTACGTGTTGTACCGAGTGTGGCGGCGCTGGTTACAACATGAGGGTGGCAAACGGCCGTTGTTGCAAAACCAGCGGCAAAGAACGCTGCACCGGCATTAACGCAATTGCGATCCAAGCATTTGATTGGAGCGAATGCACACACTGTCAAGCAACCGGATATTACCGCAATAAAGAATGCCCGAGCTGCAAAGGTGCCGGCTATCTGTTCGTGGGCCTGAGGGATAAAGCAACGGTATAAACGCGCCACTACCGGAAATGTGCCGGGACTGAGGCTAGCGAAAGGCAGCCCCACCCTTGCAAGAAACAGGACCGCAAGGAAGGCCACCCAAAGGCGTTTTTCGGAGTTAAGGCACGGCCACCCGCCCAAAACCTCTAGTATCCGGTGTGACAGAGAATGGGGGGCGGTTCAAAAGGATTAAACGTCGTATAATCTCGTGCGCGCAACTGGGAAGCAGAACGTATGACCGTACAAGAACAAATCAAGAAATATATTACCAGCCAACCGGAGCCAAAACGCAGTGACATGCGAGAGTTGCATCGGCTCACACTTCAAGTGTCACCAGAATGCAAATTATGGTTCTTCGATGGTCAAGACAGCAAAAATCATACTGTTTCCAACCCTACGATTGGATATGGATTTCACACAATAAAATATGCCAATGGAAAAAGTAGAGAGTTTTTCCAAATTGGTGTGAGCGGAAACAAAACCGGAATCTCTGTCTATATTCTTGGTCTCAAAGATAAGAAGTACTTAGCCAAAACGTATGGAAAAAAACTAGGCAAGGCGAGCGTGACCGGATATTGCATTC
>Ga0210409_10001101_pt1 | contig 37423 bp, 35 predicted proteins | sample IncBWH17MmetaG_FD_161649 | JGI IMG/M metagenome (GOLD analysis project Ga0210409, IMG submission 161649) | Forest soil microbial communities from Barre Woods Harvard Forest LTER site, Petersham, Massachusetts, United States - Inc-BW-H-17-M | ecosystem: Environmental > Terrestrial > Soil >... | reverse complement strand
TACAACGAAGGCAGTTTCGTGGATGCGCGCATGTTCGTCTTCCGAAGAGATGACTGGGACGACCGCCCCGCCGTCCGCCCTGGCGACCGTCCCGGAAACTACGGAGACCATGACCGGGATGAGCGGAATAGCCTCACAATTCTCCGTGGGTTCTACGGCGTGCAGAGAAGAACCGTAAATGTGACGGACCTGCTGCGAAGCCGGGTGCGCGAAGGGGTGCTCAACTTTCGCGTGGATAACGACGCGCTCGGTGGAGATCCTGCCATCGGCGCCGACAAAGTATTAATTGTTGTCTACCGGTTCCAGGGCCAGGAGACCGCCGCAGCCGTGCCCGAAGGCGGCGTGCTGACACTTCCCTAGGAACGGAAGTTCACAGGTTACGGATGCGGCTTTCGGGTGCGCCGCAGTTCGCGCGCGAGATAGGCGACGACGGCCAAATTGATGACCAGTGCGAGAACCTTGCCGCCGCTGAAGCGCCTGACAAGCTCGTAAACTTCCAGCGGAAGAAACGAAGCCGTCGTGATAATCGTGAAGTATTCCGCCCAGCGTTTTCGGAACCACAAGCCCATTCCTTCCGTAAAGAAAATCGCTGAATAAATGAACGTACCGATGCTGAGTTCCTTCAGCCGCCGGTCATCCACCTTGGCTAACTTTTCCAACAGAAGGTTAATGTAGTGATTGTGAGGGTCCCCACGGAAAATATTGATCCAGTGCTCGACGACTGCGGCCACGTCTTGGTGTAGGAGCCGGAGTGCGCCGATTCCGAGCGCGAGCAGCGCGAAGGCCTTCAAGAGTTTGAAGGCGGCAATGACCCGCAAGCCGCGGCTGTGAGATTCTATTGCAGGCATATCGCGCTGGCCCGGAATTGTACCTCACACGGACAGCGCTTCTGTACGCAAACAAACAGGGCCGCGAGACTACCGCTCACTCTCAGCGCCTGGCGACGGCGCGGCTTTCGTCGAACCACCCAATTCAGCGTTGGCATACCCGCTGATTTCACATGCCAGCGAAATCTCAACGAATTCCGGTGTCTCCCATTGCATTGCGAACCTCCTTATAGTTTTGTGCTTCGTGCCTCTGGCCCACGGCCATCGCGCTCACGGCAACGTGAACGCAACAACCGCGTCACCTTGCTTGGTCCCCAGCTTGCCGTGGCCGCCCGCAGCGATGACCACATATTGCTTGCCGTGAAGTGTGTACGTCATCGGCGTGGCTTGTCCGGCGGCCGGAAGCTCGTACTTCCACAACTCTTTCCCGGTTTCCACGTCGAACGCGCGAATATAGTTGTCCATCGTCGCGGCGGTGAAGACCAGTCCTCCCGCCGTCGCCATCGGACCGCCAAGCGTAATCGTCCCCGTATTCATGCCCGGTATGAAACTTCCCAGCGGAACATCCCAAACTTTCTTTCCGGTGAAGAGATCCACGGCCGCAACCGTGCCCCACGGCGGCGCATTGCAGGGGATTCCGCTCGGCGACAAAAGCGGTGTGCGAAACATCGCGTAAGGCGCGCCGGTCTGCCGCGCGAATTCGCCATGGAGCCGGTCCGACTCGCTGGCGTTCTTGTGCGCTTCCGCAAGATCATCGCGGGGAATGAGCTTCACGAAAATCGGCAGCCGGTTGGTATCCGCGAAAAGCAAGTGGCGCTGCGGATCGTACGCCGCGCTGCCCCAGTTCACGCCGCCAACGTTGCTGGGAAACACCAGCGTGCCTTGAAGACTTGGCGGAGTATAAATTTCACCGAATCGCGCGGCCTTAATCTTGTCCGCGCACCACTGCCGGTCCTGCGCATCTTTCCCCCAGGCATCCTCAGGCGACAACGTCTCCGGAACAAGCGAAATAGTGGACGAGGGCTGCGTCGGCCAGGACTCTTCACCCTCTATGTCGCTCTTCGGCACGGGTCGCTCTTCGACCGGCAAGAGTGGCGTGCCCGTCAAACGGTTAAGCACGAAAACGCGGCCCATCTTCGTGGTGATGGCAATCGCCGGCGTCCCATCTTTCCACGCAAACAGCGCCGGCTGCGAAGCCACGTCATAGTCCCAGAGGTCGTGGTGCACGACTTGAAAGCCCCAGACGAACTCCCCGGTAGACGCACGCAAGGCCACGACGGAGTTGGCCCACTTATTGTCACCCTTGCGGATGCCGCCAAAATAGTCCGGGCTGGCGCTGCCGGTTGGAACGAAAACCAGGTCGCGCCCGGCATCCACCGAAATGGTAGACCATGCGTTGCCGGCGCCCGTGCGCGGCGATGTGTTCATCGCCCACGGGATGGGATCCCACGACCAGCGCAATTTTCCCCTGCGCACATCGAATGCCCGCACAATTCCACGCTCCAACGTGACCGCTCGATTGTCCCCAATCGAGGAACCCGTGATAACCAGGTCCTTCACGATGGCCGGTGCTGAGGTGACTTGATAATCTCCAGGGTCGCGCAATTTGACGCCCGTCGTGAGGTCGACTTCTCCGTCCGACCCGAAATCGGCGCAAGGCTTCCCAGTCGCGCCGTCGAGGGCAATCAACCGCGCGTCCAGCGTGCCAATAAAAATGCGCCAACGGCAGGCACTGCCGGCCTTGCCCGACGGATCCCTCCAGGCAGAGACACCGCGCGATGTCACTTCCGAAGACCCGTAGGGAAGTTCGAGCTTCGGATCAAATTCCCAGAGCTTCGTCCCGGTCTCAGGGTCCAGGGCAAAGACGTGATCGTAAGGCGTGCTCAGGAAAAGTTTCCCATCCACAAGAATAGGAGTCGCTTCGAACGCAGCTTTTTTGTCAAGCTCCGGGTCATGCGGCAGCGCGCCGGTATGAAACGTCCACGCCACTTTCAGTTGCGTGACGTTGTTGCGATCAATTTGCGAGGCGGGCGAGTACCGTGTTCCGCCCGGGTCGTTCGAATAGGTCGGCCAGCCCGCGTCAGGCTTGGTTTGCGCACGGGTCGTGCTGACCAGCAAAGTCAGGAATAAAAACAACAACAGCCAGCGGAAGTGGCAAAACAGTTTAAAGGTTCTCATGCGCTAACTAGTAGCTCGAAACGGGGGAGGCTGCAAGAAGATGGGGACGAACGGGCCTAACAAAGGGACGAACGGGCTCTCGCCAATATTTTCACGCGTTTTTCACCGCATTTTCAGCAATTCCGGACGCTCTGTGACGTAACGCCGCGACCACCGCAGTTCCGTATTGTCCTGCAATATCACTTTGTATTCTCCGTGGAACCACGGCAGGAGTTCTCGAATCGCGTCGAGGCGAACCAGCGTCCCCCGGTTGATGCGCACAAACAGTTTCGCATCAATAGTGTTCTGCAGCGCATCAAGAGTGCTCCGCAGCGTGTGCGTTTTCTTGCCGCAGTGCAGCAGCAAATAATTTCGCTCCGCCTCTACCCAGCCAATTTCCTTGACGGGAACGAAAAACGACCGCGAGTCCTCCTGAATCAGGATGCGGTCAGGACGAGATTTTTCCTTCCCCATCTGCTCCAGCATGTTTTCAAGCCTGGCGGTGATCCCGTTGGCCGATTGCTCATGCTGGACTCGCGCCCGGCGCAAAGCTTCGCGGAATCGTTCTTCCCCTACGGGCTTCAGCAAATAATCGAACGCGTGCACTTCGAACGCACGAAGGGCGAATTTGTCGTGCGCCGTAATAAAAATGACCTGCGAAAGCGGAATCTTCGCCGACTGCAGGGACTTGATCACGCCAAACCCGTCCATTCCCGGCATCTGTACATCCAGAAAAACCAGATCGGGGCGATGTTTCCTGACGGCAGCAACCGCCGCCTCTCCGTTCTCCGCCTCGCCAACTACCTCCACACCGGCCTCCTCGCGCAGCAGCCGAAGCACTTTGCGGCGCGCAGGCGCTTCATCGTCAACGACGAGGACGCGTAGTGCCGATTGTGAGCTCATTCGGACTCCACCGAACTCTGCGAAGCGGTGCGAATCGGCACCCGCAGCGTGACCTCGGCCCCGCCGCTAGGCCGATTCGCGATCGAGAACTGCTGCCCATCACCATAAAGCTGCACCAGCCGGTCGCGAATATTCGAAAGCCCGACCCCTCGGCCAAACACTCCCGAAGGATCTGTCTCCCCCAATCCCGCTCCCGTATCGCAAACTTGCAGAATCAGGCTGCCGTTTTCCCGATGCGCGGAGACCAACAATTCCATCGCCGTCCCGCCAGCCTTCATCCCGTGGCGCAGCGAATTTTCCAGCAGCGGCTGCAGGATCAGTTGCGGCACCAGCAAGTTGTTCAGCGAAGGTTCAATCGAATACGTTAAGCTCAATTTGTTTTCGAATCGTTTCTGCATCAGGTCCATGTACAGCCGCGTTATTTCCAGCTCTTCCGCCAGTGGAATTTCGTCCGCCCGCGACGCCCGCAGCGTCAGACGCAGCAGCTCGCTGAGCTGGGTGATCATCGCATCCGCCGCGCGCACGTCCTCATACATCACCGCGGAAATTGTATTCAGCGTGTTGAAAAGGAAGTGCGGTTGAAGCTGCAGCCGTAGATTCTCCAGCTGCGCCTGCGCCAGCTTCGTTTGCAGCTCGGCCGCCGTCAGCTTCTCGGCCTGCGACAGCCGGTAGCGTTCGAACGAGTAGTAAGCCAAAACTGTGATGGTGTAGCTTACGAAGTCGTTCGAAAATTCCATCGCGTAGCGGTAGGACATGATTCCGTAGTCGTACGCGCCAAGCCCCACCAGCGGAGCAAGAATTTGGCGGCTGAGCGCCATAATCGTGGTGTGAAGGAACGAAAATACAATCGCGCCCGATACATGCCACGCCACGCGCCGCACCCACCCTTGGCATTCGAATAGATAGTACCTGGCGAACAGCAAAATAAAAGGCAGCAGGAGAAATACCGAATAGACGCCCGTGCTTTCTTCCAACAACCGTCTTCCGAACGTTCCTGCGTGCTGCCGGGAAAGATCGTCCAGGTACCTGTATTCAAGCTCGCTGATGCAGATGACGGTGTAGATGAGGAAGAGCACACTCCACACGCGAGCGGCGGAGAGGCGTGGCGGCTTCGCGCTGGACGATGTTCGGGGCATCGCGATTTACTCGGCTGAGAGTATGCGCCAAATCGCGTAACTGCGGGAAGTCCAGAGAAGGGAATCAGTTTCGGAAAATTAGGACTTTGGGGAGAGACAAGGGCGGGTCAGGGCCGACGGCGTCCCGAAGTGGTAATCGAGCTAATCATCGTCACCGCAACCAGAAACAGCAAAGCACCCACCAGGGCATAAACAATCATGGCACTCTCCACCACATTCGATGCTACAGGAGTGCACCTGGAATACCAAACAAATGTCTTTTATTTTCTATAAGTTGCGTGGAACGGTATGTGCAGATTCGTCGCCAAAAGTGGACAACTGTGGGCGGGAGTTACCGTAGGTCAAGTACTAAAACTAGCGAATCAGTACGCGCTGGGCTCCGCCGTGCCGATGGGTCCTATCAGCTCTTGCTCAGCCGGATGGACCCGTCTCCCGTATGAATCGTCAACTGCTGGCCTCCGCCGTTCATCTTTCCGCGGATCTCCGACTTGCTGAAAGTCCCCTCCACGGTAACCGGGACGCCCAGGCTGATATGCCCGTCGCCGGTGGTGGCGTCAATGTTCGCTTTGAAGTCGGCGGGCAGCACGATGTCCACGCTCCCATCCCCTGTGCGAATCGTCCAACTGGAAGCCATCTTGGATCCGGGTAAAACGCGAGCGTCTACGCTGCCATCGCCCGTTTTGATCCCCAAAGCGTCAAACCTGCCAACCAGCCGAATATGCCCGTCCCCCGTGTCTGCATCCACTTTCCCGTCGAGGTCCCGAGCCTCGATACTCCCGTCGCCCGTCCGGAGCCGGATATCGCCCTTTAGGCTGTCCACAGTAATGCTGCCGTCGCTGGTGTGGAGATCAATCGTCCCATTGAGGGAATTGGCTTTCACCGATCCGTCGCCCGTGTGAACATTCACCGTTCCATGAATGGAGTCGGCCTGCACCGAGCCGTCGCCCGTTTGCACGGTTACATCGCCCTCTTTGGGCATGCGCACCTCAATGTGCAAATTGCGCGAATTATGCCCCCAGGAAAAACCCCAATGGCCCATCAGGCGGGCAGTGAGTTCCACCTTATCCCCCTCCTGGTGCGAATCGATCTTTAGATCTTTGCCCAACACGTACCCTTGGTATTCCACCCGAAACTCAACCTGTTTGGTGTCGCCCGCGGTCACATGCACGCTGCCGTCATTGGTGTCCACGCGCACGTTGGCCCGCCCACTAACCGCGTAGGACTTAACGACATCCTCCGCCCGGCTGCCCGGCGCACACAGCGCCATCACTAGCAGACCAGCACCCGCTAGTCCGACCCGAACCCCAGCCTTAGGGCACACAATTGATTTCATAGCTCAAAAACCTCCGTACGGATCAGGCCAGAACCTTCGATCCTTTGTCCTTCTATCAGCATATACGACACCTTGTAACAGAATGTTCCCTCAAGGGGCCGCCTCGTCTGGCCTATCAGTGGCCTTTGGCGACCTTCTTCTTATGAGCCGAGCCCGGTTTAGCCCGCAGCGCCTCAAGAAACTGCTCGGTGGGAAGGGTATTGATCACATCATGCTTTTCCAGCCAGCCGCGGCGCGCCATCGTCACGCCGTAACGGATAAACGAGAGGTTGCCGGTGCTGTGCGAGTCGGTCGAAATGACTACCTTGACGCCGCGTTCCTTACACATGCGCAGGTACACATCCTTCAGGTCCAGCCGATCCGGATACGAGTTGCACTCCATGGCCACACCGTACTTTGCACAGGCCTCCAGAATTTTCTCCATGTCGTAGTCGATGGGCTCGCGGCGAAGCAGCAGGCGCCCGGTAGGATGCGCGATGATCTGTGTGTACGGATTCTCGATAGCCGCCAGCATCCGCTCGGTCATCGCGGCGCGGTCGAGATTGAAATAGGAGTGAACGGAACAGACCACGACATCGAGCTGTGCCAGGATTTCGTCGGAATAATCGAGCGAACCATCCTTGAGGATATCCACTTCAGCCCCGGCCAAAACTCGAATCCCGAGACCCCTGTCGTTGGCCGCATGGATGTTCTTGATGTGCGCGGCCATGCGCTTCTCGTCCAGGCCATTCGCCACCGTCACCGCTTTCGAATGATCCGTAATGGCGATGTACTGGTGCCCCAGCTGCCGCGCCGCTTCGGCCATCTCCTCAATCGAGTTCTTCCCGTCGCTCGCCGTCGAGTGCATCTGCAGGTCGCCTTTCATATCCTTGAGGGTGATCAAGTGCGGCAGTTTATGATTTTCCGCCGCGGCGATCTCTCCGGTATTCTCGCGAAGTTCCGGCGGGACATAGTCCAGCTTCAGTTTCGAATAGATCTCTTCTTCCGTGCGGCCCGCCACCCGTTTCTCGGCCTTCAGCGTCGCCAGCACGTACTCGTTCAACGTGTACCCCATATCATTGGCGCGTCCGCGAAGCGCCACGTTGTGCTCCTTCGAACCCGTGAAGTACAGCAGCGCCGCCCCGAAGTTCTCCTTTTCGAGCAGCCGCACGTCCACCTGCAACCCGTTTCCCAGCGTGAAGCTGACCTTGTTTTCTCCGTGCGCCAGCGTCTGGTCAATCCCCTGAAACTCCAGAATGTGCTTGGCCAGGGCGTCCACGTGTTTCTTTGAGGTGTGGCCTTCCGCCAAAGTGACCAGCAAATCCAAATCGCCCACGGTTTCCTTGCCGCGCCGCAGTGATCCCGCCGGCGTCACCGAGTCCACGCCTTTTCCCGATTTTTCGATGTGTGCTGCAATCGCCGCCGCCGCGGCTTCCGCGGTATTGATGAGGAACCGCCCCGAAGACTTCTTGAAAACTTCGACCGCCTTCAGAATATTCTGCTCGCTCTTCTCGCCAAATCCCGGAAGATCCCGCAACTTGCCCTCTTTGGCGATTCTCTCCACGTCGGCGACCGTGCCGGCTTTGAAGTTGGACCACAGAAACGCGACTTTCTTCGGCCCCAGCGACTGTAGTTGCAAGAGATCGAGAATCGTCGCCGGATATTTCTTCAGCAACTTCTTGCGCAGCGCATAATCCCCGGTTTTGACGATCTCTTCGAGGTGCTCGACCATGCGGTCCCCGATGCCCGGAAGTTCCTTCAGCTTCTCCGGTTCCCGCACCAGTTGTTCGATGGACTCCGGCAAGCTGTCAATCAGCTCGGCAGCCTTTTCATAGCTGCGGTAGCGGCCAATGATGGCGCCATCAATCTCCAGCAGTTGGGCGGTCTCGCGAAGGATGCGGGCGATCTGTTTGTTGTCCATGGCGGGACGATTATAAAGCTATTAAAGAGACGCAGGGCGAAGTTCTTCCAGATGCTCACGCCCATATGGATTCGTTGCCCTGTGATACCTAAATCGGCGTCCCGCAACACCCCCGCTGCGAAGGCTGACTTGGCCGCGCCGGTAGCGTCAAAGAGCGACACGTCTCCGCCCCACGCGATTGTCGCTTGCCCTCCGGAATTCTCGATCGCGAAGAGCTTCGTGCTGCACTCCGATGTGACCGCCAACTCAGAAGCACGTGAAAACAAGAACTGAAAGCCGGCTCGTCGGCACGCACGCTCATTGCCGTTTTCGAAGCCAAACAGGAAATCTCAGGTAACGGTGCGTGCAAAAAGGAGAGAGGATTAGCTATGTGCAATACTGCGGTGGTCTGTCTTCTGATTCTGATTCCGTGCTCGCTGCCCGCCCAGGACAAAAACAGCGATTGGAAGGCGCTATACGATCTTCGTTCTGGTGAAAAGATCCTGCTGATCGAGACTGGGATGAAGAAGCATGTCGGAACTTTCTCTACCGTCACGGAGGAAGCCCTTCAGATGCGCGAAGGGTCAAGCGACATCGGCATTCGCAGAGAAAGTGTCGCTCGCGTGACACTGCTTGGGAAGAGCCATCGGCTCCGCAATGCTCTTATCTTTGGCACCGTTGGCGCGGGAGCTGGCGCGGGAATCACCGCAGCCGCATCGCGGTGTTCCAATTCAAATACTTCGTTCAACTTATGTGGTATTGGGCGCGGCGCCGAGGTCGCTATCGGTGCCGCGGTTGGCCTGGTGGGAGGCGCCGGCATCGGCGCCGCAATACCCAGTCATCCCACTATTTATCGTGCAGAGCCAGCGAAACCCAATCTATCCCATTGACGCAGCACCTTCTTGATGGAACAAAACTTCAAAAAAAAAGGCCGGCAGGGGGGCGCTCCCTGCCGGCCGAATCCCTCTCCTACACCTTAGCCACTTGCCTTCGACACGTTCGCTGCCTGCGGCCCCTTGGGACCCTGGACGATCTCGAACTCCACGGGATCTCCTTCTTGCAGCGTACGGTAGCCATCGCCGGCGATGGCGGAATAATGGACAAAAACGTCTGGGCCATCATCGCGCCCGATGAAGCCATATCCTTTGGAATTGTTAAACCATTTCACGGTTCCTTGCACTTCGATTGCCTCCTGACAGGCATTAGATCGTTCTGTCACAGCGGCGGGGGACTCTCTCAGCGCCGTTATGAATACAAATTGCGCGGAGTGTACCAGAATCGAAGTTCGAGTCAATAGAACATTCCTCTTTTATAGCAAAGATAAGTGTCCACGAATGTGTTTACAAAATCGATTCAGCTTCCTTCAGCGAGGAAATCGTTTTCCCGTGGCAAGAAACCGTAGATAGTACAGAATTCCAGCAATGGACTTTGCGTCGCGCATCTTCCCGCTTCGAATCATCTCCTCCAATTGCTTCGATTCGAACGCACGGGAAATTATTTTCTCGTCTTCTTCCGGCTCCGCCTTCCCCGCAGTCAGTCCTTCCGCGAGAAGAATGAACATCCGCTCTTCCAGAAAGCCAGGAGTAGGGAATACATCCAGGAAAACTCGCAATCGCTTGGCGCGAAACCCTGTTTCTTCAATAAGTTCGCGCACTGCCGCCTCCCGCGGCCTTTCGCCACTATCAATCCGGCCCGCAACCAACTCCCACAGGTATTGCCTCGCAGCGTGCCGGTATTGCCGGATCAAAACGATGCGCCCATCGGGCAAAACGGGGAGCACCACCACGGATCCTGGGTGGGTTATGACCTCGCGCGTGGTGCGCACGCCACTGGGCTCTATGACTTCATCGCGGCGAATCCCAAAGACCGGGCCTTCGTAAATAGCCGTACTGCTGAGAACTCTCGCCTTCTTCGCCGGCTGTGAATCTGAAGATTTTTTCATTTTCGCCTTCCTCGTCGCGTTTCCCGTCGCACTTCATACCGGGATTACAAGAATGCGCCAGCGCGCGCGGAGCCTCCTCCCGTTTGCTTGTGGGTGCGCCGTGCGCCTATACTCGGCTTCAGGCGCAAAACTCCTGAGCAAAGCTTCAGGAGCCGCTCTCAGCCACAGAAAATGCCCATCAACACCATCATTGTCGACGACGAAAAGCCCGCTCGCGATGAGCTGGTCTTTCTCTTGAAGGGCTTTCCGGAGGTCAACGTCATCGGCCTCGGCAAAAACGGCGTTGAGGCCGTTTCGCTCATCAAAGAGCACTCGCCGGATTTGGTCTTCCTCGACGTGCAGATGCCCGGTCTGGACGGATTTGGCGTCTTGAAAAAACTCGTCGAGCGCAAAATGAAAATGCCGCATGTCGTATTTGCGACCGCTTTCGACCAGTACGCAGTGCAAGCCTTCGATGTAAACGCCGTGGACTACGTCTTGAAACCATTCGACAAGGCGCGCATCGCCAAAGCCATTCAGCGCGCGCGCCGCGAAATCGAAGCGGAAACCAGCCCCACGGAGCGGCTGGAACAGTTAGTCAGCCAGCTGGGAGCCTCGAAAACTCCCGCTCCGCCGCCGGTGAAGCTCCTGCTGAAAGCGCAGCAGCGGCTCTTACTCATTGACGGCGAAGACCTGGTGTTCGCCTCCATCGAGGATGGCTCGATATCCGTGTCCTCGCGGGAAGCGGAAGGCTCGTCGAACTATCGCACGCTGGAGGAATTAAGCGACGCGCTGGATTCCGAATCCTTCTGGCGGCCGCACCGCTCCTACCTCGTGAATATTCACCACATCAAGGAAGTCGTGCCGTGGTTCAAATCCAGTTACCTGCTCAAAATGAGCGACAAGAAACAGACCCAGATTCCGGTCAGCCGAGCACAAACCAAGCGCCTGCGCGAACTTTTCAAGCTGTAAGTGCGCACGATGATCCCTCAGAAGGGCCCTGTCTAGCCTCGGCTCCCATCCTATTCCGAGCATCCCTCACAAAAACAAAAGACACACGCAGGCAATTTGGTTAACGCCTCCGCACCCTCGACGCCCTCGCCTCCGGCAAGCTGCGTCCTCCTATCGCCACTTCCGCGAACCCTCTGCCTCGCAAGGGCCGCCCCCCGCTTCACCCCACGATTCCATGAGCGTTGTCCCCTTTCGCACAGATTGTTAGACCCCTTTCTTGGTTGAATAGACTTGGAATCTCAGGGCACAGAAAGTTTCATCGAGTGAATGCAAGGCACTTCGGTGCCATTCAGGATTGCTATGAGCCAAAAAAACTTTCGAGACGCACCGGCGGACCAACGGACCAACGCGGAGGGAAAACAGGTATGCAACAAAGTACTTTTGGCAATACCCGATAGTGAATACGAGTTGATGCGTCCTGACTTGGCGTATATCGACCTGCCGCATCATCTTAGCCTTCATGAGCCCACAGAAAGGATCGAGTTCGTCTATTTCCCGAACCGGGGAATGGTTTCTCAAGTGGTCGTGACCAAAGATGGTCGAACCGTGGAAGTCGGAGTAGTGGGTAACGAGGGCTGCGTTGGGGCAGGATTGGCAGTCTGCTTGAACAGAAGTTCCGTGCGTGAAGTTATCCAAATCGCGGGCGATGGCTTCCGCATGATGGGGAATGCGCTGGAACGCATGCTGCGGTCGGCCCCAAAGTTACAGGTAATATTGAACAGGCATGCAGGGCTTCAAGGAATGCAAGTCGCACAGACCGCGGCGTGCAACCGGCTGCACGATATACAGCAGCGTCTCTCGAGGTGGCTGCTGATGACTCATGATCGGGTGCATCTGGCGGTACTTCCGATCACTCACGATTTCATTGCCACCATGATGGGTACCGACCGATCCACGGTGAGCTTGTCGGCGGCGGTGCTGCAAAAAAAGGGAATTATAGAATACGTGCGAGGCGCAGTGAAAATTGTGAACCTCAAGAAACTCGAAAAATCCGCATGTGAGTGCTACGGCGTCATTCAACAGCTCGAAGATGACCTCGGATTGCGATAGCAATTCCTCGCCAGTGTTAGATACCCCACAGACAACAACCTCTTTCTATCGCTAATGTTCAGGCCTTGTGGATTCACTTCGCTTTTGATGTGCGTTCGAGGCGGTGACTTAAGCAGAACCTCGCTCAGGGCAATGAAAAGAGCGGCTTTTGTCGTCGCAGTGGCGTCGAAGACCAATGCTATACCGTCTTTCACAAGAGCATAGCCGCACCAACTCGCGAGGTGGCCATGGAGCCGATGCGTCGCAAACTGGTATGGGCCGAAAGACCGAATTTTCAAGGGTGGGGCTGCTCGGAATGCGCATGGGTGTTCAACCCTTCATGGCCGCTCGTTGGCAGATCCATTGACGAGATGAAGACGAACTTCGCACAGCAGCGCGACAACGAGTTCTCTTCTCATGTCTGTGCCGAGCACCCGAGAGCCACAAAGAAACCCCTTTAACCAACTCATTCTGAAGAAGGTAGATTCCGTGAATTTCGATCAGGTGGAAGCCGTTCGAGACTTTCAGATCGCCGAGGCGCGAGAGCGGAAAGCTATTTGCGGAGAACCTTGCCTAAAAGGGAGCTGTTGATCTGTATCCCGCCGTTTGCGTCCAGTGGGCCATGGTATTTGATAAAGCCAAGTTTTCTGAACTTATTCATAAACAAATTGACCCGCGCACGCGTGGTGCCGATCATCGTTGCCAGGGTCTCTTGCGATATTCCGGCAAATCGGTGTAGCTTGCGCTGCGTCCCCTTCACTGCGAGCAGAAGAAGAGCGCGGGCCAGCCGCCTCTCGCTGCACTGCGAAACCTGGTCGGCGAAATCCTTCTCGAGCCGAATATTGCGCGAAAGCAGATAAGACAGGAAGCAGTAGGAGAGCGCACGGTCGGTGTGCAGCGCCCGGATCATCTCGTTTCTTTCAATGACTTTCAGAACCGTGGGTGCCATCGCGGTGGCGGTCCTCAAACGAATATTCTGACTCCCCAGGCACGCTTCACCAAGAAATTCGCCAGGCCCCAGTATGGCGACAATCGCCACCTTGTCAGCCTTGGAGGCCACGGAGAGTTTCACGCGGCCTCTTTGAATGTACATGAGCGTCTCGGCGATATCGCCTTGACGGAAAATAGTTCCTCCCGTTGCAAACCTTTCATTTAGTGCGGCCACTCCGGCCAAATCGAATGCAATTGCGGGAGGTGCCTCTATCTTGGACCTCACGGGATGATTGGACCTCCGATTCTGCTGGGATATTGTATGGTGTGCGGATTCGGCCATCGGCGGGATTGCCATTTCGTTCTTGACTCCGGCTAACATGGCATCCCAAGACTCATTTCGCGTGCTCTTCCTGAGTATCTCCTAACATTGCATCGAAACCGAAAATATTCTGTTCAATTTGGCACACAGGGGAAACGTGCTTCCATGGTCGCTTCGTGGCAACCGTCGCGTAAACGGGCATGTTGTCCTCACAGCCCAGAAAGGGGGTTATGAGAAGTTTGGGCGGATCGCCTTCCACTTTGACGATTAAAGCGCTAACCCGAAACTGACCCACTAGCCGGCGCCCTGCTGCTTTCTGCTTCTTGGCAGGCCGTGTTAGCATCGTGCGTACCCACGCGTACGCTTACACGATGGATTTTTCGCTTAACGACCACCAAAAACTGATTCGCGATACCGTCCGCCAATTCATGGAGGCGGAGGTGCGCCCGTCCGTCAAGGAGATGGAGAAGGCGGAGAAATTCCCGGCCGAGGCCATCCACAAACTCGGCGAAATGGGCTGTTGCGGGATGCTCGTGCCGGAAGAGTGGGGCGGGCCGGGACTCGACACGGTTTCGTACGCGCTGATGCTGGAAGAGGTTGCGCGCGTTTTCACGGCCATGTCCACCGCGATTGGTGTGACGAATTCCGCGGTCCAGGCGCCGCTGCTTTTGTTCGGCACCGACGCGCAAAAGAAAAAATATTTGCGGCGCATGGCCACAGGAGAAACGCTCGGAGCGTTTTGCCTGACGGAACCAGCCGCAGGCTCCGATGCGGCCGGGATTCAAGCGCGCGCCGTGCGCGCTGGCAATTCCTATAAACTCAACGGAACCAAAACCTGGGTCACCAATGGCAGCGTGGCGGGCGTGCTGTTGGTATTTGCCAAGACCGACCCCGAGGCGGGCGGGAAGGGCATTAGCGCGTTCCTGGTCGAGCCGGGCTTCGCAGGATTTCGCGTGGGGCGCCATGAGGACAAGATGGGCCAGCGCTCGTCCCCCTCGGTGGAGATTCTGTTGAATGATTGTGTTGTGCCCGTGGAGAACCGCCTGGGCGAAGAGGGCCAGGGGCTGCAGATTGCCTTGAGCGCCTTGGATGGCGGCCGCATTGGGATTGCGGCGCAGGCGGTAGGGCTGGCGCAAGGGGCGCTGGAAGAGACCGTTAAGTATGCGAAGCAGCGAAAGGCATTTGGCAAGAATATCAGCGAGTTCCAGGCGATTCAGTGGATGATTGCCGACATGCAGACGGAGATCGAGGCGGCGCGCGGCCTGACGCATTACGCGGCGTGGCTGAAGGATGCCCATCCCGCAAAAGTCGGCGCAAGCGCTTCCAAAGCCAAGCTTTACGCCAGCGAAATGGCCAACCGCGTCGTGTATAAAGCGGTCCAGGTGCACGGCAGCGTGGGCTATTCGCGCGAAACCGACGTCGAGCGCATGTACCGCGATGCGCGCGTCATTACCATCTATGAGGGCACCAGCGAAGTGCAACGCATGATCATCGCCCGCGAACTGCTGGGCGAAGGCGGCAAGCAGAAGGTAGCGACGCGTTAGTTCTGGCAAGTTTGTAGAGGCCGGGCTTTAGCCCGGCGCTGTCGCGGAGAAGAGGAGTTGTACGGGCGTTCGCCGCGGCGGGCGTCTCCGCCTGTAGTGGCCGGTCTTCAGACCGGTGCTTTTCTTTAGTCGTAGAGGCGCTGTGAAGGAGGTGCAGATGATTTCTGGCGCTCACGTCGTTGTATACAGTAAAGACGCGGAAGCCGATCGCGCCTTCTTTCGAGACGTTCTCGGGTTCAAATCTGTGGACGCCGGCCATGGTTGGCTAATCTTCACGCTGCCGCCGGGAGAGGCCGCGTTCCACCCAGCTAGCGAGAACGGTCCTCAGGAACTCTATTTCATGTGCGACAGCTTGAAAGCGGAGATGGATTCACTCGGTAAGAAGGGTGTGAAGTGCTCTAAGGTGGAAGAAGCACGCTGGGGTTCGATTACCAAGATGAAGCTGCCCGGTGGAGGAGAAGTCGGCCTCTATCAGCCAAAGCATCCGACAGCGTTGGGGCTTCGATAATTTGTAGAGGCCGGGCTTTAGCCCGGCTCTTATTACGGCGCAGAGGAGACACGATTGGGAACTGGGGCTGAAGGAAAGAAGAGCCGAGTTTTGAGCGGGATGCGCCCGACGGGCCGGCTGCATATTGGCCACTATTTTGGCGCGCTCCAGAATTGGGTGCGGCTCCAAAATGACCCAACCTATGACTGCTTCTACTTCATCGCTGACTGGCATGCCCTGACCAGCGACTATGCCGATACTTCGTGCGTTGCCGAAAACACCCTCCAGATCATGATCGACTATCTCGCCGCAGGCCTCGACCCGGCAAAGAGCGTCCTTTTCCTTCAGTCAGCAGTCCCGGAGCATGCGGAGTTGCATCTGCTGCTGTCTATGGTGACCCCACTGGGGTGGCTGGAGCGCGTGCCTACATACAAAGAGGCTCTGGAGAACGTCAAGGATAAGGACCTCCACAATTACGGCTTCCTGGGATATCCGGTGCTGCAGACGGCCGACATTGTGATTTATAGCAAGGAAGGCGCGCCGCTAGTGGTGCCGGTGGGAGAGGATCAGGTTTCGCATGTCGAGTTGAGCCGAGAGATTGTGCGGCGGTTCGATTTTTTCTACGCGGGTAGGATACGTGATGGTCTAACGGAGCAGCAGCGGAAAGATGCGCTAGATCTCGTAACGCGTAATCTGCCACCAGGACACTACGAGGGCGCCACCGGCAGCGAGCCTGTCATTCTCCTCTCGAAGGCCCGGAGTGAATTAGGTCTCGAACGGTATTTGGAAATGATCCGGAGTAATCCACAGTACTTTACATCACCGGACTTGTTGATGCCTCCCTCCGAAATGCTGACGAAAACGCCGAAGATACCGGGGCTCGATGGGCGGAAGATGTCGAAGAGTTATTTTAATACGATCACTTTGAGCGAGAGCGACGCCAACATACGCACGAAGACCAAGAGGATGAAGACTGATCCAGCCCGTCAGCTGCGCACGGATCCGGGAAATCCGGACGTGTGTCCGGTGTATGACTGGCATAAACTGTTCTCAGCCGAAGAGCCGGGGCGGCTGGAGTGGGTCCGGCAAGGCTGCACGACCGCAGGAATCGGCTGCATCGAGTGCAAAGGGGCGATGGCCGAGAATCTGATCAAGTGGATCGCCCCAGTCCGCGAGCGCCGCGTGAAGTACGAGCAGAACCCAAAGCAAGTATTGGAGCTCTTGGATGCAGGCTCAAAGAAAGCGCGCGCGGTGGCGCAAGGAACTATGGAGCGAGTAAGGGAGGCGGTTTTCCATTGGGGAGACAAACGGCGAGAGATAGGAGCTGATTGATGATCGACACGCGCGTGAGGTCTACATTAATCGGCGGGCTACGACTATTGGCTGCGATTGTGATTTCCTGTCTGGGGTTCGTTTTCCAGATCGTTCCGACGAACTTAGCTGCGAAGGATGGGACCGCCCCAAAAACCTACAGCCACGACGCGCACGGTCTGGAAAAGCAATTCGAGCCCCTGCTAAAAGCATACGCAAAGGGCGACGCCGACGCGGTCAACAAGGAATATGCCGTTTTCGTCCTGCCGAACGCCAATCAATGGTTCGCGGAATATTTTCCTGCTAGCAGCGTTCAGCAATTGGGATGGGACTACGATTCGGAGGCCGAACAATACAAGAGCACGCTTCCAAGGATGATGAAAATCTTGCAGTCTGGGTCGCGATTCCATGCGCACTGTTCGTCGCCAAGTCCGGACCACAAGACAAAGTTGCAGCCGAACGCCGATTCGGTGCAACCAACGAAGGAAATTGCCCTGGAGCAGTTTGAGATTAAATTTGTGGCAGACAACGGTAGATCGTTTTCCCAACTGGGCAACTTCGTCTATGTCGACGGCGCATTTCGATATCTTGGCAAGGGGGCCTATCCATTTTGGTCGATGCCCGACGCAACTCGGAAAGCGCCGGCTGGGGAGAAGAACTGACGTATGGCCACGCCGTACAAGATAAACATACCGATGTATGAGGGGCCGCTGGACCTGCTGCTCGATTTGATCAAGCAGCAGAAGATGAGTATTCACGATATCCAGATTTCGAAAATCACGGCGCAATATTTGGATTATTTGCACAAGCTGGAAGAGTTAGACGTGGATGTTTCATCAGAATTTATTTATATGGCGGCGACGCTGATTTACATCAAGTCGAAGATGCTGCTTCCGCCGGATCCATTGGCAGGGCCGGAAGAGCAGGAGGATCCGCGCGCGGACCTGGTGCAGCGATTGGTAGAGCACGAAAAATTCAAAAACGCAGCGCAGCTTTTGTATCAGAAGCAGCAGATTGAAGAAAACGTGTGGTCGAAGCCGGACAAATCGCTCTACAACGACGAAGGGACCGAGGGCGACCTGGTCGTTTCGCTCGTGGACTTGGTGAAAGTGTTCCAGCAGGTCCTGGAGCGAAAGAAGGAAGTTTCTCGCATCGAGCTGCGCCACGAAGAGTTTACCGTGGCGCAGATGATCGCCGCGTTGCGCGCGCAGATTCTGGCAAGCGCGGATAGCTGTGTGAATTTGATTCAGTTTTTTGAGGCGTGTCCTTCACGGCACGCCATGATCGTGGCGTTCCTGGCTGTCCTGGAAATGGTCAAGCTGCAGGCGGTAGCGCTGGTGCAAGAAAAGCAATTCGGTGAAATTCTGGTGCGGAAGCACAAAATGTTTGATTTGGTGTTTGATGAAGCAGGCGGGATCAAGCAGATTGATGAGGAATACAAATAGAAAAGGAAGTTGAGGAGGCACAGGAGGTAAATGAAGTTAAGGATGAAGAATCCCGAAGGCACAATACGTTAACATGGCTCAATCGAGCCACGCGCTGCCGGTTTCTCCTTTACCTCCTTAACGTCCTTTACCTCCTTGACCTCAGGGGTTCATTCATGACCAACGAAGAACGGCGAGCGGCACTCGAAGCGATTATCTACGCGGCGGACGAGCCGGCGACCATCGAGCAACTGACGCGAGCGCTCGGCGAAGAGAAGCTGGCCGTGCAGTCGTCGCTGGATGAGCTAGTGGCAAGTTACGCCGGAGAAGACCGCGGGATCGAGATTCGCGCGGTGGCCGGCGGATACAAACTGTATACCAAGCCGCAGCAGCATGATGTGGTGCGGCGGTTCATCAAGAGTTTGCGTCCGCCGCTAAGGCTGTCCATGCCGGCGCTGGAGACGCTGGCGGTGATTGCCTACAAGCAGCCGGTCACTTCGCCGGAAATTTCCGAGATTCGCGGCGTGAATACCGCGGGTGTGATCGGCACGCTGCTGGACAAACACCTGATTACGACGGCGGGACGCAAGGAAGTCATGGGCCGGCCGATCCTTTACAAAACATCGAAAGAGTTCTTGATGCGCTTTGGGTTGAGCGATTTGGAAGAGTTGCCGAGCTTAAAGGAATTTGAAGCTCTGGCACGGGAAGCTCTTGGGAGCGATGAAGGATTTGCCCCGGTGGATGAGTCAGCGATAGGTGATCATTCGCACGAAACTCCGTCGGACGCCATCGCGCACGTCGGAGAAGAACTAGCAGAGGCAGAAGCAGAACGTGAACACGAGGCTTTAGCCACATCCGAGGGTATGCCCTCCGGCCAACTGGATGAAGACCCGCCATCGGTAAAGTCCACCGCGGCGGGGGAGTAGGAAAGAGATTTAACACAGAAATCGGAGCACAGAGATCACAGAGAAGAAGATTGTTCGGACGGCGCAATCGTTATGAGCAAACAAAAGCAACTCAGGATTGGTTTTGCGGCGCTTGGGGTGGCAATTGCCGCCGCTCTTTTTGCATATCTTGAGATCACAAACTATTCGAGCTTTGGTTACGCATTGGTTGTGACTGCAGTCATACTTTGCCCGCCTTCTCTCATCTCCGTTCTGTTTATCGACGCCGAGCCGCATAGTAGCGGAATCGCTTTTGTATGGTTGCTTATTGCGCTGATAAATGGAGCACTTTATTCGGCAATCGGAGCAGGGCTCGCAGGGCATTTGTGGAAAACAGACCCACCAGCTAAGGCAGTTTAAAATAAGAAAGCCATAGACCTCGGATATGGAAGAGAGACTGCAGAAGATTATTGCGCGGGCGGGGATTGCTTCGCGGCGGCATGCGGAGCAGCTGATCCTCAGCGGACAGGTGCGCGTGAACGGGCGCGTAGTGCGGGAGCTGGGGACGAAGGCAGATGCAGGAAAGGACAGGATTGAGGCGGCGGGGAAAGTCGTCGGCGCGGAGGAGCGGCGCGTTTACATCGTGTTGAACAAGCCTCCGGAAGTGGTGGCGACGATGGCGGATCCGGAAGGGCGCAAGACGCTGCGGAATTGTTTGCGCGGATTGCCAGAGCGCGTGTACCCGGTGGGAAATTTGGAATACGCGGCGTCTGGGCTGGTGTTTTTGACGAATGACGGCGACCTGGCGGCGGAGATGCTGAAGAATTGGGCGCACCTGGAGCAGGTCTATCACGCCAAGGTGAAAGGCATGCTGACGCTGCCGGACCTGGAGCGCCTGGGAAAAGAGATTGGCGCGCGAATGCAAACGGTGCGGCAGCCGGATGCCACGCGCGGGCGCGCGGCGAATTTCTGGTACGAAATCCGCATGCGCGATTTCAAGAATGAAACGCTGCGGCGTTTGATGTTCAAGGAAAAGCATCCGCTGGAAAAGTTGAAGCGCATCGGGCTGGGGCCGCTCTCGGTCGAGGGAATACCCCGGGGAAGATACCGGTTGATAGAGAAGAAGGAAGCGGAGAAATTGCTGAAGTCCGAGCAGGTGCGCAAGGACAAGAAAAAAGAATCCGGAATTCAACACAGAGGCCACTGAGGACACAGAGGGCACAGAGAAGAGAGCGAAAAGCGCCGGTTTCAAAACCGGCCACCACACGAGCAGCTTGCTCCGTTTTGGTTTTGCAAGGGGATCGCGCGTGAAATACTACTTTATTGGAGAGCTCGAGGTTACGGATCAGAGTTGGGTGCCGGATTATGTCGGAAAAGTGACAGCCATGGTGGAACGAGCCGGCGGGCGGTACCTGTCTCGCACTTCGCACTTCGCGCGTCGAGAGAATTGAAGGCGAGCGAAAGGTGCCAGCAATGATGGTGATCTTGGAATGGCCTTCGAAGGAATTGGCCATGGCTTTCTATGAAAGCGAGGAGTACCGGCCCCTATCGCAAAAATCGCATCGCCGGGGCGAAATGCGAATTTGTTCTCGTAGCCGGCGAAGACGTCACTAAGATGGCTCATATTCCCGAATAGATTTGGCTTGAACGATGGCTTCCGAACGACTCCAGAAAATTATGGCAGCGGCTGGAATTGCGTCGCGGCGCAAGGCGGAGGAGATTATTGCGGCCGGACGTGTGACGCTCAACGGAAGAGTCGTCACGGAGCAAGGCACGAAAGCGGATCCCGAAGGCGACGTGATTTGCGTGGATGGGAAGCCGCTGAAGAGCAAGGAGCGGCTGCTGTATTTTCTTCTGCACAAGCCGAAAGGGTACGTGACCACGGTGAACGATCCCGAAGGGCGGCCCACGGTGATGGAACTGATGAAGGATTGTCCCGAGCGCGTTTATCCGGTGGGGCGGTTGGATTATGCCAGCGAAGGGTTGCTTTTGATGACGAACGACGGCGCGCTGGCGCAGAAGCTGATGAAGGCCGGTTCGCACGTGCCGAAGACATATCACGTGAAAATCAGCGGGAAGCCGGATGAGCAGGCGATCAATCGATTGCGAGCGGGAATCACGATTGAACTGGAAGATGGCACACGCGTAAAAACGTCGCCGGCAAAAATACGCATGGTGGAGGACGGCGCGAATCCGTGGTACGAAGTGATTTTGATTGAGGGGCGCAATCGCCAGATTCGGCGGATGTTTCAGCGCGTGGGATTTCTGGTAGAGAAAATCAAGCGCGTACAGCTGGGCCCGTTGGTGCTGGATGTTCCTCCGGGAAAAGTTCGTTCACTGACGGTGCGGGAAGTAGCGCAATTGAAAAGTTTGTGACAGTAAGAGAATGGCTACCAAACCAGACCGCTGGATTGGCGGCAAAACCCGCGGAGAAGTAAACTAGAAGAGATGACACGCACAATCGAAGAGCTGATTCCGGACTATATTCGCGGCCTTCCCTTTTACGTTCCGGGAAAACCTATTGAGGAAGTCGAGCGCGAGCTGAAGATTCTTGCGGTGAAGCTCGCTTCGAACGAAAACCCGCTGGGACCATCGCCCAAAGCGATGGAAGCAGCGCGAGCGGTGCTGGGCGATTCCAACCGTTATCCGGACGGCGGAACACACGCACTGCGGCACACACTGGCCGAGCGGCGCGGCGTAACCCCGGAAGAGATTTTTATCGGGTTGGGCTCGAGCGAGATTATTGACCTTGCCTCGCGTGTTCTGTTGCGAGCCGGGCTGCAGGGGTTGACGTCGGAAGGAAGCTACGCGCCGTTTTCGGTGGCCATTCGCGCGAGTGGCGCGGAACTGGTGCTTGTGCCGCAGCGGCACTTTGCGTTTGACCTAAATGCAATAGCAAAAGCCATCACGCCGAAGACCGGAGTGATTTATCTCGCGAATCCAAACAATCCGACGGGGACAGCGTTTGACGCGAAAGAGTTCGAGGAATTTCTTTCCAGAGTTCCCGACGGAGTACTGGTGGTGCTGGATGAGGCGTACATCCACTACGCGTTAAGCGTGGACTTGCGACACTCCGAAGCGGCGTACCACAAGCGAAAGAATCTGCTGATCCTGCGGACGTTTTCGAAAGTATACGGGCTGGCGGGATTGCGCATCGGCTACGCCATCGGTCGGCCGGAGCTGGTTTCCGCGATGAACAAACTGAAAACGCCGTTTAATACTTCAGGCGTAGCGCAGGCCGCCGCACTGGCGGCGCTGGATGACACAGAACACGTGAAGCGCTGCATTGAAACGAATGCGAGCGAGCGTACCCGGTTGAGCGCGGAACTGACGAAGCTGGGACTGCGGCCCGTACCAAGCGAAACCAATTTCGTATTCATCCCGGTCGGGCCGGAGGCGAACGAGATTAGCGACGAGCTTCTTCATAAGGGAGTGATTGTGCGGCCGCTTGGTTGGATGGGACTCCCGGAAGCCATCCGTATTTCTGTGGGAACCGCGGAAGAGAATGACAAATGTCTCTTGGCAATGTCACAGATTCTGACGAAGCGCGCCGGAAAGAGCGAATTCGCAACGCGATGAGAGTGCTCCTCCCTGATGGCGCCAAGTCTAGAACTTGCGGCGCCGACCCCATCACGGAAATCTTGAAGACTTGCAAAACCATTGCGGTCGTCGGACTGTCTTCGAATCCGATGCGGCCGAGCTATGGCGTGACGGAATACATGCAGGACGCGGGCTACCGGATCATCCCGGTGAATCCGAACGAGGCGGAAGTGCTGGGGGAGAAGAGTTACGCGCGGCTGGAGGACGTGCCGGAGAAAATAGATATCGTGGATGTTTTCCGGCGCGCGGAGGAAGTTCCGCCAGTGGTGGAGAGCGCGATCCGAATCGGCGCGAAAGTCGTGTGGATGCAGCAGGGAATTGAGCATGACGCCGCGGCGGAGAAAGCGCGCGCCGCGGGATTAACGGTCATCGAGGATTCCTGCATCCTGGTTGAGCACCGCAGAAGATTGCAAAAACGGAAGTCCTGAGTTTTGCTACCATTCCATCTTTACTTTTGTTGAGGAGCGAGCGATGAAGCTTTCCGGAAAGTGCTTGGTGTGTTTCGGCTTGGTCGGAGCGGTGACGGCAATGGCGGCGGCGCCGGATTGGGAGGCGCTCGGAAAACGCTGGTGGGCACACGTGCAGTATTTGGCGGACGACAAGCTGGAAGGCCGCGACGTGGGCAGCGCGGGGTTTGAGATAGCCGCGGCGTACGTCACGAAGGAATTTAAGAACGCTGGATTGCAGCCGGCGGGCGTGGACGGCTACGCGCAGCCAGTGCATTTTCAAGTAGCGCAAACGGATGAGAGCCAGTCCTCGATTTCGCTGACGCTGGAGACTAAAACGCAACAATTGCAACTGGGCGAAGATGCGTTTTTCGTTCCGCATGCAGACGGCAATGCTGCAATCACCGCGCCGGCGGTATTTGCCGGTTATGGATTGAGCGTGCCGGAGCTGAACTACGACGATCTTGCGGGGCTGGATGCGAAAGGGAAGTTTGTTATCTACATCAGCGGCGGACCCGGGAATATGCCGTCGGGGGTGAAGGCTCATTTTCAATCGCGAGACGAACGGCTGAAGGCATTAAAGAAAATTGGAGCGATTGGGTCCGTGGCGATTCCGAATCCCAAGGCGGCGGAAGTGCCGTGGTCGCGGACGGCGGGCGCGCGGCTGGAGCCGCGGATGGAATTGAGTGATCTCGGCGCGGCGGGGGAAGCGAGCCTGCCGATCGCGATGGTGTTCAACCCGGTTCATGCGGAGAATCTTTTCGCGGGCAGCGGGCATTCCTTTCAGGAAGTGCTGGACGCGGTGAACGCGGACAAGCCAGTGCCGCGATTCCCACTGGCGGTGACGATCAAGGCTCGCGTTACGGTGAAGACGTCGGAGACGAAGTCGGAAAATATCGTGGGCGCATTGAAGGGGAGCGATTCGGTGCTGGGCAAAGAGTATGTGGTGATCAGCGCGCACTTGGATCACCTGGGCTTGGGAGTGCCGGTGAATGGGGACAAGATTTATAACGGGGCGATGGATGATGCGTCGGGGATTGCGTCGTTGATCGAAGTGGCGCGCGCGATGAAGGAAGCGGGAGCGAAGCCGAAGCGGTCGATCTTGTTTTTGGCGGTGACGGGGGAGGAAAAGGGGCTGCTGGGCTCGCGATATTTTGCGGAGCATCCGACGGTGGATGGGAAAAACATTGTGGCGGATTTGAATATGGATATGTACCTGCCGCTGTTTGCGCTGAAGTATCTGGAGGTGCAAGGGCTGGGGGAATCTTCGCTGGGAGACGACGTTCGCGCGGTGTGCGAAGCGGCGGGAGTGCAAGTGCAGGCGGACAAGCAACCGGATCACAATCGATTCATTCGAAGCGATCAGTACAGCTTCATTCGAAAGGGAGTGCCGGCGCTGGCGTTCAAGTTTGGATGGCTGCCGGGAACGCCAGAAGAGAAGAAATTCAATGATTGGTACAAGGAGAGATATCACGGGCCGGCGGATGATGCGAACCAGCCCGTGGATTTGGCGGGGGCGGCGCAATTTAACGCGATACTGGAGAAATTGGCATTGCGGGTGGCGGATGCGGGGCAGCGGCCGCAGTGGAAGGCGGACAGTTTTTTCAAGCGGTTCGCGCAGTAGCAAGTGTTCAGAAAAAAAGAAGGAATTAACGCAGAGGGCGCAGAGAACACAGAGGTCACGGAGAAGAGGGGAAGGAACGGCGGATTGTTAGCGAGGGAACGGAAAGACGAGGAGATTGCGTTTGCCGGGGGCGACTACGGCGAGGAAGCGGCCGTCAGGGGAAATGGAGAATTCGCGGAAGGTGAGGCCGTGGAGCAGTGAAACGGCGGGAGGCTGAGTCACCGGGATGTCGTGGCCGGCAGGCGACGCGACGAGAGGCGGGAGAGCAATCGAGACGAGATCGCCGGATTTTTTTTCGATGGAACGCTTGAGGATAATGCGCGATTCGTCGGGCGACCAATGAAAAACACCGAGGCCCACGCGAAGCCGCGCCACGCGATTGGGTGAAGCGAGATCGCGTACTTCTAGAATTTCCCTGTCAATAAAATAGGCGACCTTCTTGCCGCTCGGAGAGACGCTGATGCTGCCTTCGTAGCCGTCGAGCGTGGCGAGCTCCTCGTCAGCGTCGCTGAAAAGGTCGAGACGCTGGAGACGAGGCGGGCCGGTTCTCCCGTGATCCTGCTCGACGGCGATGGCAAAGGTCATGGCAGGCAGCCACGCGACGTCGAGGAACGTGCGGCCTTCGTAGAAGGAAGGCATGGAGCCGGTGGCCAGGCGCGTGAATTTTATGGAGAAAAGCTGGCGGGGCTTCACGGCTTCGGAGAGGTAGACGAGGCCGGAGCTGTCAGAGGACCACACGGCGTTGGCGGCGTCGGGGATCACGCTGTCACCTTTGGCGACTCGGATTTCCCGTCCGCTGTCGTCGAGGAGCAAGGTCATGAAGCTGTCTTCGGCTTTGCCGGACTCGTCCACCACGGTGGTGGTGAGAAGCTGGGCGAGAATCAAGTGGCCGTTAGGCGACCAGCGGAACGAGTCAACGATGTAGCTGAAGGGTTGATTGCCGCGGTTGAATTTTTGGCCTTCGAGCAGGCGGCGGCGCTTGCCGTTGGCTTCCTGAAGCCAGATGTCATCGTGCTCCAGGTCGTAGAGTTTGGTTTTGAAGCCGCGATGAACGGCGTAGACTATGCGGCCGCTGGAGTCGAAGGCGAAAGCGCTGATGTCTTCGTCAATGTTTGTGAGCGGCTTGTCGAGATTCTGCGCGCGAGCGGGCAGAGAAAAAGATTCCAGCACCATGTACATCAGCAAGCAGAACGAACTGAACCGAACGCGGGAATTCAGCGGGGCGGATTTCTTCATGGCTTCGGATGCGCCCCTGCGAATTCGGAGCAGCAGGGCTTTTGGACGGGCGTGAATTCCATGAATTCAACGCGGGTGCTGTCGGCGTCGTAGAGATTGAGCTGCCATTTGCCATCGCGGCCGATTTGGGGTTCTTCGGTGGGCTTGATGCCAGCTTTCATGATTTGTGCTTCGATGGCGTGAATGTCCGGGACGCCCAGAGAGATGTGATTCATGACGCCGCGCGTGTGTTGATTGGCGGTGGGCGAGATGTTGAGCATGTATTCGACCCAGTCAGTGCCGTCGGGAACTTGCATGGCGACCCAGCTGGTTTCGTCGTCCTTCATTCCGCCGTGCCAATAGAGATGGAAGCCGAGAATATCCTGGTAGAAGTGATCGGCGGCGGCGCGATCGTTGACGATGAAGCCCGCATGAATAATGCGAACGGAATTGGGCGCGTGCGAAGGGGGCAGGCCGGCGCTTAGATCGTCGGCATTGGCCAGGTGATAGGAGTCGGTGATGGAGATGTGATGTCCGTCGGGATCCTGGAACGTGATTCGAATGAGTTCACCTCCTTGCTTTCTCCGGACCTCGCCAAACTCGACCTTGTTAGCATGGAAATATCGTTTGAAGCCCTCGAGGTCTTCCGTCAGGAAGGAGACTTCCGCGAGCAGATTTGCGGGAAGAGGGTCGGGCGCTTTTTCTAGGGTGATGCGCTGGCCGCTGGGAAGAAACAGGAATCGGGAGGGAACTTCCTCGCAATAGTGGCAGACGCGGTTTGGATCGACGAGTTTTAGATAGAAATTGCGCGCGTCGGCCACATTTGAAACAAGAATGGTTGCGCCGGCGATGCCAAGAATGCGCGGGCGCTTCGGCGGGTTGCGTCGCGCCACAACCGCGCAGCAGAGTAGCAAACTCGCCAGCAGCCATGCGGTCCTTCTCATTCTATGACCTCAGGAATTTGACGTTCACTCATTTTATTGGTTGCTCGAAGAATTTTGACACGGAGCGAGATTGTTTGGGAAATGCATCACCGGTTGGGTCCAGGGTGCGGGCCGGTGTATTCGGAGCAGCAAGGCTTTTGCACGGGCGTGAATTCCATGAGTTCGATGCGCGTGTCATCGGGGTCGTAGAGGTTGAGCTGCCATTTGCCACCGCGGCCAATCTTGGGTTGTTCGGTGCCGGTCCAGCCATTTTTGATGAGTTGCTCCCGCGCGGCGTGAATGTCAGGAACGCCGAGGGCGATGTGGTTCATCACGCCGAGAGTTTTGTGGCTTGCGTCCGCGGGAACCTTGAGCATGTACTCGATCCAATCCGTGCCGTCAGGAACCTGCATGTCCACCCAGTTGTCTTCGCCCTCTTTCATCCCGCCATGCCAGTACACGTGGAATCCGAGAATGTCTTTGTAGAATCTATCTTCCGCCGCGCGGTCCTGTACCACAAATCCTGCGTGAATGATGGGCCATTCGATCTCGTCCGAGCCCTGGCACACGACACACCCTTCGAACTCGACGAACCCGATCGGGTGCCCTTCTGGATCCTCCGCGCTGAAATAGCTCATTTCGTAGTGAGCGGTATTCCGTTTGACTTTTACGACGTCGGAAACCTTAATGCTTTGGCTTTCCAGATAGCGGTGCATCTGCACGACATCAGGCGTCCTAAAATCGATTTCGCCCAGGAAGCGGCCCTCCGCAGGCGAGTTTGGGGAGACAACATCCAAGATCTGGTCAATATTGCCAAAGCAGGAATGGGGCGAGCGAGCGCACGGAATCTGTGAGCTCGAGTGGTAATTAAGTTGTTTGGAATAGAAATCCATTGCTGCGTCGTGGTTCCTGACGAAGGTAGTGACGCGGCCGATACCCCTGATGCGAGGACGTTTCAGTTTTTCCTGCGCAACCACGGTAAAACTACAGAGTAGGAGGATGAAGCCGATCGTCCGCGCTATGCACTTGGAAGGGGTTTTCATTTGGAAGGCGCGCCTCGCGATTTTATTTTGCGAATTTCGTCGAGGCGCTGGCGGAGGCGCTGTTCGAAGCCCTGGTCGGTGGGCTTGTAGTAAGTGCGGCCGGCGAGATTGTCGGGGAGGCAGGTCATGTCGGTGACTTTATCATCGAAATTGTGGGCGTATTTGTAGCCTTGGCCGTAGCCGATATTTTTCATTAATCCGGTGACGGCGTTGCGGATGTGGAGAGGCACAGGTTCAGCCTCGGTTTTGTGAACGTCGTCGAGGACCTCGCCGTAGGCGGTGTAAACGGCGTTGGACTTTGGCGCTAACGAGAGATAGACGGCGGCTTGCGCGAGGGCGAGGTGGCCTTCCGGTGCACCGAGGAAATCGAAGGCGTCTTTTGCGGCGAGGGTGACGGCGAGCGCGCCGGGTTCGGCGAGGCCGATGTCCTCACTGGCCATGCGCACCATGCGGCGCGCGAGGTAGAGCGGGTCTTCGCCGGATTCGAGCATGCGCGCGAGCCAATAGAGGGCTGCGTCGGGATCGGAGTTACGCACGGATTTGTGCAGCGCGGAGATGAGGTTGTAGTGCTCTTCGCCGGCTTTGTCATAGCGGAGGAGCTTTCGCTGCAGGACGTCTTCAAGAAGTTCGGGCGTGAGGACTTGAGCGCCCTTTTCGTCCGGACGCGCGCTGCGAACGGCAAGTTCCAACGTGTTGTAGGCGGCGCGGGCGTCCCCATTGGCGAAGGAAGCGATTCGAAACAGGATCTCGTCGGAAGCGTCGATGGATTCGTTGCCGAAGCCATGTTCCTTGTCGTTGAGTGCGCGGCGGAGAAGTTCCACGATTTGCGGCGTGGTCAGCGGTTCGAGAACATAGACTTTTGTGCGAGAGAGAAGCGGAGAGATAACTTCGAACGAGGGATTCTCCGTGGTCGCGCCGATGAAGATGATGTGGCCAGCCTCGACGTGCGGGAGAAAGGCGTCCTGCTGGGCTTTGTTGAAGCGGTGAACTTCATCCACAAAGACAATCGTGCGATGGCCGGAACGCGCCTTCTGTTCGGCGACGGCCATGACTTCCTTGATTTCCTTGATGCCGGCGAGGACGGCGCTGAAGGAAACGAATTCGGAGCGCGTTAGACGAGCGATGAGCCGCGCAAGCGTGGTTTTTCCGCAGCCTGGCGGTCCCCAGAACAGCATGGAGCCGAGAGTGTCGCTTTCGATTTGCACGCGCAGAGATTTGCCTGGGCCAAGCAGTTTTTCCTGGCCAATGAATTCATCGAGGGTGCGCGGGCGCATGCGCTCGGCGAGCGGCTGATTGGCGGCAGGGACGTCTGCTTCGAGCGACTGCGGGAGTTTTGAGAAGAGGCTCACGATTTTTTGGGGCGCTCGAAGCCGGCTGACACTTGGATGTGCGGAGCAGGCACGGAGTTTCTTTGCCGCGCAGCTTCATAGAACAGAACCGCCGCAGCGGCAGCGGCGTTCAACGATTCGACGCCCGTAGCCATGGGAATTCGAATGCGCGCATCGGCGCTGCGTTCGACTTCTTCGGGGAGGCCCGCGCCTTCGTTTCCGACAAGCAAAGCGACCGGCTGGCACCAATCGAGTTCCCACGGAGCGAGTAGCGGCTGAGCGCTGTCACGCGAATCGTGGACACTCGAAGCCAAAGTACGCACGCCGGCGATCTTAAGCTGCGCCAGCAGAATCGAAAGAGACATTCCGGCCAGAATAGGAAGATGAAGCGCGGCTCCGGCGGAAGCCCGCAAGGCCTTGGGAGAAAACGGGCCTGCGGTGCCACTGATGCCGGAAGCGGCGGTAGCAGCACCGGTAGCGCCAAACGCGGCTGCCGTCCGCAGGATGGTTCCCACGTTTCCGGGATCCTGAACGCCGGCAAGGACCACGAGGAGCGGCGAGCAAGCAGACGCGGGTGTGCGCACAAGATCGTCGAAGGAAGTCTCACGCGGATGGACGAGAGCCGCCACGCCTTGCGGGTGCTCGGTGTCCGCAAGTCCTTCGAAGAGGCGGTCGGTGGTGCGCAGAATGGGAAACGCCATTTCGGCAGGGTCGATCAAGGGAGCGAGGCGTTCATGGTGGCGCTCGCCGGACTCGCTGAAGAGCACAGCCTGGATGCGGCAGCCGGATCGCAGAGCTTCTTCGACCAAGCGCGGACCTTCGACACCGACGAAGCCGTTTTCGGTGGGCAAGCCGCCGCGCAGAGCTATGCGAAATTCCTTGAGCCAGCGATTGTCGCGGCTGGTCAGAAGCGCAGCGTCACCAGAGGAGCGCGTGTTGCGGGCGGCTTTTCCAGGCGTGGCCATCACCGCAGAGGGTAGCAAATTTACGGGCAGGGAGGCTAATTCTGACCTGTTCGCCGTTTTTACATTAGCCTGCCGGCGCAACCATGGGTGCGCCGGCAGGCTCTTATTGCGCAGGGTAGATGGGTATGGTAGCTTGCCCCAATTAAGGGCAGCGCTGGCGGAGCGCTGCAGGGTGGCGTTACGACTTCGCCGAAGGCCAAAAAGTTGCTGGCAGAACGCCTGCGCGTGAATGCGCAAACTCCGGAAGCCGAAGTGCTGCGCTACGCGGCACATTTCCTGACGCGCGGGAGTGTGATTGCCATTCCCACGGATACTTTTTACGGGCTCGCTGCCGACCCGTTCAATCTCGCCGCAGTGGACGAAATTTACCGCGTGAAGGGCCGCCCGGAAACGCGGGCTCTGCCGATACTCGTCAATTCCTTGGAACAAGCCGTGCTGCTCGCGCGCGAGGCGCCGCGGAAATTTCTGCGGCTGGCGCAGGCCTTCTGGCCGGGCGGACTGACGCTGGTGGTGAATGCGTCACAGCGAATTCCGCTGAAGGTGACCGCAGGCACGGGCCGCGTCGCCCTGCGGTGGCCAAATAGCGAGGTCGTGCGGAAGTTGATCGAGGAATTCGAAGGACCGATTACCGGGACGAGCGCCAATATTTCCGGTTTTCCGTCGTGCTCGGGCGCGGAACAGGTGATGAAGCAGTTGGGTTTGCGCGTGCCGCTGGTGCTGGACGCGGGAGAAACGGGCGCGACGCTGGCTTCGACGATTGTGGAATTGAATGGCGACGCGTGGAAGATTGGCAGAGAAGGAGCGATTCCGCTGGCGGAAATAGAGAAGGCGTTAGGGTAGGTACGTGAGACTCGAGGGGTCGCCGCGAGAGGACTACGAACAGGAAACGAGACAGAACGAAGCAATGAAGTAAGGAAGTAAGGACGTAAGGAGAAGAGTAAGGCGAGCGCGTTCAGGCTGGCGGTTAGCGCGGCGGGGCATAGGATATTTTACCGAGGATCGCTGGGCCGCGGGCGCCGGTTGCGGAGGGCAGGTTCGCGGGGCGCTGGTGGACTGTCTCATAAGCAAGCAAAGCAAAAGCGAACGCTTCCTTGGCGTCTTCGGGAATGCCGAGATGGGAAGAGGGCAGGACTTCGATTCCAGGAAGCGCGGCGGAGAGTTGCGCGAGGATTAGCGGATTGTGCGCGCCACCGCCGGAGACGATGAGTTGATGAATTTTCGCTTTGCGTAAAACGAATCGATGCAAAGCATCGACGACCGAGAGCGCGGTGAAAATTGTCGCAGCACGGATAAGATCGTTGGGCTTGGCGCGATGGCGGCGGCCGAGAGCAAGGACCTTTTTGAGGTAAGCGTGGCCGTAGTATTCGCGGCCGGTGGACTTGGGCGGCGAGAGCTTTAGATAAGGATCGCGCAGCAGATCGTTCAGGAGCGCCGGGATGCTGCGCCCCTGCGAGGCGAGTCGGGCATTGGCGTCGAAGCGGCGATGGCCGTGCGTGTAGTGCGAAACGAGGGCGTCAATCAGCATATTGGCCGGGCCGGTGTCAAAGGCAAAAACTTGTTCAGGCTTGGCCGCGCGAGGAAGAACGGTGACGTTGGCGATGCCGCCGAGATTGAGCGAGACGCGGCCAAATTTTGCGTGGCCATAGAGAAGATAGTCCGCGTAAGGGACGAGCGGCGCGCCCTGGCCGCCGAGGGCGATGTCCGCGGGACGAAAATCCCCAACGGTCGTGATACCGGTAAGCGCAGCGATGACGGAGGGCTCGCCAATCTGCAGCGTCGAAGCTGTCGGTGCACCAAAAAAGGGAATTGCACGACCCTGATGAAAGATGGTTTGGCCGTGGCTGCCGATCACCGCGATTCTCGACGGCGGCACGCGGAAATGGCGGCAGGCCGTTATTGCCGCGTCGGCGAATCCTTTTCCCAATCGAAAATTCAACTGGCTGAGCTCGCCAGCCATGATGGGCTGCTGTTCCGCAACGCGAAGGATTTCCTTCCGTAAGGCCGCTGGAAACTTAGCAGAAGTGTGGCCTATCAGCTTGGCCTGCAGATTCGGCGGCGCACCGGAGATGCGCGCCAGCGCGACGTCAATGCCGTCGGCGGACGTTCCGGACATCATGCCGAGGACGAGCATGGGTTTTTGGCTCATGAGATTTGCTTTTTCAGTTCGGCGAGGAGATTGAGAGCATCGAGAGGTTTTAGTTGGTCGAGGTCGGCGGCGCGCAGCTTTTCGAGCACTTCGCGGTCGAGGGCGGTGAAGAGCACTTGCTGGTTGCCGTTCTTGTGCGCCGGATCGGAGGCGCCCGGGGAAAGTGTTTCGCTGAGTTCATGCTCGCTCTGTTCGTGCCTCTTCAAAACCTCGCGGGCGCGCTCGATGACGCTGCGAGGAAGGCCGGCCAGCCGTGCCACTTCGATGCCGTAGCTCTTGTCCGCGCTACCAGGCTCGACGCGGCGCAGAAAAATAATTTCGCTGGGAGTCTCCTTGACGGAGACATGCACGTTTTTCACCGCGGGAAGAAGTTCGGCAAGCTCGGTGAGCTCGTGATAGTGCGTGGCGAAGAGCGTACGCGCGCGGGTGTGTTTCTGGAGATGCTCGACGACGGCCCAGGCGATGGAGAGACCGTCAAAGGTAGCCGTGCCGCGGCCAACTTCGTCGAGCAGAACGAGGCTTGCAGGCGTAGCGTGATTGAGGATGGCGGCGACTTCGCTCATCTCTACAAGAAACGTGGAACGGCCGCGCGCAAGATTGTCGCTGGCGCCGATGCGCGTGAAGATGCGGTCGGTGATGGGCAGCTTGGCCTGTCGAGCCGGAACGAACGAGCCCATCTGTGCCATGAGGACAATCAACGCGGACTGGCGAAGGTACGTGGACTTGCCGCCCATGTTGGGGCCGGTGATGAGAAGAAGTTGCTGCCGCCCGGGCTCGAAGCAAAGATCGTTGGGAACAAACCGCTCGCCTTTTTGCCGCAGCAGTTCTTCGATGACCGGATGCCGCCCGCCGATGATGAGAAGCTCGCCGGTGGAGTTGAATTCCGGGCGAATGTATCCGCGATCCGCGGCCAGCTTCGCAAACGCGGTGAGGACATCCAGTTGCGCAACAGCCGCCGCAGTGCGGCGCAGACGCGTGGCCTTCGCGGCAACGGAAGAACGGACATCCACGAAGAGCTGGCGTTCGATTTCGAGAATGCGCTCGTCGGCGGCAAGAATCTTGCGTTCGTATTCCTTGAGCTCGGTGGAAGTGAATCGTTCGGCATTCACCAGCGTTTGCTTGCGCTCGTAGTCCGCAGGCGCGAGATGCAGATTCGGTTTCGAAACCTCAATGTAATAGCCAAAAATCTGATTGAAACGGATTTTGAGCGAGCCGATTCCAGTGCGTTTGCGCTCGCGCTCTTCCATCGCCGCAATGATTTGTTTGCTGTGCTGGCTCAAATTGCGCAGCTCGTCGAGCTCGCCGTGATAGCCGCTGCGAATCATTCCCGGATCCGTGGCGAGCGCCGGAGGCTCATCCGCAATGGCGCGTTCGAGGCGTTCGCGCACGTCCGCGAGCTCGTCTATTTCCTGGTGGAGATGGCGAAGAAGTTCGCTGCCACCCGCGGGAGGCGGAGTGAGGAAATTCTTCAGGACGGGAAGCTGCACGAGCGACCTGCGCAGGGCCACGAGTTCGCGCGGCGTCGCCAGACCCAGCGTGATGCGGCTGGTGAGCCGCTCCAGGTCCAGGATGCCTTTCAGCTCCTTGCGAATCTCGCCACGCACCACGGTTTGCTGAACGAGATGCGCCACGGCACCCAAGCGAGCTTCGATGGCTTCGCGATCAATCAGCGGCCGCAGGAGCCACGAGCGCAACAGCCGCGCGCCCATTCCTGTGACCGTGGCGTCGAGCGCAGCAACCAGCGTAGTAGGGCCGCTCGTGCGGCCGGCTTCCTCCGTGAAAATGGGCGCAAGCAGCTCCAGGTTTCGAACGGAAACGGGATCGAGCGCGAGGGAATCGTGCAGCTCGTAGTAACGGACTCGATCGAGATGCCGGAGCGCTTCGATGCTCGGCGCGGCTGCATTGTTGGCCGGCGCGTCCTGGTCGGCACAGCGAGCGGCGTTCTCGCGAAGATAATGGACGATGGCGCCGGCGGCCGAAAGTGCTTGCGGGTGCTCATCGAGGCCGAAGCCGGTGAGTTCCGCCACGCCAAACTGTTCGCGAAGAATGCGCTCCGCGTAATCGTGCAGAAAAACCCAATCGTCCAAGCGGGACTCCACGCCGCCCGCGCCTTCGAGCAGCGATGTTTTTGCTGTTTCGAATAATTGCTGAGGCTTGGGGAGAAGCGTTTCGCGCGGGTGAAGAAGTTGCAGTTCGTCGCGCAGAGCTTCATCGGCCCGCGGCCCGGAGAATTCCGTAGCTTGAAACTCTCCGGTAGAAAGATCCACGTAAGCGAGGCCGATAGGCGACCCTGAAGAGTGCCGGGCAACGGAAGCCAGAAAATTATTCTCACGAGCATCGAGGACCGCGACATCGGTGGCTGTCCCAGGAGTGATGACGCGCACGACTTCGCGGCGGACGAGTTTCTTGCCCGGGCCGGGCTGCTCCATCTGATCGCAAATAGCAATTTTAAACCCGGCGCGAATGAGTCGCGCGATGTAGCCCTCGGCAGCGTGATACGGGACGCCGCACATCGGAATGGGCTGGCCTTTTTCGCGATTGCGCGAAGTCAGTGTGATCTGCAGTTCGCGCGATGCGATCATGGCATCTTCGTAGAAGAGTTCATAGAAATCGCCCAGCCGGAAGAGCAGCAGGGCGTGCGGGTAGCGCGCCTTGATGGCCTGATACTGCTGCATCAGCGGTGTTGTGGGCTCGCTCATCTTTCAGTGGTCAGTTGTCAGTTCACAGCCTTCAGTCATCAACCCTGAAAGCACCGATTTCCTCGACAGTGTTTTCGACTCAAGATTCATTTGTAAATCCCCAGGTGCGTGAGAAGGAAAGCATAATCCATGGCAATTTCGCGCAAATAGTCGTAGCGGCCGGAAGCGCCGCCGTGTCCCGCGCCCATGTTGATCTTGAACAGGAGCGGATGCGCATCCGTTTTGAGCGTGCGCAGTTTCGCGACGTACTTGGCAGGCTCCCAGTACATCACCTGGCTGTCGTTCAAACCGGTCTTCACCAGCATCGTGGGATACGCTTTGCGCTCCAGGTTCGTGTACGGACAATACGATTTTATGTTGAAGTAGTCTTCCGCGATTTGCGGATTGCCCCACTCTTCGTATTCGCCCACGGTCAGCGGAAGCGATGCGTCCAGCATCGTGTTGAGAACATCCACGAAGGGGACATGAGTGATGACCATCCGGAAAAGTTCGGGGCGCATGTTCGAAACGGCGCCCATGAGCAGGCCTCCGGCGCTGCCCCCTTCAATGATGAGCTTTTCTGGCGCCGTGTAGCGATGCGCGATCAGGTGCTCAGCGGCAGCGATGAAGTCCGTGAAGGTATTGTGTTTTTGCTTCATGCGCCCGGCATCGTGCCAGGGCTTGCCAAGTTCGCCGCCGCCGCGGATGTGAGCATCCGCATAAATCACGCCGCGGTTCAAAAGGCTGAGACGGTTCGAACTGAAGTTCACGGGGATGGATATGCCATAGCTGCCGTAACCATACAAGAGAAGCGGAGCAGTGCCATCCCACGGAGTGTCGCGATGATAGACGATGGAAAGGGGCACGCGCGTGCCGTCCGAGGCGGTGGCATGGAGGCGTTCGCTCACATATTGCGACGAGTCATAGCCCCCCAGAACCGGCTGCTGCTTCCTCAGAACGCGCTGGCGGGTGTGGACGTCGTAATCGAAGATCGAGCGAGGAGTGATGAACGATTCGTAATGGAAGCGGACATGGGCTGCAGCAAACTCCGGATTCTGTCCGATGGAAGCGCTATAAGCAGGCTCCTTGAATTCAATGCGATGCGAAGCCGCGAGAGCGTCTGCCGCGTTTGCCGCCAGATCCACAATCCGAAGATAAGGCAGGCCACCTTCACGTTCGAGAAGGACCAGGTGCGACTGGAAAACTTCGGTGGCCGCCAGCATAACGTCCGGCCGGTTGGGGATGACCTCGCGCCATGATTCTTGATGCGGCTTAGCAACGGGCGCGGTGACCAAGCGGAACGTGCGGCCGCCGGAATTTGTTCGAATGTAGAAGAGGCCGCCAGTCGTATCTCCCGGAAACCCGGGATGATGGTCGGCGTAATACTCATGGTTCTCTTCCCGCGGCGCAATCCGCTGGAATTCCGCGTTTGGCTGGTTCGCGCGCAAAAAGTGAACTTCGCTGGCCGTGTGGCTGGCAATCGTCAGCAGAAGAAAATCACCGCTCCGAGCGCGTGCGACTTCGATGCGAAAGCGCTCGTCTGGCTCTTCGTAGAGCAGGGAATCGGTCTCCGTAGAACCCAGGACATGCCGGTACAGCCGATGGGAACGCTTGGTGACTTCATCTTCGACAGTATAGAAAAGGGTGCGATTGTCGGCGGCCCACGCAACGCTGGTAACACGTTCGATGCGTTCCGGGAGCGTTTTGCCGGTCACAAGGTCTTTCACCTGAAAAACGTACTGGCGGAACCCCGTCGTATCCGTCGAGAAAGCCAGAAGCCGGTTGTCGTCGCTGACTTCGAAAGAATCCAGTCCGAGAAATGAGTGCCCTTCGGCAAGCTGATTCAACTCCAGTAACAGCTCCTCTGCAGAGCCCTCGACGTCGCGGCGGCGGCAACGGAGCGCATACTGCTTTCCTTCTTCAGTACGCGTGAAATACAGATAGCCTCGGAGGCGGTAGGGCACGGAAAGATCCGTCTGAAGAATGCGGCCAAGCATCTCTCGATACAGGCTTTCCTGAAACGCTTCGGTGGGCTTCAAGACCGCGTCGGTGTAAGCGTTCTCCGCTTCGACGTAGGCGACAACTTCGGCACTCTGTTTGTTGCGGAGCCAGGCGTAATGGTCGACCCGCCGGTCGCCATGCAAAACGTGCTCCACCGGCTCGCGCCGGGCAATGGGAGGCTGTGGCGCGGCAGTTCCTGCGGGTTCATTCGAAAGCGCTGGCGTCGCAGTGTTGGCGTCGGGGTTCATGCGTCTCATTATTTTCGAGGACCACAACGCGGTCCATGTTTGGCGCGCGCGGCAGGGTTGCGCGCCACGCAGAACGAATCGCGTGCGTCTCGCTATACTATCGGAAGT
>Ga0210409_10001100_pt1 | contig 37457 bp, 36 predicted proteins | sample IncBWH17MmetaG_FD_161649 | JGI IMG/M metagenome (GOLD analysis project Ga0210409, IMG submission 161649) | Forest soil microbial communities from Barre Woods Harvard Forest LTER site, Petersham, Massachusetts, United States - Inc-BW-H-17-M | ecosystem: Environmental > Terrestrial > Soil >... | reverse complement strand
ATCTGCGGTTTACTCACTGCGGAGGAATCATGATTCGACGTTTTCTCGTCATCGCTCTTCTTGCTATCGGCGCGACGGTCAGTCACGCGCAACAGTCTTTGCCATCGAGTTTTCAGGCAAAAACCATTCACAGCCCGGAAGCAGCGGACATCTTCGTGCGCTGGGGAGGAAAGGGGCCGGTGGTTGTGCTCATTCACGGATATGCGGAAAACAGCGACTCCTGGGCTCCTCTGGCCGCAGATCTCATGAAGGATCACACCGTTGTGGTGCCGGACCTTCGTGGAATTGGTAAGTCATCAAAGCCTGAATCTGGCTATGACGAGAAGACGCAGGCCAACGACATTCGCGCCGTCGTGACCGGTCTGGGATATGACAAGACATCCGTTGTTGCACACGACATCGGGAATGCCGTGGCGTACGCGTACGCTGCAATGTATCCCGACAAGGTTGAGCGGTTGGTAGTACTGGATGCCCCGATTCCGGGTATCGAGCCTTGGAATGAGATCCTCCTGGATCCAAGAGTTTGGCATTTCAACTTTCACGGGCCGGACGCCGAACGGCTTGTTGCGGGTCGTGAGCGCATCTACCTAGATCGCATCTGGAATGATTTCACCGGCGATCCCTCCAAGCCCGATGAGGCCACCAGAAATTGTTTTGCGGCCACCTATGCACAGCCGGGCGGGATGCGGGCTGGGTTCGCTCAGTTCACCGCTTTCTCTAAGGACGCCAAGGACAACAAAGTCTTCGAGCAGGTGAAGTTGACCATGCCCGTGCTGGCTGTAGGTGGAGAGAAATCGTTTGGTCCACTGCAGGCGGTGATCATGCGCCACGTGGCGACCAATGTTCGAGAGGTGGTCGTTGCTGGCTCCGGGCATTGGCTGATGGAAGAGCGGCCTGCGGAAACCGTGGCGCTGATTCGCAACTTCCTCGACTCTCCGGAGGCCGGGCAAACTGCAATTCGTCTGGCTGATTAGAACGAGAGTCGCGGCGAGGGCTTCGCCTGTACAAAGTTATTTCGACGCTTCTTGTTCGTTCGTTTGTGTAATGAAACTTATTAAGGAGAGATCGCATGACCCTCAAGAAAGTGTTGTACCGCATTAGAGTGCGCATTACGGATAGTTGGAAGAAGGCCTTCATGATGCATATTCTGTCGCGCGTCGTATTCATCTCTTTGCTGGCCGCGCAGGCAACTCCGAACACTGTTTGGGCCCAGGTAAAAGCCGTCCCTCCCCTCTCCGGTGTAATTGGAAAAGTCCAGTCAGTTACGGACAGTTCCATCGACGTTCAGACGGGTTCAGGAGTGGTTCACGTGAACATCAAGCAGCCACTCACCACGTATAAGCAGATACCATCGGATTTGAGCCGTGTCACATCGACGTCCTACATCGGCGTTGCATCGACCGAGCAGCCGGATGGAACAGAACTAGCGAAGCAGGTCATCATATTTCCAGAGGAACTTCGTGGAGCTGCAGAAGGCAGTGTCCTGACAGATCCGCCGGGTGCAACCACTCACAGCAGAATGACAAATGGCTCCGTCTCTCGCCCTGCCGCATCGCACTCGCGCATGACCAACGGCACGGTACAGAAAGGCAACGGCACAACCTTGGTCGTCCAATATCAGGACGGCTCCAAGACGATCTCCGTGCCCGCACACGTCGCCGTCACGCAAGTCACACCAGAAAAAGTGACGATAGCTGTCGGCGACACCATCTATTTAACGACGGACAAGGTGCCGGACGGAACGCTTACCACGGACAAGATCCTTGTGATCGCTCCAGCGGTGTCTCCCAACACCAAGCAGTAAGGTTCCGGCCAATGAGCGATTCATGTCCTGCCAGCGAACCGAAGTCCACGAGCACGTTGCCGGAAGAGCCCGGCGTGCTCGTGGCCAGAAAGCACCATCTCTTGGTGCGCTGGAGTCACTGGTTGAATCTGCCGATCCTTCTCGGCCTCATTGTCAGCGGCATTTCGATTTACTGGGCTTCGCCCGTCTATCAACTCAAACCAGATCCGAATACGGGAAGCGTCGATGTGGCGGCGGATATTGGAATCTGGATATGCAGCCACGTGCCCGGACTGCATCACTACAGCAGTCCACCCGACTGGCTTTACAACCACATGAGCCTCGGGCCGGGCATGTTGGCGTTAGCTCTGCGCTTGCATTGGTTGTGCGCGTACTCATTCATGCTGAATGGCATGGTGTACCTTGCAGGACTGTTCATGGGACGAGGATGGCGCTCCTTGCTGCCTCGCCGGACCGATCTGTTTGATGCGTTCAGGATGTTTCGGTACTACCTTGGCGTTCCCTTCGCAAAATTGATACGCCGCAAATGGCTGCATCCCCGTTTCAACACAAAGTACAACGCGCTACAGCGTGCAGCGTACTTTTCTATTCCGGTCGCCGGGTTTCTTTCCGTCACTACAGGCTGGGCGATTCATAAACCGATGCAACTCCATTGGCTGGCTGCGCTATTTGGAGGGTATAACGCGGCGCGTGTCTGGCATTTCTGGCTCATGTGGCTCTACATCCTCTTCGTTGTGCCGCATGTGATTCTGGTTTTCGCCGACGGGTGGGACACACTGCGCAGCATGATCGTGGGTTGGTCAACAAGAGTGAAGCGGTCGGAGTTCACCGCGAATGAACAATAAGGGAAAGATCGATTGCGTGAACCGCGAATCGAGAACCAACGAAACGGCTCCATCCGTTGCCGTCGAATCTGTCTCCGTGGAAAAGCGGCAAGGTCTTTTTGAAGAGCGACCTCTTCCGGTAATTGAGATCGCTCCCCGGGTCTTGCGTTATCGAACCCGGCGCGACTTTCTGTTGTTTGGTGCTGGCGCGATGGCGGCGCTGGCAGGCGGTGGATTTCTCCTGCCACAGGAGACGCTCCGTCGCATGGGTGTTCGTCGAACTGTCGATTCTCACGCGAAGGAGTGGTTTCTGAACAGAGCACTGCGAATCGACGATGATGTGGCAGAAGCGCTCTACTCACGAAATCGTAGAGTGCCCACATACACCAAATCGCAGATTACCCCGCTCAAGAACAACTACAACGGAGCTACTCCTGATCCTGGCTATATTTCAGGATGGAATCTCACTATCGAAGGGCTCGATTCAGGTTTGAGCATCTGTCTCGATATTCGGAATCTGATGACCCGCTTCTCAGTGCACGAGCAAATTACCCGACTGGTATGCGTCGAAGGCTGGAGTGCGATCGCCTGGTGGGCTGGTTTGAAATTCGATGATCTGCTTCGTGCTTACCCACCGATGTCGCAGGCTAAATGGGCGCGCGTGGAGTCGTCGGTCAACCTCGATGAGTCGGGAAATCCTGACCCTTACTTTATGTCAATCGACTTGGCGACGGCCCGGCATCCGCAGACACTGCTCGCCACACACTTCAACGGCCAGCCCCTTACTGTGGATCATGGCGCACCACTCCGTCTGCTGGTCCCCGTGAAACTTGGTTTGAAGAATGTGAAGGCCATTACCAAGATTACCTATTCCGCTGAGGAGCCAAGAGACTACTGGGCCGAGCGTGGGTATTCTCGCTATGACGGAATCTAATACCCCTCCATACACAACTGCCAGTCTACTGAGCCGTTCAATTGCGGAACAATGTAGGTCCCGCAACTTAATCATGCGCGTTTCTAAACATCACATGTCGCTGTAGCTGTTGGAGGCGGGAATTCTTGCTGAACACTTGCTGAACAATAGACTGCAAATGAGGCGCTTTGGCGCAACTGAGGAGTTTGTAACGCTAGCAAAACAATTGAGAATCGGTCTGTGCGAACAGGTCAGGGTGAATTAGCAAACCGCCGCCAGTCTTCAGCGATGGCGCAGAGGGTCACCGCGCTGAGAGCCGCTACGTCGTCGGTGCGGTGAACTCAGGTAAATGTGGGTTGGATTGTGGGTTGAGTCTTTTTTGGAACAACTCTCACTAACCAACTGGAAATAGATGGTGGACACGTGGACGTGAACCACTGACCTCGTCCTTTACCAGAGCAGCACAAATAGGTTTTACAGCAACTTACAAGACCGCGGGGACTGCCAAAATGCGCGGAAATCGCACAAGACATCATTCTTTGTGCGTTGGATTGTGAGCCGAAAATTTCCCGGAAAACGGTTTGGAACGCGCCCTTGTGCAGGTAGCGCGACTTGGTTTTACAACAACTTACAAGACCGCGGGGACTGTCAAAATATGCGGAAATCGTACAAGACATCGTATGTTGTGGATTGGATTGTGGGTTGGAAAAAATCCGCGAATTCTGTGGCAATCCACACTTTCATTTCCCAGAAACTCGTTCATCCGTAAAGTTCATGCTGAGGCAGCGTTTGAATCCTCTCGCTCTCATCGCTCGCATGGATTGTTCTCTTGTTTCTTGTCGTTCTTCCGCTGAACGAAGAGTTCTCATTACGCGAGATCTCTGTGGCCTGTCATTCATTCCATTGCCGCACTGGCATAACCAGGAATAGCTCCGTGCGATTCGGTAAATGCGTCACGTAGGGCATTCCGTTCGTTGAGTCACGATTGAATCCTTGAAATTCGTCTTGATTGGGACTGACAACCATCAGGTGTGGGCCAACGTGGAATTCATGGCCGGAGGAGCCATCTCTCGCCGATTTCCAAGCGCCGAGATACATGTACGAGATGCCAATGCGATCAATGTGCGGCGTGCGGCCGGCAAGGCTGTCCTGCATCCACCGCAGAAATATCGGATCGAAGCACCCTGGCTCATCGTGCGGATACCCAGGAATAGCCGGGAGACAGGTCCATTCGTTCGATCCTCTGCGAAGAAGCCGGTATTCACCTCCAGTCGCCGATGGCCAATCGAGCACAGTCGCGTCCTTGGTGATGAATGCGGGACCGGCGCGCAATGCGTCCGCGATCTTCTCTACGTCAGTCACCGGCAATCGATCTGACGACTGAGGCAAGGCGGTGACTGCCGTCAAAAGAACACTTGTGAGTAGCTTCATCCAAACGTTAGGACGGATCATTGTTTCTCCTGACCATGGCTGCAGTTCACTCTGCTCCCCTAGTTACTCCCTTTTCGCTAACCTATTTGGCGATGACGCGAAGAAACATTCCCGCCAACCCGCCTCCGATCATTGGCCCCAGCACCGGCACGATTGCATAGCCCCAATCCGATGTTCCCTTGCCCGCTATAGGCAGTATCGCGTGGGCTACGCGCGGTCCGAAGTCGCGAGCGGGATTGATCGCATAACCGGTAGTTCCTCCGAGCGAGAGCCCGATCCCCCAAACCAGAGCAGCGACCAGATAAGGGCCGAGACCCGCTGCCGGTCCTGAGGCAGCAACAGCTTTAGAAAAGATGGCACCGACTACAAAAACCAAAACAAAAGTGCCGATGATCTCGCTGATCAGATTCGCGGCGGTGTTTCGAATGGCCGGCGCCGTGCAAAAGGCCGCCAGTTTCAAAGAGGCGTCTGGAGTTTCTTTCCAATGAGGCAAGTAGTGCAACCAAACCAAAACAGCGCCGACGAAAGCTCCCAGCATCTGAGCGCACACGAGCGGCAAAAGCCTTGAGTAGTCTCCCGAGGTGATGGCGGCTCCGAGAGTGACTGCGGGATTGAGAAATCCGTCTTTACTCCCGCAAGCAATCGCAGCGAACACGCCCGCCATCACCGCAAAGGCCCATCCTGCGGTAATCACGATCCAGCCGGATGCTTCACCCTTAGATCGTTTCAGGAGTACGCAGGCGACCACTCCGTCGCCTAGCAAAATCAGAATCAACGTTCCGACAAATTCTCCAAAGAAAGGTGAGGTCATTTTTCTTCTCCAATGAGATGCGTAGTGAACCGTGCTGGCTAGGCCCGGGCCGTGGCTCCTCGTTCCTCCACCCAGTTGAAGGACCGAGTTACTGCCTTCTTCCATTCGGCATACAACCGTTCGCGCGTGTCGCTTTCCATGTGGCACTTCCAAACATGGTCCACGCCCCACTGTTTGCGCAATTCGCCCAAGTCTTTGTAGAAGCCGACGGCCAGGCCGGCGGCGTAGCTTGCACCGAGCGCGGTGGTCTCTTTGATCAAAGGCCGGATGACGTCGCGATTGAGAATGTCGGCCTGAAACTGCATCAGCAGCTCGTCTTCCACCATGCCGCCGTCTGTACGGAGGGACTCCAGCTTCCTGCCGGAATCGAGTTCCATGGCTTCGAGCACTTCTCGCGTCTGGTAAGCGGTGGCTTCGAGAACCGCGCGCGCCAAGTGCCCTTTGTTGGCATAACGGGTGAGCCCGGTGATGACGCCTCGAGCGTCGGCTTTCCAGTAAGGCGCGAACAGCCCGGAGAACGCGGGCACGAAATACACGCCACCGTTGTCTTTCACAGTGCGCGCAAGAGTCTCAATGTCCGAGCTCTTTTGGATCAGCCCCAAGTTGTCGCGCATCCACTGCACCAGCGCTCCCGTGATGGCCACGCTGCCCTCCAGCGCGTACTGAGCGCGATTCTGACCCAGTTTGAAGGCCACCGTCGTCAGCAGCCCGTATTTCGAGAGAACTGCTTCGGTGCCCGTGTTCATCAGCAGGAAGCACCCCGTGCCGTACGTGTTCTTCGCCTGGCCCGGCTCAAAGCAGGTCTGCCCGAAGAGCGCGGCCTGTTGGTCTCCGAGGATTCCGGCGATCGGGATGTCTTTCACTTCCGCTGGTTGCGCGAGCCCATAAACTTCGCTGCTGGATGCAATCCGCGGCATCATGCACTCCGGGATGCCGAACAACTCGAGCTGCCCCTTGTCCCAGCTCAATGTGTTTAGATCCATCAACTGTGTGCGGCTGGCGTTCGTCACGTCGGTGACATGTACTCCGCCCCTGTGTCCGCCGGTGAGCTTCCACACGAGATAGCTGTCGATGTTTCCAAAAAGCAGGTCTCCCGCTTCGGCGAGTTCTCGCGCGCCAGGAACGTTGCTGAGAATCCAGCGAATCTTCAGGCCGCTGAAGTAGGTGGCCAGCGGAAGGCCAGTCAGCTTGCGGAAGCGATCCGGGCCGCCATCGCGTGCAAACTCCGCCACGGCGTCCTCGACGCGCGTGTCTTGCCACACGATGGCGTTGTAAACCGCGACTCCCGTCTTGCGGTTCCAAACTATGGTCGTCTCGCGTTGGTTGGTAATGCCGATGGCCGCAACGTCCTTCGGGCGAATCCCGCGTTGCTCCATGGCGTCGCTCATGGTTTCGTGAATGCGACGCCAGATCTCCTCTGGGTCGTGTTCCACCCATCCGGGTTTCGGATAAATCTGCTCGTGCTCCTTCTGCGAGACGGACACGATCCGTCCGGTGGAATCGAAAATGATGAATCGCGTGCTTGTGGTTCCTTGATCGATCGCGCCAAGATAAGTAGACATGTCTGCTGTTCCTTTCGCCTAAGCTGCTGAACTCCGACTCGGCGGATTGGGCTCCGCCTTCAGGCCTGCGCGTTGCAAGAAAAAGTTGATGCGCTCGACATAACGGTTGCCGGCCTCGCGCTCTTGCGCGCTCGTCCACTGGAGTTCCTGAGCCATCAGAGAGCCGACCAGGGGCGCCGCTTTAATGGCGTCTCTCCAGGAGTAGTATTGGAGCCCGATACGCCGCGAAATCACGTCTTCGATTTTGGCGGCCAATTCTTCGCGAACCGCATACACGACTTCCGCCTGGATTTGCGCGCTCCCGGGAATTAAGGGCTGCGCCAAGCTGGAGTTCGTCCGGGTGAGTTCCAGGACATTCCACACAGCGGTTCCGAATTTCGCCGCCAAGTGATGCGCGGTTTCTTTCGAAACCGGATACATGCGAATCAGCTTCTCCCAGAGGTCGCTCGTGAATCCTTCTCCGCCCTGAAGGACGTGCGCTCTGGTCAGAGATTCGCTAACCGCAACTCCCAGAGCTTTCTGAACCGCATTGATCGTGTCTTCCGCCATCGCGCGGTGCGTCGTCCATTTGCCTCCCATGATGCTGATGAGGCCGCTCTTCGCGTCGATCTCGATCACGTCATCGCGCGCGATCTTTTGCGTAGCTCCGCCGTCACCCGCGCTCACCAGCGGGCGCGCCCCGGCAAAGCCGCTCACGATGTCCGATGGCTGCAAAGCCTTCGTCAGATATTTGTTCAGCTGACGCAGCATGTATGTGACCTCTTCTTCGGTGACGTACAGATCGTCACCCGGAGCCACTTCCCGCTCCGTTGTGCCGACGAGCAAGCGCCCGCCCCAGGGCACGGCAAAGAGTACGCTCCCGGTTTCGGTTTTCGGGATCAGCATGGCGTCATCGGTTGGGAAGAGGTCCAGGGGAAACAGGATGTGCGAGCCTTTGCTTAGCCGCATGCGCTTGGACACTGATGGCGTGGCCATCTGACGAATCAAATCGGAAACTGGCCCGGTCGCGTTCACGATGGCCCGCGCATTCAGGTTGAGCGTCGCGCCGGTAAGCTGATCCACGGCCACCAATCCCGATAAGCGTCCTCCGGCGTCGCGATGAAAATCGGTCACGCGGCAGTAATTCAATGCCTGCCCACCGGCCGCATCGAAGCTGTGAACAAGCGCCAGGTTGTACCTAGCGTCGTCGAACTGGCCGTCTGCGTATTCCACAGAGCCCAGCAAGCCATCGCGGTTCAGCTGCGGCATGCGCTCGAGCGTTTCCTCGCGCGCCACAAACTTGCTGGGAGATATGCGAGCGGAACCGGCGAGCCAGTCATAAATCTTGAGGCCGATGTCCAGGTACGCGACGTCGAGCCAGTGGAAACTTGGAACCAGGAACTCTAGTTTTCGCGTGAGATGCGGAGCATTGTCGAGCATGCGAACACGCTCGTGGAGTGCACGCACCACGACGTGGTATTCCTTCGGGTCGACGTCCTTGATCGCCTCTTCCAGGTACCGGACGCCGCCGTGAATGATTTTGGTCGCGGTGCTGGAGGTAGCTCCCGCGAAGTCGCCAGCATCAAGCAAGACGGTTCGCAACCCACGAAGCTGAGCGTCCAGCGCACAAGCTGCACCTGTGGCTCCGCCACCGATCACGCAGACGTCGAACGATTTACCCGCGATATTGCTCAGTTGTACCGCGCGAGATTTCATGGAGCCCACCTATTTCAGAATGTGACCTTGGTTCGAAATCCTAATGTTGGGGCGTTCGGCGTAGCGTGGTTTCCGCCGATGTCAACGTAGTATTGAAACGCCGGTTGTATCAGCCAGTACGGCGTCACTTGAAGAGAATAGTTCAGCTCAAATCCTTTTTCAGAACCAAGGCGCGGTCCCCCGAGAAGTGCCTGGAAATTTCGAAAGGGATCGCTGATCTTGCTGTATACGAAACCGATGCCAATCCGGTCGCTGCGACGGCTTTCAAAGGGCGCATTGACGCGGGCGCCAGCCGTTATCTGAACATTTTCGCGGCTCACGTCACCGGGACTGTAATCGAAACCAAGCGTCGCATCCAATCCGCGATTCGATCCGGCTTCCGTGCGGAATAGGGCCTGGCTCGCCATCCCGTAGATCAGATAGTTGCCGCTACTCTGGATGCCCTGGGGATTGGGGAATTTGCCGCCGTTGTATATGGCGCCGAATCTAACTGCGCCAGGGTACGTTTTACCCGCGGCCACCACCGGCGTATCAGTGCAGGGGGGTGGCGGCGGACCAACTTCGGTCGGCCAGCACCGATTGACGCCCCACAGATAGCCGGCTTCGAACAGAAAGTTCGCTGAGTCGCGAATCGCGAAGTTGGTGCCGGTGGGATCCTGCTGGTAGGGATTCCGGTTGCCGGCCATCACGGAACTCTTGACATAGAAATGCGTCGTCGGCGCAACCAGAATCTCTGCACCCGGAGTGCCTGCGGGATTAAATGACTCAAAGATGGAGCCGAATAGGTTTCCGTATGCGTATCCGAGCGGCTCCATCAACCAAGTGCCTCCATATTCTTGAAGTCCATAAAGGTCAAGTCCAGCCAGTTGCCCCGCTCTCAGCCGGAGTCTGTTGTGCAAAAAAGTCTGCTGCACCCAGAACGAGTCGAGGCGCGTTGTGTGCTGGCTGACCAAATCGCTCGGATTCGCCAGTGTCCCGATATTTCCACCCAAGTTCGCGCCCGATTGCCACAGCCCCGTAGCGTGAAAACTCAATCCCTGCCACGAGAGCATCTTGTCGAAATTGATGTCGACGGTTCCGCGAACCCTCTCCCATCCCGTTTGCGTCTGCCGGAGCCCGCCGCTGGGGTTCGCCTGTAAGTCGGTAATGTAGAAGAAATCGAAGGTGATGCCTCTTTGCTCCAGCGCGCTTCTCTCGCCGCCCCAATCGCCCAGCGCATACTTTCGTGAGAGACGCTCAGTCGATGAAGCCTGCGGATCCCCCGGAGGCGCACTCTGCGCCGCCGCCGATGCGCCCGAAATCAGGAGCAGAATGAAGCACAACAAAATGTTGCGTTGTCGCGCCCAGAACTTTGGCCAGCATGAGAGAAAAGCTATTGCATTACCGCAACGGCGAATTGTTGCGTGAATGAATGAACGGCTGAGACTGGGAAGCACATGTTTGTTTTTCATAGCAATTCGGAGTAAGGCACTTGCATTACCAAACGCGCGTGACCCAATGCGTTTTTTGCCCGATGCAGTTTTTTCTAGTGTTTGCGTAGTCTGAACTGAGAAGAAATTGAAGTTTCCGAACTGCTGCTGCGTCTCTGCGCGTCGCGATTTTGACAACGAGTCCGCCGGGCGTCGCGAAGTGGTTCAGTTCATGCGATTGGCGACCAAGCTATCCCCTTCAATCCGGCGAAGCACAACGAAGCAAGCCCGCATCATTCATCTGCAATCGCGATGGCACATCAGTTGCTTATCTGTCTTGAGTGACCACGCGAGGGTCACCCGAAAAACGTTGATGCCGTGGTGAGAGTCGGGCCCCAACCAAACAGTCGGCGTTTCCGAAGACAGATTCGGAGAAATCGAGTGACACAAGAGGAGCGCAAAAATGAGAGCCAAAGTTCTGCTGGCGATTGTGGCGTTGTCATACTCGCCGTTGATGATCGCCGCGAATGAAGCCGTTTATCCCAAAGAAAAAGTAGCGGCATTCGTCGTCGAGAAGCTGGATTTGACTTCACTGCCGTCTGCGTTCCGCCCCAAAAAGGAAAAAGGAAAGAAGACGCTTGCGGATTACGGATTTACAGCGCAGAGGATTGACGAAAAGGAAGCCATCATCGAGGCGGGTGCGGTGAGGAAATTGGCGATTCAGATTCTCGACCAGAATTCCTCGGGAATCTACGTGTGTGTTGCAGAACCCGGAGAAAAGGGCGGCGATACAAAAGCGCAAAGTATCGTTCTGCTGAAAAGGAAGAACCCGAATGCGTTGCTAAAGGGGCGCGAGTCGTTCCGAGAATTTTCTGCATGTCCCGTGATTGGTGGAAGTGACTTCGTCACGAGCTCGAACGGAGACGGAGACTGAGAAGCTCCGGCGAGCTAATTTGGAATGCATGGAGACAGTCTCAAAGCGGCTCGCATCGGCAACTTCAACGGGACCCGGTTCTGATACTGACTTTGTTGGCAAACAAAGGAGCAGATGAATGAAGTTCGTGACAATTATATTGGTGAAGTTCGGCATCCTCAAAGAGGACCTCGATTACCATTTCGTTCGCGCTTCGATGGTGGTGATCTTCTTGTTCTTTGGATATCAGAAATGGTTTGACTATGAAGCGCAGGCATTGATTCCGTATATCAGCAATGGCCCTCTGATTTCTTGGCTGTACCCTGTTTTCGGCATTCGGGGCGCCTGTTGGTTTTTGGGAGTTGCGGAATGGTTTTTTGGCGCACTTCTGTTCGCGGGGTTTTGGAATAAGAAGTTAGGGATTGTTGGCGCGCTCGGCGGTATTTTTTCGTTCATCTCAACCATCACGATTATTCCCTTCATTCCGAATGGATGGGCCCCGTCTGCCGGCGGTTTTCCAGCGATGACCGAAACCGTTGCTTTCCTGATGAAGGATCTGGTTCTTCTGTCGGTATCCGTCTATCTGCTGCGGCAGGACGTTCTGAGAGTGTCACAGTCCGCCAAAGAATCTTCTCCGGCGATCGCCGCACAGCCGCAGCGCATCTGATCGTGGCTCAACCAAAAAGGAGAAATCCATGAAAAATAAACTCACGAACAGAGTTGCCGTCGTTACTGGAGGCAGCGCAGGTATCGGCCTGGGCGCTGCCAAGTGCTTTGTTGCCGAAGGCGCGCAGGTATTCATTACCGGGCGCCGTCAATCGGAACTGGACAAGGCCGTTGCTGAGATCGGCAGGAACGTAACCGCTGTTCGCGGAGACGCCTCCGACCTGGCGGATATGGATCGGATTTATGAAACTGTAAGGCAAAAGGCCGGCCGCATCGATGTCCTGTTCGTTAACGCGGGATTCTACGAGCTTGGAAAGTTCGGAGAAGTCACGGAGCAACACTTCGATAGAACATTCAATACGAACGTGCGTGGCCTTTTCTTCGTGGTCCAAAAGGCATTGCCCCTGCTCTCGCGAGGTTCGTCTGTGATCCTCAACGGATCGATAGCATCGATCAAGGGATTCGAGGCCTTCTCCGTTTATGATGCCACAAAAGCGGCAGTACGTTCCTTCGCGCGCAGTTGGATCATCGATCTTAAGGGCCGTGGAATCCGGGTCAACGTTTTGAGTCCCGGCCACATCGATACTCCCGGATTGTCGGCCTTGATGACGGACGAGCAGAAGGCCAGCGCCCTTGCCAATGTGCCGCTCGGAAGGTTGGGTACACCCGAGGACATGGGCCGCGTAGCTGTGTTTCTCGCGTCGGATGACAGCGGCTACGTGAACGGTATCGAACTCTTCGCGGACGGCGGCGTCGCGCAGTACTGAGCAAGAATCTTCACTCATTCGCCGCTAGCCCGAATAAGTGTCCAGTGAACGTCAGGAGTGTCAATGCCCTTGTGTCTCTATAGCGACACCAGGACTGAATGCGGAGAATGAAGTTCCCGCCTATTGGGTATGCGGGATTGAATTTAGACCAATTCAGTCTGTCCACCCGCCCTTGTTTTTTGGTAACCGTCTTGCTTACGTTGAAAGAGAGATAAGAGTGACTGAAGTTTTGCAACTCGGAGCGCTAGTGTTGGAGCGGACATCACCATCCCAAATCGCGTGCGCTGCGAACGAAGTGGTGGTCAACCAACCGATTGACAGTGTTGGTGAGAAACCTCTGCGAACCGTCCTACGACCGATGGAAGCCCTGGGCATCCTTGCCAGCTTACGGCTTCATTGGCCGGAATATCTGATGGAAGTTGCCGAGATGGGCGCGTATCTGTTCCTGATTTGCCTCTTTGCGACCTTATTGCAACATCCGGCTTCACCCATCCCGAGTCTTGTTCCCAGCGCATTCCTTCGTCAGGCAATCATGGGCGCCGCGGTGGGTACCACAGTATTCGCAATCGCAGTGTCGCCCTGGGGAAAACAGTCCGGCGGCCATTTCAACCCGGCAATCACTTTTACCTTTTACCGGCTGCGAAAAGTCGAATTGTGGGATGCATTTTTCTACGGCGCCGCCCAATTCTTCGGCGCCATCAGCGGTGTCGCATTTGCCACCTTCATCTTGCGGGGTGCGCCGGCTCACGAGTCCGTGCGCTACGCCGTGACTCTGCCGGGCAGGTATGGGAACGGTGTCGCGTTTCTTGCGGAACTCGCGATCTCTTTCAGTCTGATGGCCGCGGTCTTGTTCGCCAGCAATCGCGACAATCTCGCACGATACACGCCCCATTTTGTCGGTGCGCTGTACGCGATCTACATAACATTCGAGACCCCCTTGTCCGGGATGAGCATGAATCCCGCGCGGACCTTTGGTTCTGCATTTCACGCCAGTTACTGGCACGCACTTTGGCTTTATTTCCTTGCACCAACCTTGGGCATGTTGGTCGCCGGCGAGGTTTTTCTTCGAGCGCGCAGCGGTGTTGGTCCGTATTGTGCAAAGCTCCACCACGCCAATAACAAGCGCTGCATTTTCCGGCACGGATATCGAGCCGCGGAAACCCAGAATGTCTAATTAAGGGGAGAGTCGGTGATGAAAAACAAGATCTGGAAAATTGTGGTCCCTATTCTGCTAATTGCAGTGTTTGTCGCCTGGTATGCATTTCGGCCCGAGCGGCTTTTCGTCAATAAGTACGTCGATGAGAAGCTCCCGAACGCGAACGCCACTTCTGCTCCGCAGTCCCTTGAATCGGGAACGTTCCACAGCGTTATACACCCCACCCAAGGCACCGCAACGATCTATCGCATTGCTGATGGTGGTCGCGTAATTCGCTTCACAAACTTCAAAACATCGAACGGTCCCGACGTTCACATCTATATGGTGGCCGCCTCCGACGCAACGGACAACGCCAGCGTGCTCCGCGCCGGCTTCATCGATTTGGGCTCCATCAAGGGAAATATCGGGGATCAAAACTATGCTCTCGCGCCCGACGTGGACCTGTCCAAATACCGCACGGTTTCTGTTTGGTGCAAACGCTTCAGCGTTAATTTCGGAGCCGCGCCACTGACCCCCGACGAGCCCGGCGCAGGCGGACAACACGCTGACAGCACGCAGAATTAATTCGAGCTGTAGTTTACATCCCTATGGAGGACGGACATGAAGGGAACACAACCCGCTTATTTCACGACGTATCGCAGCCTGAAGCTGAGCCGAGACGCCCAGGGGGTGCTGGTGGCCGAGTTCCATACGAAAGGAGGTCCGCTAACCTTTACGGCGCAAGATCACACCGAGTTTGTCGACGCCTTTTACCGCATTTCGCAGGACCGGGAAAACAAGATCGTAATCTTCACCGGTGCCGGCGGAGAGTTTATCCCTGGGATTGATTTTGCAACGTTTGGCAACGTCGCCGACCCGGAGGTTTGGAGCCAGGTGCACGACGAGGGAGTTCAGATCCTTGAGAACCTGGCGAACATTCGCGTTCCGGTAATCGCCGCAATCGAAGGGCACGTGAATGTGCATTCCGAGTACGCATTGCTTGCCAACGTGATCGTCGCGGGCGAAGGCGCGACGTTCAATGATTTGCCCCACTTTACAAGCGGCATTGTTCCCGGAGATGGAGTCTTCACCACATGGAGCTACCGCGCCGGAGCGGGAAGAGCAGAGGCTTTTCTGCTAAACCCGCATCCGGTGACCGCGCGGACCGCTTACGAGTGGGGAGTGGTCGCCGAAGTTGTACGCGATGGCCAGGCTCTCGCGCGTGCTCGTGAGCTGGCGGGGCTCTACCTCAAGGCGCCGGAAGTGACGCGGCGCAACACGAGGGCACATTTTATCCAACCTTTGAAGGAACGCATCGTGAGAGAGGTTGGCTACGGTCTTTCGCTCGAAGGCGCTTCGGCGGCGGACCTCGTCAAGTCGATCCAAGCAAAGGCCGAGCCAATTGCTGAGAAAGGAAAAGTGGCATAAAGACGCTCGAACACACTTGATCCCTCCTCTCTTGAAAAGAGCACGCCCGAGGAATACGACCTTATGATCCTCGGGAAGGTACTGATCAAACAAGGAGCCCCGAGCGCCTACCAGCTGTAGACCAACTCCGGCGGCAGCACCGGTTCGCCGCGACGCAATTCCCTTATGCCCTACACCGCTCCGAGCATCGATGAATATCTGCATAGCCGCCTGATGCCGGTGGAAGGTGTGATTCCACATCTCCCGGGAATTGAGATGTACGGAGACTCTATTCCTGTCGGAACGGTCGGCGGCGACTTATTCGAGTACATAAACTTTCAGCAACGCTATGACATCGACGGGCGAATTCGGAACGCTCTCAAACTCTCGGAAGAGTTTCTCGAAACGCTCCTCCCGTGTCGGCGGCCGCGCAACTCGGTGGACGACCACGTCGAGTGGTTGAAATCAAGGCCGAACCACACACCCACGCAGGAGATGGAATACAGGCGCGCGCGCAGCCTGGAGCAGGTCCGTGTGGCTGAGGATTTGCGGGAACTCCATTGCATGGCGGGCGTTCTTCTAGTGGACGCAGAGGGGCATGGAATCATTTCGGCGAAAATTGCATCCACGGTGCACGATACATTCCACGCCATCATGCTTTCTGAACTCGATTACCGTGGGAAAACGACGCCGGAGTTGTTTGAGAGGATCAATCTGCGGCTGGCAAAGTCGGTCACGGCGCGCAATGCGCTCGGAAGGGGTGAGGACGACGCACGCGAGATTGCCACCATGCTTTACGGCGAAATCCATCCCTCCGGCCATTTCCGGTTTGTGAATTTTGGACATCCGCCTCCGCTCGTTTTCTCCACTGAGATTCAGAGCTTCACACAGGTGGATAGCGACGGGATGGCGCATTTCCCGCCCCTGGGCCTGGAAATCCCCGAAGATCACCCGGACCGTAATCTGTATTTTTCCACCGTATTCCGGCAGAGGCGGGCAGACTCTTCCGACATCGCGGACATCAAGCTGATCACTCCAGGAGACATTCTTTTCCTTTACACCGACGGAGTCTATGACGGCAGTGATCAGAAAGACCGACAGCTGCTCGAAGAGCTGATGCGCGAGCAATGCAACCGGCCAGCGAAAGAGATCTGCCATGCGTTTCTAGAATACGCCGTTAGAAAGGATGATCATTTGCGGCGAACCGGCGAGCAAGACCGCATTGACGATAAGACAGTATTCATCATCAAGCGAAACTGAAGAGACCATATGCCATTCACAACGAGCGGCTTCTTTGACGACGGCCCTGACACTCTCCGCCGCAGAATTGTCGGAATTTATTGTCTCTTGTTCTTGTTTAACGCCGGTTCATGGATCTGGGCAGTTATGGCTTTTGCTGGACATCCCGCCTTGCTGGGAACGGCTTTCCTCGCGTACAGCCTGGGGCTGCGACATGCGGTGGACGCGGATCACATCGCGGCAATCGACAACGTCACGCGCAAATTAATGCACGCCGGCAAGCGGCCTGTTGGGGTTGGATTCTTATTCTCGCTCGGACATTCCACGATCGTGCTCGCCGGCGCTGCGGCCATCGCCGGCATGGCGTTAACGCTGCAGAATCGGATAGCTGCAATCAAGGCTGTGGGAACCGTGGTTGGGACTTTGGTATCGACTGTGTTTCTGTTCGCGATCGCAATGGTCAACCTCCTTGTTCTCCGGTCGACCTATCGCGCCTTCGTAAAGGTGCGTTCTGGTGCCTGCACTCAGGACGAGGACTTTGACACGCTCATGGGTAACCAAGGCTGTCTTTCAAGAGTATTTCGTCCGATCTTTCGGATGATCGAACGCAGCCGCCACATGTACGCGCTCGGTCTTCTGTTTGGCTTGGGGTTCGATACGGCAACGGAGATCGGCCTGCTGGGAATATCAGCCAGCGAAGCATCGAAAGGAGTCTCCTTCACTTCCATCCTCGTTTTCCCAGTGCTCTTTGCGGCAGGCATGTCGCTCATCGACACCACAGACAACATCCTCATGTTGGGTGCATATGGATGGGCGTTCGTGAAGCCTGTTCGCAAGCTGTACTACAACATGACGATTACGGGTATTTCCGTAATCGTGGCACTGGCAGTGGGCGGGATTGAAGTGTTGGGGCTAATAGCTGGTCAATTCCATCCAAAGGGTGGGTTTTGGATTGTGACGGCTCACCTGAACGAGAGCTTTGCCGAACTTGGCTATGCGATTGTAGGCCTCTTTGTTTTGAGCTGGTTGGTATCTATGGCGGTTTACAAGTGGCGGGGCTTTGACAGAATCGAGATCACACAGCGGATCTCAATAGAACCTGAAAGGTAGGTTGAATCGCATGCGTCAATTACGCGACCTCTTGCAGCAAGCCCAACAGAATGGCCAGGCCATTGGCCACTTCAATGTGTCAGACCTCGTCCTGTTGAAAGCGGTGTTCGCCGCAGCGAGGCAATTGAACGTGCCGGTCGTTGTCGGTCTGTCCGAAGGCGAGCGGGAATTTGTGGGGACTCGTCAGATTGCGGCTTTCGTGCGGAGCCTCCGCGAGGAATTCGACTTCCCGATCTTTCTTAATGCCGATCACACCCACTCGCTCGCGAAGGGAATTGAGGCGGCAAAAGCCGGGTTCGACTCGATTGTCTTCGACCTCTCGTCTTTGCCCATCGAAGAAAACATGCGCCAAACCAAACAAGCCATCGAAGCGTTGAAAGCGATCAATCCTTCCATGCTCGTTGAAGGAGAAATCGGGGACATCGGGAGCGGCTCGGAAATACACGATTCATCCCCCGACCTGTCCAAGGGCCTTTCCACCCCGGAGGAAGCCAAACAGTTTGTCGAGGCCACGGGAGTGGACATTCTCGCTCCAGCCGTGGGGAATATGCACGGCATGCTCAGGAGCATGGTCCAGGGAGAAACGAAGAAGCACCTGGACATCGAGAGAATATCCGGCATCAAGAAGGCGGCACGGGTTTTCTTAACCCTTCATGGGGCCTCCGGAACCGATGATGAAGATTTGCGCAAGGCAATTCGCGCGGGAATCAATATTGTCCACATCAATACCGAATTGCGGGTTGCATGGAGGCGGGGAATGGAAAACGCCTTATCCAAGCAGCCAGACGAAGTCGTGCCCTACAAAATTCTCCCCTCAGTCGTGAATTCAGTCAGAGAGGTAGTCGGCCCGCGTTTGAAGCTGTTCAACGGTACACGGCTGGTTCAGAACGCTTGAGCGGAGGCGAAACTGTAATGTCAGACGCGCGGGCAACCTCCCCCGCGCGGCTACGCAGCGGTCCTTTCCAGCCCGCCCTTTTCGATGACAAAGCTTGCGATTCGATCGACTCCTTCGCCGTTCTTCAGGTTGGTAAAGACGAAAGGTCGCTGAGCGCGCATTCTCAGCGTATCCGCTCTCATCACATCAAGATTCGCGCCTACGAAAGGAGCCAAATCAATCTTGTTGATAATAAGAAGATCGGAGCGCGTAATACCGGGCCCGCCCTTGCGCGGAATTTTCTCCCCTTCGGCGACATCGATCACATAGATGGTCAAGTCGGCTAGCTCGGGGCTGAAGGTTGCCGCAAGATTATCGCCCCCGGACTCGATGAAGCACAATTCCGCATGCGGGAATCTCCGGCTCATCTCTTCAATAGCAGCTAGATTCATCGAAGCATCCTCGCGAATCGCGGTATGCGGGCAGCCGCCTGTCTCAACTCCCATAATGCGCTCGGCAGGCAGTGCTTCCGCGCGCGTGAGAATGAGCTGATCTTCCTTCGTGTAGATGTCATTGGTAATTACATAAATGTCGTAGTTATCTCGAAGCCGTTTGCAGAGCACCTCCACAAGCGCGGTTTTGCCTGAGCCAACCGGGCCGCCGATGCCGACGCGCAACGGATGGTTTGGTGAGTTTCTGCCTGCAATAGAATTCATGAGCGAAATAACCTCGTATATTGAGTTTCATGTGCCATGGAGGCGAGATCCACCATGAAGGCTGCGGACCCAAGGTCATCAATCGTGGCATTTCTGCCCCGCGCACTGGCGGCGAGCACCGCTTCCTCGAGCGCGGCAATCGCAAGCTGCCCGTCCGTTTGACCGAGCGGGACAAGTCGCACTCCGGCGGTCACCAAATTGCCGATATAACTTTGCAGAAAGGCGGGCAAAGCGAATCTCAGCGGAATGCCCTCTCTTGCAGAACGAATTCCGAGAACGGTAGCTAGAGAGGTCGGAACATCGCGTTCGGAGAGTAATTGCGAAACTGAATCCAGGAGCCCTTCAGGCCACACTTGCCGCAGTGTCGCGCGGCACGCTGATCCCTGCTGCGATGACTCAAGCGCAAACTCCGATGTCCCGCGAAAGGCTGCCGCCAGCTCCGCTATTTCAAATAGCTTCGGGCGATCCTTGTCTCGGGCACTGCGCCACGCTTCGCTGAAGAAAATCGCTTCGTTTCGTCCCGACCCGAAGCGAAGATCGGCGTCCAGCCAGTCGACGAGACTTTCGCGGTCCTTTATATGTCCGGCTTCGACAGCCCATTCGAGGCTGTGGGAATAGCTGTAAGCGCCGGTAGGGAACGCCGGTGAGAGCCAGCTTTGCAGTCTCAGCAATGCCAGCTGCGGGCAGCGCCATGGTTCCTTACTCATGATGATGCCCACCGTCGCCATGGTGGTGCTCGTGGCCATTCCCGCCGTACGCGCCGCCTTCTGGCTGGAAGGGGACTTCAGTCTTTATGAGTTCCGCTCCGAAACGGTGGAGCATATCCTCGATCACATGGTCTGGGCGAATGCGAAGGGCATCATCCCGAATCTCCGTTGGAAGATGCCGATTCCCCAGGTGCCAAGCGAGACGCATCAGTTGATGGTGGTCTTGATGCCTGACTTCAATGATCAGCTCGGTGGCCGCCTGAATCCTTAGCCAGCTTCCGTCGTCGAGTTGCAATCCATCTCCGTTTGCCATCGCGACAGTTTTGGGAAGATCGAGAAGAACATCTTCTCCGTGATCGGTAGTCAAGCGAATGCGACGACGATGACGCGCGTCAAAATCGAGAGTGAGAGTGCCCACTGCCTTGTCCTCAGGCCAGTGTCCGGCGGGGCGATGAATGGAAGCGTTGTGCATCATGGTTCACCCTCAATACAAGAAATAGCGTTGCGCCAACGCCAGCACTTTTGCGGGTTCACACGTCAGCAAACGCCCGTCGGCACGTACTTCGTAGGTCTCGGGATCAACTTCCATCCGTGGCGTCGCGTCATTGAGCATCATCGAGCGCTTGCCGATCTTGCGGGTGTTGATGACGGGGAGGAGCTTCTTCGCGAGGCCCAGTGACTCACCCTTTTGAACGAGTGCTTGGCTCACGAACGTAACCGAGCTTTCCGTCATAGCCCGGCCGAACGCACCGAACATGGGGCGGTAGTATTCCGGTTGCGGATTGGGAATCGAAGCGTTGGGGTCTCCCATGATTGCCGCGGCAATCATTCCGCTCTTTAAAACCAGGGCTGGCTTCACTCCAAAAAACACCGGATTCCAGATGCTGAGATCCGCAAGTTTTCCGACTTCAATCGAGCCTACGTAACTTGAGATCCCTTGCGCGACCGCTGGATTGATCGTGTATTTCGCAACGTACCGCCGAGCTCTGAAATTATCATTCTCGCCTTTTTCCTCGGCGCGCCGCCCGAATTGCTTCTTCATTTTGTCGGCGGTCTGCCAAGTCCGGAGAATCACTTCTCCTGCGCGGCCCATGGCTTGGCTGTCGGACGACATGATCGAAAGTGCGCCAAGGTCGTGAAGAATGTCCTCCGCCGCAATCGTTTCCTTGCGGATACGGCTCTCTGCAAACGCGAGATCTTCCGGAATCCGGCGATCCAAATGATGCGTGACCATCACCATATCGAGCGCCTCTTCGAGCGTATTCACCGTGTAGGGCCGCGTCGGGCCTGTCGACGACGGAATCACGTTCGGCGAGCCGCACACTTTGATAATGTCCGGGGCGTGCCCTCCGCCGGCGCCTTCGGTATGAAACGTGTGGATGGTCCTGCCCTTGAACGCCGCGATCGTATCTTCCACAAAGCCGCTTTCATTGAGCGTATCTGTGTGGATCAAAACCTGAATGTCCATGTCGTCTGCAACAGAAAGACAGCAGTCGATCGCCGCTGGCGTCGTGCCCCAGTCTTCGTGAAGCTTCAAACCGCAGGCCCCTGCTTCTATCTGTTCAACCAGGCCGGCGGGCGAACTTGCGTTGCCTTTCCCGAAAAAGCCGAGGTTTACCGGGAAGGAATCCGCAGCCTCGAGCATCCTTCGTATGTGCCAGGGCCCCGGTGTGCACGTCGTAGCCGTCGTGCCCGCCGCCGGCCCGGTTCCCCCGCCCATCATTGTGGTGACGCCGGAGAACAGCGCTTCGTCAATCTGCTGGGGGCAAATGAAGTGAACATGCGTATCGATCCCGCCGGCCGTAACGATGTTCCCTTCGCCCGCAATCACCTCGGTTCCCGGCCCAATAATAATGTCCACGCCTGGCTGAACATCGGGATTACCGGCCTTCCCAATCGCCGCAATCCGCCCATCCTTGATCGCAATATCGGCCTTCACAATTCCCCAGTGGTCGAGAATGAGTGCGTTGGTGATGACTGTGTCTACCGCACCTTCGCTACGCGTCCGCTGGGATTGTCCCATTCCATCGCGAATGACTTTTCCGCCTCCAAATTTCACTTCTTCCCCGTAAACCGTAAAATCCTTTTCAACCTCGATCACAAGCTCGGTATCCGCGAGGCGCACTTTGTCGCCAACCGTTGGACCGAACATTTGCGCGTAAGCGCTCCGACTCATTTTGTGAGGCATTCTCAATTACCTCTGTTTCGCCAAAGGTTCATTCGAGTCTCTCGACGGCAAGCTTCCCATCACCGCCTGGTTGAATCCGTAAACCAAACGCGCGCCTCCGTAGGGAACCAGCCAAACCTCGCGCGATTGCCCGGGTTCAAATCGCACTGCGGTTCCCGCCGGAATGTCCAGCCGGTACCCAAGAGCTGCCTCTCGATCGAATGCGAGCGCCGCATTCGTCTCCGCGAAATGGTAGTGACTGCCGACTTGTATCGGTCGATCTCCCGTGTTCGCAACCCTCAAAGAGATAGCTTTGCTGTCCTTGTTCAGAACAACCTCTCCGGCTTCGGCAAACATTTCTCCCGGCACCATCGTTTCGCTCCCTATCGAATGGGGTCGTGAATACTCACAAGCTTCGTGTTGTCCGGAAAGGTAGCCTCCACTTGCATTTCGTGAATCATTTCCGGGATGCCTTCCATAACCTGATCGCGCGTCAGGACTTTACCGCTCTCAGACATGAGCTCGGCAACTGACCTGCCGTCGCGTGCTCCTTCGAGCACAAAATCCGTGATCAGCGCGACGCTTTCTGGATAGTTCAGCTTGACGCCTCGTGCGAGCCGCGCACGTGCGACCTGCGCCGCGACAGCTATCATCAATTTGTCTTTTTCCCGCGGCGTAAGATTCATGATTCTCTCCGACTAAGAGTCGCGCTCAACACGACCACATCTTCGGCACTCGGAAAGGCCCATGTCCAAGCTGGTCGCCGAACTCCTGCAGCACGTTGCGCAGAGCAGCTCTCAAATCGCAGGAGACCTTCGCAGCGAAGCGAACGACCACCAGGCCACCAACCAACGTTGCCGCGCACTCACACTCGCACGAAGAAGCCAGGTCGCGCAGAAACCGCAAATGCTCGTCGAGGTCAGGCCCGAAATAGAGCAGTGTTGCGAGGGCCGTGCAGTCGGATAGCAATGCCTTCCGAGAAAGATGTGGAAACACGTCATCGGTGGCCCGAAAGCTGTCGGCCCAGACAAGGCGACCATCTTTCATGACGCGCCAACTGTCCGTGATTTCTCCAGCGGAGATTCTTTCTCCGTGCGCCGCGCGGCCGAGCAGCAACCACTCCAAGGCGAGGAGTTCCGCCCCTGACGAGACCTCGATCTGTGTGCGACGGCAGACACGCGCGCGATTGAATACGATCGTTTCCTGTGGTAGCCAAGCAAGTTTCGCCGAGTCGCAAGCTCTCAGTGTCGTCGTAATATGCGCGGATTCATGGATTGCCCGATAGACCTTCTCCGCCGCTTGCGTTGTGACCGTAATGGAAGCCTTCTCCATCGCCGTCACACTTGATTCAAGGCGATCTCCTCCCGCAATGCCTCCGGAGGTATTTACAAGAACGGCTTCCTGCACTTGGGGGCCGGCCGTTCTTGGGAAAAGAACGCGAATCGGAGATCTTTGGTAAACGTCAATGACGCGGGTCCCTCTTTCGGAGCTCCCGAGTACGATTTGGCAAGAGCCTTCGGCTCTCTGTAGATCCTTATCCGATGAATCGTCCGAGCGTCGCGCCAGCGTATCGAAGGTGCTCGCAACGTCAGTGAAGCACGAGGGCGACGCGATCTCGCGCATCAGTTGTCCCCGGTCTTTTTCGGTCGTTCCACAAAGTTGTCCGTGATCGTGCTTCGCCTCTGGCGCTTTCTTTTGTGAACCAAGTGAAGCGTATGGTGGGCGGTGCGGCCGCTTCTGGGATCGGGCTCGGTGCAGCGGAGCCGCGTGGTATCCCGGAGCGGCCGTTCATCGCATCCGCGCATGGGGGCAATCAAAAACCCGCCAAACCCTCCGGGCTGTTGTAAGGGATGGCGACACTGGTAACCTCTTCTAGCGAGCCGTCTGGCTTGGTTGCGTACCCCACCAGCTTCGAGGCGTTCCCGTAGATCTGGTAGAGAAACGCGCCATCCGGCGAAAGCCAGTTATCGCTCGGTCCGCTACTCACGTCCCCACAAAGCCCCCTGAAGGTGCCGTCGCCCTCGACCTCGGGGCACGCAGGATCCTTCGCGATTCTGATTTCGAGGCCGTCGATATGGAAGGTGCTGATGTTGCTGTACCCGAAAACCGTAGCGTACAAGAGTCGGTCATCGGGGGAGACGGATGCCCAGCAAAGTTCAGCGATCTTGCCTCGCCTTGTGTCGATCGGTACGACGTTGCCGACACCAATTCTGCCATCTTCGTCGATCCGGCCTAAGGCCACTCCATCGCCGACGGCATATCCGATGACGAATGTATCCGGCCGGTTATGCAGGAACGCGATGTAGAACGGGGAACCGCCTCCTCCATCCTGGAAGGAGCCTTCGCCGAGTGCGCCGTCGGCATTGACGCGGTGGATGACTATGCCGTCGGGATCCGGAGCGTTCGAAGCGACTGACCGTGCCTTGCCATCTGGGCCAGGCACCCAAAGAATTGGCGAACCGTCGGGATAGGTGCCGGAGATCGCAATCGGCAGATCGAACGTGGTACCGACAAGGAGAAACTTCTCATCTGGCGAGAGCACAGCCATAGTTGGAACTCGGTTTGGCTTCTCTGGCGTGTTACACGTGTACTTTTCCGCGCGTGGCGTAAGCTTGCCATCACTGGAGACTGACATGAGCCGGATATGATCAGGTCCGAAGGAGTGGACCACGTAAAGCATGTCCTTCGAGGGAGAATATGCCAGCGATTTGGCAGTGCCGCTCTTCCCCTCCACGGCGTTTCCGGTCGGCTTGGTGTCGATTAGTGTCAGCTTGCCACGATCGCCCACAGCGAAGCTGGAAACCGAATTGTCCCCGCCGTTGGTGGCGAACAGGAACTTGCGATCCGGCGACAGGATGACGCTGCCCGCCCCTTCAAACGAGTTGGGCGCGCTCTCCTGGCCGCTGATCGGCTTGAAGGTCCCCGAACCTGCAGCGCCAGTGGCGACACGTTCCACCTCTGTGAGCGTACCGTTGGCGGAGCGATGGTAGTGAATGATCGCGTTCTTCACCTCATTTGTTTGCATGTAGAGGTGGCCACCACGACCATTCATGCTCATTTCTTTCGACATACCCATCTCCTTCGGCATAATTCTTTCTCCTTTTTTTGTTTGTTTGAAGTCGGACAGAAAATTTGAAACAGGTCACCTGTTCACTGCTGCGGGTCTTTGTCACGAAGTATCGGGTAGAACTGAATCCAGGTCATATCGGTCTTCGCGACGTTGGCGATATGGCATCCCGCACATTCGCTCACAGACGATTCCGCGGCGGTTGCCGCATATGGCAATGGATGATGCCCGAAGGTGAAGAAGCCCCAGCCGTTGGTCTTAGCAAAACGCTTACTGTCTTTCACCGTTAGATCGATGCCGTTGAACTCGCCGTTGAAATACCCCCGTCCGGATGGTTCCGTACGAGAGCCGTCTGGGAAAGTCGGTTTTAGAACGCGAGTCAGTTCTTTTACAATGACGGTTCCTTCGGGAAAGGAACCCGTCTTCAGGTACGCATCAACATTTTTCTCTTCGATGTATACGTTGTGATATTCGGGGAAGCCCGCCTTGTTATTATTGAGGCCGTCGGGCGTTAGGGGAGCGCCCACAAGAACCCACCTGCGAAAGGTGGCTGGTTTTGGCAAGTTCAACTTGCCATCGGAAGCGAACACCGCCGCCGACTGTTGCGTCTCAGCCGCAACCCGGTTCGTGTTGGACGGGAACCAGCTCATAGCCGCCAGGCTGACTCCTACGATGAGCACCAATACACCGATATACTTTTGCATTAGACAGCCTCCTTTGGGCTACTTTCGAGAATCAGTTCTCGTCGCTCCGTGATGTCACTTAGCGGCGAGAACCGGATAGCCTTGCACGTAGACCCAGTCCGTCGTCTGTGCGGGGACGTGACAGCCTAGGCAGTCTTTCTTGTAGTCCGTTGCGACTTGCTTGTCGGGCGCATCGGACTTGAAAAGTGCCCATCCCCATCCATCGCCCCACAGTGGGTTGCCGGGATAGCGCCCTTTGTCGTCTTTGATCATGACGAACCAAACCTTTGTGCCCGAAGCCCAATGCGCATCCCCGGTCGTCATTTGCGCGTGATCGCTTCCGAAGACCTCTTTCACCAACACGGTTCCATCTGCGAACTTTCCAGTTTTGCGGTAATACTCAGCAGTTCCCGGCGACGCATACGTGTAGTGCATATCGGTGCCGCCGTTGAGATCGACCACCGCATACGTTCCGAGCGCCTGGTAGCGGTCGCGGTAGTCGCTTGGCTTGCGAATGTTTCCCGCCTTATCGACCAGCGCCCATCCGTTGTAGCCACCGGCGGTCTGTGGTTTCACTTGCTGATAGCCCGCCAAAATGAGCAGCGTGAGAAGAACCATTGCGATCCGGAAGCTCATAAAGATTGGTCCCGTCCAGAGATTTTCATGGGTGCCGCAGGGCCGCTAACGACCGGGTCATCGACATGAAGCTTCTGCATCTCGCTGCTCCACGCCGCTCGAGTCATGCATTCGTGCCCGAGGTTCCGGCCCAGACCGTTAAGTTGTCCTGTCATTTTCATTTCGCTTCTGTTCATTGCAAGCATCGGGCCAGTTTCGAACGGTGCTCTTTTCTCGCGGCAACACAGCGCTTACGCCACAGGAGGGTTAGCTATCTGTCAAAACGGATGTCACGCAGAGGTCTCGCAGTGTTGCTATAGCGACAGACCCCGCAGGGTGCTGGCTGGCTTCCCGTGGTTCGAGGGCGCCCCTGGAAAGATAGAGAACCGAGGCCGAAACAACTGCTAAGTCATGAACGACGGTGACCGTCAAAAGAGGAAGTCCGAGAATTTCATCGCTGCGACGTCGCCTCGCAATAGAGTCGCAGCACGTCGGGGAACCTAATCATTGTCCCGATATTCAGGGGGAACATCGTCCTGAAGCACCTCATGAGTATGAACTTCCGCCTCACCCGCATCTTCGGCATCTTCTACGCCTTTTACTACTCCCGCTTCGAACGCGTTTCCCTCTTCCAGCAACTCCTCGACACTCTCCGAATCCGCGCGCTCGACGCTAGATAAGCCCTGTGCATCGCCAGACCGTTCTCCGCCAAATGGTCGGTAGGTCTCCGATTCGACGGCTTTTTTGCTGCCGCAGCCCTTTCCGCCGACGATGTTTCGTTTTTTTCTCTTCCTTGGCTCCCTGTTCGGTCTCTTCTTAGCAGTCATAAAGCAAGTCCACCATTCGGAAATCGCTGGATATCTCAGTACTTGCTGGCAACTTCGGTTCCCACCCATCGAACTTCAGAAACAGCACGACCTTTTTGTTGCGGCTAGCTCTTCACGTGCGCCGCCTTCGTCGCGTCAAGAGAACGACTGAAAAGTGTCACGACATGTCGACAGAAGAACGTGCAGCTGCAGAAGTGACAAGCGCGAGATTCCTTTTGGCGGAGCGTCCTCATGGAAATCAAACATTTGATTGCATTTGTCGAACAACTAGAGATTGGCATACCAGATGCATTCTCCAGCAGTGTAGAGCGGTAAGACGAAGCTCAACCAAGGAGAGGCGCGAGGTGATCTGTGACGACACACAATGCGCGCTGCGCATTCTTGCGCAGCTATTACCTGCCCGCGATCTTACTGCACTACCCCCGCCTCGTTCGCGCGATGCAAGGAATCGCAATGCTGAACGGAATGGATGCTGCCGCATGCATTCGCGACCTCAAGGCTGGCCGCCGCTGGAGCAGCGAGGCCGTCAATCATTACGGAGGAACTCATAAGGTTGCGACTGAGGCATGGAAATATCGCAGGGCAATAAGCCTCCTCGCAGGAAGCGTGGGGTGAAATGGACTGCGCAATGTTTGCGACGGAAGGAAGAGAAGGATGCCAAGTGGACCGATGCCAAGGATGTTTCGGGAAGAATCTGACTCGACGCTAGTCGCAGCGACAAAGAACGGGCAGAGTCAAGCCTTCGAATTTCTCGTGAAGCGCCATGAAGTAAGGACTCTCTCCGTTGCTTTCAGGATAACCCGCAATCGAGAGGACGCTCAGGATGTCGTGCAGGAGGCCTTTCTCAAAGCGTTTATGCACCTTGACGGGTTCCAAGAGAAATCGTCTTTCTCCACTTGGTTGACGCGGATTGTAATCAACGAAGGGCTGATGTGTCTGCGAAGGAATCGGTCTCGGAGGGAACTCTCTCTTCACGATGTGAAATCAGAATCCGAGGAACCGTTCCCTCCGGAGATTCCGGATCGAGCGAAGGACCCTGCAGAGATATATGAACAACGGGAAAACGAACGCATTCTTTGCGAAGCGATGAATCAGTTAAGTACTGAATTTCGGAACGTCCTCTGCCTGCGACTGGAAGAGCGAACGGTCGGTGAAACAGCCGAGATTCTGGGCCTAGGGGTCGGGACCCTGAAAGCCAGATTGTTTCGAGCGCGGCAGAAATTGCGCGTGCTGCTTACACGTAGTTCAGAATTTCAGGGTGATCGAACAATAAGCAAAACGCGACAGCGCCGTGACATTGGCCTCCGTTCGGATCCCCCGGCGGAGGAAGTGACGAGTCAGGGCTCCCGTCCGCCCGAAGTAAAGCCAGGGCTGCAGCTGTCGTGGGCTGGCGGAAGGGTACTCGGGAGCAGGCATTAAGAAGCGCTGAGCGAGAGGTAGCATGAGCGCGGAGCACATCTCTAAAAAACAACAAGCACCTCATGTGCGCCGCCATCGACACGACGCTCGGTGCACTTTCTGGCGCAACTCTACATTCACGCGTTGGCTCTTGTGATCCTCCTGGTCTTTTCGCGAAACGTGTTCTCCACGACCGTCCGTAACGTCCTCTTACCATTGCTTCGTTAACAAATTTGTTCAATTCGTGCGCAACGGCCAAGAAATTCTTGAAAATCCAAACGCGGGCAAAATTAGACTCCGGCTAGCCGCTCGTGGTAGCTTGGTGCCTGCAACTCTCCGAATATGTGGTTCCAGTTGGCCCCGTGGAACTTTCAACATATGCGTTCCAGCCGCTCCGTGAGGATGAGGAGTTCATCCTGCATCGCGGCCGACCGACACAAGCGGAAGGGTCGTCTGTACTGTTGTTGGTGCCTACCTTAAGACGCCCCGCGCTCGAAACCCTCGAGAAGATAAACCATGAATATGCTTTGAGGAGCGAACTCAACACAACCTGGGCCGTTCGGCCCAGCGATTTATCCCTGTACAACGAGAAAACGGTGCTTGTGCTCGAGGATCCCGGCGGTGAGCCTCTGCATCGCTTCATTCAAGGACCGATGGAAACGAAGCAGTTTTTGCGCTTCGCCGTTGGTCTCACGACGGCAATTAGTCAGTTGCACGCGCGCGAGCTAATCCATAAAGACCTCAAGCCCTCCAATGTCCTAGTTGATGCCGCGACCGGTCATGTTTGGCTGACGGGTTTTGGAATAGCCTCGCGCCTTCCGCGCCAGCGGCAGGCGCCAAAGCCTCCCCAGTTCATCGCCGGAACCCTACCTTACATGGCACCGGAACAGACCGGGCGTATGAATCGTTCGATCGATTCGCGGAGTGATCTCTACTCCTTGGGCGTCATGCTCTACGAAATGCTGACTGGCGTGCTTCCTTTTACCGCTTCTGATCCGATGCAGTGGGTGCACTGCCACCTTGCCAGACAGGCGGTGCCCCCTGGTGAGCGATCGAAGAATGTTCCAGGTTCTCTTTCTGCAATCATTATGAAGTTGCTCGCCAAGACTGCCGAGGAACGCTACCAAACCGCAGCTGGCGTCGGGAGCGATCTTCGTCACTGCCTCACTCAATGGGAGACACAAGGCGGTATCGCCGAGTTCCCACTTGGCGAGGATGACGCGCCAGACCAGCTATGGATTCCCGAAAAATTATACGGGCGAGCACGCGAGGTCGAGACCTTGCACACCTCATTTGATCGTGTCGTAGCTAGCGGTACACCAGAGTTGGTGCTTGTTTCTGGGTATCCGGGGATCGGAAAGTCTTCGGTCGTTAACGAGCTACAGAAGGTGCTCGTTCTGCCCCGCGGTCTCTTTGCATCGGGCAAGTTCGACCAATACAAGCGCGACGTGCCTTATGCGACTTTAGCGCAGGCATTTCAGAGCCTCATCCGTCCGCTTCTGGGGCAGGACGAAGCCAAACTGCGAAGATGGGGGGATGCGCTGCTTGAGGCGCTGGGTCCCAACGGACGACTTATTGCGGATCTCGTGCCGGAATTGAAGCTAATCATAGGAGAACAAGCGCCAGTTCCTGAACTTCCGCCCCAGGATGCGCAACGCCGCTTCCAACTCGTGTTCCGGCGATTTATCGGCGTATTCGCGCGGCCCGAGCATCCGCTTGCTCTGTTCCTGGACGATCTGCAGTGGCTCGACGCAGCAACGCTGGATTTGCTCGAGGATTTCTTAACCCAGCCGGATGTGCACCACTTGATGTTGATCGGCGCCTACCGCGACAACGAAGTGAATTCCGCCCATCCGCTGATGCTCAAGCTGGAAGCCGTACGCCAAGCAGGAGCGATCGTCCAGCAGATCGTTCTTGAGCCATTGGCCCGCGAAGATCTGGTAACACTTGTTGCTGACTCTTTTCATTGCGAACCCGAGCATGCCAGTGCGCTGGCGGAACTGATCCACGAGAAGACTGCTGGCAATCCATTCTTCGCAATTCAGTTTATTTGTGCGCTTTTCGAAGAGCGTTTGGTTACCTTCGATCGTGACGAAGGACGATGGTGTTGGGATCTGAATCAGATTCACGCGAAAGGTTATACCGATAATGTGGTGGACCTCATGGTCGGAAAGTTGAACCGGCTCCCTGTCAACACGCAGAACGCATTACAACAGCTTGCCTGCCTGGGCAACAGCGCTGATTTCGTCATGATGCGGATGGTTTACCAAGACTCGAACGAGAAGATTCACGACCAGCTTTGGGAAGGGGTTCGAACCGGGCTCCTCTTCCGCTCGGAAGATTCCTATACGTTCGCCCACGACCGTGTTCAGGAAGCAGCCTATTCTCTGATCCCGCAAGAATTGCGCGCCGAGGCCCATCTTCGAATAGGGAAGCTGCTCGCAGCGCATACGCCTCCAGAGAAGCGGGAGGAAGCGATCTTCGAAATTGTCAATCAGCTCAACCGCGGCGCGGTTTTGGTCACTTCACAAGAAGAGCGCGACCAACTGGCCGAACTCAACCTAATCGCGGGCAAGCGTGCCAAGGCCTCCACAGCTTATGCCTCAGCTCTCAACTATCTCATCGCTGGCGCGGCGATGTTGGACGATTCTTGGGAGCGCCGGCATGAACTCACCTTCGAAATGGAATTGCACCGGGCCGAATGCGAGTTTCTGACTGGCCAGTCGGCGGCTGCTGAAGAGCGCTTGACTATGCTTTCATCGCGCGCCGCGAATGCCGTCGAACTGGCTACGGTTGCATGCTTGCGTGTGGATCTGTACATGATCCTCGATCAGAGCGACCGCGCGGTTGCCGTCGGTCTCGACTACCTCCAGCATTTGGGCGTCGAATGGTCGGCGCATCCGACAGAAGAGGAAGGGCGGCGGGAATACGAGCGGATCTGGTCAAAGCTGGGGAGCCGTACGATCGAGCAGCTCATTGAGTTGCCCTTGATGAGCGATTCGGCGCCCCTCGCGACATTGGACGTTCTGACCAAGGTGTTGCCGCCGGCATTGTTTACGGATGCGAACCTTCTTTCCCTCGCTGTCTGCAGGGCCGTCAATCTCAGCCTCGAGCGGGGCAATAGCGACGGGTCGTGTGTTGCCTATGTATGGCTTGGTCAGATAGCCGGACCGAAGTTCGGCAATTACAAGGCCGGATTTCAATTCGGCCAGCTCGGCTATCAACTGGTTGAAAAACGCGGATTGAAGCGGTTCCAGGCCAGGACCTATATGGTCTTCGGAAGTCACGTGGTGCCATGGACGAAGCATGTCCGGGCCGCCCGAGACCTGATACGTCAAACGTTCCAGGCCGCGAACAAAATCGGCGACCTCTGTTTTGCAGCCTACAGCTGCGTTAACCTGAACACAAACCTTTTGACAGCGGGGGATCCGCTCGTGGAGGTGCAACGTGAAGCCGAGAATGGCCTCAGGTTTGCACAGAAGGCCCGGTTTGGTATTGTCACCGACATGATCACCTTTCAGCTCGGGTTTATCCGCACCCTCCGTGGTTCCACGCCCAAATTCGGCTGCTTTGACGATACGCAATTCGAGGAGCTTCGGTTCGAGCGCCATTTGGCGAGTAACCCGGCACTGGGCCAACCCGAGTGCTTTTACTGGATCCGAAAACTGCAAGCTCGGTTCCTTGCCGGCGACTATTCTTCCGCTCTCGATGCCTCGTTGAAGGCGGAACCGCTGCTCTTGACAGCACCATCAAATTTAGAAATGGCGGAGTATCACCTCTATCGTGCCCTTTGCCACGCGGCATCCTGGGATTCCGCGACTCCCGACCAGAGACAACAGCATCTCGAGGCTCTGAAAGCCCACCAACGTCAGCTTCAAATATGGGCGGAGAATTGCCCGGAGAATTTTGAAAACCGAGCTGTGCTCATCGGCGCAGAGATCGCACGAATAGAAGGCCGCCCGCTCGACGCTGAGCAACTTTACGAACAAGCCATTCGCTCGGCCCATGCAAACGGCTTTGTCCACAATGAGGCGCTTGCCAATGAGCTCGCCGCGCGCTTCTACGCTGCACGTGGTTTCGAGAAGATCGCGTATGCCTATCTGCGGGACGCCCGCTACGGCTATCTCCGTTGGGGAGCCACTGGCAAGGTCCGGCAACTCGACGAGTTGTATCCGCGGCTACGGGAAGAGAAGCCACTTGCTGCTCCCACGAGCACGGTGGCGACGACCGTCGAATCCCTCGACCTGGCTACGGTTATCAGAGTCTTGCAAGCCGTGTCGGGCGAGATGGTTCTCGAAAAGCTGACCGACACGCTCATGCGCACAGCGCTGGAGCACGCGGGCGCCGAGCGCGGTCTGTTGATTCTTGCGCGAGGAGATGAGCAGCGGATCGAAGCGGAAGCCATAACCAACGGGGACACGGTCAGCGTGCGCCGGAGAGAAGCGGTCGTAGGCGCGGTGCCGGAATCGATCGTCCACTTTGTCACGCGTACCCGCGAGCACGTCATCCTCGATGATGCCTTGGCTCACAATCCCTTTTCTGCGGATACGTACATCCGTGAACGTCACGCGCGTTCCGTTCTCTGCTTGCCGTTGATCAATCAGGCCAAACTCGTCGCTGTGCTATACCTCGAAAATAGTTTGACTCCCCACGTCTTCACTCATGCTAGGGTCACTGTGCTACAACTGCTTGCCTACCAAGCTGCAATCTCCCTGGATTGGAAAGAGACACAACAAGCTTTGCAGATGGTCCAAGCGGAGTTCGCTCGCGTGTCTAGACTGACAACGATGGGCGAATTGGCGGCCTCTATAGCGCACGAAGTCAATCAGCCGCTTACGGCAGTCAACAACAACAGCAACGCGTGTCTGCGATTGCTCGCCAAGCAGGATCTCCAGCCGGATGTGTTGCGCCGGGCGCTGGAAGAAATCGTTGCGGATAGCACTCGCGCAAGCGCCGTTTTAGCTCAGATCCGCGCATTCATAAAAAAGGCGCCTGCCGAAAGGAACGAATTGGATATAAACGAGGTGATTCAGGAGGTGCTGACCCTTGCTGGCCATGAGCTTGATGAGAATCGAGTTGTGCACGAACACCAAATGACAAAGGCTCTCCCGCTCGTGTTGGCTGATCGTGTTCAGTTGCAGCAGGTCCTTCTGAACTTGATCATGAACGGCATCGAAGCCATGACCGCGGTCACAGATCGCCCTCGCTTACTCTGCGTGCAAACCCGGATCGACGAATCTGGCGACGTACTGGTTGCGGTAGGCGACTCGGGCACGGGCCTTGGTTTAGAAGCGGATCGCGTCTTCACTCCTTTCTTTACAACAAAAGCGAACGGTATGGGTATGGGTTTGCCCATCAGCCGCTCCCTTATTGAAGGTCATGGCGGGCGGCTCTGGGCCACACCCAATTCCCCGCACGGCACCGTGTTTTCCTTCACGCTGCCAGTTGGCGGCGGGAGTCCCTCATGACTCCCGCTCCCGTCGTCTTTGTTGTCGATGATGACCCGTCGGTACGTTCTTCGCTTAAGTTTCTGCTCAACAGCATGGGTCTGCAGGTTGAGAGCTTTGACTCGGCTGAAACCTTCTTGCAAAGGAACCCGCCGGATGCGCCCAGCTGCCTGGTGCTGGACGTCAGACTTCGTGGGTTAAGTGGACTGGATTTTCAGGGCGAGCTTGCGGCAAAAAACCGCCAAATGCCGATAATCTTTATCACCGGTCACGGCGATATTCCCATGAGTGTTAGAGCGATGAAGGCTGGGGCGGTCGAATTCCTGACCAAGCCATTCCGCGACCAGGATCTACTCGACGCTGTTCGCATCGCACTAGAACGTGACCGTTGCAGACGTGAAGAGGAGAAAGAACTAGCGGACCTTCAAGAGCATTTCGACTCGTTGACCCCTCGCGAGCAAGAAGTGATCTCCTTGGCCGTTTCGGGCATGCTCAATAAACAGATTGCTGGTGAACTCGGGACTGCGGAAAATACCGTGAAGGTTCATCGCAGCCGGGCAATGGAGAAGATGAACGCGCAATCTTTTGCCGACCTAGTAAGAATGATCGAGAAACTTAAGGGCTCTGCGAAGAAAGCCTCGTAAACGAAAGCATTACCCCCGTTCCCCTTTCTGGGACTCTAAATCCACCAACGCTCAATAGATTCTTTCTCCTTCGGGGAGTACTTTGAGATCGTTGGAGAATTCAAAGTGGCAAAGAATCTAGTTTCGGTAGTTGATGACGATGAGTCCGTCCGCAGGACCACAACACTGCTTATCGACTCTTTTGGCTTTCAAGCGGCAGCATTTGAATCTGCCGAGGATTTCCTGAAGTCTGGCCAACTGCACGATACCTCATGTCTCATTGTTGACGTGCAGATGCCGGGCATGAATGGATTGCAACTCCAAAGCCACCTCGCTGCCGCAGGCTGCGGCATTCCCATCATTTTCATTACCGCTTACGACGACAAAGAATCCCGCCGGCGAGCAATGCAAGCCGGTGCTGTCGCGTTCCTGGGCAAGCCTTTTAGCGACGAGCAGTTACTCCAAACCATTAGTTCGACCTTGCGGCCCGACAAAGGCGGTACGAGAACAAATGTGATCACGGAGTCGTAGAGATGAACACGCAAAAGCATTTCGCGTGCAAGATGCTCCCGTTCGTGGTCTACAGGGAGCTTCTCTGGAGTCAGTTATGGAAAATGCCAACAGAGTTGCGTCAAGTGAACAGGGCTGCGTTGAGAATAGATTTGAAGAAATCATAGGCGACAGCCCTGCGCTGGAATCCGTACTCGCAGAGGTGGAACGAGTGGCGCCGACCGATTCCACCGTGCTGGTACTCGGAGAGACGGGCACGGGTAAGGAGCTGATCGCCCGCGCGATTCACAATATCAGCCCGCGATGCGGGCGCCCTTTTATAAAACTGAATTGCGCGGCCATCCCCTTTGACCTGTTGGAAAGCGAACTCTTCGGGCACGAGAAGGGCGCCTTCACTGGGGCTGTCGCTCAGAAAATGGGCCGCTTCGAAATGGCTGACACAGGGACATTGTTCTTGGATGAAATAGGGGATATTCCCCTGGCCTTGCAGCCTAAGCTGCTGCGGGTCCTGCAAGAGCAGGAGTTTGAGCGTTTGGGCAGCGGCCGGACTCACCGTATCAACGTCCGCCTGGTGGCCGCGACCCATCGCGACCTTGCGGAGATGGTCAAGCGGAACGAGTTTCGCAGTGACCTCTACTACCGTCTAAATGTGTTTCCCGTCGTGCTGCCACCACTGCGGGAGCGCCAGTCGGATATCCCACAATTGGTCTCGCATTTTGTCGGGCTGTTTGCCCGGCGCGTGGGCAAGCACATCAATCATATTCCGAAGGAAGCGCTGGATGCGTTCACCTCGTATCCTTGGCCAGGGAACGTGCGGGAACTTCAGAACTTGATTGAACGAGCGGTGATCCGGTCGAACAACGGAATACTCCCGAACCCGCTGCCGAAATCTGAAAAGAATGCGGCCACCAATCCTGTTTCCGCGTCAGACAAGAATCTAGGGACCGTAACTCCTTCGCAAGGCACATTCGACGGTTCTGCCCGAGCCCTGATTCTGCGAGCCTTGCAGGCAGCACGGTGGATTATTGGAGGACCCAGTGGCGCCGCCGCCCGGTTAGGGCTGAAGCGCACAACTTTGATTGCCAAAATGAAGAAGCTCGGGATTTCACGGCCACCCCGGCAAATGGAGATGGCTGGGCTGAACCAGAAGCGCGAGCCGGACAGGCCGTGGCAACCCGCCCCTGATTGAGGTCGTGCGCCGAATACGAACTCTAACCCTGGACACGGAAACAAATAGTGGAGTGAATGATGATCGCTTCGATTGGTGCTTCAACGCATTCTCTGTCGAAAAGTAGGAACGCGCGGTTCCTCTTTTTGTTGGCAGCACTAATTGCAGCGCCAGCCTGGGCGCAAACGCAACTTGGGACTCTGTTCGGTACCATCACGGATACCAGCGGAGCTGTTGTTCCTGGAGCCGACGTTTCGGTCGAGGACGTAACCACAGGATTGAAACGAGATGGGAGCACCGGCAAAACGGGCGAATATCAGCTGGTGGGCTTGCCGACCGGAAGGTATACGCTTCGCGTTCAGAAAGAAGGATTCCAGACCGAGGTTCGCGAAGGAATTACCCTGAGCCCGGGCACTGCAATCGGAATCAATTTGTCACTGGTTGTGGGCAAGCTGTCCGTCCACGCGACGGTCGAGGCAGCTGTTCCAAGCGTCGACACCACCACCACCACCGTCCAAGGAATGATTGCGGAACGGAGCTTAACTGCGCTTCCCCTGGACGGCCGTGATCTGTTCAAAGCCGCAATCCTGGTCCCGGGAGTTGCCCCCACACCTAGCAGTGCCCCTTCGTTGTTGTCGAACGGGAAGGCGGGACAAGTGTCCATCAACGGCATGCGTCCGAGCTGGACGAATGTTCTCATCGATGGCGTGGACGCCAATGATCCCGTGTTTGGCTATTCGCCTGCCGGCGCTTCTGGGATTTTTCTTGGGCTGGATGATTTCGTGGAGGTACGTGTCTCCACCCAAACTTTCGGCAGCGAGTACGGTACGAATTCCGGTGGGGTCATCGAGGCAATCACCAAATCAGGTAGCAACCACTTCCATGGATCGCTTTTTGAATTGCATCGCGACGCCGCGCTGGAAGCCAGGAACTATTTCGACCTGAGTAGCCGTCCAATCCCGCCATTCG
>Ga0210409_10001099_pt1 | contig 37533 bp, 37 predicted proteins | sample IncBWH17MmetaG_FD_161649 | JGI IMG/M metagenome (GOLD analysis project Ga0210409, IMG submission 161649) | Forest soil microbial communities from Barre Woods Harvard Forest LTER site, Petersham, Massachusetts, United States - Inc-BW-H-17-M | ecosystem: Environmental > Terrestrial > Soil >... | reverse complement strand
ACTAGTAAAAATAATAAACAGCAGCTATAATTCGTCCCCTGTTGGGGCGTTAGCTCAGCTGGTAGAGCAGCGGACTCTTAATCCGTAGGTCGTGTGTTCGAATCACACACGCCCCACCAACAGAACATCAGTGTGCAAAAGGGCTTCCGCGAGGAAGCCCTTTTTGTTTTTCCCAACGTTTTTGCATTTCGTATTAAATGCGCACGGCGAAGCCCGCGGCTTTGCCCTCCAGGATGAAAGAACGTAGCCAGCACCCGCCGGTTTGTTACCCTGGTTACAGAAAAATACAACTTCCCCGTCATCATTCGGCCGCGGTCCGGCGTTTAGTGGTTAACAACGGCGACGAATACAGGCGTGCGCTGCCATTTGAAAAGCTTGGTATTGCTTAATGCTTTTCAATTGGCGGCAAGATCCGGATGCATGTGCCGTTGCAAGCAGGACGCCTGCGTTCTTACTTACGATTGAATGGCAACAGCATCCATGAGGACTGGAAATATCATGAAATTCACCGCATTAATTCCCGCTACCATCGTAGCGCTTGCCCTCGGCGGCTGCGTCGTGGCGCCGCCGGTTGTGCGCCCGGCTTACGTGGCGCCGCCGGGGGTGGTGTATGTCGCACCGACCTACGCCATACCTGGTCCAGGCTATGTGTGGGCTTACCATGCACACTATGGCTGGGGTTGGCACCATCCGCAGTATGGCTGGCATCGCGGCTGGCGCTAAGGCTTGATAGGCTGGCTGGGCTGCTTGCATCGAGCTCGTGCGGCGTCGCTGCCTGTCGAAAAATCCATCGTCAATTCCTTCCGGCAACGGGGGCGGAATCGACGGTGGATTTTTTTATGGGCAGCACCGGTTTTTCCTGGGAATCAGTAGACACGTGGCAGGCTGCAAACGTACACTTCATTGTTTTTCGGCAATATCGTTTGTGCATTTACTTGCCGCGCATTCCTTGCGACCTCGATCAACTCCCCCAACGCCAAGCCATAATGCCGCCAATTACTGTTGCGCCTGTCAGGTCCGATCGAAACAATGGCCTGGATACGCTGCGCGCAGCGGCCATCATCCTGGTGTTCATGTATCACTACATGTGTTTCGTCAGCCAGGAAGCGACCTTCGGCTGGGCCAGCAAGATAGGGTGGGTCGGAGTGGATCTGTTCTTTGTGTTGAGCGGCTATCTGATCAGCAACCAGATCTTTGGCGGTATCGTCCGCGGGCAGCAGCTCTCGCTGAAGAATTTCTATGCCCGCAGGTTCCTGCGCACCCTGCCTAATTACTATGTCGTGCTGGCTTTGTATTTCCTGTTCCCGCTGGTAATGGGAGGGAATACGCCGCCTCCGCTCTGGCGCTTCCTCACGTTTACCCAGAATCTCTGGCTGCAGCCGGGTACGGCGTTTTCGCATGCCTGGTCGCTGTGCATCGAGGAACAGTTTTATCTCCTGCTGCCGGCGGTGGTGATCATTGCGGCGCGTTATGGCAAGTCGATCCGTCTGGCCTGGATTGCCCTGCTGGTCCTGATGCTGGCCGGGATTACCTTGCGCAGCTTGCTGTGGCTGCAATATGGGCGGGAAGCGGGTGGGGCGATCGGCGGCTACTATCCCAACGTCTACTATTCCAGCTTTTGCCGGTTTGATGAATTCCTGCCGGGGATTGCGGTAGCCCTCCTGAAAAACTTTCACCCCGATGCCTGGCAAAAAATCCAGCGCCGCGGGCAGGCGCTGCTGCTGGCGGGGATCGCGGCCACGGCACTGATGTTCTACCTGGCCGCCAACTATTATGTGATTAAAGGCTATGGCTACGGTTATTTCATGAGCGGCTTCGGTTATTCGCTGCTGGCGCTTGCCTTTGCCTTGCTGGTGGCGGCCGCACTCAGCCCCGTCAGTTTCCTGCAGCGCTGGCGGATTCCCGGGGCGGCCCAGCTTGCCGCCTGGTCGTACGCTATCTACCTGGTGCACAAGCCGCTGGCGATGATCGTGCACAAGCTGCTGCGCGGCGCCGGCCTCAATGGGTTTGCCGAGGCCAGCCTGATCATTGTGCTGAGCATCGGCGCCGGATGGCTGCTTTGCCTGGTGGTTGAGCGGCCTTTCATGAAACTGCGCGACGCCCGTTATCCGCACAATTTCATCGCCGGCAGCGCGCCGTCTTTGGCAGCCAAGGCGGCAGCCTAGCTAGATGCCGGCCGACTGCCGGCGTCGACGCGTTTATAGAAGATGGTCGTTGCGCACAAGCCGCCTTGCGGCAGCAGGGCATAGTCTGGAATCACGCCAGAGACTTGCCAGCCGAGGCGCTTGTATAGCCGTTCCGCGCTGTCGCTGGCGGTATCCAGCACCAGCATGCTCTTGCCGGCGCCGGCGGCGGCCTGTTCTGCGGCGATCATCAGTTTCTCTCCCAGCCCTTGTTTACGCGCCTTGCGATGCACCAGCAGCTTGGCGATCTCGGCCCGGTGCGGCTGGTTTTCCGGCTGGCTCAGCACCACTTGTACGGTGCCCAGAATCGCCCCATGCCGGTCTTGCGCCGTTAACAATATGCGTTCGCCGGCAGCGACGCCTGCGGCCACGCTGCGCCAGAATTTCTCTGCCCGCGCATGCGTGAATGGCTGCATGAAGCTGACAGACGCGCCACCCTCCACGCAATCGGCCAGCAGCTCGCTCAGGCCTGCAAGCAGCGCCGGATCTTCGAGCGAGGATGCGCGATGGATTTGTATGTTGGTTTGCATGCTCGTGCCCTTCTTATTGTGCTGCCTGGGTGTGGGTGACCACCGCATAGCGCGCCGCTTTGCGATGGGGATTGTGAAAGGCAGTAGGGCAGTCCAGCTGAAACGCCAGGCAGTCGCCGGCTTCCAGCGCGTAGCGGCTGGCGCCGACGGTGATCTGGATGGCGCCTTCCAGCATCCAGATTTGCTGATGTACGCGGGCATCGCGGGCGGCGGTTTCATACGTCACCTGAGCACCAGCGGGAAACTCGACTTCGACTATCCGCAGCGGCGATTGCGGATCCGGCGGCGAGATATTGCGGCGCAGGTATCCCGACTGCGGGTCGCGCCATTCTGGCTGCTCGGGCCGGCGCATCAGCGGCGCCACGGCGGCCGGCGTTTCCTCGAACAGTGCCAGCAGCAGCACGCCGAGCCCAGTCGCCAGCTTTTCCAGCACGACGGCGGTAGCGCTGCTCTGGCCGCGCTCAATCAGCGAAATCATCGAACGGCTGACATCGCATTTGCTGGCCAGCGCGTCGAGCGACAAGCCGCGTTCCTGGCGCAGGAAGCGTACGCGGGCAGCGATACGGGCATTGATATCCATGAAGTTTCTGTAATCTATAATATTGGAATTATTTTCTATTATATTGGATATTGCGGTCAAGCTGCTTATCGGCGGGATTGCCATGGCGGCGCAGCGTGAGCTTCGATGTATGATTCATGCGCGACCGCAATACTCTGTATAAACAGGCAGGCCGCCATGCCCGCGTGCGGGTTTGCGGCAAAAAAAACAATTGACTGAGACGATGCAAACAAACGCTTCGATTGAAGACATTTACCGTAGCGAATCGCGGCGCGTATTCGCTACGCTGGTGCGCCTGCTGGGCGACTTCGACCTGGCTGAAGAGGCCCTGCAAGACGCCTTCAAGGCCGCGATCGAGCAATGGCCGCGCGATGGCATCCCGGCACAACCTGTGCCCTGGCTGGTGTCCGCCGGTCGCTTCAAGGCCATCGACGGCATCCGGCGGCGCACCCGGTTTACCTCCTATGAAGACGTCGCCGAGGTGGCCGAAGCCATTCCCGACGAGACGCCGGCGCCAGACCAGCGCGAGCATCTGGAGGATGACCGCCTGCGCCTGATCTTTACCTGCTGCCACCCTTCGCTGGCGCCCGATGCCCAGATAGCCCTGACCTTGCGCGAAGTCTGCGGACTCAGCACGGAAGAAATCGCCCATGCCTTTCTTACCCCGGCGCCGACGCTGGCGCAGCGTATCGTGCGCGCCAAGGCCAAGATACGCGACGCTCGCATTCCCTACCAGGTGCCTGAGCGCGAGGAATTGCCGGTGCGGCTGTACAGCGTGCTGCGCGTGGTCTATCTGGTGTTCAATGAGGGCTATTCGGCATCTTCCGGAGTCTCGCTCACACGACACGATTTGTCGCAGGAAGCGATCCGCCTGGCGCGCCTGCTGCTGGAGTTGCTGCCCGAACCGGAAGTGGCGGGCCTGCTGGCCCTGATGCTGCTGCACGAGTCGCGCCGCGGTGCGCGCAGCACCGCGGACGGCGACCTGGTGCCGCTCGACGAGCAAGATCGGAGCTTATGGAATGCAGAACTGATTGCCGAAGGCTCGGCGCTGGTCGGGCATGCCCTGGCATCGAGACGGGTAGGCGCCTACACGCTGCAGGCGGCGATCTCGGCAATGCATGCGCAGGCGCCTCGGGCCGACGCTACCGACTGGCAGCAGATCGTCGGCCTGTATGACGCCTTGCTGCGGCTGGAGCCGACGCCGGTGATCGAATTGAACCGTGCGGTGGCGGTGGCGATGCATCAGGGGCCGCAGGCCGGGCTGGTTTTGGTGGAAGGGCTGATTGCCGGCGGTCACTTGCAAAACTATCATCTGGCGTATGCGGCGCAAGCCGATTTCCACCGGCGCCTGGGACATGTGGCGGAAGCCCGCGCCGCCTACGGGCGGGCGCTGGCCCTGACCCAGCAGGAACCGGAGCGGCGCTTCCTGCAGCGGCGCCTGGCTGGCCTGGCCGAATAATAAAAATATTGGAAGTACTGTCGATTCCGCTGCCTGCGGTTCGACTATCTAGTGTCGTGTCATGCCTCATCTGTCGGTATATTGCGCCGGCCTTGACCCGTAGCGCTAGGCGTGCCGAGGAGACATAGCGGGGCTATGGCGGCGAGGCGCAACGACGCGATACGGGTCAAGGACCAGCGAGATGCCGACAGATGAGGCATGACACGACACTAGTGTAGGTGTATATAAACCGACGCTGGCGGCGCCCTTCGCCGCCAGCTGTCGCCGACCATTCCTTGCCATTTACTGGAGACCATCATGAATTATCTGTGCCTTGTCTACCTTGCCCAGGACAAGCTGCATGCCTGTCCGGACAGCACCTGTTTCGCCTTCGCCGAGGAGCTGCGCGGCAGCGGCCATTTTGTCGCCGGACAAGCGCTGCAACCGATCGACACGGCCACCACCATCCGGGTACGCAACGGCCAGATGTCCCTGACCGACGGCCCGTTTGCCGAAACCAAGGAACAGCTGGCGGGTTTCTACATGATAGAAGCCAAGGACCTCAACGAGGCAATCTACTGGGCTTCGAAAATCCCGCCCGCACGTTACGGCAGCATCGAAGTGCGTCCGGTGCGCGAACTCGACATCAGCGATATTGCTGCGGCGCAGGCAAGCGTCTGAATTATCAGAAAGGAAAGATCATGCACAAGCAAATCTTCATCAACCTGCCAGTCAAGGACTTGCCGAAATCGAAGGATTTTTTCAAGAGCCTCGGTTATGACTTCAACCCAAAATTCACCAACGACCAAGGGGCTTGCATGATCCTTGGCGAGAACCTGCACGCCATGCTGCTGGTTGAAGAGTTTTTCCAGGGTTTTGCGAAACAGCCGGTGTGCGACGCCACCAAGCAGACCGAGGTGCTGGTTTGCGTTTCATGTGACAGCCGCGCTCAGGTCGACCAGCTGGTTGCCGGCGGTCTCGCAGCCGGAGCGAGAACCACGGAAGAACCGCAAGACTACGGCTTCATGTACAGCCACGGTTTCCGCGACCTCGACGGCCACGCATGGGAATTCGCGTATATGGTGCCGGCAGCCGGCGAGTAGCTTGCAGACAGGGGCCGCTATCTTTGAGCAGAAGCGGTTTTCCGTGTTTTCTTCCGTATTTCCTTTCGCATTTCCTGTATTGAGGAGCAGCAAAAAATGCAGAAAATTTCTCCATTCCTGTGGTTCGACGGCAGAGCCGAAGAGGCGATGAATTTTTATACCTCGGTTTTCAAGGATGCCAAGATCAGTGACGTCCAGCGTTACGGCGAGGCTGGCCCGGGGCCGAAAGGATCGGTCATATCTGCCAGCTTCCAGTTGCACGGCCAGAATTTCATCGCGCTGAACGGCGGGCCGCAATTCAGTTTCACACCGGCCATTTCCTTTTTCGTGAATTGCGAAAATCAGGAAGAAGTCGATGAACTCTGGGCCAGGTTTTCCGAGGGCGGCGAGCCGCAACGCTGCGGCTGGATCAAGGACAAGTTCGGCCTGTCGTGGCAAATCATCCCGACTGCCCTGGGCCGGATGTTGCAGGACAAGGATCCGCAAAAGGCGCAGAGGGTCATGCAAGCCATGATGAAAATGGTCAAGATCGACGTCGCACTGCTGACCCAGGCCTACGAACAGAAATAAGACGGCGGCGGCAAGCCAGGCTTGCTATCTGGCTTGCGCTGCCAGGCCCGCGGGCGCGGCAGCCTGAGCCCGCCATTTTTTCAGATAGGCGTCAATCGCCGCGTTGTGATACATCTGCGGTTCGGAATGCAGTATTTCTCCGTCGTCGTCTTTCAGCTTTGCATCGTCTGCCTCCCAGGCCGTGACCAGCGCCTTGGCCTTGTTGAAAGCTTCGCTGAACGAAGCGCTGGCCGGCACGGATTTCTGGAAAAACGCTCTGCCGAAATAAGTGAAATCATTGTCGTCGGCGCAGCCGAAGGAGGTGCGGTCGCGGCGCGCGGCGGCGATCACCATGGTGTGCGCGTCCTTGAGCGGGTCGATGAAGCCGCCGGCGTAGCAGGCGGAGACAACTACCACCTTCCAGCGGATTCCCGATTCGGCCAGCAGCTTTGCCAGCTCCTTGGCTTCCAGATTGCGCAGGCTCATGCCGTTTTGCGCCAGCGATAGTTCATAGCTCCGCGATCCGTGGCTGCTCAGATAGAGGAAGAGAATGTCGTTTTCCTTGTCCATCTTTGCGGCGATTGCGTTCAGGCTTTCGCGGATGCTGGTCACGGTCGCCATCGGTTGCTGGGCGACCGTGTTGCGGCTGTTGACCAGCATCATCGATCGTCCCTGGGTGCCGAAATCGCGGTCGAACTGTTTGCGGACAAACTCTGTTTCACGGCGGAACACTTCTTGCGAGCCATCGCCGGCCACGGCCAGCAGATAGAGATTGATTTTTCCCGGAGCATGCGGCGCGATCGTTGCCAGTGTTTGGTCGAGCAGGGCGCGCTGGCCGTATAGCGCGGTTTCGACATTGGTTTCGCTTTGCCTGTCGGCTGCCTCGTCTACCAGCGTGCCGTAACTCCAGATGCCGATGTCCTTGCTGCGTCCGTCTTTCTGCGGTGAAGCATAGGTCAGGATGCCGCCGCCGTTGTAGCGGTTATGCGCAAAGCTGCCTCTGTATTCATCGCCATCGGCGCTGCGGTATATCCCCATGCCGTCCAGTTTGCCGTCCTTGAAATCGCCTTCGTATCGACTGCCATCCTTGCTAACGTAGCGTCCGGGCTGATTCAGCTTACCGTCGGTAAATATGCCTTCGTAGGTATTGCCGGCTGCATCGCTAAGACGACCGGGACCCTCCAGCTGCCATTTTTTGAAAGTGCCGGCCTGGCGCACGCCATTTTTCCCTTGATGTACGCCGTAGCCGGTGAACTCGTTGCTGCTGAATTCCCCTGCGTAATACTCGCCGCCAGCAAGGTCGAACCGTCCTTTGCCCTGAAACCTGCCGTTGACGAAGTCGCCCTTGTATTTGCGTCCTTTCTCGAAATTCAATTCGCCCTGGCCAGAAAACAATCCCTTGTCAAAATTGCCCTCGTAGGTGTAGCCGTTGGCCCAGCGCATTTTCCCTTTTTCCTGCAGTTTGCCATCGACCAGCGGTCCGTAATATTGGCCGCCATCCGGCGTCACCGCGTCGGGGGCTGCGGCGTTGGCGCTGCCGATGGCCAAGCCGGCAGCGATGACAAATATGGTGGCATGGCGCAGGAAAGCGCGCGCGCCTGGGACGGATCCGGCTTTGGTGCAGTGCATGGTCTTTCCTGTTTCCTAGAGTTTTCAGTTGAAAAGTTGCAAGCCGGAAATTTAACACGAGATGTTGTTATTTCATATAGGGACATGTGCTGAACGGCTTCGCGCGCTTGCAAGGTTGACATGACGGGCTGGCGCCAGCTCGCTGCATTACCGCGCTCTGCCAGATTATCGCTATGTGTGCTGGCAGACAGTCTGCGCAGCGAGCTTCATGCACACTGACAGCGTTACCCGATATTTCATTCGCCAATAACGCAATCTCTGTCGGACGTTTTGCGTCGGCAGAGTAGCCATATACCGGAGAACTAGTTTGGGCGCCGTCGAGAATCATCTTATCGAGCTGCTTCCGCGCAGGGAGCGTTCGCGTCTACATGCTGTCTGCGAGATGATCCAGCTGGCGCAGGGAGACGTGCTGTGCGAACCCGGCAAGGCAATCAGCCACGTCTATTTCCCGCTGGAGGCTTCGATATCGCTGCTCGCCTTGATCGAGGGCAGTCCGGGAGTGGAAGTCGCCATGGTGGGACGCGAAGGAATGCTGGGAGTGCAGATGATCCTGGGAGTGACCCTGGCGTCAGTGCATGCGCTGGTGCAAAGTCCCGGTACTGCGCTGCGCATCCCCACCGCTGTATTTCGCCACGAATTGGCGCGCAGCCCGGCTTTGCGGCGCGGCATGAATCACTACCTTTATGTGCGCATGGCGCAGATGAGCACCTCGGCCGCCTGCCTGCGTTTCCATCTGATCGGGCCGCGCCTGGCGCGTTGGCTGCTGATGAGCCAGGACCGGGTCCACGCCGACAGTTTCCATGTCACGCACGAATTCCTGGCCACCATGCTTGGCGTGCGGCGCGAAGGCATTACAACTGCCGCCAGCGCCTTGCAGCGGAGCGGACTGATCACTTACCGGCGCGGAAATCTGACAGTACTTGACCGGCAAGGGCTGGAAGCTGCCGCCTGCGGCTGTTACGCTGCCGAACGCGAAGCCTATGCAGCCTTGATATGCTGATGGTCTAGGTTTGGCAAGTCATGTGGCGCTGTGCAATACGCACTGATGCGCCGGCTGCTGCCGGCCGGCGCATCAAATTCTTTCTATTACCTGTTTGTGCCGGAAGTGCTTAGCGCTTGCCGGCCTCATTGCCGATCACGCCGCCGACTGCGGCGCCACCCACGGTGCCAAGGGCGCTGCCGCCGGTTAACACTGCACCGCCGACTGCGCCTACGCCGGCGCCGATCGCTGTGTCCTGGCCGCGCCGGGACATGCCGTCGCAAGCGCTCAAACCCAGCGCCATCATCAAGGTAATCACGCTAACTGCCAGTTTTTGTGTCGTTTTCATTGGAACACCTCTTTGTGAAAATATCCAGTTATAGGGAAATGCCTACACCCTGGTCTCTAAGGTAGCCTCAAGCATGCGCTCCGTCAGTGCGGTGGCGCACCTAAGGCTGCTTTACCCTTCAGCTTGTGCACTTGTTTTTCGGGAGCAATTGATGCCATTTAAACTATCAGTTTTGCATCCAGAGTAATGGTCGCATTGAGCAGCTTGGATACCGGGCATCCGAGCTTGGCTTTGTTTGCCGCGGCCTCGAAGTTTTCCTGGGTCGCTCCCGGTATTTTTGCTCGCAATTCCAGATGTACTGCGGTAATGGAGAAGCCGCCGTCTACCTTTTCCAATGTCACCGCCGCACTGGTGTTGATGCTGTCCGCGGTCATGCCTGCCTCGCCTAGCTGAGCGGCCAGCGCCATGCTGAAGCAGCCGGCGTGGGCCGCGCCAATCAATTCTTCCGGATTGGTGCCGGGGCCATCTTCAAAGCGAGTGTTGAAGCCGTATTGCGCTCCGTCGAGTATGCCGCTCTGGGTTGAAATGCTGCCTTTGCCATCCTTGAGACCGCCGCTCCAGACCGCCGATGCTGTACGTTTCATAATCGTTTCTCCTGAGGTGATGGTGCGCTGCTGCTGTGCACCGGATGTTGATTGCCGCACTTGTCGTTGATGGCAGGCAGGAACTGACGATGGCATGTGAGGCCTGCCGCCGTCGGTACGATGGCGAACATAAAGCGGCGCTTTAGTGCGAGTGCACGGTTAGATTCCGAGGCGGTTGCCACGAACCTGCATTCGTGGCAGCATAAACGGCGTCACTTCTCGCCATCTGCAGTCATCACCGGGAGCATCAGGTAATGAATATCGACGAACTGAAATCGGTTGCACGCGCCATCGTGGCGGATCAGAAAGGCATTCTTGCGGCGGACGAAAGCGGGCCGACGATCAAGAAGCGCTTTGATGCAATCAAGCTGGAATGCAGCGAAGAAAACCGTCGCCGCTATCGCGAAATCCTGTTCACCACCGTGGGCGCGGAGCGCCATCTGGGAGGTGTCATCCTTTACGATGAAACTCTGCGCCAAAGTAGTACTGAAGGGATTCCTTTTGCTGAGCTGCTGAGCAGCCGCGGTATTCTTCCTGGCATCAAGGTTGACAGCGGCGCCAAGCCGCTGGCGCTGCATGCTGGAGAAAAAATCACCGAAGGGCTGGACGGCTTGCGCGAACGCCTGCAGGAATACCGGCAGCTGGGGGCGAAGTTTGCCAAGTGGCGCGGCGTGATAGAGATCGACGCCGCCGCTCTGCCGAGCAGCTACGCGATGCGCGCCAATGCGCATGCCCTGGCGCGTTACGCTGCCTTGTGCCAGGAAGCCGGCATCGTCCCTATCGTCGAGCCGGAAGTATTGATGGATGGCGCACACGGCCTGCAACGCTGCGAGACGGTAAGCGCACAAATGCTGGAAGCCGTGTTTGAAGAACTGGCAGCCCATGGCGTTGCGCTGGAAGGCATGCTGCTCAAGCCGAACATGGTCATCGCCGGCATGAAATCGCCGCAGCAGGCCGATATCGGACAGGTGGCCGCAGCCACCATGCGCTGCCTGGCGCGTCATGTGCCACCGGCCGTGCCGGGCATCGTTTTCTTGTCCGGCGGCCAGAGCGCGGAGGATGCCACCGCGCATCTGAGCGCCATGAACCAGCTTGGCCCGTTTCCCTGGCAGGTTAGTTTTTCCTATGGGAGGGCGCTGCAGGCGCCGGTGCTGGATAGCTGGAAGGGGGCGGAGCAGAACGTCGCGGAAGCACAAAAGATTTTCCTGCGGCGCTGCCAGCTGAACAGCCTGGCATGCGCCGGGAAATACGACAGCGGCATGGAGGGCAGTACCTAGTTCTCGCTTACCCGGACAAAGCTGGTTTGTCCGGCGCAGGTTTTTGCCTGCGGCGGATTCAACCGGCCTTGTTGCGTATCTTGGCGACCGCTTCGGCACGCAGGCGGAAACCGTCCGGCATGCCGGATCCCAGCAAGGGCCGCAAGTACTGATGGAAGGCGGCGCTGACGTCGGTGCCGCTGGCAGCAATCAGCTCATCTTCCATGACGCGGGTTTTGCCAGCCACCACATCCAGCGCCAGCAATTCATAATTGACTGAGTAGTCGCCGCTGCGCTTGATGGCGACCGTGCCGTTACGCGCTTTTTGCACGGCAAACTGCAGCGCTTTCTCGCCCACTTCACGGGCCTCGCGCTGGTCCACATCCGAAACGCAGCCGGCAAATGAGCGCTGTAAATAGCCAAAGGTATCGCCGCGCACGCGCTTGATGTTCAGCTTAGACTTGATTTCTTCGCACAGCAGGTCCGCCAGCGCGCCGTTGCCCGACAACTGCACATTGCCATGCGCATCGCGCTCCACCGTCTCGGTCAGCAGGCTGGCGATCGGCGTGCCGGATGCATCGTGTATGCCTTCGGATACGGCGATCACGCAGCGGCCCAGGCGCTGATAGACCTCCTTCACGTCGGCCAGGAATTTTTCCAGCACGAAGCTGCGCTCAGGCAGGTAGATCAGATGCGGACCGTCGTCGGCAAATTTCCGGGCCAGCGTCGAGGCTGCCGTCAGGAAGCCGGCATGGCGGCCCATCACCACGCCGACATAGACGCCGGGCAGGGCGGCATTGTCCAGGTTGGCGCCGGCAAACGCCTGCGCCACGAAGCGCGCGGCCGATGGAAATCCCGGCGTGTGGTCGTTGCCCACCAGGTCGTTGTCGATGGTCTTGGGAATGTGGATGCAGCGCAGCGGGAAGGCCAGTTTTTCTGCTTCCAGGCTGAGGATGCGCAGCGTATCGGAAGAATCGTTGCCGCCGATATAAAAGAAGTGGTTGATCTGGTGCGCCTGCAGTACCTGGATGATCTCCTGGCAATACTTGAGATCGGGTTTGTCGCGGGTAGACCCCAGCGCAGAGGAGGGGGTGTTCGCCACCAGCTCCAGGTTGTGGCCGGTTTCCTGCGCCAGGTCGAGGAAGTCTTCATTGACGATGCCGCGCACGCCATTGCGGGCGCCGTAGACCAGCTCGACGTCGCGTATGCCGCGCGCCGCCAGCACCACCCCGACCAGGGACTGGTTGATCACCGCGGTGGGGCCGCCGCCTTGCGCGATAAGGATTCTTTTCGCTTGCATTTGCCTGCTCCTTGATCCGTCGTTGTATGGGCTGTTGCCTGATTCTACCCCGATAGCCCGGCCCGCATTGCCGCCGCGGCGGACGCCATCATTTTCCCCAGATTTTTTTGTACTCGGCGCGGTAGCCGTTATTCGGCTCAAAGGTATTCTTGTCGCCGCCGTGGAACGCGATGTTCTGCTCCGTCACCAGATAGGCCGGCGTGGTGTAGGCGCTGGCCTTTTCGCCGGCAAATGCGCGATTGAGTTCGTCGATGATCTGCCATCCCTGCTGGCCGAAAGGTTCCGGCACGGTGGCGATCTGCAGGCTCTTGCTGCGGATCCGTTGGTAGGCCGTTTCAGAACCTTCGCCGGCCGACAGCGCCTGGATCTTGTTGTTGGCGAGCAGGGTCATCGAAGCTGGTGTCGCCAGCAGGTCGAGGTAGCTGTCGTTGACGCCGATGATGTGCGTCCATTTCTTGCCGAAGCGTTGCTGCAGCGTCGCCAGCAGGGCCGGCATCTTGTCGGGCGAGGTGGCGATCGGCAAGGCCTCGACGCTGAGCAGGCTGCAGGTCCTGCATTGCTTGATCACCGCCACCACTTCATTCGACTTCGCCTGCGAATACAGGCTGGCCGGATCGGTGAACACCACCACGCCGGCCTTGCCGTTGGAATCGACCACGCCCAGCAGGCTGGCGATCAGGGCTTCTTCTTTCGGGTCGGCAGTGACGTTGGAAAACAGGCCGTCGCTAGGGCCGACCCGGGTCGATGCATGCCAGCCGACTACCGGGACATTCTGGGCATTGGCGGCATTCATTTCCTTGGGCTGCTCGTTGGCGTCGATACCGGCCAGCACAATGCCGCTGGGCTTCAGCGCCAGCGCGCGGCTGAAGGCTTCCGCATGCTTGTTGTCGACGCCCCAGCAATCGATCACGAAAACTTCCCAGCCGGCGACCGCGGCGGCTTCCTGCACGCCCTTGGAAACCCGCAAGACACTATTGTTTTTGAGATTGGAAGCGATGACGACGATGAGTTTTTTTTGCGCCGAGATTCTAGGGCCGCTGGTGGGGCCGTCCCAGCTGTTCTTGAAGGCCATCGCCTTGGCGATCTTGGCGTTGGCCCGGTTCAAGAACAAAGTCGGATCTTCCTGTGCGAATGCCGAACTGATAAAACCGAAGACAAGTGCTACCGTTACAAAATGAAAATTTGTAAATTTCATTATATTTTTTATCCGGATGTTGACTGCGTATGGTCGGAGCGGATTTCCCGCCTGTCTTTTATTGCAAATGAATGCAAACTATTATTCGACAACAACTCCCTGTGCTGCGACTGCCACCATCTCCCTTGGCCAACGCTGATGCCGCTTTCCGTTAATTCTGTCTCCTTCTGGAAAGGCATCCGCCTTGGCCCGCCTTAGCTTACGCAAAGGTTAAATAATTGTCTATCGGAAATCAAGTGCCGCCCTGATGCAAAGCACTTTTTGCGCCAGGCTGAAGAATGATTTTCTCCATCGCACTGCACCATGCAGGGGATTTTTTTGTTAAAAAAGTACATTCGGACAAAAGGGCTACCGGCCGTGGCGGCGGGTAGCCCTTTTGCGGTTGTTGCAGCAGGCGAAAGCCTGGTGTCAGGTCAGCGCTGAAGTGACCTTCAAGACCTCTTCCACGGTGGTGACTCCTTCTAGCACTTTCAGCGCACCAGCAAGTCGCAAAGGTTTCATGCCGTCAGCGATGCTTTGCTTTTTCAGTGCGTGGATGTCGGTTTCGGCCTGGATCATTTTTGAGAAGGGCTGGGTGATGGTCAGCAGCTCATACAAGCCGGTACGGCCACGGTAGCCGGTCTGGCGGCACTCGGGGCAGCCGACCGGATGGTAGACGGCGGCCGGTTTGGGCAGGTTCCAGTTTTCTACCAGTTGCGCCCAGACTTCGTCGGCGACCTGGCCATCGGCGCTCTTGCAGTGGCTGCACAAGGTGCGCACCAGGCGCTGCGCCATGATGCCGATCAGCGTGGTTTCCAGCAGATAGTAAGGTACGCCCAGTTCCAGCAGGCGCATCACCGCCGAGGGCGCATCGTTGGTGTGCAGGGTGGAGAGCACCAGATGGCCGGTGAGCGCGGCCTGGATCGCCATTTCCGCGGTTTCCAGGTCGCGGATTTCGCCCACCATGATGATGTCCGGATCCTGCCGCATCAGGGCGCGTACGCCGTCGGCAAAAGTCAGGTCGATGCCATGGTTGACCTGCATCTGGTTGAACGAGGCTTCCACCATTTCAATCGGATCTTCGACCGAGCAGACATTCACTTCGGATGTGGCGAGCGCCTTCAGCGTGGTGTACAGCGTGGTGGTCTTGCCGGAGCCGGTCGGGCCGGTCACCAGGATGATACCGTGCGGGCGCTTGGTCAGCGCGTCCCAGCGCAGGGCATCGTCTTGCGGGAAGCCCAGCTCAGGCAGCGTCTTGACCACCACGTCCGGATCGAAAATCCGCATCACCAGTTTCTCGCCAAAGGCAGTCGGCAGGGTCGACAGGCGCAGTTCGATTTCCTGGCCGCCGGCGGTGCGGGTCTTGATGCGGCCGTCCTGCGGCCGGCGCTTTTCAATCACATCCATCCGTCCCAGCAGCTTGATACGCGCGGTCATGGCGATCATGACCACCGCCGGCACCTGGTACACCTGGTGCAGGACGCCGTCGATGCGGAAGCGGATCGCGCTGAAATCGCGTTTCGGCTCCATGTGGATATCCGAGGCGCGCTGTTCAAACGCGTATTGCCACAGCCAGTCGACGATGTTGACGATATGCTGGTCGTTGGCGTCGACCTGCTTGTTGGTTTTGCCAAGCTCGACCAGCTGCTCGAAATTGTTGCGCAGCGCCAGCTCCTGGCCGCCCGATTTATGCGCGCTCTTGATCGATTTCGCCAGCGTGAAGAACTGTGTGATGTATTGCGTGATGTCGAGCGGATTGGCGATCACCAAGCGGATGTTGCGGCGCGAGATCTTGGCGATTTCGGCCAGCCATTCGGTGCGGAACGGCTCCGCGGTGGCGATCACCAGGTCGGTGGCGCTCAGCTCGACCGGCAGGATGTTGAAGCGGGTGGCGTAGCTGGCCGACATGACATCGGCCACTTTGGCGAAGTCGATCTTGAGCGGGTCGATCCGGTAGAACGGCATCTGGACCTGGCGCGCCAGCCATTCGGTCAGCCATTCCAGCGTCAGCACCCGGTGCGGCGGCAACGCCGATTGCCGCTTGCACTGGGCAACCGCGCTGAGCGGATGGATGGCGATCGCGGCGTTGCGGAATATTCCCTGGGCCTGGGTGTAGAAAGCCTTTACCTCATTCTTGTCGACCGTGCCGTCGTTCAGCAGCCAGGTAAAGATCTGTTGCAGGTCGAGTGTCTTGGGCGATGCATTGTTCATTGCGATAGGCGGTTGGTTGGGTGAGGCCGGCATGCGCCGGCACGGTGTCTAGTGTAGTGCTTCGCAAATAATGAAACTTCATAAACGGCGTCTTTTCGCGCCATGCGTGGTTGCAAATCCTCGCGATAGCCCACTATCGCTGCGGTTTGCGCGGGGCGGTCATTCGCCTAGCCTGGCACCAAAATTCACCATTTCTGAAGCTCCATTATTTGCGAATCACTACACTGGCGTAGCCGCTTACTGCGGCGAATGCCAGGCTTTGAGGCCGTTGACCCAGGATTTGGCCGGCAGCTTGGTGGCGGCGGTGATTTCCGCCGCGCGTTCGTACCAGGCGCTGAAGTCGAGCGGCGGCGCCTGCTTGAAAGCGATCGCGATCACATTGCCCTCGTGGACTTCCGGCAGGCACCAGACATCGTCGAAGGCAAACATCATGGCTTTCAGGTTCTTGGCATAGCTCGGATGGTCGCCGAACAGGTTGACGGTCATGATGCCGTCGTCCGTCAGGCAAGCCGCGCAGGCACTGTAGAACTCCGGCGTATCCAGCACCGGGCCGCGCGCGGTGGCATCGTACAGGTCGACCTGCAAGGCATCGATACTGTCATGGTTGAGCGGATCGAGCACGAAATCCATGGCGTCCATCTCGACTACCGACAGCCGTTCGTCTTCCGGCGGCAGCTTGAACATGGAGGCGCAGATCGCCAGCACCGAAGGGTTGAGCTCGATTGCGGTCACCCGTGCCGCGGGAAACTGGCGGTAGCTGAACTTGGTTAGCGCCGCGGTGCCCAGGCCCAGCTGGACGATATGCTGAGGCGCCGGATTGAACAGCATCCATGCCATCATTTGCTGGGCGTATTCCAGTTCCGGCCAGTCCGGCTTGCGCAAGCGCATGGCGCCTTGCACCCATTCAGTGCCGAAATGCAGGTAGCGCACCCCGTCCTGTTCCGACAGGGTGACAGGCGCGAACTTCGGTTTGCGGGGCGGCTTGGGAGTGTCTTTTTTTGCAACGGCGGTGCGCTTGCGCGGGCCTTCCATGCGGTTGGCGTCGGCTTCTATGGATTTGCGTTTGATCAGCATCAGGTGGATTTATTAGGCAAAAAGCAGGTAAACAAGGATATGCAGCAATGATACCGCGCCACAGCCGAATATTTGACCTAATTATTGCCATCCCTCGATTGCTGCATCCCGATTGCCATAGCGCCTAGCTGCACCGCGCTTGCGTTGATTGCTGCCGCTATCTGTATCCGTAGCGGCAGCCGATGAACATGGATTTTTTGCGGCCATCGCGGCCGGAGCCGGGGCCAGGGCTGCGATCCTGGTCGTAGACGAAATAGCCGTCGCGGCCGCACAATTCCGCGGCTTTCTTGTAGCAGGCGCGCCAGGACTGTTCGGCATCGGTGCATTCGACCAGGAAAGCGTCGCGGCCGTCAGGGCCATCGATGCGTTCGGAGGTGACGCAAGCGCCGAGCGCGAGCAGCAGCGGCAGGGCCAGCGAGAGTCGGCACGACGGGAAAAGTCGCCGCGGCAGGGATAGTCTTTGCATAGGCTTCTTGCTCCAGCTCATAGACTGAGACCGAGAGAAACGCATGCGGAAAGCGCTAGCACTAATGTCAGCGCGGCGGTATAGCGTAATAGATTTTTGTGCAGTGACGACATGTTCATTCCTTGAGAGATCAGAGCTGCTCATTTTAGAGAGCGGGCGATGTTCAAGGCTTGTCGATGTGTGCAGAAAGTGTAGGTATTTTGTAATCGGCGATCAGCGTTCTTGCAACATGATCCAGGCCGCCAGCTTTTCTGCATAAGGCCGTGTATAGGCCTGGCTGCTGGAAGGCAGCAGGACGATACGGTAGCGGCCGGCGTGTTCGCCCAAAGCCTTTAGTCCCAGCCTGGCGGCGGTGCCGCCGTTGAAGGCAATGGTGTGCAACTGCGGCAGCGTGGCGATCAGGCTGGTCAGGTCGTTATGCACGTGATCGCGGATATTGCTGTCCAGGCTGCCGTCGCGGCGCGCCTCGGCCACCACGTCCCACAGCCCGAAGCCGTGCGCCAGCAGCAGCGGCAGCCGCTCCGCATAAGGCAGTGCGGGCAGGTCGATGCCGATGACTTCGGCCAGCAGTTTCCAGAAACGGTTTTGCGGATGGGCGTAATACTGGCTGTGCGCCAGCGAGACACCGCCGGGCAGGCTGCCGAGGATAAGCGTGCGGACTTGCGGATCGACTACCGGTGGAAAACTGCGTTTGCGATTCATTTTGCTTGTAAAGCCAATCGTTATATGTGGGGACGGCGGTGCGATATTTATCGGGTATATGCAACTCCGGTGTTAGTCCTTAGTCAAAAAACCGTTAATCGCAGCTTGATTATAATGTGCCGGTATTCGAGGCAGTCACTGGCGAGCGCAAGATCGCATTTGAATCCCTTGGCCTGAAACGTAAAGAATGAGGACGCAAGCATGTCGAAAGCAGTCATGATCATCACCGGCAGCAGCCGCGGCATCGGCGCGGCTACTGCGTTGCTGGCCGCTGAGCGCGGCTATGCCGTGTGTGTCAACTATGTGCACAACCGCAGCGCCGCCGAGGCCGTGGTGGCAGCCATCCGCGATGGCGGCGGTGAAGCGTTGGCGGTCGCCGGCGATGTCGCTGCCGAAGCGGACGTGATGGCGTTGTTCCAGACCGTCGACAGCCAATTAGGCAAAGTCACGGCGCTGGTCAATAACGCCGGCATCCTGGAGCGCCAGATGCGCGTCGAAGAAATGGACGTGGCGCGCCTGCAGCGGGTGTTCAACACCAATGTCATCGGCAGTTTTCTGTGCGCGCGGGAAGCGGTGCGGCGCATGTCGACCCGCTGCGGCGGCCAGGGCGGCGCCATCGTCAACCTGTCGTCGATGGCGGCCAAGCTGGGTGGTCCGGGCGAGTATGTCGATTACGCCGCTTCCAAGGGGGCGATCGATGCCATGACCATTGGCCTGGCCAAGGAAGTGGCTGACCAGGGCATCCGCGTCAACGCCGTGCGCCCCGGCGTCATTTACACTGAGATACATGCCAGCGGCGGCGAGCCGGGCCGGGTTGAACGTGTCAAGGACAGCGTGCCGATGCGGCGCGGCGGCAGCGCCGAGGAAGTCGCCCGCGCGGTGCTATGGCTGTTGTCGGAGGAGGCCTCGTATTCCACCGGCACATTTATCGACGTCTCGGGCGGTCGTTGAAGCGCATCCCTGGTCAATGATTGAATAGACGGCAAGCTGGTCTTTTTGGCAAAAATCCGGCGAGTTTGAAAAAGTTGCTAAAATGCGCGGTATTGACCCGCAAGCTTGGTATGTATTAGACGGGGAAAAGTTTCTTTTCTGCACTATCATTGATTCAGCAATCCCTCTACTGGTGCGCTGATCAAGTTATCGTTGTGCGGAAATTTTAATGCAAGAGCAATTTACGATGGAGTTATCAAGAATGATGAAGAATCTGATTATTGTCGCTGCCTTGGTGGCATTGGGCGGTTGTGCCGTGACCCCGAATTCTGCCAACGTGTATACCAGCAGCCAGGCGCAGGGCGAACAATCTGTACGCATGGCCGTAGTGGATTCGGTGCGTCCGGTGACCATTGACAAGAACCGTGGCGGCAACGGCGCCGGCACTTTGGCTGGCGGCGCGCTCGGCGCGGTTGCAGCCGGTTCGACCATCGGCAAGGGTAATGGCTCGCTGGCGGCCGGCGTGGTTGGCGCGGTACTCGGCGGCATCGCCGGCAATCAGGTGGAAAACAACCTGAACCAGCGTCCAGGCCTGGAAATTACCGTACGTCTGAGTAACGGTGAACTGCGTGCGATTACGCAGGACGCTGACGAGCGGTTCAACGTCGGCGACCGTGTGCGCCTGCTGTCTTCCGGCGGCGTTACCCGCGTCACGCATTAATTGCCGAAGCCGCCGGCAGCCTGGCTGCCGGCGGTAAAAGCCAAGAGGTGAAACAGCGATCGCGATCGTTGTTTCACCTCTTTTTTTTATGGTCCGTTATGGATTACGACCAGCAAGGCGGTGGCGGTGCTTTTGCCGACATTTTTAATGTAATGGGGGCGGTCGGCGGCATATCTTGCCGTTTCGCCAACCTTGATTTTGCTCAGGTTGCTGCCGCTCTGGACTTCCAAGGTGCCGGACAGGACTGTCAAGTGCTCTCGGGACGCCGGTTCATGCGCTTCCGAATCGAGGCAGCCGCCCGGTTGCAGCGACAGTTCGTACCATTCGAACTGGCCGGCCAGTTCGATCGGGCCGAGGATGCGCAGCTCGCAATGACCGTCCCGCGAGCGTAGCGAGGGGGTGGCGTGGCTGGCCACGGTTTCGATCGAGGCCGGCACGACCTGATTGCCATCCACCAGCAAAGAGATGGGCACGCCCAGTGCGTTGGCCAGCCGCCACACCACGGCCACCGTCGGATTGGCCTGATTGCGTTCGATCTGCGACAGCATCGATTTCGACACGCCGGCGCGCTTGGACAGGGCGTCGAGCGACAGGCCATCGGCCTGGCGCAGCCTGACCAGGGTGTCGCCGACTTTTGGCGGCGCATCTTCCAGCATCTTATCTGCCATGCTTATTTTCCATGTTATTCACGCTGTTTTTTTCACTGAATTGCTGGGCATCTAGTTGACAGCCCGGTTATTGTGCATTATCGTGGAATTTATGTTCGATATATCGAATTTGAACAATATATTATATAAGATCGAGGCCGGCAATGACATCATCAGTGACACAAGAAGATACCCAAAACCATGGCGCTCCACAGTTCTACAGCCACCTGCGCGACGAACTGAGCGCAATTGAAGCCGCCGGTCTGCTGAAGAAGGAGCGCCTGATTCTCGGTCCGCAGGGCGGCAAGATCAGCACGGAAAGCGGCGAGCTGATCAATTTGTGCGCCAACAACTACCTGGGCTTGTCTTCTCATCCATCCTTGATCAAGGCCGCTCACGACGCCCTGGATTCACACGGTTTCGGCCTGAGCTCGGTGCGCTTCATCTGCGGCACGCAGGATATACACCGCCAGCTGGAGCAGCGCCTGTCCGCTTTTCTCGGCACCGAAGATTGCATCCTGTATGCAGCAGCCTTCGATGCCAATGGCGGCTTGTTTGAACCTTTGTTGGGTGAGCAGGATGCGATCATCAGCGATGCCCTCAACCATGCGTCGATCATCGACGGCGTGCGCTTGTGCAAGGCAAAGCGTTATCGCTATGCGCATAACGACATGGAAGACCTGGAGCGCTGCCTGAAACAGGCCAAGGCTGACAACGCCCGTTTCTCCATGGTGTTTACCGACGGTGTGTTTTCGATGGACGGTACGGTGGCGCAGCTGGATGTCATTCGTCAGTTGTGCGACAAGTACGGCGCGCTGCTGGGCGTCGATGATTGCCACGCCACCGGTTTCATGGGTGCCAAAGGGCGCGGTACGCACGAAGCGCGTGGCATCTTCGGCAAGGTCGACGTCATCACCGGCACGCTGGGCAAGGCCCTGGGCGGCGCCAGCGGCGGCTTCACGGCCGGCCGACGCGAAGTGATCGACCTGCTGCGGCAACGCTCGCGGCCTTATCTGTTCTCGAATACCTTGATGCCGGCGATTGTCGGCGCCTCGATCGCGGCGCTCGATCTGCTGGAAGCGTCCACCGAATTGCGTGACCGCCTGGAACGCAATACCGTCTACTTCCGCAAGGCGATCACCGAAGCCGGCTTTGACATCAAGCCAGGCACACATCCGATCGTGCCGCTGATGGTGTACGACGCCGTGGTCGCGCAAAAGCTGTCGCGCCGCTTGTATGAACTTGGCGTATACGCCGTCGGCTTTTTCTATCCGGTAGTGCCGCAAGGGCAGGCGCGGATCCGGGTGCAGATGTCGGCGGTTCACGATGAAGCCACCTTGCAGCGCGCAGTGGGCATTTTCCGGCAAGCCGGCGAAGAGCTCGGTCTGGTAAAGAATTAAAGAAAACGGTAAAGAGACTAAGATGAAAAAAGTATTGGTAATCGGTGCAAACGGACAGATTGGCACCGAACTGGCGGCGGCGCTCGTCAAACTGCATGGCGCCGGACAAGTTGTCACCAGCGATATCCAGCCGGCCGGCAAGCATCCGGAACTGACATATGAAACCCTGGACGTCACGGATGCGAAGCGTCTGGCCGAGGTGGTCGGCCGGCATGATATCGGTGAAATCTATCACCTGGCGGCGGCGCTCTCGGCAAAAGGCGAAGAGCACCCGGAGTGGGCCTGGAACCTCAACATGACCGGCTTGCTGAACGTGCTGGAAGTGGCGCGCCAGGTCAAGCTGTCGAAGGTATTCTGGCCTAGCTCGATTGCCGCATTCGGTCCTTCGACCCCGCGCGACAATGCGCCGCAGATCGGCCCTATGGATCCGAAGACTGTCTATGGCATTTCGAAACTGGCTGGCGAACACTGGTGTACCTGGTACGCGGAAAAATACGGCATGGATATCCGCAGCCTGCGTTATCCGGGCCTGATCAGCTATTCGGCAGAACCCGGTGGCGGCACCACTGACTACGCCATCCAGGCGCTGTTTTCGGCGGCCGACGGCAGCGCCTTCACCAGTTTCCTGGGTGAAGAAAGCACATTGCCGATGATGTACATGGACGATGCCGTGCGCGCTACCATCGAACTGATGAGCGCGCCGAAAGAGAATCTCAAGACGGCCGGTTCATACAATCTGGCGGCATGGAGCTTTTCGCCGCGCGAACTGGTGGCTATCATCCAGCAGCGCGTGCCGGCTTTCCAGGCCGCTTACAAACCGGATTTCCGCCAGGCGATCGCCGACGCGTGGCCGCGCTCGATTGACGACTCCAGTGCGCGGGCAGAGTGGGCATGGCGTCCTGCATACAGCCTGAGCGAGATGGTTGACGATATGCTGACGCATCTGGCCGGGCGCAAAGCTGTCCGGCAGGAAAAGCAGGTTGCCTGAGCTTCTGCTTGGGTTGGCTTGTGTTTCGGCTGAGCGCTAAGGCTTTTTCAGGAGGCGCCGAAATACGGGCGCGCCGGGATTAGGCGTTAAGTAAAATGCTGCACATCAGCGTAAAGGGCTGGAGACAACATGTCTTCCAGCCCTTTTTTATAAGCATTCGACTAACTTCCCGGCTATACCTGCATCAGCTGCCACGAAAAGTATATTCTTTTTAAAAAATCAACTAATGGCCGGAAGCGGCGCTTGCATTGATTGCATAAATTCGCTAGAGTGATAGCGTTGCAATCAATTGTGAGGAGCTGCAATGGCTACAAACCTGGTGGTGAGAAACGTGGAAGAAGAACTCACTCTGGCGCTCAAGCAACAGGCGGCGGCGCATGGCCGCAGCGCCGAAGCCGAGCATAGGGAAATCCTGCGGGCGGCGCTGCAGCGTCCGAAGCGGCGTTCGCTGGTCGAGTTCTTATTGAGCATGCCGAATGTCGGGGAAGACAGGGACTTCGATGCGCGCAACATCCAAGGGTAAATTCAGGAGCAATGCGTGTATCTGCTAGATACCAATGTGATCAGCGAATCCCGCAAAGGGAAAAAAGCCAACCGTGGAACCCAGGAATTCTGGCGCTCGGTTGATTCCGATGCGATTTATCTGCCGGTGCAAAGCATAGGCGAAATACGCCGCGGCGTTGAAATCGTAAAACGCCGCGGCGATTCAACGCAGGCCAAAATGCTGGAAATGTGGCTGCAGACGCTTACAACGGAATATGCGGATCGTATTCTGTCTTTTGATGACGACTGTGCTCAGGTATGGGGCTGCCTGATGGCCGCCGACAATCAACATCCGATCGATAAGCAAATTGCCGCGATCGCCTTGATCCATGACATGACAGTCGTTACCCGCAACACCAGCGATTTTATCGATACGGGCGTAGGCCTTATCAATCCATTTTTATGAAGCCTGGCGGGCCTGGCATACATGGCCGGCCGCGTCTCTATTTCTGCAACTGCCTGATTTGCGCGCGCAATTTTTCCGGTACCGGATAGTCAGGATACGCATGTCTGAATTTCTCCCATTCTTCCAGCGCATCCTGGCGCAAGCCCGCCTTCAGCATTTCATCAATCGCTGACAGCCAGGCCTCGGCTCTTGCCGGTGATTCTGGTTTTCCCGCGAGGGCGGCGGCGGGGGCTGATTCCGCTTCCGTTGGCGGTGCTGTCGCAACGGCGCCCGATGCCACGACCGGGGCAGGAGCAGGTGAGTATGTCGGCGCCGGGGGGGCAACCATTGGTGCCGGAGCAGGCGAGTATGTCACTGCAGGTTCTGCAGCCACTGATGGTGGATTGGCGGCGACCGAGGCTCGCGGCGCAATGATTGCCTTGGCTCTCGACGGCAAGGCTTCCGGGCTTGCCAACGGCGCTGGCGAAGCAGCGTAGTTTTCTCTAGCTACAAAGGGGGCCGGCGCTGGTGTCGGAACAGGTGCGGCTTGCGCATCCTGGGCCTGGGCCGGTGACTTCGCTTCCGGTGCGGCTTTTGCCACCGGCGGCGTGCTGCGGGCAGCGGCTTTGGCTCGCGCCGATTCCGGTTTTTCCTGGACTTTCTTTTCAACCGGCCCCACCGGCTCCACCGACTTTACTGATGGCGCTGTCGCCGCTGCCGGCGCGGGAGGCGGGGGCGCAGGTTCGGCCTGCGGCGTCGTGTCGTAAGACTGCGTCACCGGCTCTGTCTGCCAGCGCAAAGTCGCCAGTATTGCCAGCACCATGCAGGCGGCCATGCCCAGTTGCGTTGACCAGCGCATCAAGAACTGCGGTTTGGCTGGCTTGGCGGGTTTGCCGGACAAGGCATCATTGGCCGCCTGCGGCATCGGCGTTTCCGTTTTGAGCAGGGTCTCGGCCTGCGCCAGGATGGCGGCATCCAGCGCGGCTGAAGGCGCGGGCTGCGGCAGTCCCTGCAACTGGCGCGCCAGTTCGCCATGGCCTTGCAGGAAGGCCTCGAATTCGGCGTCGTCCAGCCGCTTGCTGTCTTCGGACGTCATGCCGCCTCCTCGCTGGAATCCAGGTCTGCTGTCAGTTGCTGCCGCAATTTGCGCATGGCATAGCGCAGCCGGCTCTTGATGGTCTCTTCCGGCGCGGCGACAATCAGTGCGATCTCTCCAAGGCTCATGCCGTTAAATTGCTGCAAGATCAAAACCTCTTTCTGTTCCCCTGGCAGCAGTCGTATCGCCGCGTGCAACCTGGCGATGCGCTCTCGGTTTTCCAGCACCGCTTCGGGTGCAAGCGTTTCCTGCGCTGTTTCGGCCAGGTAATCGAATGCCGCTTGTCCGTCGTCGCCTTGGCTCATTTCGCTGGCCAGCAAGGTTTGCTGCTGGCGCAACAGGTCGATCAGGCGATTGCGCGCGATCTGGAACAGATAAGTCCGGAACAGCGATTCCGGCTGATAGCGGGCGCGTGCATGGTGCAGGCCGGCCCAGCTGTCTTGCGCGATCTCGTCGACCCAGTCGCGGCGTGGCGAACGCCAGGCGATGAAGCTGTATAAACCCTGGCTGTGGCGCCGGTACAGTTCCCTGAACGCAGCCAGATCGCCGTCACGGTAATTGAGCATCAGCGATTCATCGGAAGGTTCGGCGGGCATGGCGGCAGCGTCTTTGCTCGGCAGGGCGGTAGCGGCGATTGTGACGCCTGCCGTGCAAGAAAGCAATAAGGCTGTGAATGCTTGCCTGCCAGCCATTTTTTGCTGGGGAAATTATTTTTTGCGGATTTAACCCCGTATTTGCAACTGCTCCGTTTCATATGACAAGCCGGCGTATCGGCACAAACGGAGAATGATATGTTACGAGCCTTGTTGGGCGCACTATGCGCACTGTTCCTGTTGCTTCCCGCAGCCCAGGCCCGGACGGTGATGCCGTCGCCGCTGATCATCGCTAACGGGGCCGAACAACCGATTGTGCTGCAAGGCCTGCAGGTCAACGGCGAGATCAGCGGCGGCATGGCGCAGACTACGGTGCAGATGGTGTTCTTCAATCCGAACCGGCGCTTGCTTGAGGGGCAGCTGCAGTTCCCCTTGCTGGACGGTCAGCAGATCGTCGCATTTTCGCTGGATGTCGAAGGGCGGCAGCGGCCGGCCGTACCGGTGGAAAAAGCCAAGGGACGCCAGATCTTCGAGGCAATCGAGCGGCGCAGGGTCGATCCGGGCCTGCTGGAGGCGACTCAGGGTAACAACTTCAAACTGAGAATCTATCCGATTCCAGCCAACGGTACGCGCACCGTGGAAATCAAGTATGTAGAGCCGTTGGCGCGCCAGGGCAAGAATTGGCAATATCGCTTGCCGCTGGCTTACGGCGACCGCATGCGCGATTTCGATCTGACGCTCAATGTGCACGGCGCCATGGCCGCGCCGCAGGCCAGCGGCAGCCTGGGCGCCATAGGCCTGGTACGGACCGGCGAGCAATACCAGATGCATGTCAATAAAAGCGGATTTGCCGCCAGCGGCATGCTCAATCTGCTGATACCTGCCAGCGAGAAGCCGCAGACTTACACCCAGGTGCGCGATGACGGCACATGGTTTGTCACTGAAATACCGGTGGCCGAGACGCATACGGCGCGCAGTTTGCCCAAGGTGATCGGTCTGCTGTGGGATAGCTCTGGCTCGGGGGCTGTGCGCGATCACGATGCAGAATTTGCCGTCCTGGATCGCTATTTCAAGGCAGCCGGCAATGTGGAAGTGCGCTTGACCCGCTTGCGCGACAGAGCGGAGGCGGAGCAATCCTTTCATATCGCCAACGGCAACTGGAACACCTTGCGCCAGGCCTTGCGGAACACGGTCTACGATGGCGCCAGTGCCTTGGGCGACTGGAAACAGGAAGCGGATGTCGGCGAATACCTGCTGGTGAGCGACGGCTTGAGCAATTATGGCAACGCGGCCTTTCCCAAGCTTGCCGCAGGTCAGCGCCTGTACGCCTTGAACTCGGCGCTGGCGGCCGACACCGGCTTGCTGTCTGCCTGGGCGGAGAATAGCGGCGGCCGTTTGATACAGATCACGGCGCAATCCGTGGCGGCGGCGACGCAAGCCTTGCTGAGCGAGTCGGCGCATGTAGCAACCTTGACGGCGGTCGGCGCCGGCGATTTGCAAATCGAATCGCGTGACGCAAAAAACGGCATATTGCGTATCGCCGGGCGTTTGCGTAATCCGGAAGCCCAGCTCACGCTCGCTACGCGGCAAAACGGCCGGCTGGCAAGCACGGTCATCCCGATCTCGGCAACGGCGCCGGCGCATCCGCTGGCAGCTTACCTGTGGGCCGGCTATCGCTTGCGCGAACTGGACGCCAACCGTGACTTGCATCGCGCCGAGATCCGCCGCATCGGTCAGCAATTCGGCCTGGCGACCCGTGAGACTTCATTGATCGTGCTTGAACGGCTTGACGATTACGTGCGCTACGACGTCGCTCCGCCGCCAGAATATCAGGCCGCGTTCAATCAGCTGAAGAAAGTGCGTGATGGCGATCTCAGGCAGGCGCGTAGCCGGCATCTGGAAAACGTGCTGCAGCAGTTCGAGCGTAAGATTGCCTGGTGGGAGAAAGATTTCTCTAAGGCGGACATGCCGAAGACCAAGAGGGCAACGCCGGATGCTCTCCGTAGCGATCGCCGGCGCGACGCCGGGATTCCGTTGCAGAGCGCATCGGCGCCGGAAATGGCGGCGCCGGTAGTGGCTGCGCCAATGCCGCCGCCGGCGCCGGTTGCAGGGTTGCAGCGGGCATTTGAAGCAAGGGAAAATTATGCGTCGAAATCGCTTGGCGGCAGCGATGCCGCAACCACGGCGCCACAAATCAGCGTGGCGCTGCAAAAATGGAGCGCCAATGCACCTTACATCGACCGTCTGAAAGCTGCGACAGCAGATGCTGTGTACGCCATCTATCTCGATGAAAAACCAGGCTACGCCAACAGCAGCGCTTTCTTCCTCGATGCCGCTGACGTCCTGCTGGAGAAAGGGCAGCGCGACCTGGCCCTGCGTGTCTTGTCGAACCTGGCGGAGATGGACCTGGAAAACCGCGCCGTGCTGCGCATACTCGGCTACCGTCTGTTGCAGGCCGGCGCCCCGGAGCTGGCTATCCCTGTCTTTGAAAAGGTAAAGCAGCTGGCCAGCGAAGAGCCGCAATCGTTCCGCGATCTGGGTCTGGCATATGCGGCCAGCAAGCAGTACCAGCAAGCCATCGATCAGTTGTACGAAGTGGTGCTGCGGCCATGGGATACGCGCTTTCCGGAAATCGAAACGATTGTCCTGGCCGAATTGAACCAGATCGTGGCGACTGCTGGTGTCCCGCTCGATACCAGCCGGATTGACCCACGTTTTCTGAAGAATATGGCGCTCGATTTGCGCGTGGTGATGACCTGGGATGCGGATAATTCCGATATGGATCTGTGGGTGACCGATCCGAATGGCGAAAAATGTTTCTACGGCTATCCGCTGACACACCAGGGAGGTCGCATGTCGCGCGATTTCACGCAGGGGTATGGACCTGAGGAATTCTCGCTGCGCAAGGCAAAGCCGGGCAAGTACAAGATAGAAGCCAATTACTACGGCAACAGCCAGCAGCTGATTGCCGGCGACACCACCTTGCAGGTCAAGCTGACGACCGCCTTCGGCACCCCTCAGCAAAAAGAGCAGATGGTGACGCTGCGCCTGAAGGACCGGCAGGATACGGTCTTTGTCGGTGAATTCGAAGTGGCCCAGTAATCCAGGCCGGCGGCAATAAAAAAGGGCTGCCAGACAAATTGTCTGGCAGCCCTTGATCGATTGCCCTGCAGAGCAGGTGGCATACCGGCCTCGAATTACTTGCCGGTCATGCCCAGCAGCATTTCATTCAAGCGCTTGACGAAGCCGGCCGGATCCGCCAAGGCGCCGCCTTCCGCCAGCAAAGCCTGGTCGAACAAGATGTGCGACCAGTCGCCGAACTTGGCTTCTTCGTACTTCAGGCGCTGCACCAGCGGATGGTCCGGATTGATTTCCAGGATAGGCTTGGAATCCGGCGCTTCCTGGCCGGCGGCCTTGAGCATGCGCAGCAGGTTGCCGGACAGTTCGTTTTCATCGGCCACCAGGCAGGCAGGCGAATCGGTCAGGCGGAAAGTGACGCGCACGTCCTTGGCTTTGTCGGCCAGCGCTGCTTTCATCTTTTCAACCAGATCCTTGAACTGGGTTTCGGTTTCTTCGTGCTGCTTCTTCTCGGCTTCATCTTCCAGGGTGCCGAGATCGAGGCCGCCCTTGGCAACCGACGCCAGTTCCTTGCCTTCGAAATCCTGCAGGAAGGACAGCATCCATTCGTCGACGCGGTCAGTCAGCAGCAGGACTTCGACGCCTTTCTTGCGGAAGATTTCCAGGTGCGGGCTGTTCTTGGCGGCGGCAAAGGTTTCGCCGGTGGCGTAATAGATCTTGTCCTGGCCTTCTTTCATGCGGCCGATGTAGTCGGCGAAGGACACGGTCTGGACGTCGCCGTCGTTGCTGGTGGAGGCAAAGCGCAGCAGCTTGGCGATACGGTCCTTGTTGGTCGCGTCTTCGCCTATGCCTTCTTTCAAGACCTGGCCGAACTCCTTCCAGAAGCTGGCGTACTTGTCCTTTTGCGCCTGCTCATCGCTGTTGGCCAGTTCTTCCAGCAAGCCTAGCACGCGCTTGGTCGAGCCTTCGCGGATCACGCGCACATCGCGCGATTCCTGCAGGATTTCACGCGAGACGTTGAGCGGCAGGTCGCTGGAATCGATCACGCCCTTGACGAAGCGCAGGTAGACCGGCATCAGTTGTTCGGCATCGTCCATGATGAAGACGCGCTTGACGTACAGCTTGATGCCGCCGCGCTTGTTGCGGTCCCACAGGTCGAACGGGGCGCGGCTGGGCACGTACAGCAGCTGAGTGTATTCGCTGCGGCCTTCGACCCGGTTGTGGGTATAGGTCAGCGGCGCTTCGAAATCGTGCGAAACGTGCTTGTAGAACTCGACGTACTGTTCTTCGGTGATGTCGGATTTGCTGCGCGCCCACAATGCGCTGGCCTGGTTGACGGTCTCGAATTCGTCCTTGACGACGGTTTCCTTCTTTTCTTCGTCCCATTCTTCTTTCTGCATCACGATCGGCAGCGAGATATGGTCAGAGTACTTGCGGATGATGGATTTCAGCTTCCAGGCCGACAGGTATTCGTCTTCGCCTTCGCGCAGATGCAGTGTGATGTCGGTGCCGCGCGATGGCTTGTCGATCGCTTCGATGCTGAAATCGCCGGCGCCGGTGGATTCCCAGCGTACGCCTTCGGTGGCGCTGGCGCCTGCGCGGCGGGTGTCGACCGTGATCTTGTCGGCGATGATGAAGGCCGAGTAGAAGCCGACGCCGAACTGGCCGATCAGCGCCGCATCTTTCTGCTGGTCGCCGGACAGTTTCGAGAAGAATTCCTTGGTGCCGGACTTGGCGATGGTGCCCAGGTGCGAGATGGCTTCATCGCGGCTCATGCCGATGCCGTTGTCCGAGATCGTGATGGTGCGTGCGGCCTTGTCGAAAGCGACCTTAATCTTCAGTTCAGGATCGTTCTCGAACAGGGCGCCGTTGTTGATCGCTTCAAAGCGCAGCTTGTCGGCGGCATCGGATGCATTGGACACCAGCTCGCGCAGGAAAATTTCCTTGTTGGAGTACAGCGAGTGGATCATCAATTGCAGCAGCTGCTTTACTTCTGCCTGAAAACCAAGGGTTTGCTTTTCGGATACGGCCATTGTTTCCTCTGTATAAACGTAGAAAAAGTGATGTGAAAATGATAAAAATCGGCGATAAAAAGGCAAAGCGGTCTGTCTGGCTCCGCTTTGGTCCTGTGTATTGGTCAAAAAATGGGGAGCAATCCGGATTTTACAAGAGCTGATTGCCTAGCGGCCACCTGACTTGCCTTATTTGCTACATTCCTGCTCTAGGAAGCGCCAGATAGCCGGGTCCGACATCGCTGCCACGTTGATCCGCATGCGCGAGGAGGGCAGCTGGCTGGGCGAGAACAGGGCGCCGGGCGCCAGCAGGAAGCCCTCGGCCAGGGCTTTTTCCGCCATCACGTTGGTGTCATGGCCGGTATCGGCCCAGACAAAGATGCCGGCCGGGGTGCTGATGTCGACCGTCATGCCTATCCTTTCCATCTGCCGGATGGTGCGGTCGCGCACGCTGTCGAGCTTGCCGCGCAAGCGGTCCAGATGCTTGCGGTAGTGGCCTTCGGACAGGATTTTATAGACCACCCGTTCGCCGACTTCAGCGCTGGTCAGGTTGGTCAGCATCTTGCGGTCGGCAAAGTGCTGGGCCAGCTCGAGCGAGGTGGCGATGAAGCCGGAGCGCAGGTTGGGCGAGAGCGTTTTCGAAAAACCGCCCATGTAGATCACGCGATTGAGCTGGTCGAGAGAGGCAATGCGGGTGGCCGGCTGGATCGCGGAGCCGGGATGCATATCGCAATAGATATCGTCCTCGACGATCATGAAGTCGTGTTCTTCGGCCAGCTTGAGGATCTGGAACGCCTTGGCTGCCGACAGCGAGGTCGAGGTCGGATTGTGCAGCACCGACACCAGCACATACAGCTTGGGCTTGTGCAGCGCCACCAGCTCCGCCAGCTTGGCCATGTCGGGACCGTCGGCCAGGCGCGGCACGCCGACCACCCTGGCGCCCAGCGCGGCGAACGAAGCAAACATCAGGAACCAGGACGGGTCGTCGACCAGGATCACATCGCCGGGTTGAGTAAAGTGGCGCGCCACCAGGTCCAGCCCCTGGGTCACGCCTGTCGTCGTGACGAACTGTTCCGGCGTGGCGGCGATTTCCAGTTCGGCCATCTTCAGCTGCAATTGCTGGCGCAGCGGCAAGAAGCCTTGCGGAATCCCATAGGACAGCAGTTGCGCCGGATTCTGCCGGCTGATGCTGCGCAGGGCGTTGGCGATCAGGTCGGCGTCCAGCCATTCGCTGGGGAACATGCCTGAGCCGGGCATTTTCTTGTTCGGCGCCTGCTGGTGCATATTGCGCACCAGCCAGACCACGTCAATCAGTTGCGGCTGCTTGTCGCCGGCCGGATTGCTGCCGCGTTCGGCCAACAGCGGCGAGCGTTCGCGCACGTAAAACCCGGAGCCGCGCCGCGATTCCAGGCAACCCTTGGCCACCAGCCGGTCATAGGCTTCCACCACGGTAAAGCGCGACACATTGTGGCTGTCGGCAAACTGGCGGATCGACGGCATGCGGGCGCCGGTGCGCAGCAAGCGGTCGCTGATGCGGGATTCGATGCTGCGCACGATCTGCTCGACCAGCGAGGTATCGCTATCGCGCGACAGCAGCTGTGGGGCGGACGGCAGCTGTGGCAGCTGGCTGTTGCTCAGCTTGCGGGGCGGGACTGTGTTGGTCATTGTGATGGTTACTGTATTGGTGGTTTGGCCGGAACAGTGTCAGAAATTACTTGTTTAACTGTATTGGTACTGTATTGGTTAATTGGCTTAGCATAGACCTAAATCCCCAATGCTGCAAATCCGGAAGCGAGTGCGCCATGCAAACATTATTCAAGCAACAGTCTCATACCTTGTCGGGCGGCAGCGTGCTGTCTGGCGTGACCGAAGAGCATGTGATCCTGAAAGTGGTCAGCGGCCGTGTCTGGGTGACTTTTGAAGGGCAGCCGGAAGACCACTGGCTGCACGCCGGCCGCTCATTAACTTTACTGCCTGGCCGCATGGTGGTGGTTGAGGCCGATCCTGGCAACAGCCGCATCAGTCTGAGCGGCTTGCCGCAGCGCGGTACGCCTAGCATCCTGAAGGCTTTGCTGGCACGCTTGCGCGGTCCAGGCTTCCACCCGGCCACCAGCGTGTCATGATGCTGCTGGAGACCTTACTGCCACTGGCCGTGTTTGCTTTCGTGTCCTCGATCACGCCGGGGCCGAACAACATCATGCTGACTTCGTCCGGCATCATGTTCGGCTTCCATCGCACGATTCCCCACATGCTGGGCGTGACCTTTGGCTTCGGCGTGATGCTGGTGCTGTGCGCCGTCGGCGTCGGCAGTCTGGTGCTGGCCCTGCCGTCTATCCACGTGATTCTCAAAACCCTGGGTTCGGCTTATCTGCTGTATCTGGCCTGGAAGCTGCGCAAGATGTCTTTCAAGTCCGAGCTGGAAAGCGGCCACAAGCCGATGACTTTCCTTGGCGCGGCAGCTTTCCAGGCTGCCAATCCCAAGGCCTGGATCATGGCCATCACCAGCGCCTCGGCGTTCCTGCCGCCGCTGCAGCCGATCTGGCTGTCGATTGGCCTGTATTGCCTGATTTTCTCGGTGATCAACCTGCCGTGCGTCGGCGTCTGGGCTGCCGCCGGTTCGGGCTTGCGGCGTTACCTGGCGCAGCCGGTGTGGCAGCGCGTATTTTGCGCGGCTATGGTGCTGCTGACCATTTATTCAGCGGTTTCGATCTGGCTCTGAGGGCAAGATCGTCCCGTTTCAATCCAATCAATCGATAAATAATCGACAAATAATCGATAAGCAGAAGACAGGCGACATGACAGACGAATCGAAGGGCATGTGGCTGGGGCTGGTCGGGGTAGCTATCTTCAGCCTGACCTTGCCGTTCACGCGGATGGCGGTGGCGGAACTGAATCCGGTGTTTGTCGCTTTCGGCCGGGCGGTGGTGGCGGCCTTGTGTTCCATGCCGCTGTTGTGGAAGCTGAAGGCTGCCTGGCCGCGCGGCGCGCAGTGGAAATCGCTGGCGCTGACGGCGCTCGGCGTGGTGGTCGGCTTTCCCTTGTTTTCTTCGGTGGCGATGCGCTACGTGCCGGCTTCGCACGGCGCCATCGTGCTCGGCATCCTGCCCCTGGCGACGGCCATGTTTGCGGCCCTGCGCTTTGGTGAGCGGCCATCGACCGGATTCTGGATTGCCGCCGTCGCCGGCAGCGGAATTGTTGTCGCTTTTGCACTCAGCCAGGGCGACGGCGGCTTGCAGATGGCCGACCTGGCTTTGCTGGCGGCCGTGGTGGCCGCCGCCATGGGGTATGCCGAAGGCGGTCGCCTGTCGCAAACCATGGGCGGCCAGCAGGTGATCGCCTGGGCTCTGCTGCTGTCGCTGCCGGTCCTGCTGCCGATTACCGCCTGGCTTGGCTGGCGCTATGGGATCAGTGCTTCGCCCAAGGCCTGGCTCGGCTTTGCCTATGTCTCGCTGTTCTCGATGTTCATCGGTTTCTTCTTCTGGTACAAGGGCTTGGCCCTGGGCGGCATTGCCCGTGTTGGCCAGGTGCAATTATTGCAGCCGTTTATGACACTGCTGGGAGCAGCGTTGCTGCTCGGGGAAGCGCTGGTGGGGCGCAATATGCTGTTTGCGCTGGCGGTGCTGGTTGTCGTCGGCTTTGGCCGCAAAATGGCGGTGCGGCGTCAGCCAGCCTGATGTTTCCGAAAAATAGGATGGCAAAATATAACGCCGCACTGGTCGCCAACTTGGCCTTAGGGTGAGATAATTGTTGGCTTCCCGCCTCAGGAACATGGCCTGAGCCCGGTGTTATCCCATTTACCCTGTCATTGCTGCTGGCGTCACAAGCGTTGGCAAATGATTATATTTTTCGGAGTATCTGATGTCTGTATATGAAAAGTTGCAAGCCCTGAACATCACTTTACCGGCCGTCGCTGCGCCTGCGGCTGCTTACGTGATGTATGCCCAAAGCGGCAATACGGTCTACCTGTCCGGTCACCTGTCCAAGAAGGACGGCAAGATCTGGGTCGGGCAACTCGGCAAGGACATCACGACCGAAGAAGCCAAGCAAGCCGCACGCGGCATTGCGGTTGACCTGATCGCTACCTTGCAAGCAGCTTGCGGCGGCGATCTGTTGCGCGTCAAACGGGTCGTCAAGCTGATGAGCCTGGTGAACTCGACGCCTGATTTTACGGAGCAGCACCTGGTCACCAACGGCGCCTCCGAACTGATCGGCGAAGTGTTTGGCGAGCAGGGCAAGCATGCCCGTTCCGCATTCGGTGTGGCACAGCTGCCGTTGGGCGCCTGCGTAGAAATCGAAATGATTGCTGAAATCGAATAAGACTCGCAGTACTGGTAGCGCGGTGCGGTGCTTCCCTCATTTGCGAAACACCGCACTTACCGCTGCCGGCCCAGGAGACGGCAGATCATAAAAACCATGGCGGTTGCAGTACAGGCTCGGCTTGATCCGGCCTGCAGACAGCCGCCTCTCAAAACAAGATCACTTGAAGAGAATTGTATGAAAATCGAAAACCCAACCCCGCTGCAATGGCGTTTCTCGGAACGTGCACAGAAGCTGCAAAGCTCGGCCATCCGCGAAATCCTCAAGATCACCATGCGTCCGGAAATCATTTCCTTCGCCGGTGGCCTGCCGTCGCCGGCGACTTTCCCAGTCGAGCGCCTGAAGGTCGCTTTCGACAAGGTCTTGTCGGATCAAGGCAAGGTCGCGCTGCAATATGGTCCGACTGACGGCTATGGCCCGTTGCGCGAATGGGTGGCCAACTCGCTGTCGACCGACGGCGCCAAGATCAACGCGAACCAGGTCATGATGACATCCGGTTCGCAGCAAGGCCTGGACCTGCTGGGCAAGGTGCTGATCGACGAAGGCAGCAAAGTGCTGGTTGAAACCCCAAGCTACCTGGGCGCCTTGCAGGCGTTTTCGTTGTACGGTCCGGAATTCGTTTCGGTGCCTAGCGATGACGGCGGCCTGATGCCGGAAACCGTGGCGACCCTGGGCCAGGGCGCGCGCATGCTGTACGCCTTGCCTAATTTCCAGAACCCGACCGGCCGCACCTTGTCGGTCGAGCGCCGCCAGGCCCTGGTGAATATCTGCGCCCAGCTCGGCCTGCCGCTGATCGAGGACGATCCTTACGGCGCCCTCAGCTATCGCGCCGAACCGCTGCCGAAGATGCTCAGCATGAATCCGGGCGGCGTGATCTACATGGGTTCCTTCTCCAAGATCCTGACGCCAGGCATTCGCCTTGGTTATGTGGTCGCCCCGCGCGCGCTGATCGAGAAGATGGAGCAGGCCAAGCAAGCCACCGACCTGCACACTTCGCAGCTGACACAGATGGTGGTGTATGAAACCATCAAGGACGGCTTCCTCGACCAGCATATCCCGACCATCCGCAAGCTTTACTCGGATCAGTGCGACGCCATGCTGGATGCGCTGCAAACCTACTTCCCGAGCGGCGTCAGCTGGACCCGGCCGGAAGGCGGCATGTTCATCTGGGTGACCCTGCCCAAGCATATCGACAGCACCAAGCTGCTGGCGGAAGCAGTAGAGCAACACGTGGCTTTTGTGCCGGGCGGCCCGTTCTATGGCAATACGCCGGAACAGCATACCTTGCGCCTGAGCTTTGTTACCGTGCCGCCAGCCAAGATCCGCGACGGCATCGAGAAACTGGGCAAGCTGATCGCTTCGAAAATCTAATCAGTTGAGGACAGAGTAATTCGCCACGCTACGGTGGCTCTTAAACACTTGCCGTGCACCTCTGTCCCCAATTTCTTAAAAGGCCGCCTGTCCATGGAACCGTTCGTGTCGCCGTCTTTGCAGCATTTCGCTTCCGATAACCAGGCGGGCATCTGCCCGGAAGCACTGGCCTATCTGCTCAAGAGCAACGACAGCGGTCACGAACCGTCCTATGGCGACGACGCCTGGACCCAGCGCGTATGCGACCGCATGCGCGATCTGTTCCAGACCGATTGCGAAGTCTTCTTCGTCTTCAACGGCACTGCCGCCAACTCGCTGGCGCTGGCATCCTTGTGCCAGTCGTATCATTCGGTGATTTGCCATGAATTGGCGCATATCGAAACCGATGAATGCGGCGGTCCCGAGTTTTTTTCCAACGGTTCGAAACTGCTGACTGCCAAGGGTGAAAACGGCAAGCTGACGCCGGATGCGATCGAGGCGCTGGTGACCAAGCGCGCCGATATCCATTACCCGCGGCCGAAAGTGGTCAGCATCACGCAATCGACCGAAGTCGGCACCGTCTATACGGTCGAAGAAGTGCGGGCGATCGCGGCAATCGCCAAGCGCCGCCAGTTACGGGTGCACATGGATGGCGCACGCTTCGCCAATGCCGTGGCAGCCCTCGATGTACATCCCTCCGAAATCACCTGGCGCGCCGGCGTCGACGTCCTGTGTTTCGGCGGCACCAAGAACGGCTTGCCGGTCGGCGAGGTTGTCGTTTTCTTCGACAAGAAGCTGGCCGAGGATTTCGCTTACCGCGTCAAACAGGCCGGCCAGCTGGCGTCCAAGATGCGTTTCATCTCCGCACCGTGGCTCGGCTTGCTGGACAACGACGTCTGGCTGCGCAATGCCCGTCACGCCAACGCCATGGCCGCATTGCTGCATCAGCGCCTGCTGGACATCACCGGGGTAAAAGTACTGTTCGAACCGCAGGCGAACGCCGTCTTTGCCGAGTTGCCGGACCACGCCGCCAAAGCCATGCGCGCGCGCGGCTGGAAGTTCTATCAATTTATCGGCGCCGGCGGCTGCCGCCTGATGTGCGCATGGGATACCCAGCAAGAGACGGTGGAGCGCTTCGCTGCTGAGCTGCGCAGTTTGTGCGTCACCTGACTGCGCATCGCCGTGATATGGATGCTGGAGCCGGACCCTTCGTATCGAACGGGGCCGGTTTTTTTTGTCTTCAGTACCGCTGCTGGAGCACTGGTTTTTTGTAGTACTGATGTGTTTGTAAGTGTTCACGAAAAACGAATTTCAGATTTTGATCCGTAGCCGGTGAAGAGCTTTTCAATCTCCGTGTCGATGGTTTCTTTTGTCCATGTGACGAAAC
>Ga0210409_10001098_pt1 | contig 37552 bp, 36 predicted proteins | sample IncBWH17MmetaG_FD_161649 | JGI IMG/M metagenome (GOLD analysis project Ga0210409, IMG submission 161649) | Forest soil microbial communities from Barre Woods Harvard Forest LTER site, Petersham, Massachusetts, United States - Inc-BW-H-17-M | ecosystem: Environmental > Terrestrial > Soil >... | reverse complement strand
CGCCCCACCCCGCGAAAAACGCGTTGTGAATCGCAGCTTTATATTGGCTAGCCTGTTCCAGGTGGGAGCAACCATCGGCGACATAGAGACCACGCAATATGGCTTGTCGCACGGGCACAAAGAAGGCAATCCGCTGTTCGGCTCTGCTCCTTCCCGCAAGTTGCAATACGCCGTCGCGGTGCCGGTGGCCGGAGTTGTCGTGGGGTGGAGTTACCGTCTCAAGAAGAGTGCTCCGCATTCGAAATATTGGCTGATTCCGCAGCTCGTCATCGGCACGATCCACACTGCAGCGCTCTCTCACAATTTAGGGCCGGGCGGTAGTCATGGAGGAAAACACAAAGATGCTGCGGTGTCTGTCTGTGATGGCGGCGGTGCTTCTAATCTCATATTTGCACGCTGAAGAGGTTCCCCAGAGATCGCTGGACCGCGTGGATAACAAGAGCCTGGCCCAAAAGATCTTTGACGCCGAACGGAGTTCGATCGCCTCCTTCGCCAAGAGCCAGCCCATCGTAGAAAGTTACATTCAGAGTCTGGACCCTGAGCGGAGTGCTGAACCGACAATCGACGATGCGTATTTCCTGGGACGGGTTTCCCTGGATGCTGACTCGTCGCATCAGAAGCATCTTCAGACGCTGGCCTTTGGCTCAAATGCGCACGGCCGCGGCATTCAGGTGAACACGGGCGACCGATGGCCGCTCTACCCGGATGGCTATGTTGCCATGTTGTTCGTCGACGTCACCGACTTCGACAAGGAGACGTACGAGTTGACGTACGAAGGAACAGAGATACTGAATGGGACGGCGTGCCTTCAGGTCGCCGTGCGTCCTCGCGACGCCAAACTCAGCGGGCGCTTTGTGGGCGAGATCTGGGTCGACCGGCGGACGTTTCATATTGCCCGCATTGCAGGCACGTTCTCACCGAAGAACCCCAGTTTCTTTGCCAGGTACCTGAATGCTGGCGGCATTTCGGACATTGGACTGTATTTCCGGTTCGACAGCTGGCGGCAGGAGGTCGCTCCCGGTGTTTGGCTGCCGTCCTCTACTTATTTCGACGAAAAGCGAATGTGGAATAGCGGCCGTCTCACCACCAGTTTTTCGTCTCCGGGGCTACATTTGGGTTTGGCATTATCAAACGACTCAACAGACCGCAGAAAGATCATCCAACAATCCACTTGATTTTCTCGCGGCCTCCGGACTGCTGGCGTCGCCGGGGCCCCGTCGAGTCCAGGCTGGCCGACCTGATACGAGAGATCACCAGCCCAAACGGCGTCGGCGATCCGATCATTACCTGCCGGATCGTGCTTACGACCCCGGCAGAGATATTCAGTGTCGGCAATGAGATTGTGGTGAGTCGCGGTCTACTCAATCTTGTGCCCGATAAGCCGACTCTCGCGGCCCTTCTGGCGCGCGAGATTGCCCACATACTTCTCGGACACTCGCGCTTGAGGAGTGGCGGAGCGGAACCGGGTTTCAATGCAGGTCGCAGCGGTGATTTTGCCGGTCTTGGTGTCGTGCGCTCTCCAATCGAAGAGGCGAGCGCCGTGGCGCGCGCCATGCTCCTTTTGAAAAGAACCGCGTACTCATCCTCCGAGGAACAGCTGAACGAATTTCTGGGATCATTGGCCGAAAACTCCGCACACATTCCACACCTGGTCGAACCGATTCTGGGACCCCGACTGTTCAACCGCGTCCGGAACTTCCATCGTTCTTCGGCAAGCAACCCGAGGCCGTTGGAGTTGCGCAACTTGTATGTTGTTAGTTCTTGGGAGGACCAGATCGTTTCGATCGACGAACCGAAGAGCCAGTCTGCGATCGCGGCGGAGGCCGGCGCGGGCAGTCATTGAACCTGATCAAAGGCGGCCACCGCTCTCGCTGATATCGCACGCGCTTCCCGAATCTCGATCGCGCCGAGTGTGAACCCTTTGCAACAGAGCGTCTGTTAACACCGGATAACACCGGCGGCCTAATGCGCGGCGAACACTCGACGGTTCTTCTGCCTTGAGCACGCTCCCGTAATTCCCACAGCGTGACCAGGGTCACAGACGCTGATTCCGGTCGGCTCTAAGTTGGAGTCAACGCTCCTTGCGATGGAAAGGTGTGCCTCATGGCAATTGCCACCCAGAACAGCACGCGAGTTTTGAACTCCAGCCTGGCTCAGAAAATCATGACCGCGGAAGAAGCCGCAGGCCTCATTCGTTCCGGGGATCAGGTCGGCATGAGCGGATTCACGGGCTCGGGCTATCCGAAGGCTGTTCCCATTGAGCTGGCTCGCCGCATTGCCGAAGCCAATTTCCGCGGACAAAAATTCCAGGTCAGTGTTTTTACTGGCGCTTCCACCGGCCCGGAGCTTGATGGCGCTCTCGCCATGGCCGGAGGCATTCACCTGCGCCTTCCCTACCAGTCCGATCCGGAGACACGGAAGCGCATCAACGCCGGCGAAATGGATTACATGGACATCCATCTCAGCCACGTTGCCCAGTTCGTCGAGTATGGATTTCTCGGCAAGCTCGATGTTGCGCTGATCGAAGTCACGGCTATTCTCGAAGACGGACGGCTGGTTCCGAGTTCATCGATCGGAAATAACAAGACGTGGATCGATCAGGCGGAACGCGTGATCCTCGAGGTGAATTCCTGGCAGCCGGTGGTGCTTGAGGGCATGCACGACATTTACTACGGACTGGAATCGCCTCCGAAGCGCGGACCGATCCCTCTTGTTCGCACGGGTCAGCGCATCGGCTCGCCGTATCTTGAGCTGCCCTCCGAAAAAGTGGTCGCCATCGTTCTCACCGATGCTCCCGACCGCAACAGCGCGTTCAAGGAACCGGACCAGGCATCGCGGCAGATTGCCGGTCACATCCTCGAATTTCTCAGCTGGGAAGTGCAGAAAGGTCGCATGCCGGCGAACCTGCTTCCGCTCCAATCCGGCGTCGGCAACATCGCCAACGCTGTTCTGTTCGGACTGGAAGAAGGCAAATTCGAAGACCTCACCTCCTACACCGAGGTGATTCAGGACGGCATGATTCGCCTGCTCAAGTCGGGCAAGCTGACGTGTGCTTCAGCGACGGCATTTTCGCTTAGTCCCGACATGCTGACGGAAGTCAACGCCAACATGTCGAGCTATCGCGACCGCATCGTGCTTCGGCCGCAGGAGATCTCGAACCATCCGGAAATTATCCGTCGCCTCGGGGTGATCGCCATGAACGGCATGATCGAAGCCGACATCTTCGGCAACGTTAACTCCACCCACGTGATGGGCTCGCGCATCCAGAACGGAATCGGCGGCTCCGGCGACTTCGCTCGCAACGGATACCTCTCGATCTTCATGGCGTCATCGATTGCGCAGCGCGGCACGATCTCCACCATCGTCCCTATGGTTTCGCACGTGGATCATACAGAGCATGATGTGCAAGTGGTAGTGACCGAGCAGGGACTCGCGGATCTGCGTGGACTCTCGCCGCGGCAACGAGCGCATCTGATTATTGAGAAATGCGCGAATCCGGATTACAAGCCGCTGCTGCTCGACTATCTGGCGCGAGCAGAGCGGCTCTCGTATGGGAAACACACGCCCCATCTGCTGACCGAATCGTTAGGCTGGCACAACCGCTATCTGCGCACCGGGCAGATGCGTCCGCGGGAAGAAAACTGAGCGGGTTTCCCCCTGATGAGGGCAGTACGAAGAAAACTCACGCGAGGCGGTCTGTTCGCAGGTCGAGTGCGATTTTTCTGCGAATCAGGAGTTCATTGCCCGCTCGCAACACTATTCCCGCCGTAATACCCTTCTCGCGTCTGCACTGATAGATCCTTCTTCTTCGCCGTGAGTTGGATCTTGTGGTAGCCCTCTTCAGCAGCGCCTCCGCGATCGGGCGTGTATCCGATGCTGTACTGATTGCGCAGCTCTTCTTCGATTTGCGCGTAAATCTGATCGACCGTCTGCTTCTTCGATACCTCGAAGAAACAACCTCCGGTCTCCTGCGAGATCCGCGTCAGAATCTTCTTTCCATCCGGCCGCTGCTCCTGCCGATGAGGCCGTCCGCCACCACCGCCATGGCGTCCCATGCCGGGACCGCCCCAGGGACCACCCATGCCGAAGCCCCCACGACGCTCGCCGTAACCTTCTTCGTCTTTGTAGAGAATCGAATATACGGCGGTGTCGGCTTTCTGCGCTGTCGCCATCGCCGTCTCCAGGCTCTCCTTGCTGCCGCGATCCTCGCCGTCCGAAAGCACGATCACAGCCTTCCGACCCTGCTGCTTTTTCATCAACTCGTCGGAGGCGAGGTAGATTGAGTCATAAAGCAGCGTTCCACCGCCGCTCATGTGACGCCCGCCGGAACCGCGCCGATTTTCGTCCTGATCCTGGCCCGAGCCCTGATCCCGGCCTGAGCCCTGGTCCGACGGGTCGCCGCCGCTCGCGCGTTTAAATTGCGGGGCGTTCAGCTTTCCCAAAGCCGCTTCCAATTTTTCGTGCGAGTTCGTCAGATCCTGCAGCAGTTCGACTTCGTGGTCAAAATGGATGATGAACGCCTTGTCTTTATCCGCTCGCATCATCTGATCAAGAAACCCGTGGCTCGCGCTGCGCTCCTGATCGAGAACGCGCCGCTGGCTCAGGCTGGTATCGACCAGCAAGCCCAACGTGAGCGGGAGATCGGATTCGCGAGTGAAATAGTGAATCGACTGCGGTCGGCCATCCTCGGTGAGCGTGAACTCATCTTTGCCCAAGTCGTTCACGATCTTCCCATGCTTGTCGCGCACGGTGGCCAGCACATTGACGACCTTGACCTGCACCGACAGCGTGGTCGGCGGTTGTTCTGTTTTGCTGGAATCGGCGGTCTTGTGGGCTGGATTCGACTGGCCGCGTGCAAGCGCACCTGCGAGGAAGACACTCACGATACACAGTGCGGCTTTCTGACTAGGGAAACATCCGAAACGATTGATCATAGGAACTTCTTCAGTGCCGAAAGTGCCGAATCGCACCAGGCTTGAACGCATGCCCAGTGCCAGGCGGACGATTCCTCTTGCTCAGAACCCGATTGCGGAGAGTTAGGTTGTTAGGCGGGAGGTAAAAGTTTGTAAAGCTGGCCCGGCACCCATCTGCCCACCGGGCTGCGAGTAAGAGAACCAACGAGGCCCCCAATCTCGCAGGGCCTCTGAGGTCGACGGGGTCGGACTAGGAAGCGTGCAAGTCTCGCCGAACCAGCGCGGAATCAAGGAAGAAGCCCAGTCCCAGGGCAAATGGAATGGCGGAAAAGGAAGCTGCCACCCAGGCCTCCGGTTCCACGCGGGCGATCAGGCTGAAGGTGGTTGCGAAGCCGATTGCGGTCGCCACCAGAAGAATACCTGCCCTCCGGGAACGTGCCGCCGGCGGAAGTTCCGCTTGCATAGGCACACTCACGCCCCGCGCGATGGCGGCTAGCCGCTCTTCTGTGCGCAGCTTGTTTACTCGATAGAAGGTGTACATGGCCATCCCGACGATCGGAATGCTGAACAGCATGACCACCGCCGCCAACCCTGTAATGTCGCCCATAACCTGCACCTCGTTCGACGCCGGAAACGCGTCTTGAATTTCTTGAAGGATTGCTGCCACTCGAGGATACGGAAGCCTCCTGGAAAAAGTTCCGACTTCAGTCCGAGACAGTGAGGTGTCTTCCGTCATCGAGACCGATTTTGCATAAAACTTCTTGATGCGGCTGATAAGGTCTTTTTATTGGCCGCTTCCGCGCCGCCACGGTAACCTAGTTTGTTATCAATCAGCTGGCTGCTCCCCTTAGCAAGACGACCGCCCAATTTCAAGGAGACTCATGTCGAACGAACTGCGGAATTTCCTGGCTCTGACGTATGACGAACTCGAAGAACTGAACCTGAAAGCCAAGGAACAGCGCAAGAGCCGGGTTGCCATTCATAAAATCCAGGAAGAACGGCTGAAATATCTCACCGACGAAAAGCGGATCAAGGCCGTGACCGTGCTCTTCAGCGACCTCGAGGGCCGGTTGCACATGCTCGACTACGACAAGAAATTTCTGATTAAGAGCTGGGACAACCTTACTTTCGATGGATCCTCCATCCGCGGCTTCACGGCGCAGCGCGAAAGCGATCTGCGCCTCGGGATCGACTGGTCTGCTTTTTACTGGGGCCCGGCCGACATGTTTGGCGGCGGCAAGGTTCTCGTGTTCGGCGAAGTGATCGATAAAAACGGCGAGCCCTACTCCGCCGATATCCGTGGTGTTTTGAAAGGCTACGCGACCAAACTCTATGAAAAAGAGGGTTATACGCTCAACGCCGCCAACGAAATCGAAGGCTTCCTTTTCAAGGGACCGGATGCGGAGCGCCATTACCACGAAAGTGGAAAGTTCGAATACGTAAACACCGGCGGCTACTATCACTCCCTGCCCGGCGATCTGCTTCGCACGTTCATCGACACCACCGCCGAAGTTCAGCGCGCGATGGGCTTCCAGAACGAGAAAGACCATCCCGAGGTTGCCCCGTCACAGTTCGAAATCAACTACGGATACGGCGAGGTCGTGGCGGCCGCCGATCAGATCCAGCTCTATAAGCTGATTTGCCGCGAAGTGGCCACCAACATGGGCCTAACCGCGTCGTTTCTGCCCAAGCCCGTAGTGGGTGTGAACGGCAGTGGCATGCACACCAACGTCTCCATCAGCGAGAAGGGCAAGAATCTATTCTGGGATCCGAAGGGCGAAGAGAAGCTCAGCAAGCTCGGCTACTCCTTTATCGACCGGATTCTTACTCACGGCAACGACGTTTGCCTGCTGCTCAACGCCAGCGTTAATGCGTATCGCCGTCTCGACCCGCATTTCGAGGCGCCCAACCAGATCAAGGCGTCGCCCACCGATCGCGGCTCGATGATCCGCATTCCAATCGGCAACGATAAGAGCATGCGCGTGGAGGTTCGTTCGGTCAGCCCCGATGCCAATCCGTACCTGGTCATGTACTCAGTCTTCAAGACGGGAATCGATGGCGAAACTGCAAAGATCAAGAATCTCCGCCAGGCGGAACGCTACCTGCCCGACAACATCTACGACGCGCTGGATAACTTCCGGAAAGCCGAGTGGACCACCAAACTGCTGGGCGCCGATGTGAAAGGGCGTTACGCGGATTTGAAGCAGGCCGCCGCCGATCGCTGTCCGCGGGCGCTCGGCACGTTTGTCAAAGCTCCCGAGGTCCAGTACCACCACGAGGTCTACAACCAGTTCCTGTGGAATCTATTTTAGATCCCATTGCGTTAAAAGAGGTCGATTGAAAAAGCCCCGGACTCGAGCCGGGGCTTCCCTGTTTCGCGGACTCAATCTCGCCGTTCAGCGATGAAGCCGCGCGGGAAACCACTGAGTGTATCCCTGTGGTCGCCAACGATCTGGCCCCTATTATTGATGCCCCATGCCGTCGTCACCGCAGCGCCGGGAAAGTCGATCGAGGTGTACGAATTTCGGGCCTTGAAAAAACCGTGCGTGCCGCCATTCGCGTCGATGTAGGCACCCACGATCTGCCCGTCTTCATTGATGTCGTCCCCCTGGGTGAGTGTCGCATCGGGGAAATCGAAGCTGGTGAAGTGCCCATCGGCGAACACGAAGGCATGGCCGGTGGGCGAGTTGATGTCGGTATCCCACTCTCCCACGTAGTCGCCTTCCGCGTTGATGCCCAGGATGACCGAGTCGGCGGAGCCGGGGAAGTTTACCTCGGTAAAAGCGCCATTCTTCCAAACAAAACCGTGAATCGCGAGCACGTTTCCAAGCGCATCAACAATATCCCAGTAACCGACCACCACGCCGGATTGATTGATGCCGAAGGCATAAGTATCGCTCGCGGCGGGGAAGTCCAGCGTCGTGACTATCCCTTTGCTCAACAGAAAACCGTGGAAGAACCCGTCGTCGCCGTTGTATTGCCCGACTACGTCGCCGCGATCGTTGATTTTGAAAGCCTCACTGTAGTTAGTTCCGAGCAGAGTCGACGGGGCAAGGGGAAGATATTGGCCACGCCGAATCAGCAAAGCATGGCGGGGAGGGGTGGCAAGGATACGGTAAGTCCCTACGATGTCGCCACGATTATTGATACCGCGGGCGGTAGTGATATCGCCGCCCGGGAAATCGAGGGACGTGTAAGTGAACTGCGCATAAGCCGCGGTGGCGGCCAGGATCAGGGCGAGTAGTGAGAGTCTCTTCATGGTTGCTCCTGTCAATAGGGGTGAGGACCTCGACCGCCGTCCGGTGATGTCGAAGGCGGCACTGGCAGCGCCATCCACTTTTCGATGAGGAACATTGTTTTTCTTAAGGTATGGGTTCGTAGTCGCCAGGGAGCAAATTGCCGCACTGCACGGTCGCAGCATTGGCAATGTCGGCTCCGCCGCTGATGACCGACTTCGAGTCGCAGAACACGTCGGTGCCATTCCCGCTGATTTGGGTCAGCGGACTGTTGCCGGTGGCCACGGAGGCAGTGGACAGGTTCGTCAGCACCAGACCGCCGTGGCCGCTTGCCGTAATGCTCGAGCCGGCAAGGCTCGCGTGCGAGTTGCCGCTTAGGAAAATGCCCTGGCCCTGGCTGCCCGAGACGATGAGGTTGGCGCCCGCGTTCAGAGTTCCACCATTGACGGAGACACCCCCGGTATTGGCGCCCCAAGGCTGGCCGGGCGTGGTGATGCGTAGCTTGGTGTCGCCCAGATTGAGCATGGAGGAGTTGCCGACGGAAACGCCGTAGAAATTCGTGGCGGCGGGGTTCTCAATCAGGACGTCATTCGGCTGGACGACGGGGAAGTAGGAGTTGAAACTCTGGATATCGACACTTCCATGGGCGTTAATGTTGATACCGATCGTCATGTCGCGAATGGTGGTGCTTTGAATGGTGACGTGTCCGGAGTCGACTTCCAGTCCCACGTGCCAGATAGCGCCGGTTGTGTTCTCAAACAAAGAGCTCTCGATGTGTACGTCGGAGAGATCAGCGACGCCAACCGTTGCATAGTTGGGGTCGCGCGCCGTAACTCGCGCGAGCGATACCTGGCTGCTTTCGTAGACAAAAATCCCGAACACGCTTGGGCCGTCGACGGTGAGGTTCCGCAATTCGACGTCGATGCTGTTCTTGCCAATGCCGACGTCGGCCAGGGCAGAGGGTCCCGAGTGAATCGTGAAGCCATCGACCGTAACGCCGCGCGAGGCCACGATCTGCAGAACGTGAATGACCAGACCGTTGGTCGGATCCTTGCTCGGTTGCTGCAAGGTGGCCCCCGGTAGAGCTTTGAGGGTGAGACCCTCGAATCCGTTCACCTGGACGTATTCGGTGCATGTCCCCTTCACCAGCACGGTGGCTGGAGTGTGCTTTTCTAACCGGGAAAGCATCCGATTGATGGACTGGCCCTGATCGCAATTCACAACCATCGGATCGGCCACAACGTAAGTGGTTGTTAACACCAACAGCGCCGCGGTCCAAGTTAACCGCGTGACGAAGCAGCTCTTACGAATTCTTCCCGACGAAGTCGCCATAACTTCTCCTTTGTGACCGCAAGATCGTTTGTGACTGCAAGATCGTTTTGCCTTGCGAATAACGCTGGCCCATAAGACAGGAAAGGGCCGCTGTTCCACGCTCCACTGGTGTGCGGCCATGCTTTGTGGTCCCGCTCTGCCGAAGGCCACTCAAGCGCCATCGCGTTATCCGATGCTTTCGGCTTCAAAGCAACCGACAAGGCACGACAGCGTTGGTATGTCGCCCTTTGTCCGGCGCGACACGGGATTCACGAAAATGTTCCAGAGTGCCTGCCATATGCGTTTGCACTTGGCTGCGACAATACTGGGCCGGGCGCCTCGGCCAAGAGCGAAGAAGAGCAAGACATAGCCCCGAATTGCCATGGAATCATGCGTGTACCGGTGATAAGCAACTGGCCTAAAAGACCAGTGAGTCACTCCGGAGTGGCGTTTAGGGAGACGTGGCACGGAATCTGGGGAAGGCAGAGGGCCGAAGGACGTGGAGTGAGAAGAGCGAGCTGGATATCTCGCTCGCAGGACAACCTGCCAGGCTAATGTCGTTCGGAGGGACTACCGAATCTTCGAAGCGGTTTCCATCGAGGATCCGTCACCCGCATTGGGCGCCGTCGATCTCTCCCGGTCAGCAGTATTCAGCTGTTCGAGCAGCTGCAGATCGGCGGTCACGTCGCTCTTGGAGGTCTTCAGCGAACCTTTGCGCAATTCTTCCCGCAGACGGGCCAGCATCATCTGGCGCGCAACTTCATTGGACCCGGATTGGCTGAGGATGTTTTCTCGGGATAGACCGATCTCCACCGGATCTTCACCCTCCTGCAAAATAAACAAGGGATGTCCCTTTTGATCCAGGTCGGGAGTGGCCGTTGTCCGCAGACGAGACCACTTGGTGAGGCCCAGGGCCGCGTCGTCTTCCGCAATTCCACGGCTGAGCTTGTCTAACTCTTTCTGGTACTCGCGCCGCTCCTCGGCGCTCAACGGCATCTGGAGATCTCGGTTGGGATCAAAGATCAGGGCATTGTGCGCGGGATCAAATCCGCCTCTTCCGGTAAAGTAAGCCGCTGCAACACCGGCCACGATCGCGGGATGCCAAGCCAGAAGCGGCACCATGTATTTCTTCGCCTTGAAGGCCGACTCCACGACGCCACGAACTGGCCGGCTGCGCTTCACGGTGCCAGGGACCTGTGGAATCAGATAGCTGGTCAGATGCAGCTGCGGGTGATGCTTGCTGTAGTGCACCAGGCACTTCGCGATCTGCTTGGGCGTGGTCACGCCCAGGTCGGCGATCACCGCGCGATGCAGGGCGCCCGGATAATAGAAGTTGATGATGCCTTTCGCGAAGTCGGCACAATTTGCCGATAACAACTTGTAACGCCCAGCGTTACTTTGCGCGTTGAAGATCTGGATCAGCTCATCGTCTTTTTCGACGGGCGTTTGGATCTGAAACGCGTAGAGAGTTCGATCGTACGCGGAACCAAGTAACTGGTACCAGGGTCCCTCCGGCGTCTCTCCGTTCTTGCCATCAGGAACGATCGCCGCAAGATATTCACGACGATATCGATCCCGCAGAAAGGCTTCCAACTTCGGATCGGCGTAGAGAGGAACCTTTTCGGGCGAGTCCACCGCGTACAAGTAAGGAATCAACGGCATGGCCATCCAGTCGTAGCCGGCGATTCCGTGGTAGCGGCTGAGGACAACGCCTAGTTCTCCGGGAGCACAGCGACGCAGGACCAACGGGCTGTCTGCGCAGACCCGGTCCAGGTAAACGGCGGTGTGGCCCGTCCCGGCGAAAGTGCCGTCAACACTATAGGGTTCTTCGAGCAGCAGTGTGGCGCCCGCATGCGCGCGCACGCAAAAAAATCCCACCAAAAGGAGCACTGCCGCCAAAAGCTTTCGACTGCTCATAAACATCTAAACTCGCAAGCCAAGACAAAGTTTCCCAGAGACGAGTCGCCCCCGAAAACCCACCAGAGGGCCACCCTCTGGAAGTTTGATGCGAGAAGCTGATTACGAACAGGTTACCTAAGGGAAAGACGATCATGCCGGTCTAGGGTTTTTGCCCGAGGCGGAGATCGCCAAATGCATAGTAAATCTTTTATTTATAGTTAGTTATAGGCTCGCGGCGCGAGGTCGTGGTCGAAACTTTAAATGAGGAAATTCCGAAGAATTTTCCCAGCCAATCTCACCGCACCAGCCACTCTGTCAGTAGGTGGGTTTCGCGCAAGGCCATGCCGTAGGTCAGGAAAAGGGCCACGCACGTTGCCGCCACCGCCGGGCGCAGATACCAGGCGATGGACCGCGTCGTTTGCGATGCACGCATCGGGTCCCATGCGACCAATCTCTCAATGCGCGCATTCACGGAGGACGGAATCTCCTGAAGCAGGGCGGTTGTCAAGGCGAGACTGGACTGAACCGGAGCCAGGCGCGACAACTTGATGAGGGCGCTGGCCAGATCCAGCGCTTCCCGAGCACAACTTACCGCTTCGTCATCGGCAGCCATTTCTCCCGCATGTCCCCAGGCCGCCTCAAGCTGTGACATCCCCGGGAAGATGACCAGGCGGAACAAAAGTTTTTTCAGATTGTCTTTGCGGCGGGCGTGAGCGAACTCGTGCTTCAGAGCCGCGTTCAATTCGCTGGCGCACAGCACGGCGGCCGCTGAACTCGAGAGTAAGACTCTTGGGGAACACCAGCCTGTGAGGGTAAGCGACGGAACGGTTGGGCGAATCTGAAAAACGGGCACGGCGTGTTGCGCGGGCAGTTCTCTCGCATCCTTCAGCCAATTTTGAACCGCCTGCGAGGTTCGCACAGAAGCTCGCGTCGCGTCATAGGCGCCAATGACGAAGAGCGCCATACAGCAGAGCCCGAGCGTAAGTGGAATCTCGCCAACTGGTTCCGCAGAGACGCGAGGCTCGAGAAGCAAAAAAGAAGGAACCACGAATGCACAGCAAATCACGAGCGCCGCGACCGCGGGCAATATCCTCATTAGAAAGAGAAGATCGGCCATGCGCCTGGCGGAGAGATGCGAGGCGAGACGCTGCACGCGCCTCCATCCTCGACGAACGAACACCGACAGCAACGTGTAAAAGATCAGAAAAAAAGCGAGCGAGACGCTCAGGCAGCGCAGGGCGAAGGTCATAGCAAATCCTATTTGTGCAACTCGCGGCGCTTGCGCTCGACTAATTCTTGCAGCTCATCCAGGAGCTGAATGTCGTGCTCAGTGACTGCTTCGACCAAGTACGAGAGCGGCAGCGTTGAAGACGTCGGGCCCGACTCCAGCAACTGGCGTATGGCTTGGCCGGCGGCCGCCCGCTGCATCTCTTCCTGGGTTACAGATGGCGAATAACGAAAGGCGCGGCCCTCGGCAACTCGGGAGAGCAGGCTCTTTTTGTAGAGACGATCCAGAGTGGTCATCACGGTGGTGTATGCGATGTTCAGGTCGCTGTCCTGCAGGATCTCGCGGACCGTGCTGCTCCCCCGCGACCAGACCTCTTGCAACAAGCGTTGCTCGAGCGGACCGAGCTGCGCAAGCGATGGCGGATTGGAACCAAAGAGTCGACTCATTGAACCCCCGATAGCGCTGGATTTTATCCGATCGAACGAAGGAACGAAACAGCTACAGCCTAAACCTTCTTAGCTCTGTGGAGCCTCCGGGGGAAACACCACCCTTTGTGATATCTGGAAAAAATAGCACCGTGGTGCTGCTACTACCAGCTGTCGTATCGGTAAGGGCTTCGCCCTCGGTAGTCTTCGACACACCTGACCAAGTTGCAATCCGCTTGTTTTGCGGCGAGAATTTCAAGCATGCAGACCCGCCAGGAAGCGCTGCCGCCGGTTGCCGATGGCGCAAACCCGTTTCAACCGGGGACGATGGTTGTAATTACGCTTTCGGATCCGCGCGAGAAACTTTGGGGAACGATTCTTGCTCTCAGCGCTGAAGGTCTGAGCCTGCGCGGGATCGAACTTGCTTCGTTCGAAGACCTGGTTGCGCTTGTGAAAGACGGCGAGCCCTTTTCCCTTGGCGTTGTGTTCTTTCCCATGCACCGCCTTGAGCGCATGGAACTGGACCTTCCGGACGGCAACATCCCATCTCTATCGCAGCGCTTCACCGCAAAAACCGGACTGGACCCGGCGACGATGCTGACGGCTCACGGCGGCTCGCAGGAGCGCGCGTGAAGATCTCGCAACTGCTCACGGCTCCGAACCAGTTAACGATGTTACGCATGCTCTTTCTGCCTTTCATCCTCATCTGCCTGGTGGATCGCAGGTATTTGCTGGCGCTAAGCTTGTTTGTGTTGGCCGGCATCAGCGACGGCCTGGATGGACTGCTCGCCCGCCGCCTTCACCAGCAGACATTGCTGGGCCAGTATCTGGATCCGATCGCCGACAAGCTTCTGCTTAGCACGCTGTTTCTTGTGCTCTCCATCCTTCATAAGATTCCGTGGAAATACACCGTGATGGTGTTTAGCCGCGACATGGCCATCCTGGCGACGAGCGCCGTGCTGTATGCGATCGCAGGGTTGAGGAACTTCAGCCCGAGCATCTTCGGCAAAGCCAACACCTGCGCGCAGATCGCAGCCATTTTCTTCGTGATGCTGTTTGAGATCTATCGCGTTCCGGCAGTGTGGATCGCGCGTACGGTGATGCTATGGGCGACGTTCGCGTTCACGGCCATCTCCTGGGTGCACTATGCAATCCTGGTACAGACTCGCTTGAAGACCCTGCACGAATCCGCGCATGGCCCACAACCGACGCCGAAGAAACAGGTGGCGTGAGCCTGTCGCCGAGAAGGAAGTCTGCGTCGTTCATCGCCCGGAAACAATCCTTCGATTGCGACTACACTCCGGATCAGAACAGGCATACAATGTGGGCTGCTCGGAGGGTTTGGGGCGATTTTCGGTCCGAGTCCATATAGTAGTTGAGAGCTAAGGGTGCGCGTCAGCGGCTCGATTCTTCCCTGCTTATGAAGGCCGCGGGCGCCAGGGACGTGGGGCGGTCACTGCAACCATTTGCCAGGCGAGCGTATCGACCTGTGGTCAGTCGTTGCATAAGAACGAGAGATCGACTTTTCACGGCCCTATAACTCTAGCCTGAGCAAGCGTTCTTACATCGGACAATCTTCCCTCGACTCAGGCTGACTCCCCACGACTTTTTAGCCGACCCGCCAAACCCTAACCAGATGGCAGGTCGAGGGCTCCGTCTGGTTACGACGTGTGAGGGCTTCGTATGCGTATCCGTTGGGGCGCCGTGTGTCTCTCGTTCACGCTCCTCACGCAGTGCCTTGCCTTCGGTGTGCCGGCAGGAAGCGAATTGCCCGGAGCGGCGACTACTGGCCCGTCCAAAGCAAGTGTGGTTCGGCTGATCGCTGCCGCGGAGAGGACCTACTTTCGAACCCATGAACGGTATGCAATCTTTCAAGAACTGGTTCAGTCGGGACAAATCGAGAAGACAGCGAATCAGTCGAGCACCTATTTGCGTGCTCTGAAGTTTTTGAATTTGCAATCTGAATCTCATCCAGTCGAGGGATTTGTCCTCGGCCTGGCGGTCACGCCGGATGGGCGGGGCTATCGGCTTTCCCTGACGCAATCAGGAGAAGCCTGCCGGTTGGGGTGGTTTGCCGACGAAACCGGAACTCTGTATGAAGGCAAAGCAGTGGGTTGTGCGGACAAGATAGTGGCGCACGTCCCCAACAGTTGGAGTCCTCCGGACATTGATGCGGCGGTGCCTCCGGTCAGGAGCGACGTCGCCTGCCCATTGGGCCTGATTCTCCATGAAACCGGCCAGCGCGTTGACGAACTAGTTGAAAACCTGCAGCGCTTTACAGCCGACGAGCGGATTGACCACGTCGAGTTTGGGAAGGACGGCAAGCAGCGCCGTTCCACGAAGCAGCTCATGCACTACGTGGCTCAACTCGAATTGAATTCAACAGGGACTTACCGCGTGGAGGAGTACCGTTCCGCAAGGGGCGTAGCCGTTCAACCGCCTCTCACCGACACCGGCACCGCGGCTTTTGCTTTGATCTTTCACCCGCGTCAGGTTGAGCACTTCGACATTCGTTGCGAGGGACAGACGGACGTGGACGGCGTGCCAGCATGGCAAATGCGTTTTGAGGAGAATCCCGACGCGGGAGAGTCATTTCACGCGATGCGAATCGATGGCTCGGTTTACGATCTCAAGCTGAAAGGACGAGCTTGGATCGCCGCGGACGCCTACCAGGTGTTGCGCCTGCAGACAGACCTGGTGGCCCCGGTCCCGAAGATTGATTTACAAGTCGAACATCTGGACATCTCCTACGCACCCGTCGAGTTTCGGAAACACAAGTTGCAGCTATGGCTGCCAAAACAAGCCTCGCTCTTTATAGGCTACCGTGGCCATCGGTACGAGAGGGTGCACAGTTTCAGCGATTTCCAACTGTTTAATGTGGACACACAAGAAAGCGTCAAAGAACCGAGTCTCCCTCCAGAAGAGCGTTCGCAGAATTGATTTCGACCCACCTTCGAAATTCGCACACGGGTCCGTAGGCCATTCAGTCATTTGTCAGCCCGTCACTGACGGGGTAGTGGCGCGCACGGGAAAAATTTGGCCACCCGGTAACGAACGAGTACACCTCATCTAAACGCTGAACCGTCCATCCATGCGGGCGCGGTCGATCCCGCACCCTTTCGCTCATTGTCCTCATGCGAATAATCGCGGTGTAAGGACTCATCGATATCTGCGAATAGTCGGAAGGTATAAACTGTTTCAGACTGGCGCATCTGGGCGCCGGCAAGGGGGACGGCTACGATGCGGACCTTTACAAAGGTACTTGTCGTTCAAGACGGTGCCGACCACTTCGCCATACACTTCCTCTCTCTCCGCTAATTCGAACGAAGCTACATCCACGCACAGCTTACGGTCACGAATTAAAGAGGCATCCATGACAGAAGCATCACAAACCCCGACGCCCGACACTCCTCTCTTCCGCGACGTTTTCAACGCAAGTCCCATCGGAATTGCCGTAGTGAACCTGGAGGGGCAGCCCCTGTTCGTAAATCCTGCTTTTTGCTCAATGTTAGGTTTCAGCGAAGAGGAATTGCGGAGCAAACACTGTGTAGATTTCTCTCCTCCCGAAGATGCTGAAAAGGACTGGGCCCTTTTTGAGCAGTTGCGAGCGGGGTCGATAGATCACTACCAACTGGAGAAGCGTTATTTTCGGCGAGACGGTTCTTTGCTTTGGGGTTACTTGAGCATCTCGTTATTGAATAGCCGTCCATGTCCGCTCATTCTTGCGATTGTCGAGGACATTACTGATAAGAGGGCAGCTAAAGAAGTCGGGTTCCGACATGCAGCTATTGTTGAATCATCTGAGGATGCAATCGTTTCCAAGACTCTGGACGGAGTTATCTTGAGCTGGAATAAAGGTGCGCAGCAGATTTACGGGTACACGGAGGCTGAAACGATTGGAAAGCCAATTAACATGATCGTCCCGCACGAGCTATTGGAGGAGGAGAACAAAATTCTGGAAGAGCTGAGGGCGGGAGGTCGCTTCGAGCACTATGAGACTGTTCGTGTTACCAAAGGAGGGCAACTAATCAACATATCCCTGAGTATTTCGCCAATTAAGGATTCGACCGGCAAACCGGTGGGGTTTTGTGGGATCGCCCGAGACATCACTGAAAAAAAACGGCATCAACAGGCTTTACGCGAGAGCGAGGAGCGGCTGCGATTGGCACAGCAAATCGCTCGCATCGGCACTTTTGAACGGGACATTCAAACAGGAGTTGTTACTTGGTCGGCAGAACTGGAGTCAATGTACGGTTTACAGCCGGGCGACTTTGAGGGAACTACGACCGACTTTTTCACGAATTTGGTTCATCCCGATGATCGGGAAGAAGTTATACAGTTGATCAACGAAACCATAAAGACGGGAAGACCGATTACGGCTGAATGGCGGGTACTTTGGCCTGATGGCAGCGTTCATTGGATAGCCGGACATTGGCAGGTTTTGATGAATGAATCCGGCGAGCCATCACGAATGATTGGCGTAAATATGGATGTAACCGCACGCAAGCAAGCCGACCAATCTCTCGCGGACATGACTCGAAAGCTGATTGAAGCACAGGAGCAAGAACGCTCTCGCATCGGAAGAGAGCTTCACGATGACATCAATCAGCGCCTGGCAATGTTGGCAGTAGAGCTCGGTCACCTGCAAGAAAATCCGTCTGAGTCGCAAAGCAGTATGCAAGAACTCCGAAAGCAAGTGACCGAGATTTCAAATGATGTGCAAGCCTTGTCGCACGACTTGCACTCTTCAAAATTGGAATATCTGGGCGTCGTTGCGGGCATAAAAAGCTGGTGCAAGGAATTTGCTGAGCGGCAGAAAATAGAGATCAACTTCAGGAGTAGTGTGCAAAATGTTCTGCCACTGGAAGTCGGGCGTACCCTGTTTCGGGTTTTGCAGGAAGCCTTGCACAATTCCATCAAACACAGCGGAGTAAAACACGTTGAAGTGCAGCTACTCGAAGACGGCAGTGAAGTTCATATGGTTGTTGGTGATTTAGGCAAAGGCTTCGACCTCGAAGCAGCATTGCAAGGCATAGGTCTGGGTCTCATCAGCATGCGCGAGCGCGTTCGATTGGTGAATGGAGCGATTGCGATTGAATCGAAACCGATGGGTGGAACAACAATTCACGTTCGCGTACCGCTTGAGCCAGAGCGCGGGTCACAGCGGGCGGCTGGATAGCAGACGAGTGACGCTAAAATTAAGATCGTGGCGTCAACGAATCCCTGAAACCAGCGTAAGCATCCAAGAGAGCTGCGTGGTCAGTGTAGTACTCAACGTTGTGGTCACAATAATCAATGACCTTCCAAGCTGGCGCTGACAAACCGTTTACCTTCAAGAACTGCCTTCACGGCAGGCAAGAGTTCGCTCGCCGCATCCTATTTGACAACGTAGCCGCCTGCACCCGTGCTCAATGCTTCTCCGGCAATATCCGGAGAGCGGTTTTCGCTCACGAAGACGATTTTGGAGGTGGCACAAACCTCTTCGATTCGGCGAGCGGCCTCGATCCCATTTAATGTCGGAAGACCTACGTCGGGCAGGATCAGGTCAGGCTGCAATTGTCGGGCTTTCTGGACTGCTTCCGCTCCATCACGTGCGTTTGCGATGATCTGAAACTCCGATTGCTTGGCGAAACCAGGTACCACAGGCATTTGATTGCCTGTGTCAAAAACATTCCAAGCGTCCACGGATGGCGAACTGCGTGGTGGACACTGACTATTGCGGTGCATCAAGCCTGCAAATGCGCTTGTCGGCAGTTATCAGTGGTCGGGCACTACGTCGCGGACACGGATAGATGCTGGGTTCTGCGACGGACATAGGCTTCTGGGTGTAGATGACAAACAGGAAGTGCTCGTTAGAACGTGTTCGCACGTTTACAACTTTTTACGTCTTTTTACCTCGATTTCACACCCAAGGACTCAGGCTTAGATAATGTGACTGCGGGAAAAAGGAATTGATAAGGTGAATTTCAAGAAACTGAGCCCCCGCTGGAATGCGAAGACTCGGCTGGTTCTCACGCTCGAGCTCGCGGTAGTTCTGCCAGTTGGGGTATTGATCGGGCTCAGCGTGCACCACCTGAAGCACATTGAGCGCGATAAGGCGGTGGCCGCAGCGATTCAGCGCGACTTCAATCAGGTACTCACCATTTCGGAAAAGCAGATTAACGAGAGAGCTTACGACCTGATCGACGACGTACGAAAGCAGTTTCCCAGGTCCGTTGCAGCCTGCAGCGGTACTCTGGACAAGACCCTAACTACGCATCCGTACGCGGCGCACGCATTCATTTACAGCCCCGAGGGAGAAAACTGGGTTTTTTGCTCTCAGCCGGATCGCATGAAGGAACCAGAGTTTCACGAGGAGGGCGAAAGCTTCTTCAAAATGGCGCGGACGTGGATGCCGCCTTACTACGATGAGCTGGTAGCAAGCTTGCAGAAGAAGGAGAAACGTACTGGCCTTTCCTACACCTGTGAGAATAACTGGCCCACCCGAGGTGACAAGCATCTCTATCAGTCGCTGGCCATGTTTCTGATACCGCCGTCAGACGGGGGAAAACCCTCGATTGGGGGGGTTGTCTTTGACGCCGAGTATCTGCGCGACCACTTCTTTCCCGAGGCTCTGGATAGCGTCATGAGCCGCAATGTAGCCGAGTCCCAGGGTGACGTGAATCACGCAGTGATGATGATCCACCCCAAAATGGACTCCACCCCCATTGTGGCGTCGGCGGGATGGGATGGCGGCGAACCAGAGGTTGAGCGCAACTGGGAAGGCGCCTTTCCCGGATTGGTACTGGCGATGAAGATGCACGGCACTACGTTGCAAGCCATAAGCGATCGTTTCTTTCGGCAGAGCTTTCTGATTCTGGGTGGCCTATCTCTCCTTTTGGCGGTTGGGCTGGGAGTGACCTACCGCAACGTAAGCAAGGAAATTGCGCTGGCTCGCTTGAAATCAGATTTTGTTTCCAATGTCTCGCACGAGCTGCGAACACCGTTGTCGCTGATTCGCCTCTACGCCGAAACGCTGGAGCTGGGTCGCCTGAAAACGCCGGACAAACTCCAGGAGTACTACCAGATCATTCGCAAGGAGAGTGAACGGCTTACTGCCCTCATCAATAACATCCTAGATTTCTCGCGGATCGAGGCAGGACGTAAAGAATATGACTTCCGCGAAACCGACCTTCGCGAACTGGTGGCCAACACTCTCGAATCTTATCGCTATGAGATCGAGCAGCACGGGTTCACGCTGGAAGAAAAGATCGATCCCGTGCCGCACGTGCGGGTGGATCGCGAGGCTGTGGCACGATCGCTAGTAAACCTCGTGAACAACGCGCTCAAGTATTCCCAGGACCGAAAATACATCGGCGTAAATCTATATCGAGAGAACGGTTCAGTGAAGCTGGAAGTGATTGATCATGGCATCGGTATACCAAACCAAGAGCAAGAAAAAATATTTGAGAAGTTCTATAGGGTTGGAGACCCGCTGGTCCACAACACGAAGGGAAGCGGGCTAGGGCTGTCGCTGGTGCAGCACATTGCGCACGCACACGGCGGTGTGGTTTCGGTCGACAGCACGCCCGGCCGAGGCAGCAAGTTCACGATCAAGCTACCGCTAACAGAGGTAGCAAGCCATACGTAGCAGCATCGATGAGCAAGTAACAGAAGCTTTTCGCAACGTTGGTCTCAGTCGGCAATGTGGGAGTAGAGCGATGTTCAAGATCCTGATCGTTGAGGACGAGCCCGGCATGGTAGCCGGCTTGCGCGACAACTTCGAGTTCGAAGGCTATCAGGTCTTGAGCGCCATGGACGGCGTTTCCGGACTCGAGCGCGCTCTTGCTGACACACCCGACCTCGTCATCCTCGACGTTATGATGCCCCGCATGAGCGGACTGGACGTGTGTAAGCAGCTCAAATCCAAGCGTCCAGCCATTCCCATCATCATGCTCACCGCGCGCGGGCAGGAGGTCGACAAGGTTGTTGGCCTTGAACTGGGCGCCGACGATTACGTCACCAAGCCATTTTCCATACGTGAACTTCTGGCCCGTGTGAAGGCGGTTCTGCGCCGCGTCGAGTCTGTACCAAAAGGCAAAGATCGTTACACCTTCGGCGACGTGGAGGTCAACCTACAGAGTTGCCAGGTCTCGCGGAGAGGCAGATCACTGGATTTTTCATCGAAGGAGTTCGATCTGCTCAAGTATTTCCTCTCTCATCCAGGGGAGGCCCTCACTCGGGATCGTTTACTTGAAGAGGTCTGGGGGTATGACAAGTTCCCCACCACACGAACCGTGGATGCGCACATCGTGCGCCTGCGGCAAAAACTGGAGCCCAAGCCAGATGATCCGCGCTTTTTTCTCACTGTTCATGGAACGGGTTACAAGTTTGTAGGGATTGGAAATGAAGGCAAGCCTTGAATATCGGGTGCACCCGGGAATGGGCAGCCTCTAAGGACGAAGTGTGTGGAGCCGCTAAACAAAACTCCGGTCTGTGGTGCGATGGCCTTCTCCGCAGCAGGCAATGTGCGGGCGACCGCGTCTTCTGCACGTGTCGATGACACCATCCTGATTCGCCGGGCACAGCAGGGCGATACCGCCGCTTTCGAAGAACTCGTTCGGAACTATGACCGCAGCGTTCTGCGCTTAACCATGCGTCTCACTGATTCCACCGAAGACGCCCAGGATATCTACCAGGACACTTTCATACGCGCTTACCGCAATATCGGACAGTTCCGCTTCGAGTGCTCGTTCTATACCTGGATTTATCGCATCGCTATGAATCTGTGCAGCGATTATCTCCGCCGCAAGGAGGTGCGCGACCGCTATGCCTACTCTGAGCGCTACTCCGGCGAAAATGATGGGCGGGAGGAAACCATACTAGATCGCGCTTCCGAGCAGCGGTCCGGTGCCAGCCCGGAACGAGCTGCCCTGAATGAGGAGCTAAAGAAGCAGATCCTCTCGGCGCTGAACAAACTTTCCGCTAGGGAACGCATCGTGTTCGAACTGAGACATTACGAGGGCCTCAAGCTGCAGACCGTGGCCGCCATTCTGAGTACATCGGAGAACACGGTTAAAAACACGCTCTTCCGCGCCACGCATAAGCTCCGCCTCCGCTTAGCGGAAATGAGATAAAACATATTCATTGAACACCCCGCCTGTTCGCTCGTCTTGCCGTTAACAGGAACGTGGTCAGGGAGGGAGCATTTTGCCGTCTCGATATACCAACCCAGCCCGTCATTGACCCGCTTTCTCCGGTCCCCCTAAAATGATGGGTTTCATCGATTCGTTCTTTTATATCGTTGCTCCTTCTATCTATGGCACTGCGTCTTTTTAACACCATGTCTGCCCGGGTTGAGGAGTTCCGCCCAATTCAGCAAAACGAAGTTCGCATGTATGCCTGTGGTCCCACGGTGTACGACTACGGGCACATCGGGAACTTCCGCACCTTCATCGCAATCGACATTCTGCAGCGATTTCTGGTGCAGAGCGGTTACAAGGTCAACTACGTCATGAACATCACTGACGTGGATGACAAGATAATCCGCAACTCTGTGCGGGACGGAGTCTCGGTGCAGCAGTACACCGCCAAGTACGAAAAAGCATTCCTCGAAGACTCGGCAATTCTAAACATTCAGCGCCCGAGGCTGGTGCGCGCTACGGAACGCATCCCGGAGATGGCAGATTTCGTTGAGGTACTTCAAAGCAAGGGATTCGCCTACCGCACCGACGATGGATCTTATTATTTCCGCATTGCGAAGTTCCCCGCCTACGGCAAGCTTTCGAAAAAAGACTTCGCTGGGATGGAAGACGGAGCGCGCGTGGATGTGGATGAGTATGAGAAGGACAATGCCCGCGATTTTGCGCTGTGGAAAGCCCCCAAGCCCGGTGAGGCGTCTTGGCAGACGCCGATCGGCGCGGGACGCCCGGGCTGGCACCTGGAATGCTCAGTCATGTCAATGGAAGAACTCGGCGAGACCTTCGATTTGCATGCCGGAGGCGAGGACCTGATTTTTCCGCATCATGAGAACGAGATCGCGCAGTCGGAATCTGCTACCGGAAAAACCTTCGCCAACTTCTGGTTTCATGCGCGCTTCCTGCTGGTGGAAGGCGAGAAGATGTCGAAGAGCCTGGGGAACTTCTACACGATTCGGGACCTGGTGCTTAAAGGCTACAAGCCCTCGTCGATCCGATACCTGCTCTGCTCGGTCCCCTACCGGCACCAACTCAACTTCACCTTCGACGGACTGCGCCAGGCGGCAACTTCGGTGGATCGCCTTCGCAACTTTCGGTTGCGGCTGACATCCGCGAACCTTCCCGCGGGAACCAACGAGGTGATGTCGAAGCTCGCGAGCGATACGGTCGAACGCATGAGGGCGGCGCTTGACGATGACTTAAACACCGCGCAGGCTCAAGCCTCGATCTTCGAGATGGTTCGTGGCGTCAACGCGGCGTTTGATGCCGGAGAGATTCGGAAAGAAGATGTCGCCCCGCTCCTGGGCGCGGTTGAGAAATTCGATGAGATATTCGCCGTGCTGGCGGACGATGATGTTCCGAAGACGCAGACGATCTTGGATTGGGCGCGGTCGGAAGGGCGCGAAAAAGAAATTAGCGCCGAGGCGCTGGCCATCGCCGGATCGGCGGGCCTTTCGGACTCAGTGATTGAGGGGAAGATCGCCGAGATAACGGCCGCACGCGCGGCACGCGACTTCAAGCGTTCCGACGCGCTGCGCGCGGAGCTTACCGATGCCGCAATTCTCGTGGAAATTACAAAAGACGGGATTCGGTGGCGGAGAAAGTAGGAGGACAAGCCGCAGGTCTTGGGTGTTAGGTCTCAGGTGTCAGGTCTTGAGAGTCAGATATCCTCTAATCAGTGCTCGGGCTCGCTGTTACGGCCGTGGGCGTTCGGGATCAAGCACGCCCTGATACCTAGGGCCTAGGACCTGCTTTCCTCGTATCCGTGGGCTACCCTCAGAATCGTAGCTTCGTCGAAGTGTTTGCCGAGAATCTGTAATCCAATGGGTAGATTTTGGCGCGTACGACCGCAGGGAATGGAGATTCCCGGAATTCCCGCCAGGTCCGCGGTCACGGTGTAGATGTCCGCCAGGTACATCGCAAGTGGATCGTCCACTTTCTCCCCTAACTTGAATGCCGCGGTGGGAGTCGTGGGAGTCACGATCGCATCGACCTTATTGAAAGCTTCTTGGAAATCCCGCGTCAGCAGCGTGCGTACTTTCTGCGCCTTCAAATAATAGGCGTCGTAGTAGCCGGCGCTGAGTGCGTAGGTGCCCAGCATGATGCGCCGTTTCACTTCCGCCCCAAAGCCCTCGTCGCGGGAACGGCGATACATCTCGGACAGGGTGCGAGCGTTTTTCGCGCGATAGCCGTAGCGGACGCCATCGAAGCGGGCGAGGTTCGACGAAGCCTCTGCCGTAGCGACAAGGTAGTAGGTTGGAATCGCATATTTGCTATGCGGCAATGATACGGGGACAACTTCGCACCCGAGTTTCGCGAGCGTCTGAATACCATCCTCCACTGCTTTTCGAACTTCGGGATCCAGACCTTCGCCGAAATATTCTTTGGCCACCCCGATCCTGACCCCACGCACGGGCCTATCAAGTTCAGCCACGTAATCGGGAACAGCTACATCCGCCGAGGTGGAATCCATGGGATCGCGCCCCGCAATCGTGCGAAGCACGATGGCTGCGTCCTTTACAGTTCGGGCCAGTGGTCCGATGTGGTCGAGCGAGGAAGCAAACGCGATTAATCCGTAACGTGAGACGCGCCCGTAAGTGGGCATCAGGCCGACGACGCCACAGAAGGCAGCGGGCTGGCGAATGGAGCCGCCGGTGTCGGAGCCAAGCGCCGCCACGGCCATCTCGGCCGCCACCGCGGCTGCCGACCCGCCGGACGAACCTCCGGGCACGCGGGTTTTGTCGCGCGGATTGTGAACGGGATGAAATGCAGAGTTCTCGTTGGACGAACCCATCGCAAACTCGTCGCAGTTGAGTTTTCCGAGAACGACGGCGCCCGCAGCTTCGAGCCGGGCGACGGCGGTGCAGTCGTAAGGAGGGATGAAGTTGCCGAGGATTTTCGATCCGGCGGTGGTGCGTACACCGCGTGTGCACATCACGTCCTTAATTGCCACCGGCACACCCCCCATTGGGGGCAACGGCTTGCCTTCGGCGGCCATGCGATCGATGTGGTCGGCCTGTTCGATGGCTCGCTCTCTGGTCAGCGTCAGGTAGGCGCCGATCTCTCCGTCTTCTCTCTGAATTTTTTCGTAGAAAGACTCGACCATCGCCATGGAGGTGGTCTTCCGCTCTTGAATGGCGGAACGAGCGGCATCGATGGTGAGGAGATTCATGTCCATGGATCAGGCAAACTTTCCGCTGGTCTCTGCACTGGGGCGATCCAGTTCCGAATCAAAGACGGAACGAATTTTGGAGAGGGTTCCACTCTTGTCCAGGTTGTAAGTCTGGGCCAGAGCATCGGCAACGTGACGGGCGACGTCGCTCAGAAGAATGCCCCATGCGATTGCGGCTCGGTCTGCGGGCCACACGCCCGGATTCAAACTGCACTGGAGACCACCGTGGGCCGCCCAGGCGCGAATGAGTTCGCAGGCTTTGTTATCGGACGCAACGCTTGGAGGAATTTTCAGCTCTGAAGACACGGCATCTCCTCACCATCACCGCTCGATGACCTTGGGCACCTGGAAGAAGTTCTCGTCGGGGTCGGGAGCATTGGCAAGCGCCTCCTCATGTGGCAAGGATTTGCGCAGACCGTTCAGAATGTCCTCGCGCGCGGCATAGGCAAATCGCTCGCTTCCCTGCTTGGCCTGGTCCACGCCATAACGATCCGAAACCTGCGCCATCGGCTCCACGCTGTCGGTGTTCAGCTCATTCAGGCGATCGACGTAATCGAGAATCGAATTTAAATCGCGGACCATACGGGAGCGCTCTTCGTCGGTCAGCTCCAGGTTGGCGAGATCGGCGACGTAGCTGACGTCTTTATCGGTGACTTTCATGTTTCGCTCTGGTTCGAAATATTTGGGTTGGGTTAGCGGATCGTCTTGCCGCCGTTTGCGATCACGAATTCGACCCGACGGACGGTGTCGGTCACGTAACGGTTCATCTGCGCAACATAGCGCGGCGCCAGCGCCTGCAGTTCTTGCCGCCAACCTGCGTCCGGCACTTCCACCTGGACGATGCCATCACGAAAGCCAATGGCCCGGGTGCGCGCCGCCACCGCACTTCCACACGCCAGAGGCCACGCCAGCAAAGGGGCTTGCCCCGCGGGCGCTTTGCGCAACGAGCGCGCGACTACTTTTTCAAGTCCCGCGTTTGCGGCTTGCATATCCCTGTGGAGGTGCTGCATGGAAATCGCCCGGCTCCGGAAAGAGTTTTGATTTTATCACTGTGGCTGAGGTTGGCCCCCGATACTCGGGCCGGTGTTAAGCCGACGAGAATTCGCGGGCCACAAACTGCATGGCATCTTGTTTGGAGGCAAACCGGCCTTCGAGTTGGCCATCCTCGACGGCGGTCAGAATCTCTTTGAACCGCGGCCCGGGCGCGTAGCCGGCGGCGATCAGGTCGTCTCCGGTGACGAGCGGAGCGGGCCGCATCTTCTCTGGCGGAATCGAGGCAAGCTTTTCTTTCGCGAAGTCGTACGCTGTAAGGATGCCGTGGCTGGCCTGACAATCCATCCGGTGCAGTTCGAGGTGTTCATCGAACTCGGGCATGCGCAGGAATTTTTTCAGAGTCGACTCCTTCATCTGTAGCACGTGCGCGAAGCGCATATGGTTGTTGATCAGCGCCAGGATCTGTTCCGTGTCGTCAGTGGAGAAGCGCAAGCGCCGACAGATTGCTTCGCCCATCTTCACCCCGATCTCGACGTGGCCATCGAAGCGAATACGATCGGGTGTAACTCGAAACGTCGGCGGCTTGCCGACATCGTGCAAGAGCGCGCCCCAGGCAAGCGTTACAGATGAAAGAAGCGGCAGCCTTTCAAGGAGCAGCAAGGTGTGAACAAACACGTCGCCCTCAGGATGGTACTGCGGCGGTTGTTCGACGCCCTTCATCGCCGAAATTTCGGGCAGCACCTGGCGCAACAATCCCGACTCATCCAGCAGTAAAAAGGCTTCCCGGGCGTGCCCTTCGGTAAGCATCTTGCTCAGCTCTTCCCGGATTCGCTCAGGACTTACCTGATGGATTTGCGGGGCAAGCTTCTGGATTGCAGCGAAGGTCGGGAGATCGATCTTGTATCCGAAGCGGGCGGCAAAGCGGACGGCCCGCAGCATGCGCAGTTTGTCTTCTGCAAAGCGGCGTTCCGGATCACCAATCGCCCGCACAACATGCGCTTCCAGGTCACTCCGTCCACCGACAAAGTCGAGGACTTCGCCGGAAATTGGATCCATCAATAAGCCGTTGACGGTGAAGTCGCGACGCTCGACGTCTTCGCGCGGATCTTTGCTGAAGCGGACCGCGTCCGGATGACGGCCATCGGTATAGCTCACGTCCGAGCGGAAGGTCGCAACCTCGACGACGTTGGACTTCGCGGTAGCCGGGGAGGTGGAGCGAGCATCGTTGCTTGCAGAAGCGAGTGGATTCCGTGATTGTTCAGCCAGCGCAGGCGAATCGCTCGGAGGAAGTGGCACCAGCACCACTCCGAACTGCGCTCCGACGGCATAGGTTTCAGGAAAGATTCGCATGACTTCGGCCGGAGTGGCGTCGGTAGTGACGTCATAGTCGGCTGGCTGACGTTCGAGCAGAAGATCACGCACGCAGCCCCCGCAAAGGTAAGCCTGGAAGCCACGATCGCGCAGGGTGCGGATGATGTGGATGGCGTGTTGTCGGGCGTCGGCCACGTGTGGTCTCAGTTCAAATAATATAGATGTCAGCTATGCCAGACGCACACATCCTGGGTATTGAGAGCTCCTGCGATGAAACCGGCGCGGCGGTGGTGCGCTCGGGCGAACAGATTCTCTCCAACGTTGTGTTTTCCCAGATTGCCACGCACCAACCGTACGGAGGAGTCGTGCCCGAGCTTGCGTCCCGGGAGCACCTGCGGGCCATCGTTCCGGTTGTGCGCAAGGCGCTTGCCGACGCCGGCCAGACGTATGCGTCGATCGATGCGCTGGCGGTGACCCAAGGCCCCGGACTGGCGGGCGCTTTGCTGGTGGGCATCAGCTACGCCAAGGCACTCGCCTTCGCCCTCGAAAAACCGCTGATCGCTGTGAATCATCTGGAGGGGCACATCCATGCGGTGCTGCTCGAAGAACGGCAAAAGGGACATCACGAAATAAGTTTCCCGGTGCTCGCGCTGGTCGTCTCGGGCGGGCACACGCATTTGTATCTTGCCGAGCAGAAGGCGCAGAGCTGGTCGTACCAGAATATTGGCCACACCCGGGACGACGCGGCGGGCGAGGCTTTCGACAAGGTCGCGAAACTTCTGGGGCTTGGTTATCCGGGCGGACCGGTGATTGATCGACTCTCCGCGCACGGCGATCCCACGGCCGTAAAGTTTGTGCCATCGCAGATCAAGCACCGCGATCGCAACGATCGCGGCAAGCCTGAGGACACGCGGCCTCGCTTCGATTTTTCCTACAGCGGTATCAAGACGGCGGTATTGCGCTATGTGGAAACGCACAATCTGAAACAGGCTATGGAAACTCGCCGGCGAGCCCTGGCCACCATCGAGAAGCCGAAACTGGAAGACTATCTTGCGGTTTGCGACCGGGAGACGTTGAATCTCATTGCCTCGTTTCAGCGAGCCGTGGTGGAAGATCTCGTGGGCAAGACCCTGGCGGCCGCGCGAGCGTACGAGGTTGCAACGGTATTTGTCACGGGAGGGGTGGCTGCCAACAACGAGTTGCGGCAACGGTTCGAGCATGACGCTGCTCAGGAAGGACTGCCCGTTTACTTTCCATCGCGCCCATTATCGACCGACAATGCGGCCATGATTGCGGCGGCCGCTTATCCGAAGTGGCTGACGAGCGATTTTGCGGCTATGGATTTTTCGGCCGAGGCAGGAATGCAATTGCGGGGATGATTCTATTTGCCGGAGGCGTGGCCTTTGGCGGAGCACTGAGTCGCAATCGCGACCAGAGCTTTTTCAAGCTGTTCCTGGATATCGATGTCTTTGAAGATCGTGAATTCGGCACGAGCTTCTTTGCGGTCATAGCCGCTGGATCGTCCCGTCACGATCACGATTGGGATCTTCGCGGTGGCGGGCTTGCTCTTGATCGCCGAGATCAGTTCGCTGCCACCCATGACCGGCATCTGCATATCCGTAATGATCAGGCCAGGCAGGACGCGCTCGAGGATCTCGAGCGCTTCGATTCCGTTCGAGGCGGACTCTACGCCGAAACCATGGTCTTCGAGAAAACGGCAGATCGTATGCCGGATCACCATCGAATCATCGACGACCAGCGCCACAACCGACATGCGAGTGCCCCAACGGACGAACTTCCGTGTCTCGACAGTAGCAAAGGGCTGATGGCCAGACAACAGACAAGCCACCGGGACAGTTACGTCCGTCACGGAGCGCAGGCAACGCTCCTGGACGCTATAACTTCGGGTCCGAACACTGGTTGCGGCGGTTAGACATCGTCCGACTGGGCGCGCTCTTCGATCGCCATGTCCTTGAATTCACTGGACTCGAATACCTCTCCGCACTCGAGACACTCGACGTATTCGGTGTCCTCGTCGCGGCTGACGATCTGCACACGCGGGTGCTTACACTGGCTCATTGATCCTTCTCTGCTGGGGGGTTGCGACGGCGGTTGGCTTCATAAATCCGGAGGGCGGTCCCGGACCAGCGTTCTGGCACGGGCTCGAAAGTGCCGGAAATTTTGGGTATTTTAGACCGGGGCCAATGGATGTCAAGTGCTCTGAAGTAACTCTTTTGTCTCGGGAGCAATGAGCGATCCCGGGAAAGCAGGCGTCCCTCTTAAGAAATCCGACGAAAATCGTCGTATTAACCTAAGCCGTTCGAACTCTGTAGCTTACCGTTCCAAGCGGGTTATCTCCCATTCGCTGCTCCGAGTTGCGCGGAACAGGGGTCCGGGCCTAGAATAAAAGGCGACTGAAACAGTCGGATTTTAATCCGATCAAATCGGTCGGATTATCAGAAACATGCTTAAGCTCACCAAGAAGGCGGACTACGGGCTGATGGCCATGAAGCATCTGGCTGAGCATGCTCACGAAGGCGCTTGTAGTGCAAAAGACGTCGCGGAATGCTATGGAATTCCGCCCGAGGCGCTGGCGAAGATTTTGCAACGGCTGGCGAAGGCAGGGCTCTTGCATTCGCAGCATGGGATCAATGGCGGTTACACACTCGCCCGTGATCCCAAGGAGGTTTCGGCGTACGAGGTGATTCGCGCGATCGATGGTCCGCTGTTCATCACGGCCTGCATCACCGTTCGTGGGGAGTGCGACCAGACCGAGCGCTGCACCATCCGCGAGCCGCTCCGTAAGGTGAATGAGAGCATCGAAGAGGTTCTGCGACGCATCAAGATTGCAGAGATGACAGAGGCGAATGAGGGAGCTGGCAGCGTTTCAGTGAAAGCGCTTGCTCAGTTAGTCAATTTGAGCTGACGAAGTCAGCTCATCCCAGGATTTGGAAAATACGCAGGAGAGAGTGAACATGAGCACCGACGTAAAGACCCTCACCCAAGAGCAGCGAACTGCGGCTCCCAAAGGCGTGAAGTTGCCCATTTATATGGACAACCACGCGACCACTCCCATGGATCCGCGGGTCCTGGAAGCAATGCTCCCTTACTTCATGGAGAAGTTTGGCAACGCCGCCAGCCGCAACCACCCTTTTGGATGGACCGCGGAAGAAGCGGTGGAGCAGGCACGCGAGCAGATCGCCCAGCTGGTGGGTGCGACCGCAAAAGAAATCATCTTCACTTCCGGCGCAACCGAGAGCGATAACCTCGCCATCAAGGGTGTGGCCGAGATGTACCGCGAGAAGGGCAACCACATCATCACTGCGGTCACCGAGCATAAAGCGGTGCTCGACACCTGCAAGCGGCTCGAGAAGTACGGGTACCGGGTTACCTACCTGCCAGTGCAGAAAGATGGCCTGGTCGATCTGGAAGACTTGAAACGCGCCATTGACGACAAGACCATCCTGGTCACGATCATGGCCGCGAACAATGAAATCGGCATTCTGCAGCCGTGGGCGCAAATCGGAAAGATCTGCCGCGAGCGGGGCGTGCTCTTTCACACGGACGCGGTGCAAGCCGTCGGGAAGGTTCCGATCGACGTCAACAAAGACAACATCGACCTGATGTCGATCACCGCGCACAAGATCTATGGACCCAAGGGCGTTGGCGCTTTGTATGTGCGCCGCAAGAATCCGCGCGTTCAGATTTCCGCCATCATTGATGGCGGAGGCCACGAGCGCGGCATGCGTTCCGGCACGCTCAACGTTCCCGGCATCGTTGGCCTTGGCAAGGCATGCGCTCTTGCCCGTGAAGAGATGGCACAGGAAGGCGCTCGCCTGGGTGGGCTGCGCGATCGCTTGAGGGATCGCATCATGGGCCGTCTGGACGAGGTCTACATCAACGGAACCATGGAACATCGGCTTCCAGGCAATTTGAACATCAGCTTCGCGTACGTGGAGGGCGAATCTCTGTTGATGGGAATCAATGACGTAGCCGTTTCCAGCGGTTCGGCCTGTACCTCGGCGACGCTGGAGCCATCTTATGTATTGAAGGCCCTCGGCACCGGCGACGATCTGGCCCACAGCTCGATTCGTTTCGGAATCGGTCGCTTCAATACAGAAGCAGAGGTCGACTACGTCGCGGATCGAGTCTGCGAGACGGTTGAGCGTCTTCGAGAACTCTCTCCGCTCTACGAGATGGCGAAAGAAGGAATCAATCTGAAAGACGTGAAGTGGGCAGGAGAGTAGGACCAGGTTTCAGAGTTTCTTCGAACGAAACATTGCAACCTTGAAAGTTTTACGAATTCAGGAGAGTAAGAAAATGGCATATAGCGATAAAGTTCTCGATCACTATTCCAACCCTCGGAACGTCGGGTCGATGGATAAGAACAGCCAGGAGGTCGGTACTGGACTCGTGGGAGCTCCGGAGTGCGGCGACGTCATGAAGCTGCAGATCAAGGTAAACCCGCAGACCCAGATCATCGAAGACGCGAAGTTCAAGACCTTTGGCTGTGGTTCCGCGATCGCGTCGTCGTCACTCGCCACCGAGTGGGTAAAGGGCAAGACGGTCGACGAAGCGCTTCAGATCAAGAACACCGAGATCGTGAAGGAGCTCGCGCTTCCACCTGTGAAGATTCACTGCTCGGTCCTGGCCGAAGACGCGATCCGCGCGGCCATTCATGATTGGAAGAAGAAGAACGGCTCTGCGGACGAGAAGACGGCTGCCCCGGCTGGAGCTCAAGCCAGCCACTAAACGTGCGCTGGTATGGATTCCGGGCCTGTGTCGATGATCACAGGCCGGAGCGGGCGACAGGCTTAATGTGATGAACACTATGGCGGAAGATACGACGAAGACGATTGCGCCTCCGGGTCAGACTGCCCCGATCAAGGGGATTCAGGTCACGGACAAGGCAATTGCGAAAATCCGCAGTGCGATGGCGAAGGAAGGCATCTCCGCCGAAGCGGGCGGACTGCGTCTTGGGGTGCAAGGCGGGGGCTGCTCCGGCCTCAGCTATAACATCCGGTTCGATACCCAGCCGCGCGAGCGTGACCGCATCTTTCAGTTTGGGGATGTTCGCGTGTTCGTCGATCCGAAGTCGTTTATCTACCTGCATGGCATGATCCTGGATTATCAGGAAACGCTCATGCAGCAGGGATTCGTCTTCGTGAACCCGAATTCGACGAAGTCTTGCGGTTGCGGGAGTTCGTTCACGGCCTGATGCGCGGCGGCTGTCTGGCCGCAACGGGTGACACGGCGGCGTAGGGTCGCGATTCCAGGTTCTTTCACCACGGCGCCACCATGTCTCCGGCCCGGGCGAATCCAGTACGGGCGGCGTGACGGATGCGCGTTCGTGGTGAATGTGTTTTATGGCAGACGCACAATCCAAATCGACTTCTTCGCTGATCATGCCGGGCGACGCTACATCGACCTGCTGGTCATGCGGCACGATGCGCGCCGAACACTTTTGCAGCGCCTGCGGCAAGGTTCAGCCGCCCGTGCCCGTGGACTATTTCACGTTCTTCGGTCTGCCTCGCAAAATCAATATTGATGTTGCCAATCTCGAGCGCGAGTTTTACCAGCTCAGCCGCAAGCTTCATCCTGATCTCTATTCTGGCGCCGATGCCCGCGAGCAGCAGTGGAGTCTTGAACAGAGTTCTCAACTCAACGACGCGTATCGGACGCTGAAAGATCCGATCAAGCGCACCGAGTATCTGCTTCGTTTAGAAGGCGTGGAACTTGAGGAGCAGTCGAAAGCGGCCACCGAGCAGGCGCGAGCAACCGGACAAGTGAAGAAACAGGTGGTGCCGCCCGATCTTCTCGAAGAAGTGTTTGATCTCAACATGCAGCTGGAAGAGCTTCGCATGCAAAAGAAGATGGGCGAGGATGACCCTGCATTGATCGAAGAGATTGGACGACAGAAGCTGGAGCTCGAAGAAAAGCACGAGGCGCTGTTCCAGGAGTTGCAGCGGGAATGGACCGAGTGGGATCGCGCCGTCGATGCTGGAACCGAAACCGATCGCCTCATGATTCGCGACAAGATGGTGGATGTGCTGAACCGGCGGAATTATCTGAGGAATTTGGTGAGAGATGTGAACGAGGTTTTAGAAAGCTAGCACCTGCATTTAGCAATTGGCATTGAGCCAGCAGCGGGTAGTTTCCTGGATTGGTATTTCCCAACAGGGGCTAAGTGCTAATTGCAAAGCGCTAAGCGGTCAGTCACGCGTAACAGCTATCGACGGAGTCCATGCCTAACGAACGTATCGTCGGAATCGACCTTGGCACCACGAATTCGCTGGTGGCATTCATGCAGGGGGAGACGCCCGTCGTCATCCCGGGCGAAGACGGGCAGAACCTCGTCCCGTCCGTGGTCGCCCTCGACGAGCATGACCAGATCATCCTGGGCAGCGCCGCCCGGAAGTATCTGATCGAGACTCCCGAACGAGCTGTGTATTCGATTAAGCGCCTCATGGGCCGTGGCCTCGAAGACATCCGGGAAGAGTTGAAGCTTTTCCCCTTCCGTCTTGCGGACGATCTGCAGGCGGGCGAAGTGCTACGCATCAAGCTCGGCGATAAAACTTATACTCCACCCGAAATTTCCGGGTTCATTCTGCGTCAGCTTAAGCGAAATGCCGAACGCTACTTCGGCGGTCCGGTCAGCAAGGCCGTGATTACGGTTCCTGCATACTTCAACGACGCGCAGCGTCAGGCCACGAAGGACGCCGGCCGCATCGCTGGATTGGAAGTGCTGCGCCTTGTCAACGAACCGACGGCCGCGTCGCTCGCCTATGGTCTCGACAAAAAGAAAAACGGTGTGGTTGCCGTGTATGACCTGGGCGGCGGCACGTTCGACATTTCGATTTTGAAGCTGCACGACGGCATCTTTGAGGTGATCGCCACGAATGGCGATACCCACCTCGGCGGCGACGACATTGATAACCTGCTGATCACGATCGCGCTCGACGACATTCGCGGCGATATGGGCCTCGATCTCCGCCGGAGCGGCGAGGGCGTCGCGACCATCCGTAAGGCAGTCATTGAAGCCAAAATCGCGCTCTCTTCGCAGCCCTCGACCAAGCTCGACATCGCACTTCCGGGGGGCAAACGCTATCAGCGAGAGATTACGCGTGAACAGTTTGAGGAGCTGATTCGACCGATTCTTGATCGCACCGTTGGCCCTTCAAAACAGGCTTTGAAAGATGCGGGACTGAAGCCCCAACAGATTGAAGAGGTTGTGCTCGTCGGTGGGTCAACGCGTATTCCGAGGGTGCGTGCCCTGGTGCAGGACCTGTTCAAAAGCACGCCGCACACGGATTTGAATCCGGACGAGGTTGTGGCGCTGGGCGCGGCGGTCCAGGCGAACATCCTTGGCGGAGGTTCGGAAGCCACGAAGGAAATGCTGCTGCTCGACGTCACGCCCCTTTCTCTCGGCATTGAGGTTGCGGGTGGGGTGACCGACAAGATCATTCTTCGTAACTCGACCATCCCCGCTTCGGCGACCCAGTTCTATACGACCCAGGTCGATGGACAGGCGAACGTGGCCATCCACGTTTTGCAAGGTGAGCGGGAACTCGCCAAGGATTGCCGCTCCCTCGCTCGCTTCGACCTGAAGTGCATTCCGCCGATGACCGCAGGCATGCCGCGGATCGAAGTGCGGTTTCTGATTGACGCGAACGGAATTCTGCACGTTTCCGCGCGCGAGCAGCGCAGCGGCAAGGAGTCGGAGATCGACGTCCAACCGAGTTATGGCCTGACGGATGATCAAGTCGAAAGCATGCTGCTTGAGTCGTTTGACTACGCGGAAGAAGACTTCCGGCAGCGGCAGATCATCGAAGCACGCAATGAGGCCGACACCATTTCGGCGGCGCTGGAAAAGGGACGTCGCAGTCCGGCGTGGGGTCAGTTGACGTCTGACGAGCAGAAGCGTATCGCCAAGCTCGAAAAATCGTTGAACGAGGTCAAGAAGGGCGAGGACTACCAGGCGATCCGCAAGGCCATCGACGATCTCAATCAAGGCACCATGCATTTGGCTGAGGTGATGATGGATTCCGCCGTCTCGACCGCGCTGAAGGGCAAGACCATGCATGAGGCGGACATGGGCGAAGGGCCGGCCGCGCCGCATCCAGTAGCGAAGGCAGATTTTGAATAAGGCAGGTGTCAGGCATTAGGTGTCGGGTCTCGGGATTCCCACGATCCGAAGATTGCGGTTACGCAGCAGAGCTTGACACCCGGAACCTGAGACTTTGGAGTTCTTATGGCAGACGAAAAAACGAAAAGCAGCGGTGCCGCGACTATGGATGCGCCCGGCGAGAACACCGTCCAGGTCACGTTTCTTCCCGAAGGCAAAACCGTGCAGTTCGAGCACGGCAAATTGCCGTACAAAGATCATGGCAAAGAGGAGTCGTTGCTTGATGTCGCACTGAACAACGGAATCCGTCTCGATCACGCCTGCGGCGGAAACTGCGCGTGCACGACTTGCCACGTGTGGGTGAAAGAAGGCGCGGAGAATCTCTCCGACATGGAAGATGACGAAGCCGACCGTCTCGACATGGCGGCCGATCTGCAATTAAACTCCCGACTCGGTTGCCAGGCAGTGATCACCAAGCCCGGCAAGGTCGTCGTCGAGATTCCAGCGTGGAATCGGAATTACGTTTCAGAAGAACACTAGAAAGCAGCTATCAGGTTCCGCCAAGTCGGGTTTACGGAGTGGCCGGATTCTCGAGGCTAAAAGCTAGCTGCGTAATAGCTATTTCAGGAGCCTTCATGCCAAATCCGCTGACGTGGGAGAGTGCCGAGGACCTCGGCATCCTGCTCTCTGAAAAGCACCCCGACGTTGATCCGTTGAGTGTGCGCTTTACCGATCTGCATCGGTACGTAACCGAACTTCCCGAATTCAAGGATGATCCGCAAAAGTCGAATGAAGCGAAGTTGGAAGCCATTCAGATGGCCTGGCATGAAGAGTTTCTGGATCGTACGCAGGGCTAACTTCGCTCCATCCGATCAGTGCGCCGGACCTGGCGCTTTTGCTTTCATCTCTCCGTAGAATTTCTGCAGCACGTAAAACGCCTGCTTGTGCTGGCCCGTGTTTGAGACCAGCCCCTTCCGGTTGTAGTAATCCTGAATGCCGGGGAGCGGGCGCCGCGGGGAATGAAAATCCATCAACACCCACGGCGACAACCCAGCCAGGCCTGGGATCTTGCGAATCATGCCCAGCTGGTGCACGTAGAGATTCGCCTGGTATTCCTCGGTCCATCGCTGGCTTGCGTCTCCGTGTCTGCCATAAGGAGCGTCCGCTCCAAATTCGCTGATGATGAGCGGCTTGTTGAATTTGCTTTCCCACTGAAAGCGGTCTGCATCTTCAGGGTGTCCGGAATACCAGCCTAGATATTCGTTGAGGCCGACGACATCGAGACTCTGACCGATGGGATCATCGAGAATACGCTTGTCGGAACCGGCGTCGGTAACATGGTTCAATGCCGAGGTGACCAGGCGCGTCGAGTCGACCTGGTGCGCATCGGCAGCCAACTTCTGAAGGAAGACCAGCCGCTCCGGGTCGATCGGAGTTTCATTCGACAGCGACCACAGAATCACGGCGGCGCGGTTGTGATCGCGCGCGACCATCTCCTGCAACTGCGATTCTGCGTTTGCCAAGGTTGCTGCGTCCTTCCACGCGATATCCCAGTAGACGGGAATCTCCGACCAGACCAGCAGGCCGAGCTTGTCTGCGAGGCGTATTTCATTTTCATTATGCGGATAGTGGGTTAAGCGAACGAAGTTACAGCCTAGTTCCCTCGCCCATCCGAACAGGGTTTCGGCATCTTGCTGACTGTAAGCGCGTCCGCCGCGGTTGGGTGCTTCTTCGTGCAGCGAGATGCCACGCAGAAAGATGGG